>Ga0209211_10000306_pt1 | contig 108098 bp, 128 predicted proteins | sample RifGroA2_FD_183992 | JGI IMG/M metagenome (GOLD analysis project Ga0209211, IMG submission 183992) | Groundwater microbial communities from Rifle, Colorado, USA - Groundwater A2 (SPAdes) (version 2) | ecosystem: Environmental > Aquatic > Deep subsurface > Groundwater | place: Rifle, Colorado...
TTATAATCTTAACTTTTCTCATACCTATCTAATAGATAGGTTAAGTATATAAGCTTTGTGGAGTAACTTTATAGTATTAAACTTCATTCGGAGATACTAGTTAAGATTTAGCTAGGCGTACAGCTTAATACCGGACGCCCGGACCAAGCCTGAGACACTTTTGCATTTTTCATGGGACTCAAAGGCGAGTTTGTTGTATACAACGTTGAGGCATGGCGTTGTTATAAAGACCCTCGCAGGTCAAAGGATATATTTGAGTGGATAGATCGGTTCGCCACAAACTACTGAAATTGTGCCTTTTCATGGCGTGAAGATATCTCCACTAAGGGCATAAGTTTTAATATTTACAAACCAGGTATGAATATGCCAATAAGAGTAAAAAAGACTGGAACTAAACGAGGATCAATAGGCTACGTGGTAAGAGTTCCAATTAAAGATATAGAAAAAATATCTGATGAAGATGTTAATGGAGTCCTGAAGAGGATTTATGGAACGAATAAGATAAAGATAAGTTATGGTGGAGGGATTGTAGGTTTCAGAGACCTTTTAAATAGAGTGCGGGTCGCATCAAAATTTCCAGATGATATACAAAAAGATCTGTATCTTGGAAGAGGTAAGAGAGAAATAGCTGCGATTTATTATGATGATTTTGAAAAAAGATTTGATAAGAATTTGAATGCAAAGTGGGATAAAAATTTTGAGGTCATCAATGATGGAAAAAATATAACTTTCAAACCAGTAGTTGCTTTGCACGGAGTAACAGGAAGAAAATATCTTCAAAGAACTAGAGATTATGTTCCAATTCCTGCTGTGCCTAGAAACACCTATCGAGATTTGATTAAGATTTTAGATAAAGGGTTAAGAAAGCTAAGAACATGTAATGACAATAATGTGACTCTAAAAAAGGATAAAGTAAGATTTAGTCTTTCTAAAAATTTTGATGGAAGAGGCAAGTTATTAGACGAATATGGTTCATGGGGAGAGGAGTCTAATGCAAATGGAGTAACGATGGGCGATGTTTATACTGTAGAGATGATTCCTTCTATCGGTAGTGTGAGCGAAGAATCTGCCAGAAAAACATCTTCTAAAGATGTGCTAGGAGTAAATATAGAAATAAACTCTTCAAATTTCCCTAAAGTAGTGGAAGAGAAGATTAAGTTTTATCAAAATAAGATAGGAAAAAGATATGGGCTCCCCGTTAGATATTTTCTTCACGAACATACTGGTAGAGGTAACCAAGAAAGATTTCCCAGAAGTTATTGGGAGAATGTAAAGAGATTATTTCCTAAGAAGAATCTTGAGCATCATGTTACTTCGGTTGTAGCCATAGCCGGCTTTGCTGGTTCTCTTATCTTTTTATCGTCTAACATAACCGGCAATGCGATTGCCGATTTGTCTCTTGGTGTATCAAATTGGATTGGAGGAGCATTGTTTCTTGTAGGGGTATGCGCAGCATTTGCATATTTTAGAAGAAAGTAGTTAATATCTAAACTTCCGATCATAATCTATCTATCTTCGTTAAGCTCGCTTCTGTCGTCGATAAAAAAATCCGCCCGGACCAAGCTTATGCGCTCTCAACTTTATTCTTCGTTATCCATTCAAAAGCACTATATGCTGCAGTGCAACCTTCTGCAACACCTGTAATTGCCTGCTTAAAAGGTTTGTCAGCAACATCTCCTGCAGCAAAAACTCCAGATACATTTGTTTCAGAGGTCTTATGGTCAATAACAATCTCATTCTTTGTGTTTGTTTTCACTCCAAGTGTCTTTGCCAGTTCAGATAAGACTTCGTGCCCAATAGCCACAAACACTCCTTGCAACGGCAATTCATTGTTTCCATTATATTCTCTGTCTAGAACCACACTCTCAACTGACTTTTTGCCTTTAATCTCTACAACATTTGCTTTATTGATAACCTCAATCTTAGGATTTTTCTCAACTCTCTTAAGATTTATGGGTTCAGCGCGTATTTTTTCGCCACGATAGATTATATACACTTTTTTCGCGTGTTCTGCCGCAACCAATGCATCCTTCGCTGCAGAATCAGAGCCTCCTACGACGCATACAACTTTGTTCCTAAAAAGCGGTGAGTCACAGAGCGCACAATACACCACGCCGCGATTCTCAAATTCCTTGCTACCCTTTACTTCCAATCGTCTCCACTTTGTGCCTGTCGCAAACAGGATTGTCTTTGCATGATACTCTTCTTTATCAGTTTTCACTAAAAATTTCTGCACATCTTTCTTTACTTCCATTACCTTCTCTTCTTTGATTGTCACCAAGTCATACGAGGCTGCGTGTTTCCTAATTTCCTCTGCAAGTTCGGGTCCGCTCAAACGAATAAATCCGGGATAATTCTCAACAATATTCGTAGTAGTGATTACTCCACCAACAGGCATCTCGCTCCCGTGCGTTACGCCAAGACAGAGAGTTCGCAGACCGAGACGCGCCCCATACATTGCTGCAGCCAAACCTGTAACTCCCGCACCAATTATGAGAAAATCATATCTGTTTTTTCCCCCATCCATTATTCTCCTCAGCATGTTTGCTATTTAAAGAATTCGTTTACTCCAGCCAGACATATGTTTTTAAATAATAAAAAAGAATGTTCTATATGAAATCAGATTTAGTAATAAAAAAGTCAAAAATTCAAGGCACATGTGTTATATCAATCAGTTCTTGAATCTAAATTATCCAGCGTACTAACAAAAAGCTTACATACTCAAGATTAGCAGTAATAACATGCTGCACATCACACACAAAGAATTTTTCACAGTCATAAGCCGTTTTTTGGAAGTCGCAGAACAAGCGCGGATTCATTCATTTCAGAATGTGTGTGATGCAGTAGGAAAGAAGTTTCTCTATCAAAACACCGTAGAAGAATATCTGACAGTCGAGCAGGCAAACCCAACAATAAAAAATCTGTACAATCCTCTTGTTATGAGGTATGTTGTGTCACGCAATAACTCGTTTCATACTGCCCTTGAATTGCGTATCTATGAAGAAAACAAGGAAATAGATATTACAGTTACTATGCGTTATCCTCTAAAAGGGTATATTTCACTCAATACTCCTGAAATGAATAATGGTTCCCTTATCAACGTTTGCCGCTTTCGCATGAGTGATTGGTCTAAGGTTCAAGACGTGCTGAAGGCAATTATACACAATTATGGATAATTCTGTTGATTTGTCTTCTTTTTCAGAATCATCAAAGACATGGGTCTTTGAGTGCGCTCAAGAATCGAAGATTCTTGACGTATCCATCACGAGAATTCTGTACAAAGATTATACTGATTAACAGAATTCACTATAATTTCTTCAGACAGCAGTTTTATCAATTTTAATCCTCTTCCCATTCTCAAAAACATTCATCCCTCGTTTTTTCAGCTCTGCAAAGAAAGGAGCATGCGGCACAACAGCCTCTGGAGCCTGCACACCAGTTCCTCCAATGAATCCTTCTTTCAGCATCGCTGACATGACTGCAATAGTTCGACCAGTATTAATATTGCTTCCAGCATCTTCCCATCCCTTGACTGTTTTCACAATGCATTCCATACGAATCTCCTTAGTTATTCCCGCTTTCTTCCCAAATACATTTACCCAAACATTCTCAACTTCATCATATCCATTTGGGATTGGCAATCGTTTCAGAACACGAATCGTGAAATCAAGAGGTCTGATTTTAATGTTTTGGATAGAAACATCTTTCTCAGAGTCAAATCCTAAATCCATGAGCATATGAATTACACGTAAGGAGTGTTCGGGGAACCCAGCCATATAGTTAACATTCTTCAATCCTCTATCTTTGAAATATTTTGCAAAAGTGTAGACTTCAGAATGCACAATGCAATATGCGGTCTGTTTCCCGACGGTTTCAAAATCAAATGTTCCTTGGCAGTGCATTCTATTTGACTTAACAAATTTCCCATTATGCATAACCACAGGCAACTCTCTAAATTCCTTGAAGATACTAGGGAGAGAATATGGTACAACAAACTGCTTAATATTAGAGTCCCACGCAAATCCGAGCATAATTGTATCAATACTATCTAATTTATCTGCTGCATACGATGCCATAACATTTGAGATACCTGGAGTGGAGCCACAGCCAGTCAGACAGAGAATGCCTTTTTTGCGAAAAGCATTATCAAGCTTGAATTGTTCTCGTGTTATCGTGTGCAATCCTCCAAGGTCAGTGACGCATTTTCCTGTTTCCAAGCATGCGCGCATAATTGCCACATTGAATATTAGCTCAGCACAATTTATTACAACAGAAGCACGAGAGCTTCTAATTACTTTGGCAATCTCCTGTTGATTTCTCAAATCGACCGCACAAAAACTAGCATTATTATGTTTCTTCAGCAACTTCTGAATTTTTTCTGGATTACGCCCAAAAAGCAATACCTTATAGCCTTGTTCAAGAAGGTCTCGCGCACAAATACTCCCTTGCTGTCCAGTACCTCCAAATACAATAAAGTCGTATATCATCCTCTTCAACTAATCTAACTGATTCTGATATTTAAAGGATTCGCACACCAAAAAAGATGTATGAATAGCATCTGGTGGCGATGTATGGAAAGTTTTAGCTATCTCTGTGGGCTCTAATCTTTTCTGAAGTAATATTCTACAATAGGATAACTTTTCACATAGGCACTTTCTATTTCAGATAGTAATTTCCTTTCAGAAGCAGAGTAATGACCAGGTCTATGGAAAATTTCAATAGGAAATACTTCTATTATTACGCCCACATGCCCAATTCTTTTTTCATTTCTAAAGATAATTAATCCTCCTTCTACGGGCTCTTCAGCTTTTTCAAGACCCATAATCATATCATAAACCTGTCCATGTCTCCAAGCAGTTTGATCCCATTCAGCCTGTCTTTCCTCCTCTTTCAGACCCGAAACAAACAAGGCGGTACCAAAACAATTTTGATTTAGAAATCTCTGCTTAGATAGTCTTATTCTTTGGGCAATATCATTTCTCATGTAATCTGAGAAAATACTGATTTTATAAATTTTTCTTCAGCTCGCACAAAGTAGACATCGCTCGATTATGCCATTAAGACCAAAAGCGCACGCCAAACTCTATTGGGAAATGGAATAGGTCTCTAAAGAAGTAGTGAAAAGTAAGCCAGAATATCAGCAAGACCTATATCCTCTTAATGTATAGAGATATTTATACTTTTAGATTTATCGTCTTCTTATAAGTTTCTTTGAGCAGTTCCAAACACTCATTTCTTAAAAAATTTCCTTCAATTTTTATCTTATTATCTCCACACTTATTCAATTCTTCAGCAGTAATCTTAATTTCAGGCAATCCTGCATCAATCGAATCATTAATGGTTGCACCATAAACTAAACGCGATACTCCAGTTACCCAAGCCATGTAAAAACACATAGGACAAGGTTCACATGTTGAATATAATGTGCACCCAGTGAGATTTTTGCTCGCATTCAAAATTGCATTTGTCTCAGCATGGAATCTTGCATCACTCTTTGACCTTTTTCCTGACTTAGCAATAATCTCACTATCTTTTACAATAATTGCTCCAAAACGATGGTCGTTTATCTTAGCATCATTTATAGCTTCTCGCATAAAGTATGAGTCATCTAACTTTTTTGATTTATCAACCATCAATCGAGTGAATATTTAAGAAGTTATTAACCTTTCTGTACAACAATCTCTCTCAAACTGAGAAAAACCCTGTTTTTCGAGGCACTCAAAGATTTGCCAATACTCGATGCTTTGCAAATCAGCCAATATTGAACTAATGTTCCTTGATGTGACTACACTTTTTTAATTTGTAGTCACATCATTTTTTCAGCATTTTTTTAAGAGCCTTATATTCCTTCATGAATAAATCAAGTGTTGGCTTGAGGTTGTGATTTTTTTCGTATTCTTGAAGAGAAGCATAATATTCAGCTCGATTGGTAAAATCGATGTTCATTGGAGGAAAGCCATGCTTAATCAAGATATTGTTCAATAAAATCCTCCCAACTCGACCATTGCCGTCTCGAAACGGATGGATATTCTCAAATTGATTATGAACAACTGCTGCTAAAAGCAATGTTGGATATTTCGATTTATGGATATGATACCAATCAACGAGCTCATTCAGAAGGGCAATAACACGCGACTGCGGAGCTCCTTCATGCACAATGTTACCCATTCTACCCATCACAACAACTTCTTCTCCAGGCTTTCTAAAATTTCCTGCAAAATCTTTTGAGTTCTTAAAGACAATGCGATGAATCTCCCTCATCAAGTCGAGAGAAATATGTTCTTTTGTTGTTCTAATAAGTGAAATGGCATCATTAACACCATAGGTTTCTGCAATGTCCGACTTTGATTTTTTAGGCCATTTGTCTTCCTCAAGAACTTCCTTAACTTCCTTACTACTTAATTCGGAACCTTCTATTGCATTAGTATTATAGGTAAAGAGTTCAGAAAAGACAAGCCATTCTTTTTCAGATAAGTGGCTGATCTTGAGAGGTATTTTTTTCTCTAACCTTTTTATAAATAGTAACTCTCTCTCCGAAATTCCTTCAACTAAGGGGTCTTTAATGATCCTGTACCTATTAATTTCCTCAAGAATAAGCACCTTTGCTTTCTCTTCTCTTTCTTTGAGAAGGTCTTGATGTAAATCAGCTCCCAGATACTTTCTTATTTTGTGAACCTTGGTGCCTTCTCTAAATGAATGTCCGAGGTAATACAAAACCTTTCCTTTAGTCTTCCTTTTTTCTACATACATAAGAAGACATATGTGACTACATATTTAAACCTTTCTAAATCTTGTGTCTACAGCTATCTCCGATAAAAAAATAGCGCACGCCAAGATTCGCAACATATTTTAACTCTTTAAAGGTATAATAATATGGATCAAGAGCTAAAAACCTTCCTGAATAAGCATAACATTCTGTATTCTGAATACAAACATCCTGCAGTTTTCACAGTCGCAGAATCAGATAAGGTGACTAAGCATATTCCAGGTCTTAGAACAAAGAATCTTTTCCTTAAAGACAATCTTGGGCAGTTCTATCTAGTGTGCATGCCTTCAGCGAAAAGACTCGACATTAAGCATCTCAAGAAGTATTTTCAAGTAAAAAAGCTTAATTTTGCTACTCCAGAAGAGCTTGCCGCAGAACTTCAGTTAAAACCTGGAAGTGTTTCCCCTCTTGCGATGATTCATGCTAAAAATACAATTATTTTAATAGATCAAGAAGTCTGGAATGCCAAGGAGATAGGAGTACATCCAAACAGAAATACATCGACTCTTGTTTTAAAGCACGAGGCATTTGAAAGATTTTGCTCAAAACTTTCTGCTCCCCATAAGGTTATTCCAAATGCGTAAGAAAATTTCATTTATATTAGCAATTGCTTTAACTCTAGCTCTCTTCACACTAATAACTTTGCCATCATATTCCTCTCGCGAGCAGATTGTAGTCGCGAGAGTTATAGACGGAGATACTTTTGTTGGGGAAGATGGAAGAACATTCCGTTTGAGTAACATAAACACCCCAGAAAAATCTACATATGGTGCAGAAGAAGCCAAAAGATATCTCTCTCTTTTTGAGGGAGCACAGGTTGCTATAGAATCCTTAGGGACAGATAAATACGGGCGTACATTAGTCCGTCTTTACGCACCCGAGTATGTAAATCATGAATTAGTTGCACAGGGTCTAGCAGTAAAATTTTTAGTCGAGGAAACAGAGGCAGAGGCATTTGCAAATGCAGAGGTCCGCGCAATTGAAGAACAGAACGGCATCTGGAAGCACTCCCCTTATTTTGGATGTATTAGCTCTAGGATTGAAGAAAAAGAAGAGTTCGTAGTACTTCACAGTGTTTGCGGCGCATTAAACATCAAGGGTTGGATAATAAGAGACGAAAGCAGGAAATCATATAGCTTCAAAGAGAATATAATTACTGAAGTCGTCATATACACGGGTAAAGGCACAGACAACAAGACTGCAATATTCTGGGACTCAAGCACTCCAATCTGGAATAATGATAGAGATACGCTCTATCTACTCGACTCAGAAGGGAGAATTGTCCACAATGCAGCATATGGCTATAGATAGTTCCCTTGGTTATGCGACTCTGTTTGGGAATTATATAGACGGAGAATTCTGCAAATTGTATAACTTGTCTTGCAGAATTCTCTGTATTAGTCTGCTCTTTGTAGTTTTTTCTATCTTTCTTACCACAATAACGAGTGCGCTCACGCTAACTGCTCCTTCGAGTGCACTGGTCGAAGAAAACATTACAGTTACTATAATCGATTCAAATATAGAAAATGGAGACTACGATGTTAAACTGTTTGTCGAAGATAATGGTGTGACAATATCACAGATATATTCTTCGGGCTGGAAAAGCTCTTTCTATTATCTCCTCGGAGCTTTTCCGACAAAGAATAATTTTACAATAAAAGCTAAGACTGTCGCAGCAAACGCTTCGCTTTGCGTTCGACTAAGAATGGAAGGTACGCAAAATTACGAAGAATATTGTCAACTTATTGTTATATCCAATATTTCCTCCAGACCAGACATTCAAATGGCTCTTCCGCAAGATACTGCACCAACACTCAAGCTTTCTAAATCATTACCACAGAGAGTTTACACAAAAGAATACAGATTGCAGCAATCAATTATCGTAGCTACATTTATAATTACTGCAATAACACTCATTGCTTTGCTTGTACTCTTCTTCAGGCGTAGAGATTCCACTAGTCTGTGAAGAGTTGTCCTGATAGCTTGTGGAATCTCGAGCGTGCTCAAGAACTGTCTATTTGTTACAAACAGTTCTTGACAAAACGACGAATTTAAAAACCGCAGTTTCCCTGTCACATTATGGACCCTATTCAGATTCAAATTGTCATGGAAGTACTCGGTCGCCCTGCATCAAATGTCCAGCAGGCGTTAGCGAGCGTTGTAACAAAGTTGGCTAGTGAGAAAGGGGTAAGAGTTCTGGAGAGAAAGTTTCATGAGCCAGTCAAGGTGCCAAACGCAGAGGACCTTTACACTTCATTTGTCGAAGTGACGTTGGAAATAGATTCTCTTGACAGGTATTTTGCAGTTTTGTTCTCATACATGCCCTCCCATGTCGAGCTAATTTATCCTGAACGCATTACATTGGATAATGCTGCGCTGAATCAATTTGCAAATCAGCTGATGCAGCGTCTGCATAATTATGACGCTGTTGTAAAGAATGTAATGATGGAACGAGATGTTCTCCTCAAGAGAATAGAGCAGGACGCGCCCCATCTTTTAAGTCATCCTGATATAACTTCAAAAGAGGCAAATCCTCCAAAGGCAGCACTCTCTCCTAAAAAGACAAAGAACAAATCAGGGAAGAAGACAAAGAAAAAACAAGTCTCCAACAACTAAGGATGCTTTTTCTGATGCAAAACAGTTTGTAGAGGGTCTTTTGTTTTTACTTTTTTATATTTTATCCATGCAATCGCACCAATAAGAATTATTATTCCGACTAATAGATAACCTATCCAAGCTTTGCTTTTTTCTTTTGTCTGTTCACATGTACCTAAGCAGCACGCCCCATCTTTACTAGCAACAGTATCTACCGAACACTTATCATTCTCACGGCAGACAATACCTGAAAGTTGTGAACAATAGGGAAAAGAGGCGTTTCTGCTCACATTAGAAATATTAATTTCAGGCAGAGGTACAGCTTCAATTAAGAATGACAGGATGTAAGTTTCATTCCCTACGCCAAAACTGATCTTTTCTGTTCTTGTTTCATTAACTCTCTGTTTAATGCTGACGTTGAATGAGATGCTATCATTAGTTTTAATGCTCTTGAATGAATCAGGATTTACTTCAATAATGGACTTATTATACTGCACAGCAACATTCTTGAGATTATTCTCGCCTCTATATTTTGCCGTAATTACGAAAGAAGGGTGTGGCTTGCCAGCGCTCATCTGAGCGCTCACTCGAGGAGGCTCAACAATCCAAACGCTCTGCATCTCCTGAACTCTGGAGCTATTTCCGCGCACAAATACAGGTATTTTGTACTTGCCTATTTCAATAGCGATAATTGTATTCATTAGTAGAGGTGTTACAGAGAATGTATACTTTGTTTGTCCGGGAGTTAACACAATATCTTGAGGCGAAGGGTGACTGACTGAAATTGTTTGTTCCGTATCTTTATATGACTCAATCAGCACAGAAAAATCATCTTGCACACCTATAAAACCCGGTCTAACCGCATAGGGCACAATTATGCCGTCAACGTAAAAATCATGCGTATAATTTATCACTTGAACAATTCCTTCTTGCATTGCCTGAATGTTTTTAATCCTCAAGGTATAATTTCCTTCCGAGCGTGGCGCCCGTCCCCACAGATATGTCGTGCTATCAAGCTGCTCCACATCATGTTCAAAGGGCACAATAACATGCCCCCGCAGAAGCTCAATTTGCTCTGGCTTAATAGGCGTGACAAGCACACCTTCAATGCGTCCAATCATCGTCTCCTCAGACATATATCTTTGTCCAAGAGTAGTGCTCAAGGCAGAAACAGACATAATTGAAAGAATAAACACACATACAATTACAGTTACAGGGAATTCTGTTAATTGTATTATCTTTCGTACAGAATTCCCTGTCTGGAGAATTCTGATTCTGCATGATGAAATCATCAGAATTCTCCATAATATTCGCATGAATAATTCAATTAGATATTATATATAAACTTGTTCTTTAGCCGCTCATTTCTTTTAGCTTTCGCATAGTCTCTTCCATCTCATGATCTTTAGACTGTTGAACAGGACGTATTGGAGGTCGCATTGCTGGTCGTGCAAATCCTTGCGGCTGCATCATTCTCTGTTGTGACCGCATAGCTGCTCCTGCGCTCCCGCTTGGAGGAAATCCTGGACGAGCTATAGGCGCACTACTTGTCTTCCCGCGTCTTTTGAACCACCAGAGTTTAATTATATCTCTCTTTATAATTGCAATAATAACTACTACAATGAGAATCAAAAGCATAATAATCCATAACCAAGAGATTCCCTTTCCCGTATCTGGAACACAGCAAATAGAATTCGTCGCGGGACATGCTTCACTAGTTTCTTTCTCATCGCTGCCACAACTCGAAGAGCAGGCACCTCCCGCAATTTCACATGCATTTTCTTCGACAACCATACTACATGAACCTATACAACATTGCCCTCCACTGGATGCGCTAATGCTTCCAGTGCATTGCTCGTTAGCCTTGCAGATAGAACCCTGTTGGCTCGCACAACTCTGTTTTTGAACTTTAACTGAACAACAGATGTTGCCTCCTTGGCATTCATATGAACTATGTTTAACACCACCCGATTCAAGACATTCACTAAGACGTTCGCAAGAGAATCCACCTTCACTGCATTGTGGTAAGTGCGCACTCCCGCTACTTGTCGCTATCTTGACCTTTGGCCAACTAGAGTATAATATAAACGCGCTATCGCGGAAATGGTTGTTGTTCCAGCACCCTTCTTTAGTTTGTATATTTAAAAGATACGCCCGAGTCTTTACAACATCACTATCCTCGCCTGAGCCTGTGGAAAGAGCTAGCACACCTATGCCTGTATCATAAAATCTAGTATAACCATTGCTGACAAACTCCCAGAACTGGTTTTGCTTTCTCTGTTGAATTATCTGACCATAATACTCTTTATCAGGATCCTTGGTCAGCATATAGATGAATGCACTTGGGAAATATTTTGTTGTGTCGTCCGCAAGTGCGACAAGATAAGGTAACATAGGTGCAGTATTCTTGTTGAGTTTGTGCAACGCGTAAGTGGCCCATAATGTCCCTTGATAATCGCACCCTCCTCCTGTCGAGAGACAGCTAACATTGACACTTTCACTAGTTGTTCCAAGGCTTGCTGCTGCATGTGTTTCAGAAGAGACATAAATAGTCTCTCCGCCATTTTTTTGGTATATAAGTGTAGTTATAAAGTCCTTATCGCATGAAACCTCAAACACTTTGCCTAAGCAGCTTGGCGCAATTGTCATCCAGTAACCAGAAGCCGAGCGTTGCAAGCAGATTCCTGCAGCGTCGTTGAATTTCATGTCATCTTGAATATTCACAGTATAAGATCTTCCATCGTACTTTATAGTGCAGCTAGATGACTCATGTTGCGTTGTATCAACTTCAAGATACCACATAAGTTCTCTTGGCGTGATGCGCTTGCTCTGTAGCCATTGTTCGATATCAGCAGTTTGCATGCCTGCGCGTTGATATGCAAGAGCAACAAGCGAAGTATCACGAATAGTACATACTGCTTTTGGCCAGCATGCTTCTCGATCGCTTTTAGTACTCTGGATAGTTTTAATCAGTTTATCCTGAGCGCCTAGAGCAAGTACTCCAAACGCTGCTTCTTCTAGAGAGAATGTACTTTTGTTAACAACAAGATTCTGAAGGCAGGCATATGCTTGTTCAACTTTCGCACTCTCTGTTTGCGATGAAATTTGAGGCGTCTGCGTATTTGAAGGAATCAGAGAAGACGAAGTCATGTTCTTGTTAGGGGCAGTTGTCACGACGTTTGTTCCTGTGGTGTTGGTTGTATTTATGGTCTGATTCACAGCACTGACCATCATTAAAAAGAGGATTAACAATAAGATAAAAAAGCTAAATGTCACAAAACCACAGAATAAATTCCGCGGATTTCTACGAGCGTTCACACCTTCTTTCATGCTAAAGACAGGAGGGAGTTGTTTATAAAGAATTCTATCGTTCCTGAGGCTTCATGCTCTGCGGTTTTGCCTTTCTCAAGGCTCTTCCAACTTCAACAAGAGGATTCTTTACGTCCTGTTTCCCACTGATAAGACCAAGATCTTTGTAGAAAGCGCCATTATCATAGTTAGGAGGTAAGATTTTCTTTTTCTGACGGAAATGCCAGTCTAACTGACTTTTGATGTAACCTTCCTTTAAAGGAGGCTGATTTTTAGTGTTCCACTCATGAACCTTTGTGCTAATATAATCTGGCGCAAAACCACACGAACGCAAGAACGTAATGAGAATAAATAGTCCGCGCTTTTTCCCATCAGGCAAGCCCTCAAGAAGTTTTTTAATTGCAGGCGGGAACATATCTTCGCTTACTCCCTTTAACTCACTCTCCTCAAAACTCTTCCCCACATAATTCTTTTGCGTCACTTTAATCTCTTGCATATCGTGTGTGCGTTTCCATGCAAGTGCTTCAGCGAGAAGCTTAGTTGCTATCCCTGACTTCGTCACAGGCAAATATGGGCGAATCTCAACTTTGAGGGGACTTGCATCACGTGGCGTAAAACGAGTCATCTCTTCTTTTGTTAAAACTGCACTTACGAGCGCGGTTTTTTCATGAAGGGAATAAGGCATGCGAAATAAATGTCTAGGTGCTACCAGAACAAGATCTGAACCACCAATAACCTCTCCAGAAACTTGCTCGCTAAATGCGGCAGAGAATTGGCTTTCACGTTGTCGCGATTCCTTGGTATAGGTCACCTTGCCACCCTCATTGGAACCTCGAGAAGTATATGAATGAGTCTTACATGCAGGACAAAAGAAGTACTCTTCTGTCCGCAAAACCTGGAGGTTACCAGGACAATTAATACAACGCAATTCTTTTCCGTTACACTTAACATTCGGGCGGGTAATTTCCGAGCCACAGTCGTCACAATGATAATGCGTCAAAATTCCTTTCTCTGAAGGAAGACCGCACTCAGGGCACGGAGCTTGAACAAGTTCTTCTTTAGTTTTGTTCGTACGCTGCTGAATCACATCTACTGAAGGCATAAACTCAGTCACTCGATGGTTGTATTCATTTCTTATAAAATACATCAAATATCTACATATTGCACGAGGCCATTCAGGAAAACCTGATTGCATACTAACTTCCTCGAATGTCTCGGGAAATGCCGTGCCAGAGACTATAATGTGCCATCCCTTGCTTCCAGAATATTTTAGACCGTATTGTTTAATACCATGTCTTTCTAGTGCATCCAAAAGTAATTGGGCGACAATAGTCGACCAATCCAGAAAGGGAGAGTCTACATCAATCAGAAGGTCCCAAGAGGTTCGTAGTGAGGTCAATTCTACTGCACTCATGTCAGAACTTATTGCCAGTGGATCGCGCCAGATTTCTTCAGAAGCATGAAAAGAAGTTGCCCCCTTATTGACGAGCCCCATAATATCTGCAGGATATTGTAGCATGTCTGGTCTCTTCCCAAATCCTTCAAAATAACGAGGCACAACTTCTCTTCCTGTACTAAATGCCAGCAGTGCTTCTTGTACCTTCGGTTGTGAATAATAGAGCTTTGTTATCGCACGAATTCGCATCTCTTTCTCAGACATTGAAAAATTTTCGTCACCCATAGAGTTTGTAAGAAAACGAGTTATTTATGGTTTGTTGTGTTACAGTGAATTCTGTTAATCTTATCACGTTTTGTAAAGAATTCATTGTATGGAGAATTTTGTTGATTGTATCTCTTGTAAACAGAATTCTCCATATTTTGAGAGGTTATTACTGTAGATTTAGAGCACAACAAAACTTAAAAGCTTCTCTCGGTCTAAATGTCCATGCAATTAAAATTAGATAACCCTAAAATATTCACAGACCTTGTATCAATTATCTCCGAACTCGTGGTGGAAGTCCGTCTTAAAGTGACAAAAGAGGGCGTAATGTTGACTGCCATAGACCCTGCTAATGTCGCGATGGTCTACTTCAGAATGCCTGCAGACCTTTTTGCACAATTCGATTTGCAGAAAGATGAGATTCTAGGAGTTAACCTTGAAAACCTGAAAGCAGTTTTGCGTCGTTGCAAGCCCGGTTCCTCACTTACTTTAGCTCGCGAGGACAATACTCTGAAAATCGGCATTCACGACAGAATCAAGAGAGACTTCACACTCGCTTTGTTAGATATAGATTCAGAAGATAAAGAAATGCCTCAGTGGGAGTTTAAATCAGTAATTAAGATGGACTCAGATGCCTTCGCTGAAGTTGTAGAAGACTGTCTGATAGTTGCAGATGCCTGCACATTCTTCACAGAGCCAACTAAATTTATTGTCGAAGCTCATGGTCTCAACTCAGCCCGAGCAGAGTTCTCTTCAGATGAAGTGGAAATTTACTCAGATACTGCCAAGGCACGCTTCTCTTTGGAGTATCTAAATAAATTTGTCAAAGGCTCGAAAATCTCTAATCGTGTCACTCTTAGTTTCTCCGAAGACCATCCTATGCGTATTGATTTCCCGACGGGCAATGTCATGCTTTCTTTTGTTTTAGCTCCAAGAATTGAGCAAGATATGTAGTATGCCTATTTATTCGGTAAAACGAAGAACCTTTAATTACCTAAATTCGATATAGAATATTAGCATAGTTTACTTCCATGCTATTAACATCTTCTCAAGTTGCTCACAATCAATGGCATTGATATTCTCTCTTCTTCCAAGAAGCGCACGGTCGTAGCCCGCGCCATGGAAGTCTGAACCGTAAGTCATCGTCCAGCCATGCTCTAGAGCGTATTGTCTGAATGGTTCGTTATTATCGCCGAAATTAAGTTGAATCTCAAGTCCATCAATTCCTTTAACGCGCAATCTCCCAAGCTCCTGCTCAATGTCTTTAACTTCTTTGAAGGGGTGAGCAACGATGGCAATACCTCCTGCATCATGAATTGCAGCAATAGCTTCCTTGGAACGGATACTCTCATTCTTTTTGGTTTTCGCTCCAATACCTCCGTTTCTAAGATAATAATCATGAACTTCACGAGGAACAGGAAGGTAACCGTGCATACGCGTTAAATATTCACGACATGGCACGTCTCCAAGCATTGTCATAGTAATATTCCATGTTCCAAGGCGTGCATCGGGATATAATGCTCGTAGTTTATCTAAAGTAATCGGAACCCCATGAGCAGTAAGATTATCAATTCGCTGTCTACATTGATCAACTTGTAATCTCTGACTGTGTTCAAGCAATGCGAGTAACTTCTTATGTTCGGGATTCACATTTAGTCCGAGAATATGATATCGGGTTGTGCTAATTTCCACACCAGGAATGATTCTGAATCCATAGTGGTCTGCTTCTGCTTTTGCTCTGGGATAGCTTGCCAGAGTGTCGTGGTCAGTAACAGCTGCAAGATTAACTCCACTCATATGCATAGCACGCATCAGGCTTTCAGGAGTATCGCTGCCGTCTGAATATATTGTGTGGCTGTGCAAATCGATGTATTCTTTTCCTTTCATATTCAACCTAACCAAAAGATAGATTTATATATTTCCTATATAATTTATATAAATAATATAATGCGTAGAAAAATAATCAAACAGGCAGGACAGGCATATACCATTACGCTTCCAATTGAATGGGTACGTGAGCATGGAATAGAGAAGAAGGCTGAAGTAGAAGTGGAAGTCATTGAAAATGCTCTACTCATCACGTCTTCAGCAAGATTGCGCGGCGAGTCCGTACATCTTTCTGCAAATGGATTCTCAGAAAGAAATCTATATGTTCATCTTGCAGCGCTTTACGCTCGCGGAGTAGATGAAATCACTGTCGAAATCTCAGAAGATATTTCAGCAGAGATAAATCGCTGCCTGCAAAATCTGCTTGGTTTCGCGCTTATTGATCAGAACACTGGAAAATATGTTATTCGTGATTTGGGATTATCTTATCCTCAGCTCGACGATATATTCAAACGGGTCTTTCAGATGGTTCTCTTATTTTATGAGGCGGCTTTCAATGATATTTTCGGTGCACAACAGGAAACTATCAATTCTCTGAAGATGCGGGACGTAGAAATTAACAAATTTTGTCTTTATCTGGAGAGAGCAATTAACAAACATTCATATGCTAGTGCGATAAATGGGCGTATTCTATTTACCTACTCATTTATGCTAGAGAAAATCAGTGATGAGATTGAGCGCCTTTGGCGTACAAACATCAAATACAAAGTTGTTAAGAGCAAGGCAGTCCGTGAGATTATAATATCTTCCAAAGAGACTCTCGCTCGCGCATTCGATTTCTATTATCAAAAGAAAAGAGATAATGTCGACGCGCTATATCATATTCGTGATAATGTCCGTGAGATGTCCATAAAGATTCCTAGGTCTGATCCAAATACTACAAGGTTCGTGCGCCATATTGTAAAAATTGCAGAGGATGCCACAGACTTAATACATCTTTCTCTTATGCATACTAGTAGTGAGAAATATAGGTAATACTTTTATATATCTCGAGCCTTAATAAAATTAATGAAAAGTAAAAAGTTTGGTAAAGAATCAAAGATTACTGCTGCTTGGGCAATTGCTGGTTTCTTTGTTTCATCGCAGATTATTCCAATTGGTCGTTTCTCGTTATTTGGTTATCCTCTTCTTGCACTTTCTATACTATTAGCAATTCTAGCAATTTGGCAGGCATCGGGCGGTAAAAATACGCAAAGTTTATATACTTATCCAGATATAAATAAAATATGCAGCAAAGGGGCGTTCATGAATTTTTTATTGTACTCACCGTTACTATCTTTCTTATCCTCTCACTCGTTCCTGTTCTAGCAGCAAATGATACTTTTACTTCAGAAACCAACACTAGCAATGTTCCTTTAACAACTGCCGATGCAGAAACAAGCACTGACGCAAATACTTCTGTCAATACCGATGCACAACTAAGCGTCGGTGCAGGCATAACTCCAGATAGCAATTTTTACTGGGTCGAGAAGAGCGTCCTCAGCAAGTTTCGTGGAGATATCACAAATTTAGAGAAAGCCGTAGCACAGATTAAGGCGATGGTTGAAAAGAAAGATTATGAATCAGCGCGTATCGCGCTCGTAAGATATAAAGAATATGCTGCAAATATCGAGAAGAATGTTGCTCCTGAAGACAAGGCAGAAGTAGAGCGCGCAATTGCTGCAATCAATAACGCATTGAAAGATATTGAATCACAGATTCCTGCTGAACAGAAAAAAGAATTTGTCGAAGACGTACGGGATGAAGGCAAACGAGTCGCAGATGCAGCCAGAATAGCAGATACAATCAATAAGCTTTGTAACGAGTTAGCTAAGTTAGACCCAAAGCAATATGCCTCCACATGTAGAACAACAAAAGATTCTCCTACATGGCAACAGAAAGAAGATAAGCGGTGGACCGAATCACAGAGAAAAGAAGCGCGTGAGTTCGGAAGCATTATGGGTCAGTGCATGAAGACACAAGGCAGAGAATGTCGATGCAGTGATATTAGTGTAAAAACTTTCGCTGATAAATGCTCTCTTATCGCTCCGCTTGCAACAAAGTGCGACGAGGGAGATGAAGAAGCTTGTGGCATCATGGAAGAAGCTACAGCAGACATGGAAGACCTATTACCACCACATTTGCAAGACGTATTAGAAGAAGTTGAAGGAGGCGTACGAGAAGAACAGTTTGGTAACTTCATGCCTCCAGAGTGTAAAAAGGCAAGCGCAAAAACACCAAAAGAATGCATGCGAGTTATGTTTGAAAGCAATGCTCCTGAAGAGTGTATTGCTGCAGCAAAAGAAGGAAAGATTGATTTTACTACTGAAAGAACAATGCGGGAATCATGCGAAAAATTAATGTTTTTAGCAAATGCTCCCCAAGAATGTATTGATAAAGGATTGAAGAATCATAAGGCTTGCGGCACATACATGTGTGAAAATAATCTTGCGCAAGAATGCAAGGATGCTGGCTTGACTTGCGAACGTCCTGAAAGTGTCTTCCGCAAGTGTGATGAGATTATGCGTTCACAGCGCGATAATCAAGGTCCAAATCAAGGCAGAGGATTTGCTATGGGTAAGAACTGTAACACTATAGAAAACAAGGATGAAAAACTAAAATGCTTCGAGGAAATGTTCAATAATGCTCAACAAGAGGGTTTCCCGGGTCAGGGTCCTGAAAACTTTGGTAGTTTCAACGATGATTTTGTATTCGGCGAGGAGGAAGGAGGTAATTTCGGTCAACAAGGAGACTGTCAGAGCAAAGGACCAACAGTTCCATGTGGAACTGGGTCTCATCCTGTTTGCGATAGCGGAAAATGGAGATGCGAACGTTCGCAGCCATCTCAGAAAGGATGCCAAGGTAATCAGCCACAATGTGCTGAAGGTCAATATCCGGCGTGTGAATCAAATGGTTGGCAATGCAGAGAACGTGCTGGAGGAGACAGATCTAAGAATATGAGAGATTATACTGAAAACTTCGCACGTGACTGTAGAGCAAAGGGAGGAAGGTGGGATTGTGGTTACAGCAATATCGATCCAAGTAATCCATGTAGATGTTTTATTGACGAACGGCGTGAAGAATTTAGACCTCCTGAACAACAACGCCCTCCAGAAGGTCAACAATATCAGCAGCCTCCGACGGACTTCAGACCACCAGAAGGACAGCAGCAGCCTCCAACAACCACGCAACCACCAAGCAGCGATGGTAGCGCAACTACAGATGGAACCTCGGCAGGAACTTCGACAAGTACGGGAACAACTACTGGTACGTCAACAGGAACCAGTACTGACACTTCAACCAGTACATCTTCAGGAAGCTCCTCAAGTTCTACATCTGATTCTACGTCTAGCAGTACTTCCAGCGGTGGAGGCGGCAGCACCTCAGAAAGTTCCAGCGCTACAACTGCACCAACAGGCGGAGTTATTACTGGAAATGCATTCTTAGAATATTATTTTGATTAATTTATTTATCCCAAACCAAACGATTCACTGAACTCTGTAATCAAGCGGTATTTGTTGAGATATTGAATACCTTTCTCAGTTATTGAATATTTCTTGTGACCTGCACGCATCTCTTCCACAATAAATTCTTTCTCAATAAGTTCGCCAAGATATTCTTCCATCATTGCATATGAAAGATTAGACTTATAGAGTATATGTGTTGGCTTGACAGTGCCACTTTTCTGTTTTATAACCGTCAGGATGTCCCTGATAACTTCAAGCCGGTTTCTTTTTTTTGTTGCCATATTTCAATATGTTGCGAAGCAGAATAATCAAAAGAAGACTATACGCCCCAAGCTCAAATAGCTGTGCAATTACATAAGCGTCAGAATAGCTGGCGGCAAAGATAAGCATTATGCTGCTAACAAAGAGAAGCACAAATGCCCCGCAGACTGCAAGAGTTTTTCTGTTTCTAAAGAAGAGATACTCTTTGTAAGAATGGTATGCTATAAAAGAAAGCAAAAACATCGACACAATCCTAAAAGTGGCAAATATTTTGAAACTGCTTGCAATAACTAACAGCGAAAGCCCAAGTAAGAGATAATAGATGTCGCCACGACGCACTTTAAGTGTAGCATAAGTAATTGTCGCCAATCCTCCGACAAAGAGAGCCATATGCAGGTAAAATGTAACGCTCCACCATGTAGGTAATCCTTCCAATGAGAACGCTATGACTTCTCCAGTAATATTTCCGACTAGCACTAAGTGATTTAGCGCCCAAAGTGCATAAGAAAGTCCAATGAGCAGGAATCCTGCACTCAAATGTCTAATATTTCTCTCTGCAGATATGCGGTAAACGTGATGCGCAACTAGAGCTATGGCAAAAGTTACAACACTAAAAAGCAGATTCATTGCTGCATCAAAGCCGAGAAACCATGCTGGAATGAGGTAAACATCACCCATACATTTGTTTCACATTCTTCGTTTTTAAGCCTTATGGAAGAAGCTTCTTGAACGTTCCTTCTGAACTTATTAATAAAGGAGATATTTCATTAGAGTAACAACCTATGGAGGTGACTCATACCCATGACCTAAAGTACGTACGAGGGGGGCTTTGCCGGCCCCCTTCCGGGAATTCCCCCTCGTCTTATTCTTCAGGATTCTCTATATCTTCAATTGTCTTTTTGTCTTCAGCATGTTCCAGCCATCTTAATGGAACCATAACCAGAGTAATCTTCCCTGTCCACACATCTACAAATTCCACGTCTGCATCTTTCCCCGGTTTTCCGTAAATCATAACAACACGACCACAGTCTCCTTTCTGCAAACCCTCAGAATAAATATTTGCCATGAGCCGCACGACATCAAGTTCACAGATTTCCTGTCTTTTATTTTTCACAAAGATAATAAACACCAAGGGTTAATAGGTTTTACGACTCTGCTTGCTGACCTGCACTCCAGTTCATCATAACTAAACTTTTGCGTTTTCTGTGTAAAATAGGGTACAGCCTACGAGGGAAAGTGCAAAAGTTTAGCATAAGAAAGGCTTATAAACCCTTTTTTTCTCACATAGAAGAATCAGATTGAATGCAGAGAACTTTTCCAGTGCTGATAACACGACAAAAAGCAGCGCCTATTCAGGTGCATGTTCCGAGAGCAGGAGTTGACTCTATTTACAATGACAATCAACAATGGCAAAGTTATCGAAACCACGCGCAGGAAGTCTCCAGTTCTGGCCACGTAAAAGGGCAGAACATTTTCTCCCCAGTGTGAACTGGAAGCCCGTAAAAGGCGAGGGTATTCTTGGCTTTATTGCTTATAAGGTAGGTATGGCCACTGCATTGGTAAAAGACACTACCGATAAGTCTATGACTGCAAACAAACGTATCTATATCCCTGTAACAATTCTGGAAACTCCAAATATGAAGATATTCTCGGTACGTTTCTATAATCATGGACAGGTAATAAAAGAAGTAGTAGTCTCAACAGATTCATTGCTCAAGAAAGTTGTCCGTATTCCAAAGACAGCAGGAAAGCTTGAAATACCTCCAGTCTACGACGACATCCGTATTCTTGTTTATTCTTTGGCGCATCAGACAACTGTAAAAAAAACACCCGACCTAGCCGAGCTTGCAATAGGTGGTGGGAATAAGCTGGATTTAGTAAAGAGTTTGATTGGTAAGGAGATTACAGTAAAAAATGTTCTTAAGTTCTCGCTCCTCGACGTTCGCGGTTTGACCAAGGGAAAAGGTTTAGAAGGTGCTGTCCCGCGTTTTGGTATTACATTAAAGTCGCACAAATCAGAAAAAGGAGTCCGTCGCCCAGGATCTCTCGCCCCATGGCATCCTGCCAGAGTCACTTTCCGCACACCACAGGCAGGGCAGCTCGGTATGTTTACAAGGGTGCATTATAATCTAAGGATAATCAACTTGAATACTATCACAGAAAAGAATATCAATCCAGGCACAGGGTTTAAGAATTATGGTCGGGTGCAAACTTCATATGTTATTGTCAAGGGTAGTGTCCAGGGTCCTCCAAAGCGACAGATTCTTATAACTCCCGCACTGCGCCCTACAAAGGAACAAGTAAAGAAAAAATATGAATTTATGGAACTGATTTTATGAAAGCAAATATATACGATGCACAAGGAACTAAGAAGGGCGATATAGAGTTGCCAGTATTATTCGCTGCCCCAATCAGAGAAGACATTGTTGCAAAATATGTAGAAGCAGATAAATTTGCAAGAATGCAGCCATATGCCACTTACAAAGAAGCAGGCAAAAGGCACTCAGCATCAGGTACCATTTCCCATAGGAGACACGAATGGAAAGGGCATTATGGAAAAGGAATATCTCGTCTGCCTCGTAAAGTCATGTGGCGTCGTGGCGTGCAGTTTTACTGGGTCGGCGCGGAAGTGGCAAACACACGTGGCGGCAGAAGGGCACATCCGCCAAAAGGAGTTCATACGCCACGTAAAATTAACACAAAAGAAAGAACAATTGCATGGCACAGTGCATTTGCAGCAACTTTCAATCCCACATGGATTAAAAAGCGATACTCTCTTCTCATATCGTCAACATTAAATCCGGCAGTTGTTGAATCTCTGCCATCTAAGACAAAGGCAATGCATGTAACATTAAAATCTATATTTGGTTCTGCATCTTCACATATATTCAAGAACAAAGAAGTACGTCCTGGAAAAGGCAAGCTCCGCGGCAGAAAATACAAGGAAAATGCAGGGCTGCTTATCATCACTGGAAAAAACGAGAATATTCGGTGCGCAGGTGTAGAGGTCAAGACTGCACGGGAATTGCAGATTGCAGACCTATATCCTCTTGGTCGTCTCACGCTTTATACTAAAGAATCATTGGGAGAGTTGCAACATGTTGCTTAAGCCAATTACTTCTGAAAAAGCAGTGAAGTTAATAGATATGGAAAATACTCTTTTGTTTGCAGCACCTCGTCAAGCCACCAAGCCAGAGATTAGGAAAGAAGTTGAATCTCTCTTTTCCGTCAAGGTCATCGCGATTCGCACAATGATAAAGAACAATCAGAAATATGCATATGTTAAACTTATAAAGGAGAATCCAGCGATTGACGTTGCAACAAAGCTGGGAATGATTTAAAGTGACATACAAATATATTGGAATTGGAGCGCACTATCCACTGCGTTTTCTTGCAGGGTTAGCGCAAGTGCCGGGAAGAGAGGTTATTGCACAACCAATTAGAGTGTTCGGTGGTAATCTAGATTCTCATACATTAACCATAAATGTAAATAATCTCTCACTAAATATTGAAACGACTTATTTCGGCGAGCTTACTAGTTTTCATACACGAGATATTCCTCCAAAAATGGGGCATGCATTTGGTTTTGTTCATCCTCAGTTTTCAGATGTAACTATTTTTCAATTTCAAAATTCTCTGAATTTGCAGAATAAAGAATTCTTACATTCGTGGTATGAAGGATTTATTCCATTGCTTGACGATTCTAGACCGAATTTTACATATCACCAAGAGCGTCTTAAGGTCTTACGAATGCTCTCACAGAGAACTATGGGAAGGAACACTTAATGGGCAAGCGCATCATCTCTCAGGCACGAGGTCACGGAAGTTTGTCTTATCAGGCACGTAAGCGCGCTTTCATCTATAAAATAAAGTACCCTATGGGTGAAGGCGAAGCTGAAATTTTGTCAATCTTTCATTCATCTGCTCATTCTGCACCGCTGTTAAAATTGAAACTAAAGAATGAAGTTTTTTACAATCCTGCATTCAATGGTGCAGTATCAGGACAGAAGATTATAATTGCAGCTACGACCACGGCACAAGAGGGCAATGTTCTCATGCTTAAATATGTTCCAGTAGGAGCACATGTTTATAATATCGAGAATAATCCTGGAGATGGCGGCAAAATGGTGCGTGCCGCTGGAACAAGCGCAGTTGTCTTTAAACTTTATAATCATAACAGAGTCTCATTGCTTATGCCAAACAAGAAAGAAATAATAGTTAGTGGTGATTGTCGCGTTACACTTGGAATTATTGCAGGAGAAGGCAGAATTTTGAAACCATTTATAAAGGCAGGTCCCAAATTCTACAAGATGAAAGCACGCAACAAGCTCTGGCCACGCACATCCGCAGTTAAGATGAACGCAGTTGATCATCCTTTCGGTTCAGGGAGAGGCAAGAGAATAAAGTCAAAGATTGCGAAACGCAATGCACCACCAGGAGCAAGAGTCGGGCACATACGTCCGAGCAGAACAGGGAGGAGAGCATAAATGACCTGCGCTAATATTACGGTCCAGCTAAAAACTGAACAATCATATGAATTTAAAGGGCTAAGAACAAAGTATGCTGAGTTTATCTTCACGAGAGATAATGGAAGTGCAGTTTTCATCCGCGATACGATTGACAATGAGAGAAGATGTATCGAAAAAGTCGATATACCAAAAGATAATCTGGAGACTACTCATAACGATGCATTACAGTTACAGAGAATTCTGATGATTAAGTCATATTTTGTTCTGAATTCTCTGTCTAGACAATTCTGTTTAAACGTGACACAACCAACAGAATTGTCTATAATAGACTCTAATAAAATCAGCGGATATTGTTACCATCTTATAAATGGAGATGGTATGCACGAAAATAGAGAGATTGCCTCATTAGTCGACAAAAAGGATTATTCAGGTCTCATCAAATTTTTAGGAGACTCAGATTAAAATGGCAGAGGAAGTAATCCTGAAATCCAAGGAAGTGTTTTACCGAGGGCAGCCATTCGAGAGTTTGAAGAAGCTATCTGTCCGTGAAGTTGCGCAATATCTTCCATCTAGAAGTAGGCGTTCAGTTTTGAGGAATTTTCAAGCACATGAGAAATTTATACAGCATTGCGAGCAGCAAATTTCTCAAAAAAAGAAGATACGAACGCATCTTCGCGATCTTGTTATTATGCCTGGCATGGTCAGTATGATTATTGGAATTTATAATGGGAAGTCATTTAATGACGTTATAATCTTGCCTGTAATGATAGGTCATCGTCTTGGAGAGTTCGCGCTTACACGTACAAAAGTAACTCACGGCACAGCCGGCATTGGCGCAACAAAAGGTTCAAAGACAGATAAGAAATAAATAACCATGGAAAAACAACTCAAATCAATTCAAGTATCTGGGAAGAAACAACTCAAGGCAGCAGAAAATGCAGTGAAACCACCTCAATTTTCTACCTCTCAACCTAACACTGTCTCAACAACCTCCCTTTCAGTACCTTCCTCAACTGTGCAGTCTGTCACTCCTTCCTCATCTCCTTCTTCTGAATCTACCCCTCCAACTCCTCCAAAGCCTGCTCCTGTGAAACCTTCGAAAAAAGATGAAGCATTTGCCCGCGGTCTCAACTTGTCAATCTCAAAGAAACATTCAATGTACATATGTTCATTTATCAAGAACAAGTCTGTTGAGTCGGCGATTGCGGATCTTGAGCAGGTGCTTAAGTTCAAGAAAGCAGTGCCCTACAAAGGAGAGATACCTCATCGTCATGGGATGATGTCAGGAAGGTATCCAATCAACGCATCAAAAGCGTTTATCTCTGTTCTAAAAGGCTTGAAGGGCAATATTGTTGTATCAGGTCTTGCTCCAGACAAAGCGCGCATAACATTCGCCTCAGCAAGCTGGGCTTCAAGACCTCAAAGAAAAGGGGGGGCGCGTTTTAAAAGAACGCATGTTGTTATAAAGGCACGTGAAGTCACGCTTCCCGTGAAGCAGGAGAAAAAGAAATAATGGAAGAGAAAAAATTTGTTAGCTTTAAGAAAGAAGAACTTGGCGTCAAGGAGTACATCAAGCGTGAGCTTGGCAAGGGGCGCATCAGTTCTGTTGCAATCGAATACACCCCAATAGGAGAAAAGATAATTGTAGCTACAAGCAAGCCAGGTCTTGTTATTGGTCGTCGTGGCGAGAAGATTGATGAACTTACGCGAGTCTTGAAGAAAAGGTTTAAACTTGATAATCCACACATCGAGATAAAGGAAATAAGAGAACCTCGATTAGATGCCCAGTTAGTTGCTGACGAGATTGCTGTCTCTCTTGAAAGACAGGGCTCACTTAAGTTTAAGGTCGTAGCGTATAAGATGCTTCAAGAGATTATGCGCACAGGAGCTCTTGGCGCTGAAATAGTTCTTTCTGGACGTTTGCCAAGCGAGCGCGCAAAGAGCTGGAGATTCGCACAGGGTTACTTAAAGAAAACAGGCAATCCTGCGAAAGTAGTCGATCGTGCAATGGCTCAGGCAATAAATATTGCAGGAGTCACAGGTATCAAGGTCAGTATCTTGCCACCAGATGCACATATTCATGACCGCATAGTGATTGATGACGCACTTAGAGCGAAGATTGCACAGGCACATATTATGCCTATTGTTCAAGAAGACACGACAGTCGCCACACTCGTTAAGAAATTATCTAAGAAGGGGGCTAAGAAGCATGGCACTAATTAAAAAACAGGATATTTCAAAGATGAATGTTAACGAAGCGACGACAAGACTCAAAGAACTTAAACTTGAATTGGCAAAAGCACATGTGACTGCTCATCGTGCAACTGCTAAAACCAAAGAAATTAAAAGGACAGTTGCGCGTCTTATGACGCGCTTAACGTCCATACAAATGGGGGAATCTCAGAAGTAATGGATATCGATCCAAGATTTGGCTTACCAACAGACGCGGGAGTTTTTGAGGAGATTGCGAAAAGTGATCAAAAAATCACTGTATCTACCGTCGCTCGCCGTTACGGCAAGATTACCACGCTCGTCTCAGGTTTTGACAGCAGCGTAGACATCAAGGCAATCGCCAAACAACTCAAGGAAAAACTGGCGTGCGGCGGCACAGTAAAGGATCACGTTGTCGAGCTTCAGGGTAACCATAAGAAAGTGGTAAGGTCGGTCCTCGTCGAGCTTGGATTCGCAGAGGAATCAATTTCAGATTAATCATGGCAAACAAACAAAAAAAACATAAGAAGAAACAGAAAGAACAAACACATTCTGTCGTAGCAGGAGCTGCAACCCACACAGTAGGCACACATGGACGCACATTTGAAGGTTTTGTAGTCAAAAAATTCCAGACCCGTGTTGTAGTTGATTTTGAGCGCACAGTTTATGTTAAGAAATACCAGCGTTTTTATAAGAAGAAGACTCGCTTACACGCTCGCTTACCAATAACAATGCATATTGAAGTTGGTGATTATATTCGTATCCAACAATGCCGCCCTCTAAGCAAGATTATTCATTTTGTCGTAGTGGAAAGGATTCGTTCGGCTAGTGAAATGACAGGACAAGCAGCACCTTCTGCTTCTATAAAAGTCAAGGAAACAAATAAATCGAAAGAGGCAAAAGGATGAACTTAGAATTAACTTTAACAGATGTCGAGCAGAAATATCATTATGTAATCGAGCACATGGATTTTTGTCGAGATGCAGCATTGATTGATGAATTTCCTGTTCATGCAACTTGGCTTCATCCGCCAACATTAGCAAGATGGCTTTATGGTTCTATTCTCGAATTTGCTCTTGAATACGATAAACTTCTCGGGAAATTAAAGAACAGGACTCATAATCAGAATACGCAGTTACTTGAATGGGGTTATGATGTAATTGATAGATTACAAGAATCAAAAATTGCAATAGGCAAAAAATATCCTGAAATAGCGGGAGAGTTAAGAATATGAAAGCAATAACTGCTAAAGTAACTCGTGGTTTGAATATCGGCTCAATGGTCGTAGCTGCAGACAACAGTGGTGCACGTATAGTCCGTATCACTGGCGTCAAGCACGGTAAATCACGTAAGGGCAGACAGCAGTTTGCAAAAGTCGCTGATTGGGTCAAGGTTTCAGTCAGAGCAGGAAAGCCAGACATGAAAGGACAAGTCTTCGATGCAGTCGTTATCAGGCAGAAAAAACCTTATCGTCGTAATACTGGCGAGCGCGTGTGTTTCGAAGATAATGCAGTCGCTCTTCTCAAGGATGAAAAGGGAAATCCAAAAGGCACGTTTATCAAAGGTCCTGTTGCCCGTGAGGTTCATGAACGCTGGAAAGAGGTCGCGAAACTCGCGCAGCACGTGTTATGAAATCCTCATTTTCAACATCTTGGCTCTCCAGCACACAAGTGCGAAAGCAAAGAAAATACAGATACAATGCCCCTCTTCATCTGAGGCATAAGTTTTTAAGCGCCCAATTGTCAAAAGAGTTACGGAAAAAGTATGGCAAGAGAAGTCTTCCCCTCAGGAAAGGGGATGAGGTGCTTGTCATGCGTGGTCAATTCAAGAAGAAGAAGGCCAAAGTAGTCTCTCTAGATCTTGCGAAAACTAGAATAGTTCTTGAAGGTTTGCAGCACACCAAACGTGATGGTACAAAAGTCGCAGCACCTTTGCATCCACGTGCTGTTCAGATTCAGGCATTAGTGTTAGAAGATAAAGAACGTATAACTGCGCTAGGACGTTCTAAGAAAGGCTCTTCTCAAAAGCCACAGGAATCGCCACAGAAGATTACATCACCTTCTCAAACTACAAAATCTGAGAAGAAATAAGGAGAACAAATGCATCAAAAACGACAGCAAATGAGCAAAAGATTACCTCTTCCCCGCAAGGGAACAAAATATGTAGTCAGAGCCGCGAGCCATCACAATATGGCAGTTCCTGTTTTAATTGCGGTTAGAGATATGCTCAACTTAGCAGAGAGTGCGCGAGAAGTTAAATTAATGATTCATAACAAAAAACTCAAAATAAACGGTCGTCAGGTTAGGGACATGCATGAAAGTATCACACTCTTCGGACAACTTGAGGCAGACAAACCCTACTGTCTTACACTGCTCACCACGGGAAAATTTGCATTTAAAGAACTGAAGAAGCCAGAAGATAAATTGCTTAAGGTCACAAACAAGCGCCTAGTTTCTGGGGGAAAAATACAGCTTAATCTTTATGATGGCACTAATATTATAACAAGTGACAAGACGATTGCAATCAACGATTCTCTATATCTTGACGAGAAGAATAAAGTAAAGAAACATCTTGCTTTTGAGAAAGGTAAGAATGTATTTATTATCAAGGGAAAGCATCAGGGAACAACAGCAAAGGTGTTAGTAATCAAGGGCAAAGAAGTTACTATCGAATATAATGGAGAGCAATCAACACTCATAAATGACGCGTTGATTGTAACAAATTAAAATGGCACAAAAAACCGTTAAAAAATCAGCTCCTGTCATTCCTTCCGCGGCAAATCCTATGCGTTCGGTCTTTATTGAGAAAGTAATCGTAAGTGCTGGAGCAATTGCAGAAAATCTTGTTAAATCAAAAAAACTTTTAGAACTGGTGACAGGAAAAAAAGCGCAGATTATTACAACGAGTAAAAGAATTCCAGATTTTAACGTACGTCCTGGTCTTGAAGTGGGTACAAGAGTTACTGTCCGTGGGAAAGATGCACTCGATCTCCTTAGGCGTCTGCTGGGCGCGATTGAAAACAAAATGTCAAGAAAACAGGTCGCAGACAATCATGTTTCATTTGGCATTGAAGAATACATCGAAATCCCAGGCATAGAATACCAAAGAGATATCGGGATTCGAGGATTTAATACTACAATAGTCTTTGTCCGTTCAGGTCTTCGCGTGAAACGCAAGAAAATAAAAACAGGTTCCGTGCCCCACAAGCAGTATGTGAAAAAAGAAGAAATAATCAAATTCATGGAGGATAACTTTAAAACAAGTTTTAAATAAAATGCTTATCACAGATTTAAAATTGACTGGAGATTATATTTTGCTTAATGCATATCCAAAGTATCTGGGGGAGAAAACATGACAGCAAGTGATTGGAGCAAGATTGCGCGCCAATTGAAGAGCAAGCCAGCAGTTTTGGCGAAGTTCACAAGATTCAATAAACCGAAAGAACGCAAGACAGGCATTGCTTCAAGGAAGTGCGAGCGTTGCGGTCGTTTCGGCGCACACCTCAAACAGTATAATCTAAATTTGTGCCGTCAGTGTTTCCGTGAGATTGCGGAAGACATCGGTTTCAATAAATACAACTAACATGAGTCACGACATTGTTGCAGACGCGCTGAATAAGATAATAAATGCAAAGCGAGCACGAGCTCACCGCATCGTAATTACTCATCATTCTAAACTCCTGCTTTCGGTGCTCGCCATTGCAAAACTCAAGGGATATGTCAAGCATTATGCAGTAGACGGACGCTCTCTCACCGTCGAGCTCGACAAGCTCAATGGATGCAACGCGATAAAGCCAAGGTTCATGGTCAAGGTTGTAGAACTAGATGATTATGTTAAAAGATATCTCCCTGCAAAACATATTGGTATACTTATAGTATCCACAAGCAGGGGTTTAATGACTCATCGGACAGCACAAGAAAAGAACATGGGGGGAAGCCTTTTGGCATACTTTTACTAACATGAGACAGAAACTACAAGAAGAAATTGAAATTCCCCTAGGTGTATCTTGCGAAACAGCCGGTCGTTTTATTAAATGCACCAAGGAGGACATAACGCTAATGAGAGAGATTGAAAATTCCGAGATAGAGGCAAAAGTTTCCGACAGCAAGATTGTGTTAACTTGCTCCAAGGGAAACAGGACGCATAATATGATTATGCAATCTTTAGTCGCTCACATCAAGAATCTTTTCATAGGTTTGCAAGAGAAATTTACATATACTCTTGAAGCCTGCAATGTGCATTTCCCGATGACTCTAAAAGTTGAAGGTACTCAACTTTCTATCAACAACTTCCTTGGAGAAAAAATTCCTAGATATGCTGCAATCATGCCTGGCTCAAATGTAGAAATAAAAGGGCAGAAGATAACAGTGGTTTCTTATGATATCGCTCTTGCAGGTCAAACTGCTGCCAATATTGAGAAAGCAACAAAAGTGCGCAATCGTGACCGTCGTGTATTTCAGGATGGAATCTATATCGTTACAAAACCCCGGAGGAGCTCATGACATCGCGCAGACTTAGATTTTTGCGTTCAGATACAGTCAGGCATTCTCGTCTTGGAAAGAATAGGAAAAAGCTGCAGAAGTGGCGCCGTCCACGCGGGCGTCATAGCAAGATTCGCCGCAAGCGTTTCGGTTATCCTTGTGCACCGTCGCTAGGGTACGCTGGTCCTCGTGTAGATACGGGCAGGATATCAGGTCTTTTGCCACGTTTAGTCCATAATCTGCGTGAACTCGATGCACTTTCTAAGACTAATATTGCAATAATCGCACGCGTCGGTGTAAAGAAGAAAATTGCTCTTCTAAAGTACGCACAAGAGCACGGGATTAAAGTCGCAAACGCAGGAAATAAGGAGAATGCATCATGAAATTAGACAAGAAGAAAGTACTTGCAGCAAGAGTGCTTGGCGTAGGGAAAGGTAGAGTCATATTTAACAAAGAGCGCCTTGATGAAATAAAAGAAGCAATTACTAAGCAAGATATTCGGGAGCTTTTCGATGCAGGCACGATTTCAGTCGCACAAATTATAGGTAAGCGTGTAATTGAAAGGCGCAAAACGCGTCGTAGAATGGGGAGCATCCGCAAGAAAGTAAAATCAGGTAAACGCATTTATATACAAAGAACAAGAAAATTAAGAAGTTACATTGCCGAGCTTAAAAAGCATGGCGAAATTACCTCCGAACAATATATTACATTAAGAAAACAAATTAGAGCAAGCATTTATCGTAATAAGACGCATATGAGGGAGCATATAGCGTCATTTGAGAAAGAATAATATGAAACGCTCAATACGAAGACGTCGTTTGGAAGCAAGAACAGACTATAAGTCTCGCCTTGAGCTGCTCAAGTCAGGCAAGCCAAGAATTGTAATCAGAAAGACAAACAAGTATATGATTGTCCAGATAGTCACAAGTAATCTCGCGCAAGACCAAATAATTTTTGGAACATCATCAAAAGTATTGCTGACAAAAGGCTGGCCAGAGGCGCAAGCAGGCAGTCTTAAAAGCTTGTCTGCCGCATATCTTACTGGTTTATTCGTAGGCAAGCAGGCAAAAGATAAAGTTAAGGAGGCAATTGTAGACTTGGGGATGCATCGAAATATTCAAAAGTCACGAATCTATGCAGTAGTGAAAGGTTTAATAGACTCCGGACTTCCAGTAATTTGTGGAGAAGAGGCGCTTCCAGTCGAGGAAGATTTTGAGCGTAATACAAAATTAAAAGAAATATTTACAAAGGTAAAGAAGGAATTATAGTATGGCAGAAAAAGAAACAAAAAACAAACCAAAGGATTTGATTGAGCCTGTTCCAGAAGAGATTGCAAAACTAGAGAATGAGCTAGAGAAGTCTGAAACATCTGCACCTGCTGTCCCTGCACATGAATGGGGACGCTCTCGTGGAAGAGAAAGAGATCCTGAAGCAGAAAGGCAGCGAGCGCTAGATGCATGGATACCAAAGACAGCTCTGGGTAAAATAGTCAAGGCAGGTCAGGAAAAAGACATTGACAAAGTATTATCCTCTGGAAGGAAAGTTCTGGAGCCTGAAATTATCGATTCTATTCTTCGTTTGGAGAGTGACCTCTTATTAGTCGGTCAGGCAAAAGGTAAATTCGGTGGAGGTAAGCGTCGCGCGTGGAGACAAACACAGAAGAAGACTATGGAAGGCAACGTAGTTACATTCTCAGCAATGGCAGTAGTTGGTGACAAAAAAGGACACATCGGTATCGGGAGCGGTAAATCCAAAGAAACACTTCCTGCCAGAGCAAAGGCGGTGCGTCAGGCAAAGCTGAATCTTATTAAAATAGAAATCGGATATGAATCTCCCGAGGAGAAGAAACTCGGTGCTGATCCGCATACAGTTCCATTTATTGTTCAGGGCAAATGCGGTTCAGTCCGCATTAAACTGATTCCTGCAGCTCGCGGTACAGGTCTTGTTGTCGGAAATGAAGTAAAGAAAATCCTTAGACTCGCAGGCATTAAAGATGTATATGGAGTTTCTAGCGGACAAACAAGAACAACTTTCAATGTTGCAAAAGCCTGCTTGGATGCCTTGCGGAAAACAACGGAGATGAAGTTATGAAAGCAATTATTCGTATTTCAGGTTTAGTTGAGGTTGCACGCACAGTTGAATCAACATTATCTCGTATGCGCATGCGTCGGAAGTACACTCTAGTCCTGCTTCCTGCAACTCCTGTGACTAATCTTTTGCTTAAGAAAGTTCGCAACTTTGTAGCCTATGGGAACATAGACGCTGAAACTCTCGTAGCACTATTGCAAAAGAGAGCACATTTGATTGACAAGAATAAAAAGGTTGATTTAGCTGAAGTTGCAAAACAACTAGAGAAAAAATCTTTGCAAGAACTTGGTATAAAACCTTTCTTCCGTTTACATCCTCCTCGCGGAGGTATCGACGCACGCCTGCATTTTGGTGTCAGAAAAGGTGTTCTTGGAGACAACAAAGAGAAAATTAATGATCTAATCAGGAGGATGCTATGAGAACAAAGAAACGCAAGAAGGCATCACGTTATGCAGGATCGCAAACCCATGGTCGCGGAGCAAAGGAGCGTACACGTGGCTCTGGCAATCAGGGAGGCAAAGGATGGGCGGGGACAGGCAAGCGTGCAGATCAGAAGAAGACTTTAGTGATTCGCCTTTTTGGAAACAATTATTTCGGCAAGGACAAGACGCTTCGAAGGGGAACGCCGCCACAAAAGCTCAAGGTAATTAATCTTTCAGATATTCAGTTCAGAGCATTATCACTGCCTACAAAAGAAGGCATGATTGACCTCGAAGGATACAAGATTCTCGGTGAAGGCGAGCTTAAACAACCTCTTAAGATTAGGGCGAGTACTGCTTCACAGTCAGCAATTGATAAGATAACTTCTGCAAAAGGTACACTTACACTTCTAAAGAAGAATGTCGAAGAGAATGCTGAAATGAAATCTGAGAAGAAAGAAGATAAGAGATATAATCCCTCTGCAAAAAAAGCCAAGTCTCCTGCAAAGAAACAATAAAAGGCAGGTTTTTATAGGGTCTTTGACCTCGCTTTGTATGCACTTTCTCTGGAAGGAATCCTGCAATAGACATCAACAACTTTTTGCATCTACGAGCAGAATCCTCGGTACAGAGGATTCTGCCTGTGGGTTGAGCCGAGTAATCGGCTCAACCCATAGTTTTTGACTATTAACCTCCTTTTGATAAATAATGGCTAAGAACTATTTAGGTCTTATGTGGGATGTAGCTGGGCAGGACAGTATGTCGCTCAGAATGATTCAATCTGTCTTTTAATCTTCCTTAAATCTGAACGTGTATGATTCTCATAAAGAGATTGTGGTGGGAGATTGGCAAGCAATACGATCAAGATTACCAAAACAAACGCCAAGACTCCTGTCGTGAACAAAAGTATGAAGAGGATAGTCATTCACTAAAAAAATCAAAGGGCTATTTAACCATTATGAGAATCCATCACATCTTCTTCAGCACAGTGATGCCGAGTAGTGAGAGCGCATTCTTTAGAACCTGAGCAAATGCTTCGACTAATGCAAGGCGGAATGCTTCTTGTTCAGACTCGATGACTTGGTGAGAATGATAAAATTCGTTGAATTTTTGTGCGAGATGATATGCATAGTTTGCTATGAGGTTGGGGGCTAATGAAGCATATGCGCCTGAAACTACTTGTGGGAAATTTGCTAGATAGATTATCAGTTGTTTTTCCTTATCAGTAAGTTGTGGAAGATTACTTTTCTTCTTTACTTTCTTGACCTTGGCGAGGATGCTCTGAGCGCGAGCGTATGTGTAGAGCAAATAAGGGCCTGTGTCGCCTTCGAATGAAAGAGATTCTTCAGGTTTGAAAGTTACATCTTTAGTTATATCTACTTTAAGAAAATAATAACGGAGTGCTGCCATTGCAATTGTCCGGGAACGGTAGTCTTTTTCTTTTTGTGAGAGTTCTTTGTGACGTTTCTCGATTTCTTCACTTGCCATATCCTTCATCTCTTGAACAAGATTATCTGAATCTACCACATTCCCTTCTCTTGACTTCATTCTGCCAGACTCAAGATTCACCATCCCATAGCTTACATGCACAAGATTTTTCGCCCAAGGATATCCTAACAACTCAAGCATCTTGAAAAGTGCCTTGAAGTGATAGTTTTGCTCTGATGCACATACATACAATGACCTATTAAATTTAAATTCCTTATATTTCAGAATTGCGAGATAGATATCTTGAGTCGTATATATCGAAGTTCCATCTGCACGTAAGAGAATCTTCTCCCCCATGCCGTGCGGCGTGAGATCAATAAAATAAGCTCCATCTTCTTTTTTCTTAACTATCCCTTTTTTTACTCCCTCAGAAACAATTTCCTTGCCTTTATTATATATATCTGATTCGTAATAATTCTTTTTTATTTTAAGATCGAAAAGTTTGTAGGTCTTCTCAAATCCTTTAAACGCCCAGTCATTCATTTTTTTCCAGAGTTCTAGAGTTTTCTTGTCTTCCGATTCCCACTTTTTAAGAGACTCTTGTGCTTCCTTTTCAAAATCAGGATTTTCCTTTGCTACTTGTGCAAACTTAACGTAATAATCTCCAACTAAATGATCTGACTTTCTCTTTGCTTTTTCTGGTGAATCCCCTTTTCCAAACTTTTCATATGCCACCATAGACTTACAAATATGCACTCCTCTATCATTGTAGAGGTTTGTAACCTGAACTTTGTTTCCAGTAAATTCCAAAAGGTTGGTCACTGCCTGACCTGTAATAATATTTCGCGCGTGTCCTAAATGGAGAGGTTTGTTTGTATTAGGGCTAGGAAACTCAATTACTATCCTTTCTTTTATTTTTCTCGCGCCGTATTGCTCCTTTTCTTTGAGAATTTTCTTCAGAGTTAGCTGAGCAAGCAAAGCACGGTTGAGGAAAAAGTTAAGATATGGTCCTCTTGCCTCAATTTTCTCAAACTCGTCTCCGATTATTTTTCCTGCCAGTTCCTGCGCAATCTGGATAGGATTCTTCTTGTACTGTGCTGCAAGAACAAAACAAGGAAAAGTATAATCCCCATGAGTTGTGTCTTTTGGTATTTCTATTAGTTCTGCAATTCTTTCTTTAGGCAATGCGACATGCTCTATAAGTAAGGATATTACTAGTTCTTTCATCTTTTCAGATAGTGTAAGGCATTAATAAAACTAATGCTTGGTTCTTGCCGCCGCTAGATCGTGAGTGCATTTTGTGCAGAAATTCTCATTGTCTGCTATTGGCTTTTTGCACTCAGAACAATTAGTCAAAAGAACAACCATCCTGCCACCGCACTGCGGACAGAACTTCTGACATTCATCCTTCGCGTCCGCATTTTACACATTTTGGAGGTATCTTCTTGCGCTCAATAACGGTCTTGTACCCTATCCTGCCTGTTCCCAGACTGCGTCCAAATTAAAAATTCTTCCAGCCCAATAGGAAAAATTGTTGTCAAATGTGAGTCGCCTCGGTCGCTTACGTGACAAATACCAATATCGAATCGATTCAGATAATATTAAATGTGTAAATAAACTTGCTTTTCAATATAAGGATGCTAAAATTTGTGAAGCTATGAATCAAACTGAAAATTCTGCTTTTATGTTTACTCCAAATGGAATTGGTGGAATTACTGCAAAATCTGGAATGATCACGCAATGTATTTATACTTCAACAAGAGCAGAGGGGTTAGAATAGCTGAAAATCCTTTAGTTGAATATTGTGATGAGATTCACTCATCCATTGATAAATCAATTTGTCAAACTGCCGTAGCAATTAAAGGAAGTATAGTGAATTCTGTTAATCAGTATAATATTTGTACAGAATTCCCGTGATGAATACGTCAAGAATCTTCGATTCTTGAGCGCACTCAAAGACCCATGTCTTTGATGATTCTGAAAAAGAAGACAAATCAACAGAATTATCCATAAAAAGCCTCTAGGGAGACTTGAACTCCCGACCCCCAGTTTCTCCGACAACAAGTATACGAAACTGGTGCTCTAACCAACTGAGCTATAGAGGCTTGCAAAGAGAAAAAGAAAGAAGATTATAAACCTTTCAACATCTGTCAATGTCTGTCGCAGTAGTAAAAACGAAGCATTTATAAACAAGTGCGCTATCTTAAAATCATAAAATGGGGTTTGGAATGAATGTCTTGCGCTTGAAATTTGTTTTATTATTAAGTTTTATCTTCGTTATCTTGGCAGTTTTGCCATCGATGGTGAGTGCGGATAATTTTGGCGTGCAGTGCAACCAAAATGACGGCAATTACTCTAAATGTAGTATGCAAGGCTCTGCATGCTCGTGGATAAACAACAGCGCAATCCTCAATAGCACTAACTTAATACCTCAAAATACGTTCTGCCCATACAACTCGTCTTCTTTCAACACTACTTATTCCAGCACGACAGGGAATATGCTCGTTAATGCAGGATGCTGTGCATCTGGAGGGGGCGGGACACAAGGATGCTTTACCTATGACAGAAACGAAAGCGCTTGCTCGAATGATAACACCTGTGATTGGAAAGCAAACAATGCAAACCAGAATCCATGGTGCTGGAATAATGTTGGATGCTGCCAGAAGAAAGGGTGCTGGAGTTTCAATGGAAACAATAACACTTGTATTGCTTCGCTCGGAGGCTCGTGCTCATGGGCGAACAAGACTGGTGTGAATAGTGACCCTTACTGCTCTGATGCAAATGGATGCTGTTATGACAAATCATGCAATGACGCAACTACAGAAAGTGCTTGCAATAATCTCAAGACGCAGTTGAGCAAACCATGTGAATGGAACTCAGGTAGTAGCACATGTGGTTATCAAGGTAGCGGTGGGGGAGGAGGAGGATTCACTTTTTACAACGACACCGATACTTGCATGAAACAAGGAGGGTGGTGGAATAGTAGTGGAAGTTGTAATATGCCAAACAGTGGAGGAGGAGGAATTGGCGGAGGAGGAGGTGGATTTCTCTTTGCGTCTGAAGTTAGATGCTGGTTTGCAGATCAGCGAGCAAGTGTTTGTGGTAATGTTTCAGGATGTGTTTATTGTAATGATGTAGACACAGAATTGAATAATGCGACATCTGCGTGCTTCAATATGCCAGTAGGTATGTGTCAAGGACATCAAAATCTTTCTATAACCGTGGGCACAGATATCAATCAAAGTTCTATGACTTGTGGCGACATTCGCCTTAAGCAGACTTGTAGTTGTGGTCCTATGCCTAATTGTGTTTGGAGTAATAGTTCTGCGACGACTGGAAACTTCTGCACAAGCGGTGTGAAGACTGCGAGCGATTCCCAGTCATGCGTTGCACCAGTGCAGTTTTGCGAAGACAATAAAGCAAAAAATAATCAGACTCTTTGCGAGCAACTTGCAAGCGATTATATGATGCCATGTAAATGGGACGCAGGAAGTACGGGAAAGATAGCTAATAACTGTACGTTCAACAGCGTTGCATGTTTTGGAAGTGGCTCAAGTGGTCTGGGTTCTTTTGATTTCATTCTTATCAGCGGAGAACAGGGATGCACTGCCGCTGGAGGCAATTGGAAGACAGAGTATTATGATGATGGGGGAAGTCTTAAACAAGACTCATGGTGTGAAAAAGGCGCACTATTTTCATCGGTTTCTGGAACTGCTTTCTCTAATAAAGGAAATTGTGATAGCGACTGCTGGGCTTGTGAGTTTAACGCATCTGGAAGCAACTATGGTGGAAATTTAACTCTTGCAACATCTACGTGCACTAATTCTAAGAAAGGAGTATGTCAGTGGAAAAACGATTCGAATGCACCAAATAGTCTTGGATGGTGTAATTATCCGAAGGAATTTTCATACGGTGGAGCAAAAGACTGTAATACTGACTGCAAGGCTTGTGAATTTAGCGGGAATTCTAGCAGTGCATCAAGCGTATGCTTCAGCAGCATTGCAGGATGCACGTGGATAAATGATAGTGCTGCACAAAAAGGAGGTATCTGCATCAGCGGAAGCAAGAAAGCTTGTAATACTGATTGTTTCAGTTGTTACGATCAGCAAACGTGCACGAATACGAGTGTCCATACTTCCCTTGATTGTAGTTGGGACACTTCTGCAAACTTCTGTAAGCCTTCTTCATTTACCGGAGAGATCTGCTTCAATGGGAAAGATGATGACAATGATCTAAAAGTAGACTGTGCTGATAGCGATTGTAGTTTTGATCAGTTCTGTGGAGGGAGCACTGTCAGCACTGGCTCTGGATTCAATGCTACTGACTGCAAGAAGATACCAACACAGGCAAGCTGTACTGCAAATCAAACAAATGGGAAGAATTGTACATGGGCTGACCCTGACTGGGGTCCTGCATATTGTGATTTTCCAGGAAGTTCATGTGGATTTTATGAATCTAATTTTAACTCGTGCAAGACAGACATAGGATGCATATTCAAAAATGCGACTGCAGGTTATAATATAACAACGATGGCTAACGGTACTATAAACTTCACTGCGCTCAACACTAATATCGCATTTGTAGGTGGGCGATGTGATATCAACCAAACAAAGATGAGCAGATGTACTAACTCTACACTGTATAATAACCAGACAGAATGTTGGAAGTATAACTCTACAGAATCATGCATGTGGATAAATGATACTTACACTTCGAATGGTGGACGCTGTGAATTTAAACCGTATGGTGTATGCTGGAATTTAAAGAACCAAACTACATGCGGCAATGAAGGCAACTGCACTTGGCGTAGTGATAGTTATTCACAATATGGTGGTGGATTCTGTGAACCTGTATGTTTCTCCTTGCCGGGGAATGCAACTTGTGGCACAGGCAGTGGTGGAGTATGCGCTGCAAAAACTAGTTCGTGCGAACCTGAACACTTCTCCACGATTAATTTTGGGAGTGCCGGAGGTGGTTGCCATGAATATGATAATAATTATGGCACATGTAAAAACCAAAATGTCACATGTGTCTGGAAGAATTTCACTTTTGGTGGAAATATGACGCAGGGAACCTGTAATGAAAAAGGACAATTTGCACTGTTGGAAACGCTTGACATGAGTCCGCCGAAGATTCTAGGACATGATCCAAATGATACTGGTACAATTACTTATGTTGATATTCGCGAATATGGTCTAAAAGATAGTACTAAAACACTTGCTTTAGGAATTGTCGTCAGCAATATTACGGATGCAGTGGCTTGTAAAGGATATTATCTGAATACCTTTGGGTTTGGTGGACCTGGAGTTATTCCCATACTCGGCAATGGCACGAATTCCACTAGATTTTACTGGTACTTGGATACTAACAAAAATACTACTGATGGATGTAATGCGACGCGTGCAGACGGGACTAACGATACTGGTTATGAGTTCCTCATTAAATATTCGACGACTCTCGGCAATGGTAGTGTAATAGAAACACGCTCTTTTAATAAGTGTTCAAATAGTGCATGGTCGCTGACAAATGTACCTTTAACAAGCAATCGTGAATTGATGTGTGGCATTAGCATGCCTGGATTTGGAGGCGTGGCGCCAATAACTGGGGGAGTCATGATTGTCATAGACAAAGAAAATCTTGAATCGTTTATAGAATATAACAAGACTGCTCCGATGCGCGTCTTTGTCGCAAGTGCAAATGAAAGCAGAAGCGAGTTTAATCCTATTGATTCTGTCAGTAGCGCGGGATATTATACACAGGGTAGTGCAGACTTCAAGTTCGTTGATTGTAGTAATCCTGACACAAAAGATGATAAATGCAAGAACTTCCAGAAGTTTGGCTTTAATGTATTTGAAGATTGCAAAAATGGAAAAGATGATGATGCTGATGGTCTAACGGACTGCAATGACATGAAATGTAGCTATACGCCAAATTGTGCAAGTGGAGGAAATGCATTTAACTTTGTCGCTAATGCGAATGACTTCACCACGCCGAGTGTGCTCTTCTCAAGTGTAGATCCTATGCATACCAGTACGTTCATCAAATTTGATACTGATGAGCCTGCGAATGGGTCCATATCATTTTATAACAACGACTCAAGTTGTGGGAATTCTATCGCAACATTTGATGAAGTTGGCGACACGAGCATTGCTTTTGATGATTTTAAGCCATTCCATGGGGTATCTATTGAAAATGGAACAAATGGAGTTAACCTTACCAACGGCACAAATTACTTTTATAAAACGACTATCTGCGATCCTAGTAGTAATTGTGCCACCTCTGCCTGTTTGAATTTCACAACGAAAAAAGATAGTAATTATAAACCATTTATATTGAAGATGAAATTACCTTCCGGTTATAATGTAACAATTCCTGCACTCAATTATAGTGGGAATTTCACAACGAATATCAGCGGCAAAGTTTATGAAACGGGGATTAAGACTAATGCCTCTGTGACAAAAAATATTAATGTTACTGTAAACTGTGGTACACAGTCGATTACCTTTGTTGGTGTTGATGTTACAAAACCTAAGAGCATTGATCTTTCTACGGCATTTGCTTGTGAACCCTCGAATAAGGTGCTGGGAATGAATTCTACATCAAAAGGATGGAACCAAGTTGTTTCTGATTTGGGAATGGGGGGACAATCAGATTATCTCAAACTTACGTTCCCAGTTAGCTATGATTCTGCGAATACAATAAAGTGGTGTGATGATGCCTTGAGCAATTGCACGACGGTAAATACATACGCAAATTGTTCAAGTGGTGGGACAAGCAAGACTGATTGCAAGATTCCGACATCGTTAGGATTCTCGGCATATCAAGTAACTGTTGTGAGTAGCAGTTCAAGTAGTTCTGGAGGGGGTGGAGGTGGGGGTGGAGGAGGTGCTGCCACCGCAGCAATCTTTAGCCCGACAACTGCACAACTCGCTGAAGGATACACGCAGACGCTAGCGAAGAGTAATGTAGTTAAATTCACTACCGGAGACGGTGCAGCCCATAGTGTAACCCTTGATAGTATAACTGCCACTACTGCAACGATTAGTGTCGCTTCAACTCCGCAAATAGTGACGCTGAATGTTGGCGAGACAAAAAAGTTTGAGCTTACTGGAGACAATGTATATGACTTAAGCGCCACTCTTGTTTCCATTACCAATGCAACGAAGATAACATTGACATTGAAAGCTATCAGCGAACAAATACCTGCTGTATCTAATGATGCGAGCAGGAAAACCGGAACTTCCGACGAGGAAGATCAGAAAAATAAAAATGTTGGAGGCGAAGACGCAAACACGCAGAGTTCAATCTGGCAAAATCCAATTCTTCGGACTGTGGCATTTATAATTGTCTTAGCGTTTATCGTTGCAGTTATTATAAGTGCAATCCATCGTTCACGTCATGTTTCCCAAAAAGATGTTCAAGATAAGATTAAAGTAAGTGCACGAAGCAAAAACATTCGAGTTAGTGCACGGTTTGCCTTCTTCTAGTAAAATATAGTGAATTCTGTTAATTGTACAGAATTCCCGTGATGGATACGTCAAGAATCGAAGATTCTTGAGCGCACTCAAAGACATGGGTCTTTGATGATTCTGAAAAAGAAGACAAATCAACAGAATTATCCATATTTGCATTACCATAAGAATATTAAAGCCAGATGAATAATCTAAATGTATGAAACACTTAAGAATAATAAAATATAAGATGCGAGGATTTACTCTTGGAACCGATCCTGAAGCTGTGCTATTCGTCGTGGCGCTAATACTTTTTATTATTGGTCTGGCTCTGCCTGGTACTAACCCTTTTCTGCTTATTGGTGGACTTCTTATATTGGTTTACTGCATTGTGATTGCTCTATGGTTACGAGATAAACTTGGCTAGTCCATTGCACAAAAATCTTTAAATCCGTCCTGCTCTTCTCGCACTATGCACGATGCCCTTATTGAATTTATCAAATCTGAAGGATTGTCTCCTTTTAATGAAGATAAAATAAGATTGCAAGGTAAACGCGTTGTTCAAAACAAATGACGCGCGAGCAGTCCACCTGCGTGTGCTCCAGAAAATTTCTAGTGAATTCAATTTTCCAAGCACCTCTTGCATTTGGCAGAGATTTACTACGACAGACAATTATGTAGAGATTTCTCGTCGTAAAGATTTCTTTGCTGGGCTCCAGCAAACACTTTCACGAGAAGTTCTTTCTTCCTGTGCACTTGCTAGGAATTTATGGCGTCCACCATATAGCTTAATAGTTGCGACTGAAAATGAAGAAACATTCCTTAGCTTGAAGCAAAATTCATGTTCCGTACAATTAATTTAGTGACTAGCCGCCCAAAGGCATATATGGTGAGTCACTAAAATCACTTTTTCTTATTTTTTAACGTCGAAGAAAGAGATTTTATCCGATTTTTTCGCGTATCTAATTTTGTTAATTTTGTAAGAAAATAATGTAGATATCTCATATCTATAGTTCTCCCAAATTTTCTATATTCTTTTACAAAATGCATATTTGTTGCAACGAAAAACCATTCATCTTAGTGCTTCTCCAGATTTTTCACTTTCTCAAGAATCATCTTCTTGTTTTTCCTGAGATTTATTCCTGTCTCAACTTCAAATGCATATCTCTTTCTTTTGTCTGCTAGAACAATAATATGCAAAGATTACTTCTCCAGAAACTCTTTTACTGCCTTCAACACTGTTTCGCGCTGTGAAGGGACGAACTTGATTGCACCTGCATGCTTGTGACCGCCGCCTTCGACGAATGCGGTGGGAACGTGTTTTGTGAGATGGGTTATTAAATCGTAGATTGAGAAACCAGATTCTTCAGTGGCGCGGATTGTCATCACATCAGCAAGGACACCTATAGAAATAAGATTAGAAATATTGTCCTTTGTTTGTGCCTCATCATGCATCATGCCGTTGACTTTCCCAGGTTTAGGATAAGCTCCGCGAGCAAATGTTTCTTCGATGAATAGCAATTGTAGAGTTTTCCCGCCGATTTTCTCACGCTTGACCGCGGAACGTGCGATTTCTAAGCCTCGATTTTCTAGTTTATGTATATAAGGAGCCATGAGCGCAACAAGTGCTTTTTGTTTTTCGATGGGCTCTCCGAAAACTACTTCAATGTATTCACGTGCCTCCATGAATCTAAGTTTTGTACTGACAAAGTCAATGAGGGCAGCAAGATCGTGTAGAAAAGCCTTGGTATATCCTTTCTTTTCTGCAATCTTGATATATGTTTCAATCACTTCAGGATTGTCGATGCGGTCGGCAAGCCCAGACATTGCAGGAACGTAATCAAGAGAGACTTTAGGGTTGATGAAACGTGCTAGTTCTGTACAAAGCATACCTGCAGAATATTTTGCTCCGTCCTCGCCTACTACGAAAGGATTTATATGAACCATCACTTCCGGCGTGGTGACATCATGTTCAAAAAAGTGATGGTCTACAACTATGAAATCTTCACCGTGAATTGCTCCTTGCTTGATACCTAAAAGACTCTCTTCGCCTGAGCCCGTGTCGACAATCAAAACAAGGGGCATCTTATTAGAAAATTTGGCTACGCTTCTAAGTGAATTTGACGTGTCTTTAATTGAGTCTTCAATTTCATAGAATGGCGCTGCGGAAGGAGCACGAGTAAAGTACTCCCAAGGAGCCTTGCCTCCGCCGTGTTGTTGGATGATGAGTGGAATAATTGCGCGTTCCATGGCAAATCCTGCGCTGTAACCGTCTGCATCATTGTGGTGGCGGACAATAATCGGACGATTTCGGATTACTGCTAAACGCACCTCTGTGGCTGCCTTGATAAATGAAGGTTTGAGCTTCTCGAGCAGAGCATTCTTTACTAAAAATGGAATCGGAGTGACTTCTGCGCGCTTTCGCTCTGCAGCGTCGATTGTTTTCTTTAATGCCTCTGCAGCAGCTCCTTCGAGCTTAGCAACTTTCATAATTTCGCCTTCGAGCATATCCTGGAATTCTTTAATCGTGACTGTTGCGCGAATTGCGTCGCCTTCCACTATATTGGGATATGCGCGTACACCTGGACCGTCGAAACCCTTAACTGTGAGCGTGCCAGAACCATCGACGACAGTAAAAAGCGTCGGGCCCCCCGTTTGTGCGACACTATCTACTACACCTGCTATAGTGAGTAGAGCCCGGTCGTGCTTCTGTATTGTAATCGTTCCTAGTGAAGTATCCATTGTAATTTTAGATCGATAAAGAATATTCTTCCTTATAATTTCATAATGGAGAGTAAAATTTTGTTTAAAAACGTTTCTATTTTATGTATAGAGAACAGCGTAGGATAGATTACATTTTGTACGCAGTTCTCTAATGGATAATTGCCAAACGCTGTCACCTACCCCATGCAGTTATCCATATCTACTTAGCTTTCTGAAGCTCTGACGATAAAATAATCTTGGTATGATAAAAAAACAAGAATTGAAGATTAAACCCATAAAGAGGAGGTCTCATCGATTCAAAAAGAGTGATGAAACGTCCTCTTCTGGGGAAAAGAGGTGTTAATGTATCAAAAAGGAGAGAGTATTTAAGGGTTATGGAGGATGAATCTTGAGTGAAATTCAGAGGCGAAGATAAAGGAGACTGAGATTAAACGAACTCTTTGGAAATAATGGCTGTTTAAACGCATTTCATCTTTTCAACGGCTTCCTCAAGGATATGAGAAACGGGCTTGCCAGTTTGTTTGCCGAGCTGTTTGAGTTTCTTGATAAGACGAAGAGTTAGAGTAACATCTATACGTTTCTTCTTCCAGAGCTTCTCTAGTGTTTGATCGTAGTGTTCCATCTCCTCGAAGACTTCTTTATACTTCTTGAAGATGCGCTGTATTTCTTGTTCAGTGAATGACATTTTTTAATCGCTCCTCGATTGCTCGAATACTATTAACATTATTGCTGGCGATTGAAATCATCTGCTCCTTGATAAGCTCAAGGTCTACTTGTTTACTGAACTGCTCAGCGAATACAAATATCACATATGCAGCCGTTTTCTTATTCCCATCGGTGAACAGATGATCAATAACTATTGCCCTAATTAAGTAAGCCAATTTTTTGTATTCTCCCAATTTAAGGTTCGTCTGCTTTTCTAGAGCAAATTCTATACTTGCGTCGTTTCGTAATTCTCCACCGAAGCCCTTTCCTATCCTGACGATGTCTTCCTTACTTATTTTCATACACATGGATATATGTAAGAAGTATTTAAATCTTACGGTTATTCGTGTGTATGTATTAATGTCAGTGGAATAATTAAACGAACTCTTTGGTCATGCTGAAAGTTTTAAGCTACTTTAGAAAGATTGAGCTATAGATTAAACGAACTATTTGTAAGGTACTTAAGAATTATTTCTTATATGCGTTTTTTCTATGCCTCACTTCAATCACAAAGATCAGCAAACGTTGTTGTTCAATGTCTAAAAAGAGCCTATAATCCCCCACTCGAAGTTTATATCCTGGTTCTCCAACAAGTTTTTCAACAAAATCTTCAGGACGAATCTTAATTCTTTCGAGAACAGCAAAGATTCGTTCTCTTTGAGATTTGTCTAATTTTCTAATAAAGTTGGCTGCTTGTTCAGAAAAAGAGATAGAATACTCCATGTTCAACGAAACTCTCTTTTCAAATTTTCAAAAGATATGACTTTTCCTTCTTGTATTTGTCTTCTTCCTTCTACAATTGCTTGTTTAGTCTCGTCCGATAATTCCATTGTATCTTCGAGCAAATCCCATATTACTCGTTCATAGCTTTCTCCATTACCCATTTTTCTTTTCTTTAGTTGCTCTAAAAGATCACGACTAATTTGAATTGTTGTTTCCATATCAATTATATAAATTGCCATAGTTTATAAACTTTTCCTTTGTGCTGAAAGTTTTAAGATAAAGGAAGAAGATTACGCTGGAGAATTACATGCCTACTGTGCGAAAATCTTCATCTTTAAATTTACCTTCCCCGAGCAAACGAGAGATTGCCTCGTTAGATAGTCGTACGTCATAGAGATGAGTATCTAGAGGAAGTCTTGCAGAGCCCCTTTCATACTGAACAACAACAAAGGTTTTGGAGTCCGCTCCCCGCTTATTTTTAGATATTGCAACCACCTCGCGAACTCTGTAAGGCGCATCGTTCGACTCCCCATCATAATACATTCTCCCATTTGTTCCTCCGTCAAGAAGGTCATCTTTCAGCCGAACCATAAAAATCCTACTTTCTTCGCATATTTAACACTTTCGCTTCGTTTAAAGTCCAATGTATGATGCTTTTTCTTTTAAAATACACTAAAAGGGCGCTTAATGTAGCTTGTGCGAACCCTTATTTTATGTAGAAATGAGTTAACTTTCAATTCCATCTTCAGTTTTAGCTGATGAAGATTGTACTCTTTTAACCAATTCACTTTCTTTTCGCCTATTATCAAACCATGAGTCTGTAACCCTACTAAGATCAAATCCTAATGACCCAAAAGTGTAACCGGCTGTTGCCCCAAGAAGAAGTTCTTCATAAGGCGCAGGGCTACCTAAGAAGTACCCAGTCATTGTCCCAACTACTGCTCCAAGTTCTGCTCCAATATATCTTGCAGGGGTGTTTTTCCAACTCATGAAAATTCTACTTTCTTTGTGTATTTAAAACTTTCGCTCCGTAAATGGGAGAACTAGACACGACACCCTGTGAGGAGATAATTAATGCGAACTCTACTTTAACGGAGCGTAATAAATGTCTGCTTGTTTTGTTACCTGGCGATAAATGATGACTATGTCTTGTGGTGCATCTGATTCATTTGTAGCCCTATCTGCTGCAGCCGTTACTCTTGCCCACCCATCTATTTTAATATCAATAGATTCAAATTTTATCATGCCCATTTTTGACAATTGTTTTTCAAGATAGTCCATGATAATCCATTTCGTTGGATTCTATTTAAAGTTTATGGTGGTCGGATGCGTTCGGCGCTTCGCGCCTCACTTTTATTGAGGCTATTGTTTTTGGAAAAGGGGTGGAATTTTTTGAATAGTGAAGCTCCACGAGGCAAGACCTCGTGGCATCAAGACAACAGAAGAACTGGAGCAGAGTTATATTACAGATAATAATTATTCCCTCAACCAGAAGTGATTTTAGATAGACCTAGACGCGTTTCTGCAGTACTATAAGTTTTCACCCTATGGCAAGACCATAGGGTATAGGCAAGAATTAAACGAACTTATAGGAGATGCTGAAAGTTTTTGGCAAAGGGAGGAAGATTACGCTATTTAAGTCTACTGCTCTAAAGAGATATTTTTCACTTTGACTGATTTCATAAAATCTTTAGGAATTCTTTTGCTCACGTTTAATAACTCAATACCGATTATATTCTCACCTTTGTCTAAGTCTATAATTGTTTGATGATCTATAACTCTATTCCTGGCGAATTCTGCGTCTGTAAATTCTATATAGAGAGCGTCTGCATCAGGGTCGTATTCTATTTTCATATCCAATAGAGAGTAATGACTTTTATATATGTTTCTTTTTCAAAAATAACTTCGATTTTTCCACGACCAAGATTCTTTTGAGAGTAATATTTCCTTTCTATCTTCTTAGTTGTTTCTGGATATTTTATCGTTGAGATTACTTCCTCCTCAAGTATATGCTTCTTTAGCATCCTCTTTTTTGCATGCTCTGTGAAGATAATATCCACTTATTTTTGAAGAAAGTGTGAGATTTAACCCTTTCGGTCTGGCGCGTTCGGCGCTTCGCGCCTCACTTTTATTGAGGCTATTGTTTTTGGAAAAGGGGTGGAATTTTAGGGATTAAACGAACCTTAATTGCATGCTGAAAGTTTTTGGCAAAGGGAGGAAGTTCTAGTTAGGGGGAGAGAGGTAACTAGGTGCTGCTCACGAGCAAGAGAATAATACCCCTCTATCTGAGAATCTGATGAACATACAACAAGCGCGACTTGGTGAATGTCCTCTGGGGAGGGAGTTGGTGAGAGACGAAATGAATAGTGGAAAATATTATGAAAAATATAAAGGAGAGTACGTAATTCTGAGGGATATACTGAGGGGTAGAACGTGTCGGCGCGCTTCTGATACGTCGCGAGAGTGCCGAATAACCTGAAATCTTGTGACTTGTGTGTGTGTGTGTGTGAATGTCTCGGTCTTTGAGTATTGTAATCTCTTTTTCGCCTGTTTGCCATTTTTCTTCAGCAAATTCTTGAGCGGGATTGTGATAAGTGCGATAAAAAATCGTTGCTTTCTTGTTTTTCGTCCTTTTTTGTCGCTCCTTAGTGTTTCCTCCTGTGAGTTGGAGATTGTAATCTCCATTAAAACATGAAGGGAGGGGAGGATTGGGAGGTTCTGGAGCTAGGCGATGTGAATTTATTGGGACTGGAAACCTTTGATTATCGCCATCGTGTGTTTCCCAGACGAACTCCTCTTGAATTTCAGTCAGATTGTGTCCCTTTTGGTAGCTTTTTGCGAGTGATGGTTGTGCACGCCATTGCTTACGATGGCGAACTTCGGCTTCTGTAAGAAGACCTAGAGTGTCAAGAAGAGTATTTTTATTTTCTGGCATGTGGCTGCTGACCAGTCAAGCGAAGAAGACCGATTATTATCAAGTAAACTCCCACAGTTATTGCTAAAATATCTGGCCAAATGAGTATGATTATACCGACGATAATTGAGAGAATTGCTACAGGATCTGGAGATCTTGCTTGTTTTTTAGGCATTGTATAATGAGAAAAGCAGCCTATAAATATTTTGCGGTGTTGGAAAGACGATAAACAGGGGTTTAAACAGGTGTTGGAGACCATTGTGTTTAGGTTTGGTCTAATTAAACAGATGAGAGAGCATAATTTTGACAAATTGTAGAAAAATAAGCAATTTAAACGGCCAATGTGGCGTTTTACGCTGTTTAAACAGCCATCAATTTATATCTTTAGGGTGTTTAACAATCTTTTTCTTAATATATTGTGTGTTTGAATTTATATATTGGGTACCTTATCTAACCTCGTTATTAAGCTTTAATAACGTAAGATTTAAATACTTAGGCTGTTGATTAGATTGTATGTTTGGATGGCTTTTTGGTAAAAAAGAAAAAACTTCTAATTTAGAAATTAAAGATAGCTTTATGGCAGTAAAAAGAGATATGGATACTGTTGGAAAATGGATTAAACACCTTGAAGGTCAAGATAAACAGCTGTTTGAAACCTTAGACAAGATTAAACACGAATTGTCGACGGTTAAAGAGGAGATTGGACATCTCAAAGAGTCCCTTGAAATTACAAATCAAACACCCGAAACTAAACAGCTGTTTGAAAAAACAAGTGTCGAGGATAAACAAACAGCTGTTCTGGATGTTGTGAATCCTGTTCAAACAACTGTTCAAACAGCTAGTTTTTATGATTTTTTTAAAAATCTCTCTTCGCAAGAAAGACTGATTCTCTTTACGATTATGAATAGCGATATGAAACTCAGTTATGAAGATCTTGCATTATTGTTAGGAAAGGAGAAGTCTACAATTAGGGGACAGGTGAATGCAATCAAACAGAAGAAAGAAGGATTGATAGAGGAGATAAGTGAGAAAAATGGGAAAAAGAGAGTATATGTGCCTGAAGAAATCAAAGAAAAACTCGCAAAATACGCAAAAGTGAGAGTTGGGAAGAAGCGAAAAGTTCGTACTAGCCCAATTTCAGAGGAGCTAGGAGGATGAATTTACTGAGAAAAGTGAAAAGTGAGAGTTGTAAGAGAGACATTTTCGTCAAAAAAAGGACATTTTGCATCTAAAAGTGAGAATTCAGGGAGCAATATGGCTGCCTTGGGTTTTTCACTTGTTGAGCAAAAAAGTGAGAGTAAAAAGCCGAGAAAAAAAGGATAAATATGAGAGACCGTTACGAATTAAGGGTTTTGAAAGAGAGAGTTTATAGAGAAGAAGTATAAAGTGAGCTATTTAACCGAACCTTATAAATAGGGGGAAATAGAGGAATAGTTAATTGGAAATCTAAATAAGAATTATTCGGTGAGCGGTATAACTGGTTATAGAAAGAGTATTATAATTCTCTAAGTGTGAGAATTGCTTGGAGCGACGCGATCTTTTTTAGTTCTAGAGGGATAGAGAGGATTACTTTTTTATTATCCTGTTTGATTTTAATTAGGGGAATGCCTTTCTTTGTGATTTTCAAGATATAATCGCGAATAGAACTTTCGGAGAGCTTAAGACGTTCGGCGAGGAGTGGGTAATCGACGGCAATGTATTCTTCTTCGAGTTGGTAGATGGTCGTATAAACAAGCATTTCCTGCGCTGTTAAGGATTTAAACTGTCTTCGAAGTTCGTGCTTTAAGTCATCCAATGAGTCTAGCATTTCAGATACTTGCATTATTTTAGGAGCAGAGAGTGTGATCTCGGGCGCTTCTGGGCGGAATTGTGGGTTTAGAAATGTGTGTTGGTCTGTCTGTCTGTCTGTCTGTCTGTCTGTTGGAACCCCCCTATTTCCACTGGAAATATCATTATTTTGGCTTATTAAGGCTTTTTGAGGCAAGTTATCTGTTGGAGTCTTAGAATCTGTTGGAGTTTGTGTTGGAATGAAAGAGTTGTTTGTTGGAATTTCTGAGGTATATGTTGGAGTGTCTGTTTGTCTGTTTGTCTGTCTTAATGTTCGCTTAATTTCTTCAAGCTGCTCTGTTAGATAAAGGATATATGAACGTAATTCCTCGATGTCTTGTTTAGCTCGTGTGAATGCCTCTTTTATTTTAGTGTCATCCATGTTTTTTTGAAAGAAAATAAAGATTATAAGGATTTAGGTGTCTGGAAGAGATTGGGGGTATTGTGTTAGGGAGAAGAAGGAAGTTTCCTCAGTCTTACTAGACTGCGATTCCATTTGCGAATTTCTTTTTTACTATAGGTTTCTGCTGCGCGTAACATGCCTTTAATTTCTATTATTTCCCTTCTCAAGGAAGATATTTCTTCTTCTGGTGCACCCCTTACGATTTTATCTAGTGAAGTGTATTGTGTTTGTGCATTCTCTAAGTATTTTCCTATCTCTTGTATACGCTCTTTAGCTACAGGCTCGAAGGCATATGTCTGCTCAAGGCGTGTGGACATATCGCGCACTTGATTGATTTCTCTTAATACATTCATTCTTACTTGCTCAAATGCTCTGCCCCTGTTAAAATATTGTTCTGAAGTGACTGATTGTGACATGCTTTCTATGAAGCTAAGCGATTAATAAAGATTTATGTATTTGAGAGATATTACGAAGAATACAAAAGTTTAAATCTCCTTTGATTATTCTTTTTTATGAAGAAAGTAATCATTTTAGGGATAGAACGAAGTAAAGCTAGAGAATGTATGAATGAAGTTTTTAGTATATTTAGTATAATTGAGCAAGGAGGCTCTCCGAATGAGTTATTTAGACATTACAAATCTTTTATTGACTCTAAAGAATTACCGACTTCTAATTACTGTAGAAGGGTATTCAAATATCGTGGAGAGTACTATTCTCCATGCTATTCTGGTTTTGTTTCAGGCGGCTTTTCTCTCCCTGCCCGTTGTGAAGGAAAGGTAAAAGTTTATGAGAAAATAGACCTTGAATGTGAAAAAAGAAGAGCAGAAGTTTTTTTGAGAGAGATTATTAATGAACCTTCTCTGTCGTCTGGAGACAAGCTAATTATTAATACTATTGCTCGTCAGACGCTTTTAAAAACATTGGATGTGGTTGTGAATGAAGGTCCTTGGTTTTCTGCAGAAAAAGAAAGTGCATATACTATGGGGGAGATAGTGCATGTTGAATATAACCTGATGGCTCATTGTGAACTTCAAAAATTTGGGTTTCGTATAAGAAAACCAAAAAGATTATCTAATGGTAAGGAAGACGGTGTTGATTGTTATGATTCTACTGGAATAAAAATATATTAATTGTCAAATAATGGTTCTTTTGAAGAAAATTGAATGAGTGGAAAATCTTCCTGTTTAAGTTGGTGTTTCTTGTAGGCTTCGTAGGCTGCGTTAGAAAGACGCCAACGACGACGTTTAAGATAGTCTTTGCCCGCGGCATTTTTAGTAACTTCTACAATAATCTGCCTACGTTTAAGTTCTTTGAGTAATGCTAGGGTGAACTCTTCATCCCGCGCAAGTTCTCTTGCAATGTCGCTTGTGAATTGTGAGTCTGGAGCAATTGTAAAGAGATGGTGCAGCATTTGTTCTGCAATCTTGTCTTTTTTTTGTTGGGAAAGGCTAGGCATGAGAGATTGAAGAAGAGATAATATTTAAAGGTAGGGGCGTTGATGAAGAATGGGATGGAAAGAAAGACCTGTCTGGATGCAGAGTGTTGCCGCGTTGATTTTTCTTGTGCTTTGGTTTTTGGCGGTTTTTGTGGAAATCTCGTTCCTCATTAACATTTTCTTTGCAATTATTGGTGCCGCGCTTCTTTTGATTATTTGCAATCGCTCGCGGAGATGGGGCTTGATTATTGGAATGGTAGTGTATCTTATCTGGACTTTCGCAGCATACCGTTCAGGCATGAACTGTTATGCGCTTGCACGAGAAGGATCCCTTTGCGGATTATGGATTGCTGTTCCTGTTTTTGGATGGGCGCTTATTCCGATAGGAGCGTTAGTAGGAGCACTCATTGGTTGGGTGATTAACAAAATAAGGGGGAAAGAACAATGAGTTGGAAAGAGTTACCAAGATGGGTGAAGGGAGGAATTTTCTTGGGCTGTATTCACGTAGTTATTTTTTATTTAGTTTATTTTTTTGCATATCTGCCAAAAATTAGCATGGATAATGCTGAAATTGTGTTTATTCCGTTTTTTATACTGGACTTTTTCGTCACAATTTTACTCAATCTATCTATTTTAAAGTATGAATATATTACACGCCAATTTCTTATTTGGGGAACTCTTCAGTGGGTCGTTATTGGCGCATTGATTTGGAGTATTGTGGGGAAAATCAAACAAAGAAAAACAGAGGCATCTACGCCTGTATAGTGAAGCCAAATAATTAAATAGTTCTTTGAGGGAGGGTGGAGATGGCTGAAATTAAGTTTATTGAAGCGCACACAAAGATAGAGACAGAGACAACTCTGCATCCGCTTGTAAGAGAGTGGTTTTTCTTGCGGTTTAAAGATTTTTCACTAACACAGCTTTATGGAGTGAAGACGATTCGCGACAGGAAAAACATACTTATCACTGCGCCGACCGGAGGCACAAAGACGCTGACTGCCTTTCTGAGCATTCTGAATTATTTAGTCGAGCTTTCGCTTAAGAATGAACTTGAAGATAAAATCTATGCTGTGTATGTAAGTCCTCTAAAGGCACTTTCGAGCGACATTTTTGTGAATTTGATTCGACCGCTTGAAGAAATCAAGGTGCTTGCTGAACGGAAAGGGATGAAGATGCAGGAGATTCGTGTGGGTTTGCGGACAGGCGATACGACTGCTGCAGAAAGAGCAAAACATGCGCGGAAAAGCCCTCATATTTATGTTACTACACCTGAGAGTCTAGGCATTGTGTTGGTAACACCTAAATTCGTGGAGAAAGTGAAGGCGCTTGAGTTTATTATTGTTGATGAGATTCATGCGATGACTAACAAACGGGGAGTTTTCTTGAGTTTAGTTCTCGAACACTTGTGTAGTATGAGTGTTATTGAGCCTGTGCGTATTGGTTTGAGTGCTACGATTTCGCCACTGGAGGAGATTGCGCGCTTTTTAGTTGGAGTTGGTAGAGATTGTCTGATTGCGGATGTGAAGTTGTTAAAGGGGATTGACATTGGGTTAGATTATCCGGGGGAGACAATTCTTGAAGCAGAAAATAGTGAAAGCCAAAGAAGATTGTATCATCTGCTTGATTCATTGATTCAGGAACACAAGACAACACTTATCTTTACGAATACTCGGGCTGCAACTGAAAGAATTATTCATTATCTTGATTTACACTTCCCAGGAAAATATCAAGGAGAGATTGGGGCGCATCATTCCTCTATGTCAAAAGAACAGAGGTTTATTATTGAAGATAGGCTTCGTAAGGGTGAATTGAAGGTTGTCGTATCTTCTACTTCACTAGAATTGGGCATAGACATTGGTAGCATTGATTTGGTGGTTTTGTTGCGAAGCCCGAAAAGTGTGAGTAGGGCATTGCAACGTATTGGGAGAGCAGGGCACCAACTACATAGCCAACCTAAAGGCAGATTCCTCGTGTTAGACCGAGATGATCTCGTTGAATGTAGTATTTTAATGAAAGAAATGATTGAGAAGCATATTGATCGCGCTGAAATCCCAAGAAATTGCTTAGATGTGCTTGCCCAACAGCTTTTTGGAATGGCGATAACACGAGTGTGGGATGTAGAAGAAATGTTGCAGGTTATCAGGAAAAGCGCTTGTTATGAAAACCTTTCAAAGGAGGACTTTTTTGATGTTTTGAGCTATCTTGCTGGAGATTATGCTCTGGAACACAGACATGTCTATGCGAAGATTTGGTATGATCCTGCTACTAAGCAAGTTGGAAAGAGGGGGAAGTTAGCGCGGGTTTTGTACATGACAAATATCGGCACTATTGCTGAAGAAGGATTTATTTCTGTGGTGGTGGGAGCAGGCGAAGGTAGAGGGGCACTTATAGGAAAGATAGATGAGGGTTTTTTGGAAAGAATGAAGAGAGGAGATATTTTTGTCTTGGGAGGAAAGAAATATCAGTTCTTGTTCTCCAGAGGCATGAAAGCATTTGTGCGAGCTAATGTCTCTAAAAACCCAACTATCCCTTCATGGTTTAGTGAGATGCTGTCTCTATCTTTTGATGTTGCACTGGAAATATGTAGGTTCCGTAGATTAGTGAAGGAGAGATTGGAGAACAAAGAAGAGTGTATTACCTTTATCCAAAAACATGTCTATTGCCAGAAGAAGGTAGCAGAAGATATCTTTAATTATTGTCTAGAACAGGATGCGTTTGCTCTTGTTCCTGACGATCAAAATCTTGTAGTAGAAAAATTTAAGGACGTAAAAGAGTACTTAGTTTTCCATAGTTTATATGGACGAAGAGTGAATGATGCTCTTTCTCGGGCGTATGCATATGCTGCTGCGCGGCTGAAGCATAGAGATGTTGAAATAGGAATTACAGACAATGGGTTCTTTATTGCTGGGGAAGAATTGGATGAAGATAAAATCTTGAAATTTGTTACTTCTGGAAATTTACGGACAATTTTGAAAGAGGCAATTGAAAAAACTGATGTCTTGCGGCGGCGCTTTCGGCATTGCGCAGGGAGGAGTCTGATGATTTTACGGCAATATAAGGGAAGAGAGAAGAGTGTAGGAAGACAGCAAGTTCATTCTGAGTTTCTTTTTAGGGCAGTGAAGCAATTGAGCAATGAGTTTCCTATTCTACGAGAAGCTCGGAGAGAGGTGTTTGAGGATTTGATGGATGTTGTGCGCGCAGAGGAGGTTTTGAGATGGATTGAGAACGGGAAAGTGAAAGTGAAGAAGATTCGGACACTGCTTGTTTCTCCTTTTGGCTTGAATTTGATGATGCAGGGAAGGAGTGATTTGATTAAGATGGAAGACAGAGCAAGCTTCTTGAAGAGAATGCATGAGTTGCACTTGAAAGCTATTGAGGGGAAGAAGAATTAAATTATCTCGCCAATTGAGGTGGGCTTTTGGGGGTATTCTTTGTGACATAGTTTTCTAAATTTGCACGGTCTAGACTTCCCAGATATCTTTGAGGAAAACTGCCTGTCTCAAATTTCGGAGCGCTCGTAAAGACGTGTGCTCGGTCTTTTTCTGGAACAAGATAAATGCCAATACCTTCTGTGAGAACGGTTTCCTTGAGAGAAGGCATTTCGCGGAGAAATTGAGATTGCTCGCTTAAAGACCAAATTCTGTCTTCGCCTGCTGAAAGAAAAACTGCTTGCTTGATGAGGGCGCTGGTTTCGTTTATTTGTTCTTTGTTTTTATTGGAAGGATAGGAGATTGTATATCCAAAAATAACTAGCGAGAGAGCAAATGCGGTTCCAACGAGCCCTGCTGTAAAATTCCCTGTGTTAGTCTTCATATTTTTTTTGACTTATTGAAGGTTTATATATCTATTGAAGATTTGTTATCTTGGGAAGTAGAGACGGAAAGAGATAGAGACAGGAAATTTATCACAATAAAGATTAAATAGATTGAAAATCTTAAATAGAGATGGGATGGACAACAGGGACAATGGCTGCTGGAACAGTTGTTGAGAGGATTCCTAAGATAAGAGAGTCAATGGCTCCATCGCGATTAGAGTTTATTTTTTCTGTTGTGAATTCGTTAACTCTTGGAGGGGTAAACTGTCCTTATTGTGTTCCTATGCATGAAGAGAATAACAGAAGGCTTAAAGGTAATCCTACGCTACTTGAGAGTCTTCTATTGTTTGAAGTACGCGCAGATTTAGTAGAAACAGGGTATGAGAAATATATACGGGGCAATTCTGTCGGGAAAAATATTCCTTGGAAAGAATATCATTCTCTGGGAGGATATTATAAACAGGCAAATAAGGAAGGTATGCCCGTACTTATTGTACCTTATGAACTTAAGAATGAAAGCGTCAGACAAGAAGAGTCTAGTGAGTTGAGGCATATGCATGATTAGAAGATTCTTCTGTTGTGGATAAGGATAAATTCTTAACTATGAGTTTAATTAAAAAATGGATTGGGAGTGTTATGGAAAAGAAAGATACGAAAATTAAAGTTATTCGCTATAATTGAGAAGTGAAAAGAATGAGAAGAAAAGATTAAAAAGAGAGATGACTTTTTATTTTATATTATGAACTGGTATGGAGAGGCAGTTTTGTTGCGAGAATTTGAGAAGATTCCTGATGATGTGAGAAGAATTTATATGCCTCAGTGGATTTCTAGCCACTTCGGCGAAGCTTATCATGTGAGTGTAGTTGATGCGGCACTCTTGCGTGGCGCGTATGCTAAAGCGAAAGAGTTGGTTGAGAAAGACAATAGGAATTGTTTTAAGAAGATTATATATAATAATGGGGAGCACTGTCCTCCTTCTTTAGAGTTGGAAGTAATACAAGAAGCGGTGGAGAGTCAATTGAAAGAAAGGTATGTAAGGAAAGCTTGTGGATTCAGAAGAATATGTGAGCTTTTTGAAAAGAAAAATGTTATGAATAGAAAGTGTTAAAAAGATAAGATGTATCTTTTTTGTATGAAATGTAGTGAAGAGTGTAATTTAGAACGAGGAGAGGTGCGCTTTTCAAATAATGATGTGCGGCAGATGTATGAGATTTCAGAGCGGATTGCACAGCTTAGTGAGATTATTATGGGGGAGTGTGTGTGCTCAAGACCTCCGCCTCGTCGATATGGAGAAAGGTTTTATTATTCGCGTTTGTACTCGCTTGCTCCTTCGTCGTTGACAACTCACAAACCTTAATTACTCTTAATTTCTTGAAGAAACATGAGCAAAATCAAATATATAGGTAAATGCCTTCTTGTTGGAGTTGGAGGAAAGAAGCTACTTGCCGTTGGGGATTTGCATCTTGGTTATGAAGAGGCACTAAATATCTCTGGTGTGGGTGTGGGGAGAAAGTTATTTGGGGAGATGATGCAAGATTTTGAGGAGATTTTTAAGAAAATTGGGGAAGTGGATGAAGTTGTTTTGTTAGGGGATGTAAAGCATGTTTTTGGTACAATTTTGCGACAGGAGAGAGAAGATTTTAGGAGACTGTTAGAGTTCTTTGGAGAGAAGTGTGGAAAAGTGGTAATTGTGCAAGGGAACCATGATGCAATTTGTGCATTTTTGATTAGGAAAAATACAGAAGTGAGAGATTTTTATTGTGTTGGGGAAGTATGCTTTTTACATGGGGACAAAGATTTTGAGCAAATTCATGGAAAGGGAATTAAGATGTGGGTGGTAGGGCATGCGCATCCAGCTATTACGCTAGAACATGGAGCGAAGCAGGAGAGATATAAATGTTTTCTTGAAGGAATGTGGAAAGGAAAGAAAATTGTAATTGTACCTAGCTTTTCTAGACATAGTGAAGGGAGTGATATAAGTATTAGTGATTTGGGATTGGCTTGGGATATTAATCTAGAGAAATTTAAAGTTTTTGTTGTAGATGAAGGGTTGGAGACGTTAGACTTTGGAGAGTTGAGAAAATTATAAATTTATGTGAGGGAAGTGTATAAAAAGAAACTATTTTATTCTTTCCTAATACCCTGTAGTTTGCTGGGAGGAGTTTTACTTATTGTCCCCTTCGTTCTTTGGAGAAAGGTGGGGTAGGGGTATATGTGTTGGTAGACCTACTTGGTCTTCTAAATCGAGTGCCTTGGGAGTACACTTACGGAGGATTAAATTAAATAAAGGTAATTGAAACTCACTTGCAAGGTCTTTCTTTTTCCAACCTTTAACAAGTTCTTTTCCCTGACCACGTGGGATTGCTATCATAATAATACCCTCAAATAATGCTTCTCCTTGTTTGACCTCTTTCTTTTGTGATGCTTCGTTGTAGATAACTGAAAATTTGAAGACAATCCTGAGAGCATCCTGATCTTTTAAGAGAGAAATGTTCTCTTGGGCCATATCGACAAACTCAATGTTTGTGTTGATTGTTGAAGGTTGGAGCTGACCAGGGTTACGCTCGACCTTTATTTTTGTAAAGTTGAATCCTATGACTTGCATGATAAGGTTTAATTAAGAGAGTTTTTAAAGATTTGTATAGAAGTTATCGAAAGAGTATGTCGTCGGCTGGAGAGGAGAGAGAACGACGTTTTTGGAATGTTCTATTCACATGATCCATACAGTCTTTCCATGAAGGAACTCTGCCAACTCCTTTGATGTAATGTAATTTGAGTTTTGGAGGCAAACTAGTAGGAATGTAATGAATTGAAGAGTAGTCGCTTGGGAGGTTGGCAGCATGATATGCTACTTGTTCGTCCTCGTGGAAGGACGCGACCTTTACTCCACTTACACACACTTCAAGAACAGCATATTCCCCAGGGTGTTTAGAAACAAATCTTCGAAGATTCTTTTGAAAAAAAGCGTTCATGTTAGTGATAGCGTTTAAGCTTGCCATTTTAAATTAAGTCTTCTTCTGAAACGACAACAAAATCACCTATAGCTATGATTGTATTATAAGGTATGAGGATTTCTTTATTTGCGGATGTCTCAAGATTGAGATTCCTTGTATAAGGTGTTATATCTTTTAATATTAACTGAATCAATTCGCCTGTTCTTGTTTCAAATGTTATGTCTTTGACGATACCAAGACGTTTTCCCTCTTTTGTTACGACTAATTTATTAATTATGTCCTTAAGAGGTTTTTTATCAAGGGTCATGGTGTGGTGAATGGTCTATGCTATATAAACTTTTCTTTGATTGTATAGCTATGATTGATTATATGTATCATACCCTTACCCCATGATTTCTCATGGAATAGTTATGTTTAAAAAGAAAGATTTTTATTTTTTCTTTTCTTTTCTTTCTTTTTTAAATATATGTATTATATAATATATATTATATTATATATCTTTATAAAAGATATGTTTAGTTCGTATTAATTAATGATTTTTCTGGCACAGTTTTTCTCTTTTTCCATATGAAATGAGGGTGTAGGGGGTTTAAACATTCTTTTAATTATGACGTTCACATTGGTTAAAAATTTTATTTTCCAATGGAAATTGTGCTTGTGAGTAACGATAAATTTATAACCTCTTGGTTTGTTTAAGTATTAAGAGGAGGTGTTATATGGATAAAATTGATCAAATATTTAGCTCATTTGCCCAGACTAGTATATTTAAAAATAAAATGATTCTCCAGTCTAATTATAGCCCTAATATGATTCACCACCGAGACGAACAAATTGAAGCAGTTGCTTCTATTCTTGCTCCAACACTTCGCGGAGAACGTGCCAGTAACTTATTTATTTATGGAAAAACAGGCACGGGCAAGACTTTAAGTGTTGACCACGTCGGTGGGCGGATCATAGAAAAAGTTAAATCTGGCGGGCATGATTATTTACAATATGTTTATATTAACTGTAAACTTAAGAAAGTTGCAGATACTGAATATCGTATTCTCGCCGAAATAATTCACGAACTCGGAGGAAATGTTCCCTCGACGGGATTGCCCACCGATAGGGTTTATAGTCGTTTTATTGATTTAATTGACGGGAAAAAACAAATGATTCTTATTGTTTTAGATGAAATCGATCAGGCTATAAAGAAGATATCTGATAATTTTATTTATACTTTAACACGCCTCAATTCCGAGCTAAAAAACGCACAAATTAGTATTATAGGCATAAGCAATAGTCTCACGTTTATGGATGACTTAGATCCAAGAGTTAGGAGCTCACTTGGCGAAGAAGAGCTCGTTTTCCCTCCCTATAATGCCTTACAGCTACAAGATATTCTTAGAGAGCGAGCTAATCAGGCCTTTAAAGAAGGGACTTTACAGGAAGGAGTAATTGCAAAATGCGCCGCATTTGCTGCACGCGAACATGGTGACGCGCGACGCGCGCTTGATCTTCTTCGTGTTGCCGGGGAACTTGCTGAGCGCGAACATATGTCTGTTGTCGGGCTTGATCATATTGATGCCGCAAACCAAAAAATTGAGAGAGATAAAATGCTAGATATAATAGAAAGCGAGCCAAAGCAATTTCAGCTTGTCTTGGTAGCCATTATGACTTTAGAAGAGCAACGGGTCGGCAAGCACGAAGAGAGTATTTTTACTGGTGATGTATATAATATATATCAAGAAATTTGCAACACAACAAAGAATGAAATACTAACACAAAGAAGAGTTTCGGATATTCTGGCTGAATTTGATATGCTTGGCATTATTAATGCGCGAGTTATAAGTAAGGGAAGACAAGGGAGAACAAGAGAAATAAAACTCATGCTTGCGCCGAACATAAAGCCCAAAGCACGTGAAATTCTCAAAAAATCTTTAGACTTATGACATTACCAAAAGAATTAATGCAAGTTGTAAAAGAACGCGGACTTTTGCTTGAGAAGGAGATTTTTGATTTGCTCTCGAGCTTTCAAGATCAAGGCACTGCGCGAGAATTTCTCTTAAATCTTGAAAAAGTTGTGGGACAGAAAGTTATTACTAAATCTGTTTTACATAAAAATGTAGAATACTTACAACATGCAGTCAATCAACTTCCTGGAGAGAGCAAGTCTTCAGTTGAAAGTGTATGTGTACGTCTTGGATTACAATTAGAAGTAAGCCGAGAGTTAATTGTTCCAAGGGTTACAACAGAAGTTCATCAACCCGGGACTTATCAACTTCATTATGCTGATACGAAAGTCAGCAAGAAACTAGATGTCCAAGATTTTGTAGGGCACTTTCGTTCAAGATATCAACAGCTTCAACGTGTCCTAATACGGCGCCCCGAGTTGCAGAATCTTGTCGCCATCAATAAACTATCAAGTAGCAGGCAGAACCTAAGTATTATTGGGATGGTGCGAGAAAAACGTGTAACTAAAAATAAGAACATTATTCTTCATTTAGAGGATCTTACTGGAGAGATTCAGGCACTAGTGAGAGCAGATAGGGAAGAGATTTTTACACGAGCACAAGAATTGCAACTTGATGATGTAATTGCTATCAAGGCCTCTGGGAATAGAGATATGTTGTTTATACACGATCTATTTTTCCCAGACTCTTTTTTACCTACAAAGACAAAGTTTAATGAAGACTTTTCTATTGCATTCTTGTCTGACGTTCATGCAGGAAGCGATCGCCATCTCGGACAGAGTATACAGAAGTTTCTCAATTGGCTTCAGAGTGATGATATTAATGCAAGTAAAATAAAATATATCTTTTTTAGCGGAGATAATGTCGATGGGATAGGTATTTTCCCTGGGCAAGAACAGGTCTTAAAATTGAAGAGCATGAAAGAACAGTATAAACTCCTAGCTTCTTACATTCGTCAGATACCCAAACATATAACTGTTTTTATGTGCCCTGGACAGCACGACGCTGTACGCGTTGCCGAACCGCAACCAATTATAGACAGAAGCTACGCGCCCGAGCTTTATGAAATAGAAAATTTGGTATTGGTTACCAATCCAACTCTTGTTAAGATTTTAGAGGGAGACAAGGAGTTTAAAGTGCTTATGTATCATGGAGCGAGCATTCACAGTTTCATTAACGAAATTCCGGAGTTGAGGTTGGCTAAGGCACATAAGACACCTGCAAAGGCAGTTAGACATATGCTGAAGCGAAGGCATCTTGCACCCACGCACTCTTCTGTTGTTTACATCCCAAATGTGCACCTTGATCCTTTAGTTATAGCAGAAGTGCCAGATGTGTTATGTACTGGAGAAGTACACAGACTAGATATTGAGTCTTATAATGGAACATTAATTATTACTGGTAGCTGCTGGCAAGCACAGACCCCCTTTGAAGAAAAAGTGGGCAATATCCCCGACCCTGCCAAAGTTCCTGTGTTCAACATCAAAACAAGAGAGCTAAAAATATTTGACTTTGGTGTAGAGGAGGAGATTAACCGTGAATACTCTTGAGTACTTTCAGTTAATTGAGCATAGAGTAAAGGAATCTTATGATATGGCGCGCGTTGCGCGCAGCAAGGGATTTGACCCAGTTAGCTACGTTGAGACCCCTATCGCTATGTCGCTCGCAGAGAAAGTAATAGGATTAATTTCTACAATTTATCCACAACTCAGCGATCCGAAGATTGTTAATCGAATTCTGGAACTTGAAAAAGAATATGGTCAGCTAGATATGTCTGTTTCTTTAAAGATTGCTGAAGAAATAGCAAGAGAGAAATTCTGCAAATTTGAGAGCTTGCTTCAAGCAATGGATGCTGGAGTAAGGGTTGGTTTTGCTTATACTACTCTAGGTGTTGTTTCTTCCCCAATTGAGGGATTTACTGAGTTAAAAATAGGAAAAACGAATAAAGGGGAAGAGTATATCATAGCTTACTTTTCTGGTCCTATCAGAAGCGCCGGTACAACTGCATCTTGTGTAGTGTTAATGATTGTTGATTATTTGCGTGAGACTTTTGGTTTTGCTAAGTATGATCCCGACGAGCAGGAAGTGAAAAGATATATTACAGAGAACTATGACTACCATGAGAGAGTTACCAATCTTCAATATTTACCTACGGAAGAAGAGATAGCTTTTTTGGCAAAGAATCTTCCTATACAAATCCATGGAGATCCTACTGAAGATCGGGAAGTATCAAACTATAAGGACTTACCCCGTATTGGAACTAATTTTATTCGTGGAGGGATGTGCCTCATTTTTTCCGAGGGTCTTGCACAAAAAGCGCAAAAAGGCTTGCGTTTACTTCGCGGCGCGCAGGCTAAAGGATTCAAAGCTACAGGGTGGGAATTTCTCGACGAATATGTGGCATTACACAAAAAGCGCGAAAAAGGTAGTTCTGACAGCTCACCTACATATATCAAAGACCTTGTTGCAGGCAGGCCTGTGTTCAGCCATCCTTCCAGGTCAGGAGGGTTTCGGTTTAGATACGGGCGAGGCAGAGTTGGTGGTTTCTCTGCCACGGCGGTGCATCCTGCGACTATGGCTATTTCAGATTCTTTTTTGTCATTTGGTACACAATTAAAGATTGAGAAACCAACCAAAGGGTGTGCCATTACAATCTGTGATGAGATTGATGGACCCATAGTGAGACTTAAGAATGGTAGTGTGAAGAGAGTATGGGAATTCGAATCAGCAAAGAAATTGTATCCACAAGTAGATGAGATTCTTTATTTAGGAGATTTATTGGTTTCATTCGGTGATGTCGCAAACCGTAACTATGAACTTCTCAAACCCGGATATGTTGAAGAATGGTGGATGCTTGAACTTAAAAAATCATCAGAGGAAGGAGCTAAAGAGATTAACCCCCGATCAGTCTCATTTGAACAAGCATTAGAGATTTCGCGACGATATGGGGTACCTCTACATCCTAAGTATATATTTTACTGGAAGGAAATTTCTTTTGAGCAATTTTTTGCGCTTATTCAATGGCTTGTCGCGGCGCAATGTGGAGCAGAAGGCAAGATTGTGCTTCCTTATTTTTCCACAGAAAGAGCACTCCAAAGCAAGGGAAAGCGCGCTTTGGAACTTATTGGATGTGAACATGAAGTCACTCTGGAGAATGTTGTTATCGAACCTTTGGAAGCACGCAGTTTATGTGCAAATTTAGGTCTCAAGTCCGGAACGGACTTCCATGCTCACACTATAGAAATACTTTCTAAAGTTCAGACTGGCGATGTTCTCTCTATAGTAAATACTCTAGCTACACCTTTAATCATTAAAGATAAGTCTGGTACATATATCGGCGCAAGAATGGGTAGACCGGAGAAGGCGAAGTTGCGCGAACTGACTGGAAGCCCTCACGCGATTTTCCCTGTCGGAGAAGAAGGTGGGAGACTACGAAGTGTGCAAGTCGCTGTTGAACATGGAAGCGTGCATGCAGATGCTCCGATTTATGAATGCAAGACGTGTAATCGCGAGACCATTTATCCAAAATGTGAGACTTGCGGTTCGACTTGCTTAAAACTTTATTATTCTCCACAAGAAGATAAAATACATCTTGAAAGCTCTGTAGAGGGGAAGGCTTTGCTTGAGTATCGTGAGCAGTCTATAGACATCAAACGTTATTTTGACATTGCCAGAAAACGCCTAGGACTTCGTAATGAAGAAATTCCACTTGTGAAAGGAATAAGAGGGACAAGCAGCAAAGGACATAGTTGTGAGCTACTTACAAAAGGAATTCTCCGAGCAAAGCACCGTTTAAATGTCAATAAAGATGGGACAATAAGATATGATATGACTGAGATGGCTATTACACATTTCAAACCGCGCGAAGTTGGGACTTGTGTTGAGAAATTACGCGAACTTGGATATTCGTATGATTGGGAAGGTGCTCCCCTTGAACATGAAGAGCAAGTGTTGATTATGTTCCCCCATGATGTAATCCTGCCTGCCTGCACTATTTCTGGCGATGAGCCCGCAGATGTTGTTTTCTTACGGATTACGCAATTCGTTGATGATGAACTTGAATACGTTTACGGACTGCCAAGATTCTTTAATGCAAAAAAAACACAAGACTTGATAGGTATTCTTGTCGTGAATATTGCACCGCATATCTGCACTGCGACTGTAGGGCGCTTAATAGGGTTCTCTAAAAACCAAACCTTGCTTGCAAGTCCTTTCATGCACGCGGCTATGAGAAGAGATTGTGATGGTGACGAAGCTGCAACACTTTTACTTATGGATTTATTGCTTAATTTTTCCCGCAAGTTCCTTCCTGCACATCGTGGAGGGACACAAGATGCCCCGCTTGTTCTGAATGTACAAATCAGGGCAGGAGATGTTGACGACCAGATACTTGATTTTGAGCTTGGTTCATATCCTCTCGAGCTTTATCAACTTGCAGAGCAAGGCAAACATTCTTCTGAAGTGAAGATGGATAATGTCAAAGCACGATTGAAGAGTGGGAAAGACCCCTTTACTGGAATTAGATACACACACGGCTGCGCTGACATCAATTATGGGGTTCTAAACTCTTCATATAAAATCCTTCCAACAATGCAAGAGAAAGTTGATGCAATGATGAAGTTGTGTGATAAAATTAGAGCAGTTGATCAGGCTGATGTCGCACGTTTAATTATTGAACGCCATTTCATAAGAGACACGAGAGGCAACTTGAGAAAATTCTCTATGCAAGCTTTCAGATGTGTTGGATGCAATGATAGCTATAGAAGACCTCCATTGACTGGAAAGTGCACATCCTGCGGTGGGAGATTGATATTTACTATTTCTGAAGGAAGCATCCTGAAATATATGCAGCCAGCGCTTGATCTTGCGCGAAGATATAATGTAAGCCCATATCTTATTGAGAGTCTGGAGTTAAACCAGATGTATATTGAGAGTATTTTTGGACGTGATTCAGAGAAACAAGAGACAATTTCTAAATGGTTCTAGCTTCTTATTTCTCTGACCCTCAGAAAATCAAACACTTAAGATTTTTGAGGTAAAGAAAAGCAAGAAGCATTAGGGGAGTGGTTTGACATTTCGAGAATACTCTTATCTCATGCACTCTCTCCTGCTCTAGCAGGGAGTAACATAGATTCTCGAGAGTGCTCAAGAACCCAAGCACACCCCAGATTTTAGTCTGGGTTCTTGACACTTCTATATGTTTGAAGCGATTGTTTAGTGCAGAAGATAAAAGATAATTGTCGGCACAATCAAAGCAGCCATAAGATGGATGCGGCGAGTATTGTTCTGTATGCAGAAGATGCCAATAAACGTGCCTACTGTAAGGACGATAAACCCTAGAAAATTAGAGAAGACTAATATGACTATAGCTAGAATAACAAGAACAATACGAGAGAATAAGACATAATTTATTTTATTGAACAATTTCGCTGTATGAGCAGCCATGAACAGAGCAAGAGGGGAAGCTATGATGATGGTTAGTGTTATGAATAAAATGATTGTCATGATGTCTGTCATAGATATTGTCTGCAAAATTTCCTGAACGGCGGCTGCAGAACCTGAGCGCGCACGTCCAATCGCGTAAACTGTGACAAATGATAGCGACATAACCAGCACGTTAATCGCACCTATTAACATAAGGAAAGAGCGATTATTCTGAGGTATTATTTCAGAGCCGAGAGTTGCTGCATGACCTGAACCAATTCCTGGGAGGAACGAGCAAAGAGGAGCAGCTATGAGCGCGGCAAACGATGCGGGGAATATTTCTCTTTTTGAAGGAATGATTCTTGGAAGAGAAGGGATTACTTGTTTTTGCTTTGGTGTCGAGGCAGGGGAAGCTAACAATAGTGCAGAGCAGCCAAACAGTCCTGTTAAGAGGGGCATAAGCGGCTCTTTGACAGGCAGATTGAAAGTGAGAAGCCCGAGCAGACCTGACAATGTGAAAACCAATAAGGCTTTCAATGGGGAATCGTCGCGCGCAACAAGATAGATCGAAAGTGTAATAAGAACAAAGGGGAGGGCTTCCTTGAGAAGAGGGTAGAAAAACGGGAGACTTAGGATATATAATGGGGTAGCAAACATGAGAATTATTAAACCAATCAGTGCACCAATAATCATTAACACAAGAGCTTCATATCCTCTACCCTCTTTTAGTAATTTGTGGCCAGGTAAGAGTGCGAGAAAAGATTCTTCTTCAGGTATGCCAAGGAAAATTGTCGGAATAAAATCTAGTAAGGTATGTGTGAGAGACATTACAACAATGAATATGACAAGTGCAAGCGGAGGAATTGTATCAAAAGTGTTTAGTGAGGCTAGAAGCAATGCTGCAATAAGATTAATGTGAATGCCTGGAGCAAGACCGGTGATTGAGCCTGTGATAATGCCGAGGAGAAAAGCAATTAATGTAAACTCTAGGAACATATCAGGATAGGACCTCTAGCTTTGTGACTTCAAGAGTTATTCTTCTGCCGAAACTAGAAAATCTTGCCTCTGCTTTGATACGCTTATTCTTGAGGGATACGGTATCTAAACAGCCACAAGAAAGAGAGAGCTTGTTATCTAAGGTGAGAGTTCGTGTTTCGGCATAGATTTGTTCCTTTGTAACTATCCCCGAAACAGAGACTTTCTGATTTTCTTCAAGACCTGTGAGATTTGTCGGAGAGGAGATGCTTTTTGCTGGAAGGAACAGAAGCATACTTGCGAGCACACTCAGGCAGAGTACTGTGAGAAGGAGTGCAAGGCGTTGGTTCAGCATTTAATTATAAGAGAGAAAGGTTTAAATTAGATTTCGGCATAGGAAAAGGATGAAAGAAAAGAAAGAAAATGTCAAGTTGAGCGTTGATGAGAAGATTGAGCTTATCAAAAGTGTTGGAGAAGGAGGAGAAATTATTGACGAGACCGAACTAAAAGAGTTATTAGGGAAAAATGTACGGCCTGTTGCTTATGATGGATTTGAGCCGAGTGGGCTTGCACATATCCCCTTTGGTCTTCTTAGAGCTGAAAATTTGAAACAAATGCTGAAAGCAGGAGTACATTTTAAATTATGGCTTGCGGATTATTTTGCGTTTATTAATAACAAACTCGGAGGAGACTTAGGAAGAATAAGAAGAGCAGGAGAATATTTTATCGAAATATGGAAGGCATGCGGGATTGATACTAACAAAGTTGAAGTTATTTTGGCATCCGATAGAATGAACAAACTTAAGTATTGGGACCGTGTTTTGAGGATTGCGAAAGAGACGACACTGAATCGGAGTATGCGTGCAACGACAATCATGGGGCGGAAAGAAGGAGAACTACAGTCGACTGCACAGTTGTTTTATCCGAGCATGCAAGTATCCGATATTTTTGAATTGGATGTAGATATATGCCAACTTGGTTTGGATCAGAGGAGAGCAAACATCTTGGGTAGAGAGATGGCAGACAAACTCAAATGGAAGAAACCTGTAGTGGTGTCTCATCATATGATTCTTGGTTTGCAGGGGATGCAACAAGACATGGATAAAGAAGAAGCAATTATTACAAACAAAATGAGCAAGAGTAAGCCAGAAAGCTGTATTTATATGCATGATACTGAAGAAGAAATCAGAAGAAAAATTTGGAAGGCATATTGTCCTGAGAAGATTATTGAAGGGAATCCTCTTTTTGATTATTTAAAATATCTTATTTTCCGTAGACACCCAGAAATTACGATTGAAAGGTCAACAAAATTCGGTGGTAACGTCACATTAGCTTATGTGCAACTTGAGGAATCTTATCTGGGGGGAAGCATCCACCCGCTTGACTTGAAAAATGCTGTTTCAAAGTATCTAAATGAAATGATTCGACCAGTGCGTGAGTATTTTGAGACAAACAAGCAGGCGAAAGCACTCTATGAAGAAGTGAAAGCCTACGCGATTACGCGATAATTTTTTACTTCTGCTTTGTGATTATTTGCTGTGTAATACCATAACTTTTTGGTATCCTTTTGTTTGTGGCGTATGCATACAAGAGTGCTACAAGGATGCCGTTGATGGTTGTACTGAGAATGATAATTGCAATAATCCAAATCAAGAAAGATATGCTTGTTAGTATCAAGAGTAAATCATTGCCTATGAGTGCTGCGCCAACAAGGGGAAGCACCCCGAGCAACATCAAGACAAAGAAAAGGGCACCAGTGGTAAACTGCGCGGTAATGTTCTCACCCCAAGTTTTGATGAATAAGTATTTTGAACGCTGAAGAGCTTTGAAAACTGAAAGGTCTTCAATTACTATTGAAGGTATAACAAAGAAACTAAAGAGGTGCCAACCTGTTTCTAGAGTAGAGGTGCCGATATTACTCGTTGTTTGCGCTTTTCTGGACCTGCCCTTACTGAGATTGCGAATCATCTGAATGAAGATTGTGACTAAAGTAAGAATTATTGCCCAGAGGACTAGCGAAACTATTCTTTTAGCAGGCAATGAGAGACCTGAAGAGAAAGTCGGATTCTTTCCTTTACATCGCTGGAAAGTAGATGCTATTATTGCGGCTTCGAAAAATATTGATACTGTGTATGTAGCTAGCAGAAATAAGGCAATGAATATGTATCGTGTTGAATTGGCTAGCGAAGGAGTTGCTAAAGAGACTATGAGACCTGAACTGATAGCGATAAAAAAGAATACTACAATAAGCCCAATCATGCCCAAAGCCGCGCAAAGAGGGTAAAGAATTAATTCTTTATCTTGTTGCAGAATCTTAAGAGCTGCCTTTGTTAGCTGCCAGCCTGTGCGAATTCTTTGGAACATCATGCTTATTCAAAGAACACGAGGCGAGTATTTATTTCTTCCTTAGAGGGAATGAGATTGTGCTTGAGTCTATTATTTTGTATGAAATTCAATAATATCTTTATCTTTGAGAGTGTGAGAAAGACCTACGCGTTGGTTTGGGAATTTACTGCTTGGTCCTGTGAGGCGCGCTTCTTTGACTTTGGTTGAGAATCCCTTGAGTATGCTTTCTGCAACATTGTACACTGTCGCACCTTCGGGTAGGACTACAGGAATTGTCGCAGGAGATTTGCTTGGTTCTTTTGTATAGACACGGATAATATGCATGATTTGGACGATTTGTTCTTTTACTTGGCTAATATTTTCATTCGTGATTGTTGAGACGAGAATAGCGTTGAGGCGTTTGCTTTTGACTGTCATCTCAAGCTTACGACGTTGTTCTTCTGATAAAAAGTCAATTTTTGTAACAATAATCAACCTTGTGCCGTGCGCACGTGTAAGATGTTGTTCCAGATTCGGAAGGTCTTCTAGCTTCTCAATTACTAAAATTAGGCAGTCTGCAGTGTTTACAAGACCAATATCAAATGTTTCGCTTGTTACTGCAGGAAGATCAACAATCTGCGCCTTTACTCCTTGGTAATCTAATGTGCCCAGCTCTGGTTTTTGTGTGGTAAAGGGTAGCGGTGAAACGTACGGTTGTGCATTTGTTAAGGTTGCAAGAAGCGCTGATTTTCCTGCGTTTGGCAAACCGATTAGTGCGCATTGGTATCCTTCTTTTTTGATTGTTTTACGCGAGGATTTGCCTACTGAACGACCTTTTTCTTTTTTTTCTAGAAATTTTTTGAGGCGTGTTTTTAAACCTGCGAGCAAATTCTCTGACCCTTTGTGCTTTGGTGCTGTACGGATCATTTCTTCAAGGCAGCGGATTTTCTCTTGTAATGTTTGAGCTTTTAAATAGGTTTTTTCTGCGTTTAGGTATTCATATCCTGCGTTGATTGGCATGAAGAAAGATAGAAGAAGGGTTTATTAAGTGTTTTCTTTTTTAAGAAAGATGAAACTGCTTCGCAGGAAATTAAAGAACGACATGACTGTTATTTGTGAGAAGCGAGAGCTGCCGGTTGTTGCCTTGAGTATTTCGAACAGATTCGGCGCAGGTTCTGAAGATGCGAAGATTAAAGGAATTGCGCATCTCATCGAGCATATGGTTTTTACAGGCACAAAAACAAGGACACATGAAGATATTTCCAGAGAAATCGAGAAGAAGGGAGGAATGATTAATGCTTTTACGGCGCAAGAGTCAACATCCTTCTGGTTTAAGCTACCGAGCGAGCATGTTTTTGCAGGCTTGGAGATCTTGTACGATATTCTTTCGAATCCTGTTTTTCCAGCAGAGAAATTCGAGAAGGAGAAGAAAGTTATTCTAGAAGAGATTAAGATGTATCATGACGACCCACAGAGGGGAGTGTATGATATACTTATTGAGAATCTCTATGAGAAGCCTTTTGGAATGAGTATTGCTGGAAACGAGAAAACTGTTTCGGCATTAAAGAGAGATTTTGTTTTTGATTATTTTAGTGAGAATTATTCTCCAGAGAAATATATCGTAACTATTGTTGGAGATGTTGATTTTGAGGCTATTTGCTCTTGGCTGGAGAAGAGATTTATCGCAGGAAAGAAAAAAGAAAAAAGAATTATAATTATGAAAAAGCAGAAGGAAAGCATTGAGGAGAGGGAAGGCATTGAGCAAGCACATTTTCTCTTCGGAGTGCATGCACCAATGATGCATGAGAAAGATTATTCTGTGCTGGAAGTTCTTGATGCTTGGCTTGCCAGTGGAATGTCTTCTTATCTTTTTTTGACAATACGTGAGCAGAAAGGTCTTGCTTATATTGTCCAAAGCTCACTCAATAGCGAGAAAAGTCATTCTTTTTATGCTATTTATACTGGAACGCGCAAAGAGGCAATTGGAGAAGTTAAAAAATTGATTTTAGAAGGGTTTGCTAAAGCATCGCACATGACTGAAGAGGATTTGTCTGAAGCAAAAGAACGCTTAATTGGACTACATCAAATATCCAGAGAGGAAAGCTCGCGCGTAATGATGGAACTGCTCTTTTATGAGATGGCGATAAAAGCGGAAGAATATTACTCGCGTGAAGAGAAGATCAGGAGCGTGACTCTCGTAGAAGTTAAGAATCTGGCAAAGAAGTTAGTGAAAGAATATTCGACTGCAGCCATTGTGCCCCACAATTAACGCGCAAACTCTTGTATGATAAATAGATAGGAAAAAAGCACAAGAGTTTTTTTTAAATAAATTTATTATCTCTTTTTCTTCCTTTTGCTCGCCGCTTTCTTTTTTGCCACTTTTTTTCACCTCCTCAGTTTTATTATTACATGTCTCTTCTATTTAAAACTTTCCCAAAAATTTCAAAATTTTTTTATGTGTAAATATTATTTTTTATTTATCGAAGACAGTATTTTCCGATAATTTATTTCAAACTGGGTGTAATACCCCGCAGCTTGCTGCGCCAGTTTGAAATTAGAAATTGCTGGTCACGAAGTGAAAAATTTCGTGGGAAATACTCCGTAGCTTACTGCGGAGATAGCGAAATTTTAGGCAATTTCTTTATGAGAAGAAGATTAATTGTTGCAGTTAAATTAAGAAGAAAAAGACGTAAATAATTAACCAAGGATCTCGTCGACTTATTGTCTTTGGCGAAGTGGGAAGAGGTCTTGTTAAAATGACTGAAATTTCTCAGTTGTCTGGGCTTTTTGGATAAACTTATTCTTCTTGATTAAGAATTTTGGCAAGGGTCTTTTCTTGAACGCAAATCTTAATGATTCATAAACTTCAACTTATAACTCTGGAATTATCTATATTCTAGAAACGATCTTTTTATAAAGGGGAAAAGGAGATATATCTATGGAGTTCGGTCAATTATCCTATCAATATATTATAAATGCAATCACGAAGGCATTTATGCAGTCTTATTGTTCTTTATCTGCGGCAGGTAAGGCAGACGACTTTGTGTATAGACGTTTTACTCAAGAAATTCAGATTTACAATGGTCTTCCTGAAGAAAGAGCAGCACTTGCTACATTGATAAGACAAGAATTAGATTCTCATAGAAAAAGAGACGCGATAGTGAATTTCTCATTTGCTCACACCACAATACATTTAGATAGAGATATTATTGTAGGAAGATATCTTGTAGACATTGATTATTTTACTAAAAAATTTTATGATGAAACTTAGAGAATATCTCGTTAAAGGAACTATTGACAGAGGTTATTTTAGAAGTAAGACTCCATTTTATAATGGAGGGATTGATTTTATGATTTACAGAGTTGCGACGCAAGAGGATTTTGAAGGTGATGAGATATTATTAGAAAGATTCTTTAAAAAGGGACCCTACTTTTTTATTGTTCCTGCACGTTATGATATTTCTAAAAGGTCTTTTGTTGAGTTAGTTCTTACAGAGGTTTTTAGAAATCAACATCTGGATGATATTTTATTCGAGGAAAATTTTGATGGTACCTAGGATTCAAAAGAGATTATTCCAAGAGCGACTTGAATTCTTTAGCTTTTTCTCCCATTATTGGTTTGAGTTCTTCTTCTGATGCTAAGAAGATATTTCTGAGACAATGGAATTTATTTAAAAGAGCTTTTGCTGTTGCGGGACCGATGCCCGGGAAGCCTTCGAGGATGAATTGGAGCTGTTCTTCTCTAGTTTTTGGGAGGCGAGAGGTGCGGAGGGCTATTTCCGATGAACGTTTTTTACGTGCAAGAAGCGAGAGATAGTGTGCCGTATCAGACTCGTTTTTTGTTATGATGAGCGAGATTTTTTCTTGAAGCGCGAGAGAAAGAAGGAATCCCCGGATAGCGTTTTCGTGGAGAATCTCGTTATTTGTCAGAGATTCTTGTGGACCCTCTATAATGATGATTGGAGAAGGAGATTGCTTAAGATTTTTTATTTGGTTAAATATACGTCTGCTGATAATTGAGGATTTTAGGTCTTGGATTGTTTTTCTTTCTATTGCTATGTTATTGATGAGATAATCTGCTACTTCAAGATGCTGGAATTCGAAAGGAATTGAAAGGCGCGAAAGTTCTGCTGGAACGAGGGAGTTTTTTTCGTGTATGTCGATGATTATTTTTGAGAGAACGGTGGTAGATTTGAGGGGTTTAGAAGAGAAGATGTTATGGAAGACCATGTTTTATACTCTTAATTAATATCTTTTCGATATTTAAGTTTATTACATTTATATTTTTAACATATAGAGAACTGCGTAGGATAGATTACATTTTGTACGCTGTTCTCTAATGGCAATTAGGAAAACAGGGAACACAATCAACCTAATTGTCCATAATTAAATCTAAGATATAAGGTAAGAGCAGTTGTACTCTTTTCTGTTTTTTTTGTTGCGCGAGATTGATGAGATATGCGCGAATGGTTTTTGGATATGTCTTGAGAAACTTATCAAGCCCGCGAAAATCTTCTGACTTCAGCGTTTTCTTGTATTTTACTTCTATCGGGAGAGGTAAGCCATTATCATTTATGATAATATCAACTTCCTTTTTGTTTTTGTCTTGCCAGAATGCAATTTTTTTCACTTCTTTTTTCAGTAGTTCTGCGAGAATGAATCCTTCAAATAGGAATCCTGCGTCAGTACGCAGGGAAATGTTGTTGAAATTATTTACAAAATAATTACGCACTCCAGGATCAATAAAGTATATCTTTGGAATCTTTATCAGTTCTTTCTTTTGGTTAGTAAAGAACGGACGCACTTCCTCGATTATATATGTTTCCCTAAGAATATCAATATAAGTCTTTGTTTCTGCGTAGCTGAGCGAGGCGACTTTAGCAAGTTCGTCATATTTTATTTTTTGACCGTGATTGACTGCAAGAAATTCAATCAGCTTTTTCATAGGTAAGATTTTGTCCATTTTAAGATAATCTACCAGATCTTTCTTGACGTAAAGATCAAAGATGCTGTCTAATACAGCAACTTTTTCTTCACGCGTTGACTTGAGTGCCACTTCAGGATAGCCTCCGAAGATAAGAAACTCATCGAGGAGTACATATAGTTCTTTTGTTGTACTATCAAGCTGGTTTCCTTTAAGGGTAGATATGCATTTAAGATTAGCTAATGATTTTTCTTCTTGCTTGAATACAAGAAACTCTTCGAAGTCAAGCGGAAATATTTCTTTTATCTGCTTTCTTCCTGCGAGCGATTCCTGTATCTGGTTTTTTATTGAGAGTGAAGAAGAGCCAGACGCATAGATTTTGATATTAGTACAATTGTCGTAAACGTTCTTCATAATTATCGCGAGCGCAGGATGTTTTTGGAATTCATCGAGGAAAAGATAGAAGAAGTCTTTTTGTTTCTCATTATATCCTTGCAATTTAAGTGTATTAAGCAGGCTTTCGAAGGTGCTTACTTTTTCGTAATTTGAGAGGATGTCTATATCGAGAAAGAGACATTTGTGTTTTTGTGCCAGTTCGTCGTGAAGTGCTTTTAATAGTGTTGTCTTACCGACCTGGCGTGGACCAAGCAGGAGCACGACTTTTTTTTCTTTGCTCTGAGATTTCAATTGTGAGAGTATTTTTCTGGGGAACATATTCTAATATTTTAATTATTATAATTTTAGATTAATCTAAAATTATAATACTCTTATTTTTAGATTAAATTAGTATTTAAATGTTCTGGTACTTTAGATGTCATTATTTAGTAGTATAATAGTAAGGTTTAAATAGCTTTGAGAAGGAAGAAAAGCATGACACTTGAACTGAATTTGACTGCAGAAGACCGAGCAGATGAGGGATTTAAGGTATATCCTGGGAGCGTGATTGCGCAGAGACCGCTGATTGTTGCGGCTAACAGGATTCTGATGAGAACAGCGCATCTGATGGGGATGAGAATTTTGCATCCTGAAAGCGATTGGATGACAAACTATTTTGATTGTGATGACTGTCCAGTGTATTCTTCTGATGGGAAGCATTTGAAGATTGGCTCGCGAGGAGAATTGAAGCCGTATGAAGCATATGGAACGTTTGCGAATGGGGCAGTGGAGTTTGATGAGCAAATGTATCAATGTTTGCCGTGGAGAGAACTGAAGAAGGAGAACCTTATTCATGACAGAGAGTTTTCAGAATCAGAGGCGAAAGCTTCGCCTGTTTGGCTTGAGTTGAGCCAAAGGAATCAGGGACTGCTGGATGCATACGTTCATTTGATTTATGTTTATGGAAGATTTCAGACAGCAATGGATGTGTATGTTGATTCGCAACTGAGAGAAAAAGCGTGGATGCGGGCGTGGTACGTCGACAGGCTTGTTGACGGCAGGAGGTCGGGGGCTTATGGTAGTGCCGACCTCGATTTCGATGTTGGTTGCTTGGTCGGGATAGCGCCGGAGGCGCTTGTACGGCTTGAAAGGCGCTTGTTAGAGGAAAAGGGGATTCAAGTTGATTTTGTTAGAGCGTTGACAGAAGGGAGGGGGGAGGATACGCGGAAAGTGGAGACACCTGTTGAAGTGAAGAGTGAGAATGGATTTCAAATGGAGAGAAGGTATGATATTGAAATTGGCGATGCGGGGAACTATGTGCGTGAAGAAGATGTTTTGCACGCAGTTAATGTTGTTGAGAGCGGTGGCAAATATTCTTCTGAACTTATGAGCGATCTGAGACAAACGCTTGAGAGAAATTTGCGGAAAGGTAAAGGAGAGAAAAATGAGTGAAGAATTATTGAAGTTTTGGAGAATGCGTTGTGTGTTGCTAAAAGCAATGAAGAGAGGGAGAGAATTCGCGATACGTTTTATTTGAATTTGCGGAAGAGCGGGGATGGAAATGAATAGAACAACTCTTTCGATGAGTGATACGCTCTAATCCTTTTTTAGAAGGTATTTGTAGAAGGGGATAATTGGAATGTTATCTATTTGTTTTTCATCATCATAAGAAAGAACAAATGCGTGTGCAGGCTCGAATTTCTTTACAAAGTGCTGTAAGGGACGAAGATTGCGTCCGCCTATTGTCCCTGATTTTACTTCAATTGCAGTGAGTTCTGGTTTGGGAATGATAATATCAACTTCATTTTTATACGGGTCTCGCCAAAAAAAATCAGCGTTGAGTTGATTGACAATTATAGTTTCGAATACTTTTCCGAATAATTCTCTTTTTTCGACAATGTCTGGAGTGATAAATGTCGGATAGTATTTTTTGTATCTTTGTTGTGTTTTTCTCGTGTTTCGCGAGTAATTGTACAACTTTCTGATGAGGAATGACTGTTCTAAGTATTCGAGATAGAGTGACAGCGTTTGCCGAGACATGCCAAGATTTTTAGCACTTTCTTCGAGGTTGATAATTTGACCAGGATCGTTTAAGATGATGGCAAAAATCTGCGCCAATTTGGAGGGGTCTCTTATCGGAACAATTTGTGGAATGTCGCGATACAATATTCGTCCGATAACATTTTCTTTTAAATATTTTGCAGCAGTTTCTTTCTCTTCGTTGATAATTTCAGGGAATCCATTCGATATCATTAAATTTTGGAATTCCTTTAAGATATTTTCTCGATAGAGCAGAAGGTTATCGTAGGGCACACTCTTAAACTGTAAGAATTCCTTGAATGATAACGTTTTTACTTTAAATTCAAAGATTCTTCCTGTAAGGCTCTCTCTCGATTTCTTTCTGATGAAAAGCGATTCAGAGCCAGAGATAATGAATTTACAGGAAGCATATAAAGAAGAATACAAGTCGTAGAGTCTTTTCAACTGTTCTTCCCAGTTTTCAATTTTTTGGATTTCGTCAAATAAGAACAAATATTTACCTTTCTTCACATCCTTGCGCATGAGTTTTTCATAACTTTTTATTACTTCTTCTATTCGTATTCCTTTCCAATCATCGAATGAAAAGTATATTATATTGGTTTTATCCATTTTTATGCGGGCATCTTCAGCAATTTTTAGCATCAGCGTTGTCTTTCCTGTTCTTCTGAGACCGACAAGAGCGAGAATGAATTTTTGAGGCAGATATTTTTTCAATTCATTGTAGACTTCGCGCGGTTTAAACTCTATTGTGAAAACCTCTTTCCACCATGGGTTGCTTTTCTCCAAGGCATCCATAATGCGTTGTTCTTCTATTTTCATTTTTTGGAATATATGATTAACATCTTAATTGATATCTTGTTAATTGTAACTAACATACTTTATAAACCTTTCTCTGATTTTAAGAACAGTTAAAGTTACTCTCAAGTGGTAACTAGTAAGGTTTAAATAGCTATGAGAAGGAAGAAAAGCATGACACTTGAGCTATGCGAGAAACATGAATATACTCTTGAACGAGGAGAGCGGAAGCCGTGGTTCGTTGCGAGAGAGGGGCGTATTTTTGAACAGGGGGCGCAATTGTTGCGCGAAGGATATACTATTGGCAGCGCTGCGCTTATTCTTGAAAGGCGTTTACATTCAAAGAAAAAAGATTGGCAAGATTATTTTGATAGCGCTGACTTGTTTGTGTATCATTGCGACGGGCGTGTGAAATATGTGCTCGATGGGCTTGCATGTCTTGAAATGCTGTCGAGGTTGCCTGTTCAAGATAGAGTATTTATTGGCGATGATTCTTTGTATGATGGGTTGCTTGGAAGAGAATGGGCGCGCAATATGGAGCTTTTTGACAGAGAGTTATCTGTGAAAGAGCGACAAAATCACGATGTGTGGGATACAGCAGCGCGTGAGAGACAGTTATTTCTAGATTATAGCGCACGATTTCATAGAAACGAAGAAGCAATGGGAGTGTTTTTGGCGATCATTCCTTTGCAGACAAGTATTCGGGCGGCTTGCGTCTATAGGCTCGTGGGCAGGTCGCAGTTCAATGGCAGGTACCATCTCGACGGCGGCAATAGGCGTCTGGTCGGGTTAGCGCCGGAGGCGCTTGAGGTACTGGCAGAGAAATATCCTGAATATGCTTCTGCATTTGTTTCACATGCTTCTGAAGTGAAGGCAGGATTGGAGAGGTATTTCGCTGCGGTGGGAAGTATTACACTAGCAAGGATAACTAGTGAACAAGGAAGTGGCAGAGCAGAGAACGTTGTTAGTAGCAAGGTTAATCCCCATCCTAGCATATACGCCTTTGATGCGCCAATTCCACTTGAGCCATATACTATAGGGGAATTGGCAACATTGGAGGCAGAGCAAAAAGCCGCGCAGGAAACACAGCAGACGCAATGGACGCGGGCGTTTGAGATTAATTCAGAGATGAAAAAGAGATAAAGGTAGATAGATGTGCACTTACATATCACATGCGCAAATAAAACCCTTTTCTTTTTTGAACTTTTTTGTTATGACATAACCTTCTTTAAGTTTAAGGTCAAGAGAGAGTTGTTTAAGTTTGTGAGCGTCAGAAGATGTGCCTGTTTCTTTCACTTCGAGAGCAACTTTTTTGTTAATGATGAAGTCGATTTCTCCTCCTGTACGTCTTTCATAGTACGAAAGATGAGCGTTCTTACGCACTGCCTGAAATATGGCATTCTCCAGAATTGCACCTGAAGAAATCTGCGCGAAGGCATTGAGGATTCCTGTATCACAGAAGTAGACTTTCTTGGCTCCGCTCACTTCCTGTCCTACTTTTCTGCTGAAAGGCGAGAGTAAATTGATGAAATACGTTGCTTCTAGAAAAGAGAGATAGGCATAGAGGGTTGGTCTACTTATCCCTATTTCTTCAGAGATATTGTTGATATTCAATTTTGTTCCGGTACGTTGCATCAGCAGTAGCATGACATCTCTTAAAACACGCACGTCTTTTATGTCTGCCAATGTTCTGACTTCATGCTCGAAATATGACTTGAAAATGTCTTCGAGCCATTTCCTTTTTTCTTCTTTTGTTTCTGCAAGGACGACCTGTGGGAATCCTCCAAATTCAAGGTATTCTTCGTAGAGTTTTATTATCTTTTGATATCCAATCTCGTTCTTGAGCGCATCTTTTTCTTTGAACGAGGAATAAAACTCTTTTTGTATATTTTTGAATGTCAAAAATTCCTCGAAATCAAGCGGATAGAGCTCAAAAAGTATTTTTCTTCCTGCTAGACTCTCAGAGAAGAGATTCTTAAGATAAAAACTACTTGAGCCTGTTAAGAAGAACTGTATTGGATGATGGTCAAAAAGATATTTTATAGCGGGAATTATCGAAGGTATTGTTTGAATCTCGTCTAGAAAGAGATATGCCTTCTTTTTTACATCAATTCCAAACTGTTGCAGATTTGAAGTAATGTTTTCATAGCTTTCTTCCTGAAACACTTTTTGTATCAAAGGATTCTCAAGATCTAAAAAGACTTTGTTTGCTGTCTTTATTTCATCATAGAGCATTCTGAAGAGTGTTGTTTTTCCTACTCTTCTCATTCCCGTTACTACCACAATTGCTTTTTTGTCAATCCATCGCTGGATATCTTTGAACAGTTTTCTTTTATAGAGGGGCATTTTAGTGTAATGTTATACTTTACATTATTAACTTAATAGTGTAAACTGGTGTTTATAAATCTTTCCTCAACTTTAAGAACAGTTAAAGTTACTTTTAAGTGGTAACTAGTAAGGTTTAAATATACGTTTTGGAGTAAGAAAGAGATGAGAAACAGATTTGGTGTCGAGGAAAAATTATATGAAGGAAATGTGTATGCGAATTTGAAGCGTATAAATAAAGATGGATTGATAGTTGCGCCTGTTGCTTATGGGCTGCAGAGAAGAGTGGAGTGTTTGGATATGGAATCTTCTGAAGAAGAGCGTAGTTTTTGGAATGGTTATTTTTTTAGTGGTGATGGAATTGCAGAACATCCCGATGGAAGTTTTAAGATTGTTTTTGATGCGTTTGCGCATCCTGAATTTAAGCAGTGGGGAAAGATGCAAAAGAGAGAGTTTGTGTTTAATGAAGGAGTATATGAAAGATTGCAGGGCGTGTTTTGTACGCTAGAGCAAAGACGGAGACTGAATAAAGATTTTATACTTGAAGATGCTCTTGTATCTTTAGAATGGAATATGTTTGCACGGCACCAAAGCTTTGTTGGAGCGGAGAAGGCGTGGGAGTCAAGGCTTTTGAATGAGTATACTCGACGCGTTGTGTTTTCACAATTTGAGAATGCGATGGGAATTTATTTGAGTGCGGCTCCTGAAAAGCAGCGGTTACGGGCGGCTTGCGTCTATAGGCTCGGGGACTGGTCGCTGTTCGTTGGCTGGTGCAGTCTCGACAGCGACTATGGGCGCTTGGTTGGGATAGCGCCGGAGGCGCTGGAAGCAGCGAGGCAGAGGTCGTTTGAATTATGTGAAAGATTATCAAAGACAGCGTATCCGATACTGAAGAGAGATGAAGTGAATGAGGCGATAACACGAACAGGAAACTCTGAAACACTAAACACGAGAAATGGAAATACTGATTTGGCATTTCTGAAGAAGCAGGAGATTGTTGCGACGCCTACTTATTGTTCTTTTTTGGATTCGAACGCGCCGTTTATTCCCTTGGATATTCCTACTGAAGAGGAAGTTGCGCAGAGAAACTCGGAAGCGGCTGCGCGAGAAAATGAAAATAAAGCATGGAAAGAGAAGTCGTGGAGTTTGAATAGGGGGGAAAATGACTCTTGAACTGAATTTAACCGATGAAGATAGAAGAGAGGAGGGATTTAAAGAGTATTCTGGGAGCGTGATTGCGCAGAGACCGCTGATTGTTGCGGCTAACAGGATTCCGATGAGAACAGCGCATCTGATGGGGATGAGAATTTTGCATCCTGAAAGCGATTGGATGACAAACTATTTTGATTGTGATGACTGTCCAGTGTATTCTTCTGATGGGAAGCATTTGAAGATTGGCTCGCGAGGAGAATTGAAGCCGTATGAAGCATATGGGGGGGTAGTCTCTGGAGCAGTAGAATTTTCTGAGCAGAAGTATCAAGCATTACCTTGGAGAGAATTGAAGAAGAGGGGACTTGTTCTTGGAAGAAATCTTTCAGAATCAGAGGCGAAAACATCGTCTGTGTGGTTTGAGTTGAGCCAGAGGAATCAGGGACTGCTAGATGTGTTTGTTAATACTATATATGAACAAGGAAAATTTGCATGGGGAATGCAGGTGTATTTGGATACACAACAAAGAGCGAACGCGTGGATGGGGGCGTTGTACGTCTTCAGGCTCGATGACAACTGGAGGTCTAGGGCTAGTGGCTATACGAATCATGGCTATGGTCGCTTGGTCGGGATAGCGCCGGAGGCGCTTGTGCGGCTTGAGGGGCGCTTGTTAGAGGAAAAGGGGATTCAAGTTGATTTTGTTAGAGCGTTGACAGAAGGGAGGGGGGAGGATACGCGGAAAGTGGAGACACCTGTTGAAGTGAAGAGTGAGAGTGGATTTCAAATGGAGAGAAGGTATGATATTGAAATTGGTGAAGGGGACCCTGATGAGAGATATGTCTCTGGAAGCGAATTAGCTTCTGTGCTTGGAGAAATCAGGCAGGGTGGGAAGCTCGCGCCGGAAGTTGAGGAACTGATTTTGAAGCGGACGAAGATAAGTGGGGGAGAGAAAAATGAGTGAAGAGATTATTTCACGAGAGCGAAGTGTTGAGGAATATGTGCGGAAATTGTCGAGTTTGGAATTTCCTGCGAGTCTTGACAGAAGCAAATATGTATTTGTGCCAAGCAAAAACAAACTTATTGCTTTTGAGCAGAGTGATAACGGACTTGATTTTCATGCAACGCGCGAGTGTGTTGCACGAGAGAAGTTATTTGGAAGAGAGGGAAAAGAGTGAAATTTTCTAATAAGTTTGAAAAACATTAATGTTTTACTAAAACTTTTTTCTGATTGAGTGAATAATTATCATCTTAGATATAAAATAGGTCTTGTCTCGTGGAGATTTACTAAGTTTTTTGTACAAAAGAGCCGAGTGTTGGATGGTTTTTCTTATTTTTCAACTCATCTTTGACTGATTGGATTGTCTTGTACATCTTTCTTTCCCTTGCTGAGGAAGCCCAGTGGTTGATTTCATCGCGTGTGTCTTTCGTGATGAGGATTATGAGTTTACCTTTTGAAAGGCGGGCGGTTCTTCCTGTGCGCTGGATTTTTCTGATTGCTGAAGGGACTGGTTCGTAGAAGATGACTGCGTTGACTTCTGGAATATCAAGACCTTCTTCTCCGATTGACGTTGCAATAAGAATGTTGATATCATTCACTTTAAATTTGTCTATAATTTCCTTCTGTTCTTTTTGAGATAGACCTGTTGAGCCGTGCTTTGTTTCTTTTTTTGTCTGTCCTACGAATATTGCAGGTTTCGCTTGAAGAATTTGTGAGAGGCGATGGTTAATTAGCGATGCAGTGTCGCGGAATTGCGTGAAGATGATAAGTTTTGCTCGTGGATTGTTTTTGAATTCTTGTTCTACAAGGATTGCGAGCTCTTCGATTTTTGGATGCTCGACTTTTTTGGCGAGTAGCGACTCAAGCGAAATCATGGCTGCGTTGAACTCTGGAGTTGCAATGAGCTTTTGAACTGCTTTACTCTTATTTTCTGCTGCTTGTTGCTGGAGACTTTTGAGATAAGTGTGTAAGCCAGAGAGGGTCTGCGTTTCTAACAATTCTAGGGCATGAGAGATTTTAATTGCTTGTGCTGTGAATGACATACCTATCATTGCATGGAAGTTCCTGCTTGCTACCTGCATGGCTAACCTGTTTTGAAGTTTGAGGAGGGTTATTTTATTAGCGGGCTCGTGGAGCAGTTTGTGCCTTCTTAGGTCTTCAACACGCGCGTCGAAAATGCGTTTAAACAGGACACGAAGTTCGATGAATTCTGGAGGGAAGGGGACCTCAATTTTTTTGAATTCAAGCTCTTGGATGTGAGCTTTTACATCTTCTGAATCGCGATGACGAAACTCAATCTCTTCTATGTTTAAATGCTCACAGATTTTTTTTACTATCTCTGGGTCTGTGCCTGGAGAAGCAGTTAAACCTAAGATGCGTTGTTGGTGCTCGGGAGCTTGTTGTTTATATTTGGCAACGACCTTTGTGTAATCGTAGTTTTTAAGACAACGATGAGCTTCGTCTATGATAAGGAGGGAAGTGTCTTTGAGGTCGTAGAGATAGTTCTCAAGATCATTGGCAATGCATTGAGGAGTTGAGAAAATTACTTCTGCTGTTTGCCAGATTTTTTTTCTTTTATCTGCAGGTACTTCGCCTGTAAAAAGCTGGAGGTCTGTGAAGAGTTCGGGCAGGTTTTTTTTAAAGTATTCGAAGTGTTGTTCTACTAGCGGTTTTGTGGGGGCGAGAAAAAGAACTTTATTAAGGGGAAAGGATTTAAGACGATTAATGGAAAGTAGAAGGGCTATGAGTGTCTTTCCCAGACCAGTTGGCAGGACTACAAGGGTATTGTTGTCTTTTGTTGTTTCAAATATTTTCTGTTGGTATTCACGAGGTTGGATATTTAGGAGAGACATTAATGATTGAATAAGTGAGGAGAGTTAAATGTTGCGGTCGATGTGATATTTGTTTGTTAGTATCTAAATTATATTGAAGTTAGCGCGCAATTCCTCAAGAACTTCTCGTTCTTGATGGCCATCAGAAACCAAAGGTTTCTGAGGAGACACGCAATTTTTGCGGTTGCGTGTCTTATTACATGTTAAGGCGCTTGAGTAATATTTGCGAGCGCCTTGAGCACGATCAAGAATCAAAGACTTAGGATTCTTGACGCTTGTCGCAAGAACGCGCTTTGCGCGCTAATTCGTGAAGTCTGTATTTACTGCAGTGCAATCGAATATCCTGTGAAAATCAGAGTGATAGCTGCGAGAGTTACATACAAGACGCGCGAACCGAAGAAGATTTGTGTACCATCTAATTTTGATAGAGGGAGCATGTTGGAGAACGCATAAAATGTGGCGAGTCTAGCAAGAGGTTCGACATTCCATGGCAGGAAATAAGCAACAAGCGCGAGGATTAAGAGCGAGACTGTGCCTGCTGCACCAATCAATGCGTTATGCCAGTCAGTCATAGAGACATAGGAGTATACTTTTGTGTGACCGAAAGCACGGACTGCACGTGTTTTCTTCGGTGTTGTTTCATATGTTAAGAGGGACATTAATCTTGCTGTTCCGAAAGAGAAAAGTGTGATGATTATCGGAAGGATGATTCCCAAGGGTAGAGGTTTCTTAAATTTGTCTTGTTTGTGAAGACCCCATCGTTCAAGGGTCCAGATTTGATGTTCTACTTCACTTTCTAAAAGGAACGCGAACATTTTTTTTGAGCTGATTGCGACCAGCAAGATGATGAATGCGAAGAGCAATGCTTCTGGAATCGTGGGGCTTGCATTGCCAAACATCATCGGTGCGATTATAAGCGCCACTAATACTACAAACGCAACAAAGATGTGCATCATTTCCTTAGATCTCATTAAAAATAAACGAATGACTTTTATATAAAGATTATGCTGTTCAGTGCTGTTATGATTTCTGTGAATATATGTGTTTAACAAACGTAAAGTATAAATAGTGTCGCATGTAAGTTACATGTATGTTGCGCATAAAAAAAGTAAGTGAGGTGTTGGGAAAACAAGTGTACACGGCAGAAGGAGATTATTTTGGACAAATTGAAGAAGTTAGTCTTGTCGATAATAAAATTGAAGGATGGAGAATAAGAGTCGGACCTGGTCTTGTAGGCGTTCTTGGCGGGGCACGCGGCGTAATCATTCCTCAAGGATTTGTTAAGGCAATAGGGGATGTTTTTATTATCACTAAAGGTTCTTTACCTTCCCGTGATGAAAATATATCTGTTAGCTCTGAAGATGCTGGAATGATGGCTGCTGCAGACGATTTGTTGTAAAAACACTTATGAAAAATGTGATTCCTCTATGGACATTGCGATGGTTCATCGCCCTTTGGGTCTTTTCTGGTATGCTTATAGGGGCAGGTGCAGGAATGTGGTTTTCTGAGACAACTTTCGGTGCGCGAGAGACTTTTGCTGATTCTTGGTTCTTCTGGGTGGGAGTTATACTCTATTTCATCGTTGCAGGCACACTCGGACGTACATATCTTAGATTGGTTAAATTACTCGGTAAATAATCTTGCTGATGCCTCATAGTATTTTGGAGAGTTTTTTAGAATCGAATATTATTTAAAGGGTAGAGATTTGAAGAGCGCATGGTTGCACCCACCCTTTTTAGCTCACCTTTGGGGCAGACTGTTTTAGTTTTTGTATTGGTTTTTGTAGGTATTTTTGCCATACTCCAAAAGTCAAAAGTTTTTGGTGATGGGAAGAAGCAGATTGACGCACTTGTTGCCGTTGCAATGGCACTTATCGTCGCGTCCGTAGGCTATGCGATTGACTTAATCAGCAATCTTGTGCCAGTTATGGCAGTTGCACTTGTTATTATTCTAGTATTTATGATTTTGTTTGGAGCGGTCCACAAAGACGCGCTTGATTTGTCTAAGAATGTAAGACACGCTTTCGGTATTGTTATTTTTATTGCTGTTGCAATTGCGGTTTTATACTTCACACCTGCCTGGAACTATATTCTGGACATGATATATGGCGGTGAAGGATCTGCGATCTTTATGAATATCATTTTTATTCTTGTTGTTGTCGGTGCTATTGCAGCTGTGCTTTCGGGTAGTAAAAGTAGCAGTGGTGGCGCTAAGAAAGATTGATTTTGTACGAAACATATTTAAATACATTTTGAATAGTTAGAGTATGGTATTTGATATCGGTTCAATGCTTTCACAATGGGAAAGCTATGGTCTTTTTGATTACCTATTGCCTTTCTTGCTTATTTTTGCCATTGTTTATGGAATTCTGTCATATGCCAAAGTGTTTGGGGACAATAACGGGGTGCATTTGACCATCGCGCTTGTCGTTGGTATTCTCGCACTACGCCTTGGTTTTGTTCAGGATTTCTATCGCGAGGCATTTCCACGACTTGCTGTTGCCATTGCAGTGCTGCTTGTTTTCCTTATCCTTGTTTCTGCGTTTCTGCCAGAGGCAGGGCATAAAAAAGGGTGGTATATTGGTCTATATTCACTTGGAGGTATAGCTGCATTGATTGTGGTGTTTAACTCTTTCAATACTCTCGGATATTGGGGCTCATCTTGGTGGTATGACTGGGGCGCACTTATCATCGGCGCGTTGATTGTCATAGGGCTGATTATTGCAATCAGCGTTGGCAGAAAGAGCGGCGGTGGAAAATCATCCTGATAATTATTAAGGACATACAATGACAGCTATTGATTTTACTCCACTCTCTGAAATTCTTCCTTTGCTGATTTTCTTAGTTGTTTTCATCCTTACTTTTGCAGTATTAAACAAGACAAAAGTTATTGAGAATGCATTCATGCAGCTTCTCATTGCTTTCTTACTTTCTACTATTTTTATCACTGCTACCGGCGCGCGCGACTATGTGGAGGTAGTTACACCTTGGTTTGCGATTTTGCTCGTGTGTTTGTTTTTTATCATGGCGGTGATGGGATTTATTGGAAAAGATGTTGATTTCATGAAGAAAGGTATCGGGGGTGCATTTGTAGTTATTCTTATACTCGCTTTCGTTGTTTCAGGGTTATTCATATTCTCCACAGGGTTGCGATCGTATTTTGGGACATTTTTTTCTTCTCCCCGATTGTACAGTGGAGTTTTATTGATTGTAATCGCTGCGGCAGTCGGATGGGTGTTATTGAAGAGCGTTGGAAAGAAGTAGATGAGATTACCCTGTTTCTTTTGGCTTTGAGTGTGGTGCAGAGAGCAGTGTTTTGAATGATTTTTGTGTTTCGACTACTTCTGTTTTGAGGTCCTCTACATTGGTCATATATTCTCCTACTTTTTGCAAGATTGAAAGCTGGAGGCGATCAATAATCTTCTCGATTTTTTTTAATCGTTCATCAACATATTCAAGTTTTGTTTCGATAATCTGCCTGTTTTCTATGCTTCTCGCTAGTTCCTGACTGACTTTTCCTATTCTTTCAGCTACAATTTGTTCGACAACTTCCGTAATTGCATCTGCGCTCGGACCAGCATAGTATGCCTGAGCTGCATATCCTTCTGATTGACCTTGAACAGGAGTCGTATATGGTTGAGTGTATTGCTGTGAAGAATATTGTTGAGGGATTACTTCCTGCGTTTCTAACTCTGGACCTTGCGGTTCTTCTGAAACATTTTGGCTTAGCATTGAAGGCTGCATGGGGTTTCCGCTTGCTGAAGCGATTCCTTCTTCCCCTGTTCCAGACTCTGCCCCTGCTACTGCTTCCTTAATCTTTGCCTGTGCCAGAGCTTCATAAATTTCCTTTTGTCCATGACCTTGATTCTGAAGCTGTAGATTCATTTCTTGTTCTGTACGACCCTCATTTTGCATACGTTTGATATCGTCAATAATCCCCATCTTTTATTACCTCTGTTTTCCTGAATAAATCAAATTGTCTTTGTAGTATTGATAGTTCTTCTTTACGCGCTGAAGAGTTAATCTGTTCTGCAACTCTTTGCAGCAGCTCTTTCCAGCGCGTATTTTCTTCTGTAAGAATAAAGACACTTTTCTTGAGAGTTTGGAGCTCGGATGAGAAGCGCTCACGTTCATCTATTAGACTCTTTCCAACCAAGAGGAGACGATCTTTGAGCAACTGCTGACGTTCCTCCAAATCACGAAGACGCGTATTTATATCTTGAAACAAGTCCTGCGCCGCATATTCCTCTTCCATTGTTTCTTAAGGGAGTCAGAGTTTAAAATGGTTTGTGTACATCTGCCGTGCTGTTTTTTACGATTTATGCAACTTTGTTCAATGCTTGTAGAAATCCTCTGTCTTTAGACAGAGGTTAATTTGTAGAGGATTTCTCCGGCAGTGTCGAGGATTTTCAATCCTCAAGCATTCTCGAGAATCTCAGAGGACAAAAGGATTCTCGAAATCACAAAACCACGACAAGCCTCGACTCATCAAGAATCCCTGATTCTTGACTGCCGTCAAAGACTTAAGTCTTTGAGGTTCAAGCCGAGGTTAAAAACCCGAAGGGTTTTGTGACCTAACGAAATCTATTTAACATCCCTTGCTTTCTGAGACAAGATGATGTTTAAAGAGGGAAGCAAGTTATACGCTACTGAAATAGAAAGAAAACAGGGAGAGACTTCATTATATGTAAATTATCTGAGCGCCTCTTTTGTACCTTCGATAGCAAATAATCCTAGTGATATGGCACGAGCCATAGATTTACTTGTCGAGAATCCCGGAGTTGCGCAGATAATTTTTGTCCAACAAAGAAATTATTTGTATAGCACGGAGCAAGTATTAATGCTCGGCGAAATTGCAGGGGTTTATGCTTTTTTAACAAAACAAGAAGCTCTTCTCTCTCTTCCAAGATTGAGTTTGTACGGGGAACCGAGCGAGGTACATCACGATCTTACTTATCTCTTGCTTTTATTAAGACAGGATCCTTTACTTTGCTTCAGCGAACTCAAAAGACGTATAGCTGGATTCAGGGCACAAGTTTCATCAGAGAGTGTTCTTTCTGGCACCAGAGCCAATTACGTTCGGCTTCTTGAAAGATTTGTCGAACTTTTGAGTCAGACTCGACTTGTTAGATTTGTTGAGCGCGAGGTCGAGACAATGGACGCTGCATTTGGCAGGGAGGTATATCATCGTATTTTTAGACCAGATACAATGCCAAATTTTACATTTACCAGACTTGTTGCTCAAGTTCCTGCAGATGCTCAACTTATAGACCAGTATGAAATAGAGAGCGAGCATGAGAAGGCAAGTATTATGATACTCCAGCGTCAAGATGATACTAAATATCTTTATCACGTTTCTCCCCCCGAGTATGCACTCTCCGAGGAACATCATATTTTGTTACAACTTTCACGCACTGTTCTTCTGGAGCACAGACCGAAGTCTGAAGAATTTACTGATCCTGAGAAGACTCGGCATGTTTTTTTCAACATTGCCCGAGATTTGCTGCGTGATCTGGCACAGAGCAAGAATATCTCCCTTAATTATCGAGAATTGCAGAGTCTTGCACGCATATTGGTTAGGTATACTATAGGATACGGGCTTTTAGAAATATTGCTTCTAGATTCTAAGCTTCAAGATATCGTACTTAACGCACCCGTTGCACAGAATCCTGTCTTTGTTCGTCACGAAAAATATGATGAGTGCGTTACGAATATTATTCCTAGTTACGAAGACGCTGAATCTTGGGCTGCAAAGCTACGCTTGCAATCGGGCAGAGCATTGGATGAAGCCAATCCTGTTTTGGACACTGATCTTGTTTTTGGTACAATACGCGCGAGAGTTGCCGCCATTAAAGAGCCTTTATCGCCCGCAGGTCTTGCATATGCTCTGCGTAGGCATCGAGATCAGCCATGGACTCTGCCCCTTTTTGTACAGAGAAAAATGCTAAACTCATTTGCTGCAGGCTTGCTGAGCTTTTTTGTAGATACTGGACGAGCCATCATTATCGCGGGAACGAGAAGCTCGGGAAAAACCAGTCTTTTGGGAAGTTTTCTCCTCAATATACTTCCAAATCATAGAATTATAACTGTTGAGGATACGCTTGAATTGCCTGTCGATGCACTGCGAGTTTTAGGGTATGATATACTACGAATGAAAGTTCGAAGCGCATTAACTTCCGGAACTACGGAAGTTGAAGCTTCTGAGGGGATTAGAACCAGCTTGCGCTTAGGTGACAGCGCACTTATTGTTGGAGAGATTCGTAGTACTGAAGCGAAAGCCCTATATGAAGCAATGCGAGTTGGAGCTTCAGCTAATGTTGTTGCAGGCACGATTCATGGAGATTCTCCTTATGGGGTATTCGATAGAGTTGTAAATGATTTAGGGGTTCCGCCTACTAGTTTCAAAGCTACAGATATTGTGGTTATTGTGAATCCGGTAAAAACACCTGATGGGCTGCATGCTGTCAGGCGAGTGATGCAAATCACAGAGGTTAGAAAACATTGGACTCGCGACCCCATGGAGGAAGGGGGATTTGTTGATTTGATGCTTTATAATGTGGAAAAAGACGAACTTGAACCCACTCCTGAGCTTATCAATGGTTCTTCTGAGATTATTAAGAACATTGCAGGTAATGTTAAAGGGTGGGCTGGAAATTGGGATGCGGTTTATGATAACATAATATTACGGGGATTACTCCATCAAGCTCTTGTCGATATTTCGATGCGCCTGCAAAAACCTGCGTTGTTGGAAGCAAAGTTTGTCATGTTGGCAAATACTGCTTTTCATAGAATAAGTGATGAAGTGCGGAAAACACGAAGATTGCCTTTGCAAGAATACGTGTTGCCTTTGTGGAGCCAGTGGTTGCACAATGCTGCTGAACGTTTTTAGACTTCCTTGAGGTAGCCAACGACTAACCGTTTAATTATTAAAGTCCTTGGCTATATTACAATTTCTTGCTCTGCCAAAGATTTATAATTCTTCAACATCCAAGAAGAAAAGTAGTAGTTATATCAGATAATGCTCCAATTCATAAATCTAAAGTTATTCAAAGTTTTTTATTAAGTAATCAGAAAAAGATATCTTTATTCAATATTCCATCTTATAGTCCTGAATTAAATCCTGATGAACACGTTTGGTCTTATCTGAAAACATATGAGCTTGCAGCACATCAAGCTCAAAATAAGAACGAACTGAGAAAGATAGTTGACAAAAAGATGAGAAAGATTGCTAAGAAAGAAACATTAATCCAATCCTTTTTTATGAAAGATTATATGCACTAATTATCAGAAAAGGCTATAAAGTAGAATATCCAAGGTATTATGCAAAAGTTATGAAAATCCCAAAAAAGAAAGATGTGCCTTTTTGGTTGATCGATAAGCGACAGAAAGTTTTATAAACCACTTTACCATAAAATAGGTACAATTAAACCAATTAATAGGTGCACTATGCTAACAAAAAAACAATTAAAACTCTTGCAGCCATTCACGAAAAATATCTTCAAGGAAATAGGGCAGCGAGAGCTCGGGCGCCTTGCGAACGAACGTTCCAATAATGCTGTGCAACTTGCGTTTAGACAGTTTGAAAAGGAAAATATAGTCACTTCACAAAAAGTAGGCACATCAAAGAGATATAAGATGAATACTAAGAATGAAAAAATGTATGACTATCTAACACTTCTCAAATATGAAGGATTACCAAAGACAGTAGTACAATCAATAGAAGTACTCAAGGAACATATTGAGAAATATACGCTTTTCTATTCACTGATAATCTTCGGATCATATGCCTCAGGAGAACAGCATAAGAAGTCAGATTTAGACATTGCGATATTCCTTCCTGATAAAAGCCAAGAAAAAAATATAGCAATTGCAGTAAATACTGCTAAATTGAAGGCACTCTTACCATTACATGTACAAACGCTAATCTATGAGGAGTTTATTGAGATGTTAGTTACTAGTCGCGAAAATGTTGGCAAAGAAATTGCTCGTAAACATCAGGCAATACATAACATTAATATATTCTATAAGAGTATCAAAAAGGCAATTAATCATGGATTCAACTATTAATCTCTGTTTGCAAAGGGCTGAAAATGAGCTTGTTCTAGCAAATATTATTCAGCGTATTAGCAAAAGCGAGGAAATGAAAAAGAATGTTTTTCAGGTAGCTGAAGAGAGCACATTTTATAGCGCAGTCATCAGTCATTCTTACTATGCCATTTTTTACAGTGCGAAAGCGTATCTCATGTCACAAGGCGTGAAGTTTATCAGCAAACAAGGGCAGCACCAGAAAGTGCACCACGAATTTACTCGCTTAGTTAAGAAGAAAGTTATAGACAAAGAACTATTAAGAATTTACGATGATGCAAAGATGCGCGCAGAGACTTTGCTTGAAATAATCAAAGAAGAACGAAAGAAAAGAACAGAATTTACCTCAGGCAAATCAACAACCTGCGCAAGATTCACTTACAAATGCCTCTTTATTTGTGACTAACATGATTGAGTTTGTGAAAGCACACAAGTGATCGCTATCCACTCAACTACGACAAAGTTTATAAATACCGTCGATATTGATAAGTAAACACGTGATGATTATACCTCTTTTGTGAGGGATGTGTCCTAAAGCTTCGTGCGCGGCAGGGGCATAAGGTCGTTTGAATCGGTTTCATGGGACTATAAGGCAAATATTTCACTTCCCAATATTCTCGGTTAAGAATGGAACAATTTTTCTCTCAGCTTTTCTTAGATTCTCTTGGTAGCTCTGTCTTTTTACTAAAGGTGATCTTAAGAGTCTTTTAGAGCGAGATTTGAGCGCAGACGAAGTAAAAGCACATCCTGTTTGGAAAGCACTTGCTCGTGACGACGCACTTCTTACCGAATATACAGACAGAATGTTTGCAGAAATGAAAACACGATTCACATACGATGCAGCTATGGGCTTGTACCTTGCTTCTGGCGAGAAAGTGCCGTCGTTACGGGCGGCTTGCGTCGGTAGGCTCGAGGACGGGTCGCTGTTCAATGGCGGGGACCGTCTCGACTACGTCGATAGGCGGCTCGTTGGGGTAGCGCCGGAGGCGCTAAACGCGCCCGGCAAGGAAATTGTACGCCCAAGTCTAGAAACTGCTCTCGGTATAGAGGGTTTTGAAAAACCCTCTATATTTGACCACATTTAAATCTACCGAAACATTTAAATAATATCAATTGATATTATAAGTATGGAATCAATAACTGAAGAAAAATCACCATTTGCACGTTCTCCAACATTACAGACTGTGCTTATGGTTGAGCGATGGATTGAGCAACATAGCGGAGCGTACAAAAAAACGGAACTATTCAATAATCTGCCTCGTAAAGTTATGTGGCAAACATTTCAGGTGATTATGGAATATCTCGAGAGCATTCATAAAATTGCGTATGATAAAGAAGATTATATCGTGTATATCTGGAATCCTGCACTATTCGAAAAAGTCAAGAATAGACCCGCAATTAAACTATGAAACCTGATAAAGTTGTGTTTGTTGATGAGGAACTTGAAGCGAGCTTTAACACTCTTACCGATAGTGATCCTATCAGACGAGGGATCATTAGAGCAATCAAAGCGATTCAAGAAAACTTCTCAGGTGGAAGAAACGTCAAGAAAGAACTCATTCCGAAAAAATTGATTGACAAGTATGCGCTCACTAACCTTTGGATTTATGATTTGCCGAATGGCTGGAGATTATTGTATTCAGTTACTTCTGGAGGAGAAATAGAGATTATTGCAGCTATTCTTGATTGGATGGATCATAAAGACTACGAACGGCTCTTTGGTTTTTGATCTGTCACACTAAAGTAATCGACAAGTGTTTTAAAGATGCCCCGTCTGGACATCTTAAACATACTTTGATGTTACAAGTTTCCCTGAGAATGTAAAAATGTCCTACTCCTGACAGGGGTAGTCTACCTTCTTGACTAATTTTGAGGGTATCACGTATACTATTTGTATATGAAAGAAATGCTAAATTGACAAGCTGGCTTAAACACCTGCGGCAGATATATAAACCTCGCTTTTTTTTGTTACTCATGGTTTTTGAATTAAATCAATTTCGCGAACAGTATAATGCTCTTGCAAAACACTATTCTCTTCCTTCTTTTGTAGTGTTAAATGATGATTTTGAAATTGAGAAGATTTCACAAGAGAGTATAACTCTCTTGCGCGTTGTTCGTAAGCACATGATTGAGAAGGTCTTTAATATTCTCTCATTTTTGGAGATGTTGCTGAATCCAGTGAATGCTCCACGCACTTATCTTGCATATATTAAATCAATGACTAACGAGGATAGAAAGGAAGTGGAGAAGATTTATAGTATTTTTGGTGTATTAACCTTGCGTGCACTTCCATTGGAAGCAGATTATTCTGAGAAGCGGGAAGCGACAATGATTAAGGATATTCAAAAAGTATGGTCTGATGCGAAAAAAGATCTCTCTAAATTATTGGAACAGATTGTAACGCCTATCACTGGTTCTGCTAAGAAAGAAAGAAGCTATTACGGATAAATTCTAATTTATCTTTTCATCAGAGATTCCAGAGAAATTTCTATTATTGCACATGGCATCTTAAGACCTTGAGAGCACAGAGTTTCTGGATGCATCTCTCCAAAGTAACCTATTTCTTGGTCTTTAAACATGATGGTCGCTGTGCGACCTTCAATTAATAATTTATTTGAAGATTCTCTTAATTTGTACACAAGATCGAGAGTTCTCATTAGGTATTCAAGGATTTGTTTCATTTCGGTGAAAGATGCCGGTGTTGCTACGATAATCAAGTTCTCGGATTCTTTTACTCCTGTTTGGGAATTCTTGTCAAATGCGAAAACAGGACCAATCTCAAATATTCTTTGAGGGTATTCGTTATCTTTATTTTCCTTTAGTATTCTCAATGCCGGAATCAAGAGGTTAGGGCGCAGAAACTTATAGTCTGTTTTTGAATTTTGGATACATACCTTATCCTCTTCCTCCAGGGGTTCTGCTTCTTTATTCTTAATGATATGGTAGGATGATATTTCGAGTAATCCAAGACCTATCAGAGTCTCGCTAATCTTGTTTTTTATTAATGAATCCTCTGATTCTTCTCCAACAGTATCTACTGAAGACAATATCGGAGTGATATTTTCATACCCGTAAGCTATAGCAATGTCTTCAATTATATCTACTGTATCTAGGATATCTGTTCTCCAGGCAGGGACCGATACTTCGCCTTTTTTGTACTTATATTCCATTCTCGGAAGAAGTTCTTCAAGGTCTTTATCTTTAAGTGAAAGACCAAGCAGCGCATTTACTTTTTCTATTGATACCCTCCTTTTCTCAGGAGCCAGGTTTGGAAATTGCGTTCTTTCTCCATTCTGTTGGATGCACTCTATAGAATATATCTCTCCCCCCATCTCTGCGAGAGTTGTTACCAGTATTATAAGCGCTTTTTGTATGGTTAATGAATCTGTTCCAGTGCATTCAATAAAGACGTTTTTCGTATTTTCATCAATCTTGCCAACATCGTGAGAGTTTATAATAGGAGACATAGACATGATAACTCCTTTTTTGTCGATGAACACTGGAAATACATTCCAGTGTTCAACGAGATATGCATATTCTCTCCCTTTAGGATGCTTTGAAATTATTTGCCTGCCAGTTATAGGTTCTGGATATTCTAAAGGTCTAAATCTTATTTCATCAGGTTTCATCCCCTTAAATGCAATTGGAAAGGTTATCTTGTCCAGAGGGTAGAGTCCAATTCCACCTTTCTTTCTGTTTCTCAAAAGTGTTGCCACTAGTTTCTCCTGTATTTGAATTATTTCTTTTATTTTCTCATCATCAAACTTTATCCCTTTTACTATACATGCATATGCATAAACCCATGTTTGAGGGAGAGGTTTTTGCACTATCAGCTTTTCGCCAGAAGGAATTACTTTATACTCCTTCAGCCCTGTTTGCTTACCGATAAACGCAGAGATAGCTCTTATGAATCCTTGCATTGAAAGAAGATCAGGGCGATTCGGCAGGATTTCTACTTCTATCTCTGAATCTGTCAGCGATTTTATGTGTGTACCAAACATGTTTATCCTTTCTTTTATATCTTCAGTTATCTTTATCTGCTTTTCAAATTCTTTTCTTGGGAATCTTACTGATGCCATTTTATTTCACCCACACCTTTTTATCCCTCAATTTTTTAATGTCATTCTCATACATTTCTCTGAGGTCAGTTATTTCGTATTTATCCATGATTATTCTGTCGAATCCTGGACCCCATGCTAATACTGGGATGTACTCGCCTAGGAGAGGTATAACTACCTCTGGACGAAATATGCCTGCGCCACCTATTTCTATCCATTTTCCTCTACCTTTATGATATCCATAAACCTCAACGCTAGGTTCAGTATATGCAAAAAAAGATGGAACGAATTTTATGTTTGAAAAACCCATTTTTGTGAAAAACTCTTTGAGATAGCCAAGCAGATTTCTGAAGTTGCCATTTTCATAAACCACTATCCCTTCAGTTTGATTGAACTCAAATCCGTGCGACCAATCAAGTGTCTCGTTCCTGAAACATTTTCCAACTGAGAAATATTTACCTGTTTTGTTTTTTGCGTTTTTAAGTGAAGCAAGGGTTCTTGCAGAAAGACAAGTTGTATGCGTCCTCATGACCACTTTTTTTGCTTCTTCTTCTTTCCATGAATATCTCCACCCCTTGCTTCCAGAGATTCCTGATTCATGCGCTTGCTTTACTCTTTTTACGATATCTCCAGCAGGAAGGTTACCTTTCACATCTTTTATAAAGAATGTGTCCTGCATTTCTCTGGCAGGATGGTCTTGCGGGGTAAAAAGAGCATCGAAAACCCAAAAAGAAGTTTCTATTAAAGGTCCTGACATCTCTTTGAAGCCAAGATTGAGCCAGATTCTTTTTGCGCGTTCTATGGATTGATTAACAAAATGTTTCTTTCCACCATAGATTTTAGGGACAGGTGCATGGATATCATATCTTCTGAATTTTTTCCCTCTGGTCCAGTCTTTTATAACTTCTGGCGTAACTTCTTCAATCAAGTCTATGTTAATCTTCTGGCCTGCAAGCGATTTTCCTAATGGTGTGAGCAAAATAAGGGTTTTTCTATCTTTGCGAAATTCAATAATTTCTTTTCGTTTCTTAAGATTTTCTACCGCGTGGAGCAATTCGGGCGGAAGAGAGTTTAGATTTTTGGGAAGAATATCAATAAGCTGTTCTTCAAATGATTTCTTAGTGAGTTCTTCTTTTGATGCAGTAAGGTTAATCTTTCCGTTTGAGAGATTTATGAGAGCCTTTCCTTTTAGGACTCCAAGAGAAACCCTAAATTCATTGTCTGATAGCTTTGAATTCTTCTGAGCTTCCTCTAGTGAGATATAACTCTGTTCCTCAAGAGCAAGGATAAGGGTTCTTTCAGGAAGGTAATTCTTCTTATAGTAAATTCCGTTTGTGCCTAAATCAACTATTGTTGTGTGCTGAAGCTCAATTTTTACTACTCCTTTATTTTCAAGGAATCTTAACGTACGAAGCAATGAGACATCATCTAGCTCTGTTTTCTCTTTGATTTTTTCATATGGAAGATTAAGAAAGGGTATTATCTTGCGCTCAAGAGGTGAGAAGGAGTCTAAGACTTTCCCTACATCTGAATCTGGAAGATTTGAAGATTTGTTACTTTTTTGTGTTGAACTCATTAGTAAGATAGGACTTAAGAGGTTAAAAAGATTTGCAAATCAAATCTTCCTTATAGAAAGCTTTGATTAACCCTCCAATTTCGATGTCCGTAGAGGGTCGTCAGAAATCGTTGATTTCTGAACGCACTCAGGGATTAGCAAATCCCTGATGTTTCAAAGCGGTTCGATAGAGGATTTTGAGGTTCATCAAGAATCTGCTGATTCTTGAGCGTATCCAAGAAGCGAAAGTTCTTGGTGTTTCAAAATCCCCTATATTTATCTTATCCGTTAAAGAACTAGTGCTTGGTTTGCCTGTTGGCTTGAGGCACCAAGTGTGCGAAGAATTGCTTTGGCACCTTCATTTGTATAGGAGTTTAGGATTGCAAGGTTCGCACCAGCTTTTCTACATACTTCGATGGTTTTCATTATTCTTGCAAGCTCATTTGCTTTTTCTAGATAAGGTAGCAAACGAAGAGCTTCGAGGTCGTAGGCTAGGGCAATTTTTTTCTTTTCGGCAATTTTTGCAAGTATATCATTTAGTGGAATATCTAAAGACCGAAGTTTGTCCTGTTTTTGAGTTTGGTGATTCATTACCAATGCAGTAAATTTTGCATGCTCAAGGAGCATACGGTTGAATTTCTCATCATGTGCTAGAATCAGTGAGGGCTCTACTTCTTTTTTTAGTTGTTTATAGACTTCATTAAGAGAAGAGGTTGTAATCATTTAATTTATAATCACTGTTCCTTTAAAGGGTTTTTGGTGCAAAATATTGGAAATTTGTGCGCAGTCAGGACCTATAATGTAAGTTGGAATATGTTGTTTGCGGATAATGGTTGCTGCTTTTTGGTCTAATACAAAATGCTGTCCAGGAACATAGGGCTTACTATTGGCTAAATACTCGAATTCTTTCCAGGATATATTTGGAATTAGACGCGCATCAGGATTCTTTCTAGGGTCTGTAGTATGCAGACCAGATGTATTTGTGACGTTGATGAATTCAGTCTTCAAATATTGTGCCAGACGCGCTGCTGTGCTATCTGAAGTTGAATCCGGAACATAACGGAGCGCACCACACATGACTAATTTATTCTTTCTTAATTCGTTTTTTACCTGATGCATATTTCCAGGCAAAGTATCGTTCGCTTCTTTGCCGAAGAACTGCATCATGAATCTTGCATTCATCCTAGTTGCTCTGATGCCTGCACATGATTGTTCGTATTCTGAACGGTTTATTGCGCGAAGAGCATCTAAATATTTTCTTGCTATTGAGCCACCACCACAGACAATGACAAATTTGTAGCGTGAATAATTACTGCGGAGAGTATCACGAAACTTTTTGAGGAAATTTATATTCATTGGGTCTGGAATAATAATTGAACCTCCTAAGGACATCACCATCAGCCTTTTCATATTAATAATAAACCTACTGATTATATAAAGCTAGCGAATATTCTAAATAATTCGATTTTTATCTATGTATGATAAACTTGAATGGTTGTTACACATATAATTATAAAACTCGCAAGAACTCTCTCTACTTTAGTGGATGGATGAATTGCGCAAACAGTAGTTACAGAGAATTAGGATAATTAAGTTATATCTTGTTCCTAATTCTCTGTCTGGAGATTGAGAAAACCTTCTGTCGTCAGAAACTTTCAGTTTCTGAACGCCTCGAGAATCGGAGATTCTCTCAGTTTCGAGACCATCAAGAATTCACAGAATTCTTGAGGATTCGAATGAAGAATGACACAATCAATCGAATTCTCCATATCATTTAAACGCGACCAGCTCTTTCAAATCATCAGTGAGTTTAGCATATCCAGATATAGATAATTCCCTTAATTATGGCACTCTTTCGGGAATTATCTATCCCGATAATTCTGGGCAAACATGTGCTATGATTAACAGAATTATCGATAATCATCCTCTCTGCCCGTAACGAAAGACACCTTCCTCCGAGCGAAGCATGAACTCTTTAGGGAGTGGAGGATGTCACAAGATCTTTATAACTTTATTACTAAATCTTCCTGTGTCGTTACAATGATAGACTTTATGTATTGCTTGCCCTATTTTTCCATGAATTTTCCAATTCTCTTCTTTTAGCAAGTCTTTATTCTCTTTTGATAGTGCTAACTGAGGAGCTTTGAAAGTCGAGGGTTTGTAACCAAAGCATTGTTCAAAGGCAGTCACTCCTTTTTCTAAATAATCTTTGTCTCTGGCAGTAAAGAATTCTTCATATTTATGGTAAACACCATGCATGCCTATTGTTTTATTCATAGCATTTATTGCTGCGCACCATGTTTTATTTTGCGCGATTGATTCATTGTTATATAATGGGATAACCCAAAGCACATCGCTTCTTTCTAAATATTCTTGTTCACAGGGAATAGCTAGATGAACATCGTCTATTTCTTTTTGAGATATTAGTCGAATTAAGAAGAATAGGACTAATAGGGTTATGAAGAAAATTGTTATCCAGAAGAGAGTCTTCTTTTTTTGCATGTTCTTTAGCCGTTCTTAGATGTTAAATACCTTGCTTTTGCGGCTGGTTTTTACAGACAAAAAATAGCCTCATTAAGTGTGAGGCGCGAAGCGCCGAACGCGCTCGGCATACGAGCTTTAAAAGGTTTTATTGAGGGGCAAAAGGGCGTTTAAGGGTGATTAAGCGAAAGTTAAACCTCATTACATTTTTGGATTTGCTCTCTCGTTCCGTTTAAAATTCACGGACGGAATTATCCCATCGGCGTTTAATCTTTTTTAAACGCAATTTCTAAGACATGAAAAAGAAGTTATTCTCCCACCCAATTGGACACGCATACGACGGGGGGCTGACACGATGAACGAAAAATAGTCTGCTTAAGCTAGTAAGATAAAATTATCGCTTTGCAATTTTCCATAATGCCTCAAAATTGCTTCTGTAAGTATCTGCTAATTCCTTACTTTTAATCAAAATAACAACTTCTGGTTTTGTTAACAACCAGAAAGAAACTTCATTTCCGTGAATTGTAGTTGCAACAAAACTTTTGTATATTCTAGGTAGATACTTATAATCTGAATAAGGAGCAACAGGGTGTTTCCCTCCTTCTATAAATATATATCTTGATCTTATTTTATTTTTTGCTCTTTCTTTGTAATATCTCTCATGATATATTGGGTCTAGTTCTCTCAAAAGTCCAGCAATTGCACCAAAAATTAAAAACTCTTTTTTTGTTTCAATAGATGAATTCACTGTTTCTTTAAACATTGTTCTAAGACCCTCCATTCCTTCATAAACTTCAACGACTACTTTTTTCTCTTGAGGAAGTTTAAGTTTAATTAAATTTGGAATGAGATTCTCAACAACTTTTTTTTCTTTTTCCACTTCCTCTTTTTTTAATTCAATCCAATCTAAAAGCTTTTTTGGATGAGAAGCTATAAAATATTTTTTATTATTCTTGATTACATAGCTTACTATGCCCTTCTTAATCAGAGAATTTAGAGTATCGTAAGTGTTTGTTCTGGATTCCTTTGTTTTTTCAGATATATGGGAAGCTAAAGATTCTTCAGTCTGTAATAGAGAATAGTATGCTTCCGTTTCTCTTTTTGATAGTCCTAACGAGATTAATGCTTCTTTATCCATAAGGTTATTTGTTTCTTTAGTATATAAAGTTGTCTATTATATATACGACAACAATTTAAATAATAAATTAGTATGTGTTTATTATTTAGGAGTAACAAAATGAATAAGGAAAACAAGATAGATGTAATCTTAGTGCAGCCATCTGGAAAAAACTGGCAGCCCGGAACTACCAGAGGTCATAGTACCTCAGATGCTTATGAGTTAGCTTTGCTTTCACAAGCATTAAAAGATGCTGGTGTTACAGTAGATTATTGTGTTCAGAGACCTATTGGCACAAATAAAGAATTTTATCATGGGACTAAGAGAGTTGCCCCAGAATCTCCCTCTTTAGATAATTTAGCGGATGTGATAACCAAAAGACAACCAAAGGTAGTAGGGCTTGAGGTTATGAGTTGTTATGAAGATAGTGCAAGAGACTTGGCAAGAATGATAAAGGAAAGAGACTCTAAAATACAGGTTGTTGTTGGCGGATATCATCCCAGTGGTTATCCTGAAATGTTAAGAGACTCTAATGGAAATGTCGATTTTGCAGTTCTTGGAGCAGGAGAAAAAACATTGCCTAATCTAGTTAAATCTATTTTAATAGGAAAAAATCCCCTTGAAGGAAGACAATTAAATACTCTTCCTAAACTTGGTAATGCACAAAGAAGAAGGGCTATTAATCAGAGTGCTTATGCTGTCTTTAATGGTCAGGATATTCAATTAGCTAGCAGACTTGAATCTGATTTTATTACTTCCTTTGATGATTTGAGTATTCCAGAAAGAAAAATGGAGTATCAAGAAGGTTCTGTATCTGGAGTTTTGGCTCGAATCACTCCAGATAGACAGGTAATGGCTACATTGCAAACAAGAAGAGGATGTGACGTAGGATGTACTTATTGTGCTTCCTCAAATGTTTATGGTCTCAAAGGAAATAAATTATTTGGTGGTTCAAATGTAAAATCTGTCTGGAAGGTTGTTAAAGAGCTGGAATACCTTTCAGGTAATGGAATTAACTTTATTTTCTTCACAGACCCCACATTTAATGAAGATGGAAGATATCTTAATGAATTAGCTAATGGAATAATCGAAGCAAAAAAACAAGAGAGAATTTCTCAAGAAATGGCTTTTTATGCTATGTTTAGACCTTTTAGTGTTGAGCAGATGCAAAGAAGAGGGCTCTCTTTAAGTCAATATTCTGCTCTCAAAAATACAGGATTTACAAGAATAGCCTTTGGGGTTGAAAGTCCAGATGATAGTATATTAAAATTGATGAAAAGAAGCAATACTATCTCCGACTTAGAAAATCATTTAATCGCTGTAAATAGTTTTGGAATGTTTACAAGAGGATTTATGATGTATGGTCACGATAGAGAAACTCTTGAGTCTATGACTCGCTATGTTGAAACAATGAAGAATCTTCATGTGGATGAGTGGAGGCTTGCTCCCATGACTCCTTTTGTTGGAACTTCAACCGGCGATCCTTACTTAGCTCAACAGGAGAAGATTGACTTTACAAAACATGATGCTATATCTCCAATTGTTATTCCAAAAGAAATAAGGACTCACTTTAAGAATGATGAAGAAGCAAGAGAATATTTATTTGAGTGGCAGAAAACAACAATGAAATCTATTTATTGTAGCTCAGAATGGAGAAGAAGATTGCAAGAAAGATATCGTAAATTCTCAGAATTACAAGAAGGAATGGACTTCTTTTTTGATTATCTTAAAGAAAATCTCGGAGAGGAATTTAAGAGAGACTAAATATGGATAAAGACTTAAACAAATTAACAAAAGAATTCTTTGATTGTTTGCTCAATTGGAATTATGAAAAAATAACACAAATGTGTAATCAAAATATTAATTGGGTCGTTTATGCCCCTCATCCTATTGGTGGAACCTATCAGGGCATTGACGGCATTATAAATTTATTAAAAAAATTAGAAAGGAAGATACCTAAAGGATTAACTTTTATTTTCAAAAAAATAGTAATTCAATCTCCCTTTGTTGCAGTTGAATGGATAGATTTAGGATTGGACAATCGGGGAAACTCATACAAAAATAGAGGGATGAATTTTATCTCTTTTGACGAGGAAGGAAAAATCAAAGAAATTTCTGAAATTGTGGACTCTTCTGTTCTTAATGAACTTTTTAATTAAAAAACTTCCCACCCTACCCACGCTTTCTTTTTATAGATGAGAACCAAAAAATAAGTCAGCCTCCCACAAAAAACTCTCGACCGAAAGGTTTATAAAATCTACATATGTATACAATTGTATATGGAAACGACAATAAGACTTAATCAAACGACAAAATCAGATTTAGACTCTTTCAAACAATACAAAAGCGAGAGTTATGATGAATTGGTAAGAAAACTAATCTATTTAGCTAAATTAACTGAGAAAGAGCCAAAACTTAGTCAAAAAACTATTCTAGAAATAAAAGAATCAAGAGAAAGAATTAAGAAAGGCGAATTCTATACAGAAGATGAAGCTAAGAGAATTCTTGGCTTGTAAAAAATGTATGAACTTAAATTTGATAAGAAAGCTACCGACTTTTTGAATAAGCTTGAAAAAAGTGACAAAGAAAGAATCTGGAACAAATTACAAGACTGTAAGTTAAATCCTTTTCATTATCTTGAACATCTTGAAGATATTGAAGGTTACAAGTTGAGAGTAGGAGATTATAGATTAATTATTGATGTTGATAGGACTAATCAGATTTTACATATTCTGAAAGCTGGACATAGAAAGAATATCTATGAGAAGTAGTTGAAGAATCTTATCTTCTCTTTCTTTTTCACAAAAAGAACCAAAAATCAATCAGCCCCCCCACGAACGAAAAAATGCGTGCCAAATAACTCCTTCCCACCCACAACTTCTTAATAAAATAATAGCTTAGAAATTACACTAAAGAGCACATCTTGTGAGGTTTAACAACTCTTGGCTCTTAGTTCGCACCAAGAGGTCTTTCAGACTCGCCTAATCACAAGTAAACGATAACTGCCTTAATTCATCCTGAATTATTTTATTTCATATAAAACCAGCAGGTAGTCTAACTTTCAAAATATACTTAATAATAAATTGCCTTTGAAAGTTCGTTTACAGCGTAGGATTAAGCGAAACTGACTTCTGTCGATTATTATTTGAGAAACAATAGTTCGATGAACATGCACTCTTCTTTCTGTCGCTCTGCTTAAACCTCTCTGGGAAACTTGCGCTGTTCAGCGCCTAATCCTGTTTAAGCGAAATTACCTCGAGATGCGAAAATGAAATTTGTTTTCCCCACCCAATAGGAGAAATTGTTGCCGCCGCCGATATGAACGTGAGCCGCCTTACGAACGAGTGGCTTCGCCATAAATACAGAAAAATTACTCTTTTATACTTGAGACTAATATCTGATTCTAACTCCGAGACCATACATTAAGTTGTGCTCGTCATTATTTGCATTCATAGTAACACTAATAGAATATCTTCCACTATTCCAATCACAAGCTTTACCAAAATAAACAAAACGTTCACATTTATTTAAATTGAGTTTGGTCCAAATATTTGTTCCTCCATGACTACTAAATCTAATTCTCTCTAAGATTCTTAATACAAATTGTGCATAAACGTCTTCTTTTTAGAAGAATTAAGCAAAAAATCGGAGGCTCAGCAAGAAAATACCACGAACAATTTCTCGAATTAAAATTTCCAATCCTAACAAATCTAAAAGAGATAAGATTATTGTGGCAAACCAAGTCACTTAAAAATCTCGCCGGTTTCATGGCTCCAGAAAGCTAGGTCTAGATGGTCAATCGGTATTTTAATATCTTTAGAGAAAGAGATGAACTTGTTTTCTATTGAGAAATAATGCGTTTTGTTCTTGATATTTATTTCATCTGTAGATATTACTCCTAGTCCTGCTAGGTTGCGGAGGATATGGCGGTCGAGAATGGCTATTTGATTATTACTCCTTCCTATATTTCTGAGAAAGTGACCAGATTCTTTTAGACCATATCCCTTTACATTTTCTGCGAGAAAATTGCGAAGTGTCTTTCGGTCAGAATTGTTCAGGTTCCTTTGTATTTCTGGCCAGAGTTGGATATTGTGTATGATATAACTTGCCTTGTTGTTATGGAATCTTGTTTTTTTGCTTAAGATTCTGACGAGTTTTTGTTTTGATATTTTTTGAAGTAGAATTATCTGCTGTACTGCTTCCCAACAACAGCGCGCATTGCTTTGAGGCGTAAGTGTGCAGAAAAGGAACTCATGGAATTGTTGTTGAGGGGAGAGATTATTAAAGTCCCTAAGGCGCTTTTTAATCATAGGCTTTTTCTTATCGTAATATTCTTTTAGTGTATCGATATCCATTGATTTAGTTGGAAACAAAGATTTATAGACTTTTTTAAAGAACACTAGAGTTTATTCTATTCATTGAATTTGGAGATTATAGAGGATTTTGAAACACTCCAAAGTCCTCTATCGAACCGCTTTGAAACTGAGAGAATCTTTGATTCTCGAGGCGTTCAGAAATCATTGATTTCTGACGACCCTCTTCGGACATCGAGATTGGAAGGTTATAGAGAATTAGCCTAATTGTGTTCCCCCTCGTGGCTAATTCTCCTATGAGAATTCTCTATCTGGATACGTCAAGAATCGAAGATTCTTGAGCGCACTCAAAGATTTATGTCTTTGATGATTCTGAAAAAAAGCCTTGAAACAATAGGAGAAAGCTGTAGATTTCTCAGGCTAATTTCTATAAAGGGCCGGAAATGGCTTAAGAGAAAAGCGAGAAGTATAGAAAAATTGAAAGAGGTGATAAATAGGTTTGTTTTCGTTAAAAACGCAAAGGTTTAGGATTCAAAAATTATTGCCTATGGAGACAGGCTCTAAAATTTAATCTCTCTCAACTTGTAGAGAATTCTTAGCCGTAGATATTGTGATGCGATTTGGCACAAGACGTTTAATAGCGGAATCAAGAGTGGCTATATAAACACCTCTCTTTCCCTTAGCAATAAGTCCTTCATCCACTTTATTTTTCCCAAGCCTGACCTTCTCAATTTTCTTGGATGAAAGTAAAACGATAGCGAGGTCAATGGCAATTCGACTATCATGAGTAACTTTCAGACGAAGGTCTTTAAGTTCCTCTATGACTTCACGGGCAACTAGCACGCGGAATCCAAGCATCCGTAACTCATCAATGAAGTCAATTTTATTCTTTACGCATGTAATAACAAAATTACTGTCTAATAAAACTTCCATGATTATTAAATTAAATATGTGAGGGGGTATATCTATATTAAGCTTGCCATGCAAAAGTATGCGACTGTTATGGATGATTATGAAGAATTTGGTACAAAAAATAACACAAGTCACAAAACCCTTCGGGTTTTTAACCTCGGCTTGAACCTCAAGGATAAGCTTATCCTTGATGGCAGTCAAGAATCAGTAGATTCTTGATGAGCCGAGGCTTGTCGTGATTTTGTGATTTCGAGAATCCTTTTGTCCTCTGAGATTCTCGAGAATGCTCGAGGATTGAAAATCCTCGACACTGCCGGAGAAATCCTCTACAAATTAACCTCTGTCTAAAGACAGAGGATTTCTACAAGCATTATAGACAATTCTGTTGGTTGTGTCACGTTTAAACAGAATTGTCTAGACAGAGAATTCAGAACAAAATATGACTTAATCATCAGAATTCTCTGTAACAAAAAACAATTTAAAGAACTTTCATCT
>Ga0209211_10000309_pt1 | contig 107535 bp, 107 predicted proteins | sample RifGroA2_FD_183992 | JGI IMG/M metagenome (GOLD analysis project Ga0209211, IMG submission 183992) | Groundwater microbial communities from Rifle, Colorado, USA - Groundwater A2 (SPAdes) (version 2) | ecosystem: Environmental > Aquatic > Deep subsurface > Groundwater | place: Rifle, Colorado...
CCGCTGTCACAGGTTGCAAGTCACCAGTCACAGGTTTTTTTGCGGTCGTTTCCGGCTTGTGACTTGTGACTTGTGACTTGTGACCCGTTTCGTCCAGGACGAAACGGATACAGTGCCTTATTGTCGGGTAATCCTTAAGCGCGACATTGTCGCGCCTTGGAATGGAATAATGTTCTCGTATGGCGGCGAAAAGCTCCGCCTGCTTTACGGTGTCAATGCCGAGGTCGGCTTCCATATCCAGGTCCAGTTCCAGCATATCCTTCGGATAGCCGGTCTTTCCGGTAATCATGGAAAGAATTTCATCCCTGACCGCGTCTTCGCTAAAATTGCCATAGGCCGTAGGCTTCAGGCCGTAGGCTTCTTTGGGAGTTCCTTTATGGTTTCCGGCTTCTGTCTGACTTATGGCCTCTGGCTTATGGCTTATGGCGGGCTGCGGCGCTTTCTGCGCCGCGCCCTTTTTGTCCTTTACACGCAGAGTATTTAATACCACTTCTAGTTCAGGTGAGGTGTCGCTTGAAATCTCACTCAGCCAGCGCTGATAGAGGTTGTTATTTTCAATCCGCGCCTCCCCCACCTTATAAGTGCGCTGCATAAAAGACATGGCCATATGAGAGCCGAAACCGGCCGCGAAACGCAGGGCATATTCAAGGTCGTATTTTCCGCCTTTGGAAAGATTTATCCCCGCGAGTTCAGGGTCTGGTTCTTTGTAATTAGCAATGGGCGGGACAATGCCGGTGTTGAGCGCTCTTATGGCAACGGCGTCCTCAAGGCTGGCTCCCATGGTGTGGCCGGTAAAGCCTTTTACATTGCTTACCACCACTTTGTCGGCGGCGGAGCCGAAAGCTTTTTTAAGGGCCTGTACTTCCGCGGACGCGCTGCCGCCCCTGGCCGGGGTGTATGTTTCATGCGACATGAAGAGAGTTTTTGCGGCTAGATGGTTCCTGTCAAGGCCGTAGAGGCGCTCAATTTTGGCCACGAATTTTTCCATGACGGAGGCCACATGGCCGGTGTCAAGCCGGGTAACGTGGAAGGCGCTGTTGGCGCTGTCGGAAAGCAGTAAGCGCGCAAGCGGCTTCATGCCCCGCGCGCGCACCAGGGTTTCATCCTCAATTACAAGCGCCACCGCGGCCGAACCAACTATCAGGCCGTGTCGCCGCTTGTCAAAAGGGAGCGCCGCTTCGGAAATGTTTTCCTTTGTGGTGGCGGTGCCTGAAGCCAGAAAACCGGGCAGGGTCCACTCATTGACGGTTTCATTTGTGATGTCGTCCGCGGCTACTACCACCACGCGCTTTGCTTTGCCAGCGCGTATCCACGATTCGGCTATGTGCACCGCCTGGGTGGTGCTGGCGCAGGCCGCGCTGATGTGCGTGGAGGGGCCTTTGGCGCCCACCCATTGGGCGAACTGGCTGTCGCCTATCGGTATAGCTTTAAGCAGAAAATTCTGGCTGAAAGTGTAGGAGTCTTTTTTCTCCCCCGTGTGGTGCGGCTTGAAATTCTGTTCCATCCATTGCCTGAGGGCTTGCTTGTCTTCCTTGCCGCTCAGCCTTGAAATTATGGAATCATAAACTTCCCACATTTCAGCGGGGGATTTGCCGGCGTATTTGTCCATGAAGTAGGCTGAAATTTCTTTGATAAGCGATTCCATTACCGGGAAAGCGGACGCGAAGATCACGCCCGTTTCCGATGCCAGGGGTTCAGGCAACGCCCACTTCTCCGGCAGCCAGCTGCCTGTGGTGGTTTTTTTGTAATAGTGGATGAGAGGCAGGCCGGCGTCTTTAAGCGCCAGCACTCCCGCGCCCAGGGCCATCCTGAAAGTGTTATCCATGGCGTTGGCTATGTTCTTAGGCACGCCGAATTCTTTTTCCAGGTCAAAAACGCCTTTTCTGGCGGAAAGTTTTATGGCCTGGTCGACCGAGTCTATTTTTTCTATTCTGTGGTTGCCATCCGGGGACTTAACCACGCGTATTATATTTTTACCAATTTGCTTTGCGCGCCAATCAGCCGGTATGGGTTCTATCATGTTGCGGCCTTCAAGAATCTCGTCCAGGTTATGTTCCCTGAAAAGATTATCCCAGGTGCCGGGAGTGCCGGCCGCAATGCCGGAGAAAGCGATGTCGTTCAAGTTTATGCCCAGCGCCTCAAAGCGCGCCTGGTTAAAGGATGAGGACTGCGGGGTAAAGGCTGAAGAGTCGCTTGCTTGTGACCTGTGACTTGTGACCTGTGACTCGCCGCGTGTGTCCGCCGCGTCCGCGGCGATTGCCCAGTTCTGGTAATACGGGTTAAAGAAATTTCCGCCCTTTACCGGCAGTTTCCCCCCCCATTTCACCGGTATGCCGAGCGCCGTCATGTTCGCCAGAAGGTCGTTGAATTCAGTTATGCCGCCGCGCTTCGGATGGTTGGAGGAAAGTATGGTGATATCGCTCTTATTTTTAAAAGTGGAAGCCGCGAACGCGCTGAGCACCCGTTTGGGGCCGCATTCTATGAAAGTGCGTACTCCGTCGGAATACATCCGTTCAAGCTGTTTTATAAATTCCACAGGGCTTACCATCTGCTTGATCAGCATGTCATAAACGCCCTGACGATCCGCGGGAAAGTAATCCGCTGTCACATTTGAAAGTATGGGTATCGCGGAGGGAGATATCGGTATGCTTTCAAGGAACTGCCTGTACGGGCCCATGGCGGGCTCAATAATGCTTGAGTGGAAAGCGTGGGAAACCGCTATTTCCTGGGCCTGCACGCCAAGCGAAGTGAACAGCTCTATGGCCTGCTCCACCGCTTTTTTCTCCCCCGCTATTACGGTCTGCAGAGGACAGTTTTTATTGGCGCATATAACGTAGCCTTTTATTTTCTTGAGTTCGGCTTCCACCTTATTGTGGGGCCAGGCCACCGAGGCCATCTTGCCCGGGTCTTTTACCTTTACTTTGGACATTTCCTTCGCGCGGCTGGTAACGGCGCGCAGGCCGTTTTCAAAGGTGAAAATACCGGCGGCGGTGGCGGCGGCGTATTCACCAAGGCTGTGGCCGATGGCCATATCGGGCTTTATGCCGAACTGTCCTAAAAGGCGGAACATGGCGATATCCGCCGTCATCATGGCGGGCTGCGTCAGCTGCGTCTGTTTTATGGAGGCCTCGCGTTTTTCCAGTTCCTCTTTTGATTCCTCCGGTTTTGACCAGAGCACTTCGGTCAGGCGCGTATCTATCATTTTTTCAAGTATGGCGTCGGCTTCGTCAAAGGTGTCCTGCACTATCTTATATTTGCCGGCAAGGTCGCGCATCATGTCCACGTACTGCGAACCCTGTCCCGGAAAGAGAAAACCGGTTTTAGCGGCGTTTTTGCCGGTTTTAAAGGTGTATACACCCTTCAGTTTTAAGTTAAGCGGCGGCGCAGTCCAAGTCTCCTCTTTGGCGCTTTTCTCCAAAAAGGCTATTTTTTCTTTCAAATCCGCCGGCGATTTGGCCACTATGGAAACGCCCCACTTTTCGCGCGGTTTTTCGGCTAGGGTATGCGTGAATTGTACCAGCGGGTATGTTTCATGCCATTTTGAAACAACTGAAGCGGCAAATTCTTTTGCCTGATCTATCACGCCTTTTTGCGTAGGGGCCGTGAATATAGCGGCTTCCCCCTGCAGGTGTGAGAACGGAATTTTCGGGTTTTCCCGGATTTCAACGGCGGAACTCTCTTTTTCACCCCCGGCTTTTATGTAAAGCTGGTGGCCGGGGCCGGTATATTCTTCCATGGTCACATGGAAATTTGCGCCGCCGAAACCGAAAGAAGACACATTGGCCCTGCGCGTTCCCTGTTTTTTCCACTCTTCCTTTTTCGTAATTACGCGGAACAGGTTTAAGTCTATGCCGGGATTGGGCTTTACGCAGTTAATTGATGGCGGAAGGATTTTGTTGTACAGCGCGAGCGCCGTTTTGGCTATGCCCACCGCGCCTGCCGCCGCTTTTGTGTGGCCTATCTGGGATTTTATGGAGGTAAGACCTATTTTCCTTGAGCCGTCCATATGCGGCCCGAACACTTCTTTAAGCACCTGAACTTCGGCGGCGTCGCCGACCTTGGTGGCGGTGCCGTGCGCCTCCACCATGTCCACATCCGCCGGGGAGTAATCAACCTGGGAAAAGGCGTTTTCTATGGCTATGCGCTGGCCTTTGGGATTGGGCGCGGTTATTCCCTTGCCCTTTCCATCGGAGGACGCTCCCACGGAATTTATTAAAGCGTATATTTTATCCCCGTCGCGTACCGCGTCGGAGAGGCGTTTAAGGATATATATGGAGACCGCCTCGGCCATCACAAAGCCGTTCGCCCTTTCGTCAAATGTCCAGGAACCGTCAGCGGAAAGCGCTCCTATCTTGCAGAATTTAACATATGCCGGCGGCGACATCATTTCGTCGGCCCCGCCCGCCACCGCCATGTCAAACTTGCCGGCGCGAAGTCCAAGCACGCAATAATCAAGCGCCGCCAGGGACGAGGCGCAGGCCGCATCCATGGTCATATTCGGGCCGTTGAGGTTAAAAACGTTGGCTATACGTCCGGCCGTTACATTTGACAATTCGCCCGGCATGGTGTCCTCGGTTATTTTAAGGATATCTCTGTCTATACCCGCCTCGTATTCGCTGATTATGGCTTCGCGCTTTTTCCCGTCAAGGGCGGCGAAGGTAGCGGTTTTCTTAAGCAGGTCTTCATTGTAGAATTTGTAAACGCGCAGATCGGTAAACTCCTTGCGCATGGCGCCCATGGCGTTGCCGATAACGGCGGCGGCTTTTTTGGGGTCAAAAGGTTTTTTATCGTAGCCGGAATCCTCAAGAGCCATCCTGGCGGCTTCTATGGTCATCTGCTGCAGGCGGGAAATCTGGGAAGCGGTCTGCGGCGGGATTTTGTATTTTATAGAGTCAAATTTAAAACCTTCAATGAAACCGCCTATTTTTGAATAGGTTTTGTCCTGGGTTTTATGGTCTTCGCTGTAATATAGTTTCCAGTCCCAGCGGTCAGCCGGCACTTCACTTACGCAGTTCCTGCCTTCAAGCACATTCTTCCAAAATTCATCTTTATTCATGGCTTTGGGCGCTATTATGCCCAAACCTATAATCGCTATCTTTTCATTGTTCATCTCACTTCACCTCATCTCGTTGATTTGGAAACGGAACACTGGATTTAGGAAATAAAATCAGTCAAGCGGATAAATACCATAAAACCTATTATATTAAAAAACAGCCGCCTAATCCATATTGTATTTCTTTGGTTTTTGTATTAAGATATACGGGCGGAGGCGTAATGAAGATCAAATTTTGGGGCGCCAGGGGCAGTATTCCTGTGTGCGGAAAAAAGTATCTTAAATACGGAGGCAGCACCACCTGCCTTGAGCTGCGTTCTCAAAAAAACGAGCTAATTGTTATTGACGCCGGCTCCGGTATCCGATTACTTGGCAAGGAGCTGCTGAAAAATCCCCATAACGATTTTAACATGCTTTTTACCCATTCACACTGGGACCATGTAATGGGTTTTCCTTTTTTTGCGCCGATTTACAGTAAAAAAACCAAAATACGGATCAGGGGCTGCTCTTTTTCCCCGGATTCCGTACGCGAGATTATCGCAAAAACCATGCAGCCGCCCGGTTTCCCTGTTAAATTTGAGGAAATTTCGGCTAAATTTGAATTTGATTCGGTGTGCGCGGCCGGCTTCGATATCGGGCATGTCAGGATCGTGCCGGTGGAATTGAGCCACCCAAACCGCGGTTTGGGATATAAGTTCCTTGAAGATGGGCGCTCTTTCGTGTTCCTGACGGATAATGAACTGGGCTTTATACACCCGGATGGACGCTCTCCGCGGGATTACGCCGCTTTCTGCCATGGAGCCGATTTGCTGGTGCATGACGCCGATTATAACGACAGTGAATACCCGCGAAGGAAAACCTGGGGGCATTCCACCTATAGGCAGGCCGTGGATCTGGCGCTGGAGGCCGGTGTTTCGGTTTTGGGCCTTTTTCACCACAATCAGGACCGCAGCGACGCGGAAGTGGACGCCGCCGTGGCCGAATGTTCCGGAATATTCAGGGGCAGGGGCTCAAAGACTAAATGCGTCGCTATTAAGGAAGGACAGGTGATAGAACTATAAAGTGAGAAGCAAGAAGTCAGAGTTCAGAAATCAGAAGTCAGATCCCTTGACTCTGCGACTCCAGGACTCTTGACTCCCAGACTGATTCTCTGAGGTGAACCTTTTATGAAATTTAATATTTATACCGCCTGGATGGACCCGATATTTTACGCCGTTGCGGCAACTTTCGCTGTTTCGCTTTTTTCCCTTGTTTATTCCATACGGCGTTATGTGGAGTTGAAGAACTCCGATGAATTTGATGAAATTCCTGGCGAAGACCCGGTATCCGCCGCCTTGCCCGCGCAGCAAACCCGTGACGCGATACCGCCTGTGGAACAGCCGGGCGCGGAGTTCGAGGCCACCGTCCGCGTAGAGCCTGAAGCCGGCGGTTCAACGCCGCAGCCGGATTTCTCCCAGGCGGCCGCGCCGCGCGTTCCCTCGGACTCCGGAGCCGGCAGAGCCGAAACTTTCGTCAGGGGCATTTACGAGGAGCTCTCAGGGGTGGACGCGCGGCTTAAAAATATTGAGGCTTCAGTTTCAAAAAGCAGGGTCAACAGCGATTTTACCGTTAAGTTCCTGGAGGACATACTCTCCGATCTGGATGCACTGGATAAGGAAAAAATAAAGGCACGGATAGAATACCTGCTGTCTGATTTGAAAAAGTGAAAAGGATATTTCTGCTCTGTGCTGCCGCGTTTTTGTCCGGCCGCGCTCCGGTTTTCGGGGGCTTGCTGCCTGAAGGTTCTTTCAGCGATGACGCGCGCGGCCTTACCTCCGCCTCCTTCCTTAAAACTCCGCCTTCCGCGCGCTTTGAGGCTATAGCCGGCGCCTGCCTTACCCAAAATGGTCCGCAGTCTTTTTTCTGCAACCCGGCGGGGCTGGCTTCCACTCCGAAAGGAGCCGTTTCGGCTTCGCTTGCCTATGAAAGTCTGCTTGAGGGGTCTTACAGGGCGGGTACCTCTATTATAAGAGGTTACGGGAACGGCGTTTTAGCCGTCGGTTTCCTTTATAATGATTCCTCGCCGGGAATGGATAAATTTGACGCCATGGGCCTGACGCCGCTGGGGGATTTTTCGGCTTATGATTCGTCCGCCGGCGCGGCTTTTGCCCGGCGCTATGGTCTGACCGATTTTGGTTTCGGAGTAAAGTTTATTAAATCAAAACTGGCCGAGGCTGCCGGTACTTCCGCCGCCCTTGACGCGGGTTTTATTTTCAGGGAGCCGGGGAGCGCCAGGACCGAATTTTCACTTGCCATGAGGAACTTCGGTTTTCCGTTGAAGCTTGGCTCGCAGCGCGCCCCGCTTCCGCTTGAATTCGGCGGCGGCCTGAAATGGAAATACACCCCGGATTTTGACATTATGCTTGAGGGGCGGCTGCCGTGCGATCATTCGCCGTATCTGATAATGGCCGGTGAATGGTTCTTGGGTTTCGCGCCTTCCCCTGTTGTCAGGGCGAAGCAGGCCGGTGTATCCGGCCTTTTTGTGCGCGGAGGAGTAAATCTGAAAAATTATTCCGACCTGGGCGCTCTTGGGGCTTTTGCCGGCGGTTTCGGCCTGCGGCTGGGCGCTTTGGAATTTGATTACGCTTTTGTCCCCTACGGTGAGCTGGGTTCAACGCATCGGATGGAAATTTCCTGGCGGGTTCCGGGCGTAAAAAAGGCGGCCGTGCCTAAAAAACCGGTGGCCAGGGACGCCTGGGCGGTTGTGGCTCCCTTTGAAAACGGCCCTGGCGTTACCGCAATACAGGCCGAAGTGTTCAGAAATCTTTTTGAAGCGGAACTTTCCGCCTCCGGCCTTTTTAAAATTATAGAAAGGGCGAAACTTGACTTTATACTGGCTGAAAAAAAGCTTGCCTACGCGGGGCTTGCCGAAGATAAGGCCGCAGGGGAACTTGGCCGCATGACCGGGGCTGACCTTGCGGTTTTCGGCTTGGTTTCAAAAAAGGCCGAAAAATACCTGATCACGGCCAGGGTGGCGAAAGTTTCAAACGGCGAGATTTTGCGCTTTGCAGCGGCCGAGGCGGCTGAGGAATATTTTTTCCGGCAGGCGGCTAGGAAACTAGTCTCCGATCTTTCCCGTTAGCCCGTCCGCCTTAGGCGGACGGGAGGTTGCAGGTATCAGGTGTCAGGTTACAGTTTTTCCCTGTCACCTGTAGCCTTAAGCCTAATCCTAAAATTACTGCAGATATCTGCCTAAGGCTATTTTAACTGCAATTTCAGGTTTTTTTTTATGCGTTTGAGCATTTCCGCGTGTATAAAACCGTTGGTTGCCAGCGTTTGCGTTCCGTAAGCCGCAATGTCTTTCCAGTGAGTTCCCGCAAAATCGCTCACACACCCGCCCGCTTCCTCCACCAACAGCCTGCCCGCGGCTACATCCCAGGGTTTAAGGCTGAATTCCCAGTAGCCGTCGGTGCGTCCCGCGGCGAGCCACGCCATGTCAAGCGAGGCCGCCCCCATGCGGCGCACATCGTGCGACAGCTTCATGAAGTCCGAAAAAAAAGAGCAGTAAAAATCAGCCTTATCGGCCCGGTCATAGGCAAAGCCTGTCACCAGAAGGGCTTTTGAAATGGATGACACTTTTGAGACCGTAAGACGCCTGCCGTTGAGAAAAGCGCCTCCTCCTCTGCTCGCCGTAAACACTTCCCTTCTGAAGGGGTCGCAGACTCCTCCAACCAGCAGTTCACTTCCCGCGACCAGCGCTATAGATACCGCCGCCGCGGGAAAACCGTGTGCGTAGTTAGTGGTGCCGTCAAGCGGATCTATAACCCAAAGCCGCCCGTTTTTGCTAGGGGGTCCGCCGCGGACCCGCCCGGCGCAAAGGCCGGGGTTTTCATCTTCTTCCGCCAAAAAACCGTCTTCAGGAAATGCGGCGCGGATTACCGCTTTTATTTTTTTCTGCGAAGCCAGGTCAGCCTCCGTAAGCAGATTGGCCCGGCCCTTCAGGCGATAACCGACATGGCCGAATTTAGCCGCCAGTATTTCGCCGCCCCCGGCAAGCGCCCGGTTGAGCACGGTCATTTCCTTCATCGTCATTTTCCTTTTTTGTAAGCCGCCAAAGCCATGCGCGCCGCCGCCGTCTGGGCTGTTACGCGCGGAGCGGTGAAAACCAGCTTTGCCGCGGATATTTCCCGCAATCTTTTTATAAGACCCTTTCTGAAAAACTTATTTTTCGTAAGGCCGCCCGCCAGCGCCACTTTTATTTTATTAGTCCGTGGCGTTTTTTTCAGGCTTTTTGCGATCAGCGCGGCCAGGCTGTTTTGCGCCTGTTCAACCAGCTTACGCTGCCAGCCCTCTTTTTTCTCCGCCGAAACCAGCAGAACCTTGGCGTAAGCGGCGGTTTGACCGTGGCTGAGACACTGGCCTGTCGCGGGCCTATGGCGCTGTCCGCGACTGAGACACTGGCCTGTCGCGGGCCTCTGGCGCTGTCCGCGACCGAGGCCTGTAACAGGCTTATTCAGCTTTTTCAGGTATTTCCGCCCCAGCCAGCGGCCTGAACCCGGATCTCCGTCCGCCGGATTATAACCGCCGGTTCGGATCAATTCGCCGGCGCTGCTCTTGTAAAATGTCACCGAGCCCGTGCCCGCTATCAGAAGCAGCCCCTCTTTTCCTCCGAAAGCGGCGAAATGGGCGGCCTCGGCATCGGAGATGACATCCACAAGATTAAAGCGTCCCCTGGCGGTTTTAAATAAAAAATCTCTTTTCCATTTTCTTGAAAATGCCCCCCTGGTGGCTATTATAAGCGGCAGATTAGTTTCAAGTTCCAGTTTTTTAAATTCTTTTTCAAGCCGTAACGCGAGCCGGCCCAGTTCCGTGGTAGGGAAACGCGCTCCGCGCAGTTCCCTACCCCTTGAGTCAACACAGGAAAGCCTTGTCCAGGTGCCGCCTCTGTCAACTCCCGCCGCCGCGGCTTCAGCGCTTTGTTTTTTCACAGTTTTCACCGTAATACTATGTATGCGGATAAGTTTATTGACCGGATAACGGGCTAAATGATAGCATATAAATTCAGAAGCTTCGTAGCTGCTCCCTCTATGACAAAACAGCCGGATAGCGTGAATTTAGCCCTCTTGGTAAATCCGGAAAACGTATTCTTCCTTAAAGGCGATTTCTCAAGGGAAAGCGCCGTGGCTTTTTTAACAGAAAAAATTTATCCCCAGCTTGGAACCGTTATAACCGGCAAAATGCTTTCCCAGAAAGTGGCCGAGGTTGAACGTTCCAATCAGGTGCTTGAAACCGGCTTTTACATTCCGCACGCCAAGTTTACGGAAATTAACAGGTTTTATATCGCGCTTGGCCTTCTGCCCGCGGGTTTTAAGGACCCAAAATCAGGCCTTATTGTTAAGGCGGTCCTGCTGCTGCTTTCTCCGAATAAACCGGCTTTTTTCCAGAAACACCTCAATATGCTTTCAAAGCTTTCGCAGGTTTTTCAACCGGTATTTATTGAAACCCTTCTCTCAAGCTCTTCGCCGGAAGCGGCCAGCGCCCTGCTTAGAAAAGCCGCCTGAAAACGCAGGGTACAGGGCAGAGGGATATAAAAACAGGGGCTAGCGTATAGGGGATAGGGAAGGGGTGCGAAGCACAATTCAGTTATCAAGTTCCTTATTTCCTGTAACTCTACCCTATCCCCTCGCCCCTATACCCTTTCTTTCACCCGATACTCTGCTGTTAATTCCCACCGCTGAAAAATATATAATCAATAAAGCGAAACTTTTATGATTCTTAACAAACCCAAACAGATTTTTGTGCTGAGCACCGCTATGCTCAGCTTTATTTCTTTCTGGAAGGCCGCTTCCATAGTGCTTTGCGATTTCGGATCAAGCGCGTATTATTCCGGCGGCATAGCCGCAAAGGCCTTTGGTCCCGCTTTTCCCTGGTACATAATGGGGGTTATGTTATTTGCCGGGCTCATGCTGGGGGTTTACACCGAATCCTGCACGATGTTCGTGCGCGGCGGGGTTTATGTGGTGGTTAAAGAGGCAATGGGTAAGGTAATGGCCAAGCTTTCGGTATCCGCCCTTGTTTTTGATTACACGCTGACCGGGCCTATAAGTTCGGTTACCGCCGGCCTTTACCTGGCCGGCCTGCTTGAAAATGTCCTGCCGCTGGTAAATATTAACTGGCAGATACCGTCAAGGTCTTTCGCGGTGTTTTTCGCCGTGTTGGTAACGGCTTATTTCTGGCGCGCAAATATCCGCGGAGTAGAGGAATCAGCGGATAATAATGTGCGGATAATAAATTTTGTGGCCGTGATAGCTGTGGCGCTTATCATCTGGTCGGGAATCACTCTTTATATCAGAGGTTTTACCCTGCCCCCTTTTAAACTGGAATTCATGCCCAATGCGCTGGGCTGGACTGTAAATTTCCCCTGGCTTAAAACTGCGGGGCTTATCGGTATTATCATGGCTTTCGGCCATTCCATACTTGCTTTGAGCGGGCTAGAAACGCTTGCCCAGGTTTACCGGGAAATTGAAGACCCGAAGGTGCAAAACCTTAAAAAAACGGCAGTTGTGATCTTTATTTTCAGTATTCTGTTTACGGGCCTGCTTACTTTTATTTCAGCCCTTATAATACCCGGCGACCTTGTTGTAGGCAAGTACGCGGACAATTTGCTGAGCGGCCTGGCTCTTGAACTTACAGGTCCTTACTGGGCACGCCTGTTTATGCAGATGGCCGTAGTTGTTTCCGGGGCCTTAATGCTGGTCGGCGCGGTAAATACGTCTTTTGTAGGTTCCAACGGGGTGCTTAACCGTGTGGCCGAAGATGGTATTTTGCATGACTGGTTCCGTCACCTGCACAAAAAATACGGGACCACTCACCGCCTTATAAACATGATCGCTATCTCCCAGATACTCATTATATTTATCTCGCGCGGGGACGTTTTTTTGCTTGGGGAAGCTTATGCTTTCGGAGTGCTTTGGAGCCTAACTTTCAATACCCTTTCCATGATCATACTTCGTTTCAGGAAACTGGAGGAAAAACGCGAGTGGATCTTTCCGCTGAATATCAGAGTGGATAACACTTATGTTCCCATAGGTCTTATGGCTGTATTAGTGATTTTGCTTGCCGCCACCGGCATGAACATGCTGACAAAAAAAGTAGCCACCATCGCCGGCGTGCTTTTTACCATGACATTTTACGCCATTTTCCAGATATCCGAAAAAATGAACCAGAAAAAGGCACAGCTTTATGCGCCGGATGAGGATGCCGAAGAGAAGCTGAATATGCGCCGTGAGGCGGATATTAACACTATTATCCCGGAACTCAAAAAACCTCGGCGCGTGCTGATACCTGCCCGGAACCCCAATAATCTTCTGCATTTAAAGGCCGTGCTTGAAACCGTGGACGACGAAACTACTGATATAATAGTTCTGAGCGCCAAAATTACGCACGGCTTCGCCACCGGTTCTGAAACCATGGGCGAAGACGACAAAGAACTGTTCCGGGCCGTGGTGCTTATGGCCGAAAAATACGGCAAAACCGTAAAACCCATTTTCATGTTCTCCAATGACCCGTTCTATTCCATAGTGCAGATAGCCCAGGCCGCCGGTGTGGACGAGATAGTTATGGGCGTGTCCGGTTCCTTCGGGGCCGAGGCCCAGCTTGAGAAACTCGCCATGGCCTGGGGTATGCTGAAAAAATCAGAAGGCGCGGAGAAAATGGTTACCGCCAGAGTTGTATGGGAAGGACGGCAGATGAGTTATCAGTTAAGTTAGGAGCTGCTAGTCGGCTTGTAGGCTGGTATGCTTTCTGTGGAATTCCTAAATTAGGCCTACTAGCATACTAGCTGGCAATCTTCCCCGCCTACCAGCTTTAATGAGGAGTTTTTATGTCAATACTACGAATCTGTAAATACGGTGAGAAAATACTTGAAAAGAAAACGCGGAAGGTGGACTTCGCCAAATTGAAAAGTGAACTGCCTTCTTTGCTTGCGGACATGTTTGAAACCATGGACGCGGTAAAAGGTCAGGGGCTTGCCGCCAATCAGGTCGGCCTTGATTTGCGTCTCTCGGTGATAAAAATCAGGAAAGAAAACGACGAAGATCTGAGAATAATAGTGATCAACCCTGAAATAGTGGAAAGCTCCGGGTCTCTTCATAAAGAGGAGGGCTGTCTTTCCTTTCCCGGTCTTTTTGCCAAGGTAAAGCGTTTTTCAAAGGTTAAAGTAAGGGCCTATAATGAAAAGGGCCTTCCCATAGAAATAAACGCTGAAGGGCTTTTTGCGCGGGCTCTACAGCATGAAATTGACCATTTAGACGGTATGCTCTTTATAAACCGTCTTCCTTTTACCACGCGTCTGAGGTTAAAACCAGTGCTCTTCAGACTGAAGAAACAATGGAAAAAAATTGACGAAAGCAAGCTAAAGCCGGTAACCGGTAACCAGTAACCGGTAGCCAGTAAGCAGTATTAAGGTATTCGTTACTACAACCGTCAGTTGCCCGTTTTTTACCGGTTACTGACCACCGGTTACCGGTTACTTGCTGTTAGACTATGTCCAAGTTAAAAATTGTTTTTCTCGGCACTCCCGCCATCGCCTGCGGCTTTCTGAAGGACCTCCACACGTCCGGCCATGAGGTTTTGGGCGTTATTTCCCAGCCTGATAAAGCTAAAGGCCGCGGGCTTAATATATGCTGCCCGCCGGTTAAAAACGAAGCCGACAGGCTTTGTCTTGAAACCTGCCAGCCGGCCTCGGGAGCGGAGCTTAAGGAGACGCTTGTGCGTCTTAAACCGGATTTATGCGTGGTGGTGGCTTACGGGCGTCTTATCAAAGAAGACGCGCTTCGCGTGCCAGGCCTGGGCTTTGTGAATGTTCATTTCTCCCTGCTGCCGCGATACAGGGGCGCCGCTCCGGTTCAGTGGGCGCTTATAAACGGCGAAACCCGTACAGGGGTTACGGTTTTCTGGCTGGATAAGGGGCTTGACACCGGCCCTGTCTGCGCCTCAAGCGAGGTTCCCATTGAGCCGCGCGATGACGCCCGAAGTCTTTTCGCGAAGCTTGAATTCAAGGGCGTGGCTTTGTTGCGGGAAGCGCTTGACGATATCGCCCGCGGAAAAATAATAAAAAAGCCGCAGACAGGTTCGGCGTCCTGCGCCCCCCGTCTTACCCTGGCAGATTCCTGGCTTGATTTTTCACTCAGCGCAAAAATAAATTATGACAAAATCCGGGGACTTTCAGACGGGCCCAGGGCTAGATTCCTTATTGGCGCGGGAGCAAAGCGTGTGGCGGTGCAGGTGCTTAAAGCAACGCTTGCGCCAGAGCCAGCCGCGCCGCTGCCGCACGCCGCTAACGGCTGTGTTTGCGCCATTGAAAGAGGAAAGGGTTTTTTTATAAAATGTAGCGGCTCAAGCCTGCTTATTGAAGAAGTTCAGCCGGAGGGTAAGAAGCCGCAGAAAGCGTATGATTTTTTAAACGGTTTAAGGCTTAAGCCCGGAGACGCGCTGGCAATATTAGGGAACAAAGGTACAGAGGCGCAAAGTGACAAAGGGTCAAAGTTATAAGGAGCTCCTTCACTTTGTGCCTATGTGCCTTTGAACCTGTGTCACTTTCCATCGCCTTTTTTTGCAAGGAGACACCGTGGGATTAAAAGATTTTTTTGCCGCCAATTCGTCCTCCTTCGCCAAGGCTTCGGAGGGACATGGTCCTGCGAAGCTGTTGTCTAGCGAAGCAGACCCGTCCGAAGACGCAAAAGAACGTATTGTCAGTCTGGGTTTTGTCGCCAGAGTGGCAGGGGTAGGTCTCGCTCTTTTCTTTTTAACGTATTTCCTGTTTTCCTGGACTATGGAAACTGTCATACACAGCAGGAAGGAAGTTATTGTTCCCGACATAAGCGGAAAGTCCGCGTCAAACGCCCTTCAGCTTCTCAGCGAAAATAACCTGGCTCTAAGGATAGGCGGATATGAATTCAACGATTCCGTGCCTATAGGCACGGTTTTGCGCCAGATTCCCTCCTCCGGCACGGCTGTGCGCGAGGGGAAAATTGTAAAGGTTGTTTTCAGCCAGGGCGGGGAATCCGTTTTTATCCCCACGCTTATAGGCCTGCCGCTCAGGAACGCCGAGCTTCTTTTGCGCCAGCGCTCGCTGCTGCTCGGCGAGGTTACAGAGTCTTATTCTCTGAAGGCGGAAAAGGGTATTGTGCTTTCCCAGGACCCGAAGTCCGATTCCAGCGTTACTAAAAATACCATGGTGCAGGCGGTGGTATCCGCCGGCGCTCCTCCGGCCGGCATAATTATTATGCCGGATTTCCGGCAGAAAAAAACCGAAGACGCGTATCAATGGGCGTCTGAAATGAAGATCACTTTCAGCCTGGTTGAAGACGAAAGTTCGCTTTTTCCTTCAGGCACGGTCATAGACCAGTCGCCCTCTCCCGACACCGTGGTTTCTTCGGATTCAAAAGTTTCTCTTACTGTAAGCGCGAGGAAGGGGCAGGGCGCCAAGGCCGCGGGCGAGTTCCGCGTGCATTATGAGGTCTCCCAAAGCGGTTCTCAGCGCCACATCCGCATTGTGGCGCTAAACCACGGCGGGGAGCGGGAAATTTTTAACGGCTTGCGGGATCCGGGCTCAAAAATTGACCTGGCCGTGCCGCTCGCCGGCGCGGAAAAAATCAGGATTTTTGTGAACGGCATTCTGGTTGAAGAGCGCCCGGTGCAATGACGAAACCCTTAATTCCTTGTCCGTCCGGGGAGATCGCCCTGGTGCCTTCGGTTCTTTCGGCCGATTTTTCCTGCCTCAGGCGCAGTCTTAAAAAAATAGAGGCCGCGGCGGATTGGGTGCAGGTGGATGTTATGGACGGGCATTTCGTGCCCAACCTCAGTTTCGGTCCGGGAGTGGCCAGGGCCGTGGCCGGGGCCACCATCCTTCCGGTTGACGCGCACTTAATGGTGGAGCGTCCCCTTGAGTTTGTTGACGCTTTTGCCGCTTCCGGCGCCCGGCTTATCACGGTGCACGCCGAGGCCAAAGACAGCCTGCTTTGCCTCAGGCGGATAAAGCGCCTGGGGATAGCCGCCGGAGCGGCTATCAGGCCTAAAACGCCTTTTAAAAGCGCGGAAGCTTTTCTCAGAGAGGCGGACCTTATCCTCATTATGACAGTGGAGCCGGGTTTTGGCGGCCAGCGCTTTCTGCATGCAATGATTGAAAAAATTTCCGTGGCCAGGCGCGCCATAAACGCTTCAGGGCGAAAGATCTGGCTGCAGGTCGACGGCGGAATAAACGCCAGCACAGCCGAACTCGCGGTTAAAGCCGGGGCTGACTCGCTTGTAATGGGCAGCGCGGTATTCGGCGCTTGCGACCCGGCCGTATTTTTGAGGAATTTGCGTTTGAAATTATCAGGTCGCGGCACAGGGAGGCGTATATGGCAAAAAAAGTTTTAATAGTTGAGGATGAGGACCTTATAGCCAAGGTGCTCTCCATACGGCTTGAAAACAGCGGCTATCAGGTGTCTATCGCATACGACGGGGAAGAAGGGCTGGAACAGGCAAAAAAAGAAAAGCCGGATCTTATGCTTTTGGATATCGGCCTGCCGCGCATAGACGGCAACACGCTCTGTGAACTTATAAAAACCGATCCCGCGACCAAAGGGATAAAAATAATAATGCTCACCGGCAAAAGACTTGTGGGAGACATGGAAAACGCTTTTTCCGCGGGCGCCGATATTTATGTCAACAAGCCTTACGACTGGACCCGGCTGCAGGTTCATATACAAGCCCTTATCGGCAACCCGTAGAAAAACCCTTTCTTTTTCCCCCGCGGTTAATACCGCCGCCTGCCGAGTGCAATTGAAGCCGGAAATATAATATAATAATGCTGTCGGGCTCTGTTATTGGCGGCTTTGAAGCTGCCAGGGTGGTTACGCCGTTTTTTGCCGCAGTTGAGCCCAGCTCTTTTTGTGAGTAAGGAGGAAAAGTATGGCAGTAGTTCTAAGGCTTCAAAGAATAGGGAAAAGAACGCAGCCCCATTACAGGATGGTGGCCATTGAAAAAACCAGAGGGCCGCACGGCGAACCCTTGGAAGTTGTCGGCCATTATAATCCCAAGGCGGAAAAAGACGCCCAGAAAGTTACCATCAACATCGAAAAATACGAGGGCTGGATAAAGAACGGAGCCAAAGCTTCCCAAACTGTGGATTCCCTGTTTGACAAGGCCAAAAAGGCCGCGAAGACCGTTACCGCTCCCGTACAGAAATAAGGGAAACCGGGTTACGGTGGTTTTCCCCCCTTAGCCGCGGACAGTCTGCCTAAGGCGATGCGGGGCAGGCCAGTGTCACAATCTCTTTGGGAAAGGATGGAGGATGCTTTTTATGAAAGAAGCTTTAATGTACATAGTAAACGCTCTTGTCAATGAGCCCCAGCTGGTGAAAATAGCTTCGTCCGAAGACGGTAATGTTCTGCGTTTCAGGCTGTCCGTGTCCCCGGCCGACAGGGGCAAGCTGATAGGTAAAGAAGGCCGGGTGATAAAGTCTGTAAGAACGCTTATACAGTCGGTAGCCGCCGCGCAGAATAAGAAAGTTTTTGTGGATGTGGTGTAAGGGGTAGTAGTTAGTAGACAGTAGGTGGTAGGTAGGGAAAGCGGTATCCCTTGAAAACCTGCCTATTACATACTACCTACCATCTACTACCTGATACCTTATGCGGATTGATGTTATTACCCTGTTCCCGCGCAGCGTTGACGAAGCCCTGTCGGAAAGTATTATAGGCCGGGCGCGCGGTGAAGGGTTTCTTAAACTCTCTTTTGTTAACCCGAGAGATTTTTCAGGCGACCGCCGCGGTACCGCCGATGACAAGCCTTACGGAGGCGGCACCGGCATGGTAATGATGGCGGAGCCCGTATACCAGGCGCTGAAAAAAGTAAAACAGAAAGGTTCCTTCACGGTGCTGCTTACCCCGAAGGGCAGGCCGTTTACCCAGAAGCTGGCCTTGAGCCTGGCTAAAAAAAAGCGCCTGATCTTTATCTGCGGCCATTACGAAGGCACCGATGAGAGGATTTCCCCTCTGGCCGATCTTGAGCTCTCAGTGGGCGATTATGTGCTTACGGGAGGCGAGCCGGCGGCTGCGGTGGTGATAGACGCTGTTACGCGCCTTATTCCCGGGGTGCTCAAAAAAGCCGACGCCACGGTGAACGAAACTTTTACCGGTTCGCTTCTGGAAGCCCCGCATTATACCCGTCCCGCGCTCTGGCGCGGTAAGAAAGTGCCGGCGGTTCTTCTGGGCGGTAACCACGCTTTAATAGATAACTGGCGAAAGACCAAGGCGCTGGAACTGACTAAAAAGTACCGGCCGGATTTGCTGAAGAGATTACGGTGATGAAGAATCGATTACAGCGATAGGACTCTTAAAGGAGGAAATATGAAGGACATCCAGGCTCATCTCGGACTGAAGAATGAAAAATTTGATTTCAGGACGGGCGATACCGTGAAAGTTCACACCAAAGTGGTGGAGGGAGACAGCGAAAGGATACAGGTTTTTGACGGCGTGGTTATTTCAAGGCGCGGCTCAGGCATAGCCGAAACCATCATCGTAAGGAAAATTTCCTACGGTGTGGGTGTGGAGCGCATTTTCCCCATCAATTCTCCGAGAATTGACAAAATTGAAGTGACAAAAACCGGTAAAGTAAAGCGTTCGAAAATTTATTATATCAGGGAACTGGCAGGCAAATCCGCCAGACTTAAAGAGACCGGGCAGAAAGAAGACGGCGGAGTTGCGTCGCAGGCGGTATCTCAGGTTGAGGCGGTCCCCGCGGCTCCGGCTTCCGCGGCAGCCCCGGCTTCGGCTGCCACCGACGTTAAAGCCGCTAGTTAACAAAAGGGTATAGGAACTGGAGAAGTCAGAGGACAGATGTCAGAAGTCAGATCCGCAATTGATTTCCTCAAATCTGATTTCTGTCCTCTGGCTTCTGACCTCTACTCTAGCCCCTCTACCCTAACTCCTATCCCAAAAGGCGGGATATTGGAAAAAACAACTGTGCCGCTTTCCACTTTTGACCATTCATTGATAGCCCAAAGAAATCCCGTTTTTCTTGTGGGTGTTGACGAGGCCGGACGGGGACCTTTGGCAGGCCCGGTGGTCGCTTGCGCCGCCCATATTCCTCCCGCGGTTTTTCCCCTGGTTTCCCCCTTTGTAAATGACAGTAAAAAATTAACCCCCAAAAAAAGGGAGGCGGCTTTTTCGGCTATGCTCGGAGCCGGGGTTCGTTCCGGTTTCGGCTGGGCAATGCCTGAGGAAATTGACCGCTGCAATATATTGGAAGCCACCTTCAACGCCATGGGCACGGCGGTTAAAAGGCTCGCCCGCCTCCTTGGTGTGCTGCCGCCCGCCGGTTTATTTGTTCTGGTGGATGGGCCGTATAAAATAAAGCGTCTTGCCGTAAGCCAGGAGGCCGTGGTGGACGGCGACGCGCGCTCTCTTTCTATCGCCGCCGCGAGTATTTTCGCGAAGGTTCTGCGCGACCGCTGGATGGCGCGCCTTGAGACGCGGCACCCGGGCTACGGCCTGGCAAAACATAAGGGCTATGGTACGGCCTCGCACCTTTCCGCCTTGCGCGTTTTGGGCCCGTCTGCCGTTCACCGCCTTAGTTTCGCGCCTGTAAAAATGGCAGCTATATCAGAAGTCAGAAGCCAGAAGTAGGAATTTGCTGGCCATTCGCTCGCCAGTTCGGCGAGCGCCCGCTGAAATAGCGGGCGAATTCTGACCACTGATCACTGTCTACTTGGGCGGCACCAAAAAAATTATGAACGACCGTGGCAAAATTTACGAAGACCAGGCCGCCGCTTTCCTTGAAAATGCCGGTCTCACGCTTATACGGCGCAACTGGAGCGCCCCCACAGGCGAGATAGATATTATAGCTTCAGAAAAAGGCGCTCTGGTTTTTGTGGAAGTACGCGGGCGTTCAAGCGCGGGTTTTGGCTCCCCCGCCGAAACGGTGACAAAATCAAAGCAGGTCCGAATCATAAAAACGGCTATCGGCTATCTTAAGGCCAAGGCTCTTAAACCGGAGAGCGTTCGTTTTGACGTAGTGGCTATTATCCCTGGAAACGCGCCGGAACATATCCGTGGCGCCTTTGATGCCGGAAAATACTGGTATTAAACCCAGGGTTTAGGGTAGAGGGTAGAGTTGCAGAAAGTAAAGAACTCCTTACTCTAAACCCTATACCCTAGCCCCTATACCCTGTTGTTAAAGGAAACTACTTATGAACACCCCCTGTGATACGCTCAAAACAGTTGACATTGCGGCTGGCTGGCTGAAGACCAGGACCGGTGGGCGCAAACCGGCAATAGCCATAATAGCCGGCAGCGGCCTTGCCGACTCCCTGCCGGGGCTTGACGACAAGCTGGTTATCCCGTATAAAGAAATTCCGGGTTTCCCTCCCCCCACGGTAAAGGGGCACAAAGGCGAGCTTATTTTCGGGCGGCTGGGTTCCAAGGAAGTTGTTGTTATGCGCGGGCGCTTCCATTACTACGAGGGCCGGCCCCTTAATTTCATCGCTTTTCCCATACGGGTGCTGGGCGCTTTGGGAGTGAAAAAATTGATTCTGACCGCCGCGGTCGGTTCGCTTAAACCTTCCATTAAGCCCGGCGATCTGCTGCTGCTTAAAGACCATATAAACCTGATGGGTTCAAATCCCCTTATAGGAAATTATAACCCGGCTTTCGGCGAAATGTTTCCAGATATGAATGAGCCCTATGACGCCCTGCTTCGCGAGACCGCCGTTAAGACCGCGAAAAAACTGAGGGTGGCCGTGAAAACCGGCGTTTACGCGGCCGTACCCGGCCCGTCTTATGAAACACCCTCCGAAGTTAAAGTTTACCGCCTTCTTGGCGGGGATGTGGTTGGCATGTCGGTGGTGCCTGAAAACATAGCCGCCCGCCAGCTTAAAATGCGTGTGCTCGGTCTGTGCTGGATTTCAAACTTCGCCAGCGGCATTTCACAAACAACTCTGTCCCACGACGAAGTGCTTGAGCTCGGCGCCGTAGTTTCAGTGAAAATAAAAATCCTGCTTGAAAGCCTGCTGAGATCCGAGGCATTCTGACCGCGGAGGCTAGTATGCGAGTATGCTGGTAAGCTTAAAGCCTACTAGCCTACAGGCCTACCAGCTGTTAAGGAGTCTTATGCGAATGCTTGACCTGCTGCTTAAAAAACGCTCCGGCCTTGAACTTTCCGGCCCCGAGCTTGAATTTATAGCTGCCGGCGCGGCTTTGGGTTCTATACCGGATTATCAGCTTTCCGCCTGGCTTATGGCCGTTTTTTTTAACGGCCTTACCAAAAAAGAAACCGCCGCTTTTACCAGGGCCATGGCCCTTTCAGGCGCGCGTCTTAACCTTAAAGGCGTTAAAGGCGCCAAGGTGGATAAGCATTCCACCGGCGGAGTGGGTGACGGCGTGTCGCTCGCGCTTGCTCCGGTGGCTGCCGCCTGCGGTGTGGTGGTGCCCATGATGAGCGGCAGAGGCCTTGGCCACACTGGTGGAACGCTTGATAAGCTTGAGTCCGTGAAAGGCTTTAAGGTGCGGCTCGCCCCGGGGCGCGTGGTAAGCCAGCTTAAAGCCACGGGACTTTCAATGTTCGGCCAGACGGCGGAGCTGGCTCCCAGCGACAGGAAACTTTACGCGCTTCGCGACGCTTCATGCACAGTGGAATCTATGCCGCTGATAGTCGCAAGCATACTTTCAAAAAAATACGCCGAAGATATTACCGGGCTTGTAATGGATGTTAAATACGGCTCGGGCGCTTTCCTGAAAGATTTTAAAAAAAGCAGAGAATTGGCGGTTGCCTTAATGGAGACCGCCAGGCTTCTGGGCATACGCTGCGTGGCGCTGCTAACGGCTATGGAAGAGCCGCTGGGCCTTGCCGTGGGAAACGCTATTGAAATGGAACAGTCCATCCGGATATTACAGGGCGAAAAAGGCCCCGCGGATTTCATGCGGGTGCTTGAAGTGCTTTCTGGCTGGATGATTTACCTTGGCGCCAAAGCCCGTACTCCGGAGGAAGGCGAAGAAAAGGCGAGAAGAGCCATAGTTTCCGGCGCCGCGCTTGAAAAATTGCGCCTGCTGTTCAAATGGCAGGGCGGAGATACGCGGGCGGCGGATAACCCCGGGCGTTTCCTGCCCAGGGCAAAGCTTTCTCGTGAAATAAAAGCTGTCAGGGGCGGGTATCTTACCAGGCTTGATTCAAGGACCGTAGGACATGCCAGCGTGATGCTTGGCGCCGGCCGCAGCCGGGCCGAGGACACGGTAGATTTCGGCGCGGGAATAATGCTTTCAAAAAAACTCGGAGATAAACTGAGGCCGGGCGAAGTGGTGGCCAGGCTTTACGCCTCCGACGCTAAAAAACTTTCCGAGGGCGCCAAAATGTTTGAGAGCGCGCTTGCAACGGGTCCGCGTCCGCCCAAAAAAGAGCCGTTGATAAGAGAGATAATAAAGTGATCATAACGCAAAGCGTTATGATCGCCATAAGTTTTAAGCCATAGGCCATATGTCAGTTAAGGAACTCCTTAAGAGCTTATAGCGTGCAGCCTACGGCGTATGGCAGTGATGGCATTATGGCGTTTATCAGGAGACTTGTATGAATAAAAATATCCATATTTCAAAACATCCTCTTGTGCTTGATAAAATAGCCCGCTTGAGGGACAAGAACACATCCGCGGCCGATTTCAGGCGGCTGACAGGCGAAACCAGCCTGCTTTTGGCTCACGACGCGCTTTTAAACGTGAAAGTAAAAAGTGTGAGCGTGCGCACGCCCATAGGCGTTGCGCCGGCGCAAACGCTTTCCCACGACATGGTTTTTGTGGCTATTTTAAGGGCGGGGCTTGGCATGCTTGACGGCCTGGTTAAGCTTCATCCAGAAGCAAAACTGGCGCATATAGGCATTTATCGCGACGAGGAAACGCTAAAGCCCGTAAAATACTATGTCCGCCTTCCCAAAATAAAGAAAGACAGCCTGGTAGTGGTGCTTGACCCCATGCTTGCAACAGGGGGCTCCGCAGTAGAAGCCGTGGAAATACTTAAAGCCAGGGGCGCGGTAAATCTTTGTTTTATCGCTCTGATAGCGGCTAAGGAAGGTTTACGCCGACTTTCAGCCGCGCACCCCTGCCTGCCGGTTTATATCGGCACGGTAGATTCAAAGCTGAATAAAAACGGCTATATAGTGCCGGGCCTGGGCGATGCCGGCGACAGGATGTTCGGAACAGATTAAAACCGGCTCCCGCCGGTTTTAATGTCACAAGTCACAAGTTTCAAGTCACAAGTGAAAAAGGACAGCAATTGCTGTCCTTTTTTATGCCCGCCGGTGCTCTTACTTGTGACTTGTGACCTGTGTCTTGTGACTATTTCCTGGCGTGCGGGCCGGCTATTTTTAAAAGCCCGGCGTGATCCAGTATTTTTATGGCTTTGGATTCCCGTTGTATCAGGTGTTTTTTTTCAAATTCAGCTAGTATCCGGACCACGGTTTCAAGAGCCAGACCGGTTATTTCGGCTATCTCCGTGCGCTTCAAGCCGTAGATCGCGGGAACGCTGGTATCTTTGCTTTTAAATGAAACTGCTTTAAGCAGGGCTTTTGCCACCTTGCCTTTGGCCGGCTGGTAAGCGGCATCGCTTAGTTTTGCCTGTAAATTGTGCGTTTCCTCTGCCAATTTACGCAGGAAAAGTTTGTATGTTTTCGGGTTGGCGGACAGGAAATTATCAAGGGCTTTTTCGCTTAAAAAAGAAAGAGTGGTGTCGCCCATGGACCTGGCGTTGCAGGAATAGTGATTGCCGGAGAAAAAAGCGATGTGGCCGAAAAGTTCCCCCGGGTGACGTATCCAGGATATCATCTGCTGGCCCCGGGCGTCTATGGAAAAAACTTTTGCCCTGCCTTTGCAGACCACAAAAATTCCGGAGGGTTTCTGGGACTCGCCGTAAATTTCTTCGCCGTCTTTAAGTTGGCGCACGGTTTTTATGGCGTCCCAGAGTTTTTTGGCCTCTGGCTCAAGTTTGTCGGCGAAACAAATTGTAAGAAAACCGCAACCTGAGCAATCCGCCACTGGTTTTTTTGTCGTATTTTCCATGTCTCCCCCCAACCCTTTGAATTATCATTATACAATTTTTTTTGGAAACTGTTTTGGGCCATTTGCTAAACTATACTGAGCGCGCTTTTGCGCGTTCAGTGTCACAAGTCACAAGAGCACAAGTCACAAGTTTGCACCAGTAAAAAAACAAAAATCCGGAATTTTAAACATCTTTCCTCTATCTTCAATCGTTTTTCTTACTTGTGACCTGTGCTCTTGTGACATGTGTCCTGCAATTGATATGTTCACAGAAATTAAAAAACTTGGCAAAGAATCGCTGGTTTACGGTTTGTCTACCGTGGCTTCGCGAATGCTTACCTTCCTTCTGCTTCCTTTCTACACGCATTACCTTTCCCCCGCCGATTACGGCGTGGTTGCGGCAGTTTTTTCCTACATAGCTTTTTTTAATATCCTCTCCCACTACGGCCTTGACCAGGCTTACATGCGCTACTATGAGGAAAGAGAAAAGGCTTTCCCCGCCGCCTTTTGGGGTATTACCGTGGTTTCTTTGATTATGGCAGTGGTTCTTTGCTGGGGAAGCAGGGGGTTTGCGCTTGCGGCCGGCATCGGCGCAGGCCGCAGCCGCCTGGTTATCTACTCTGCCGTTATTCTTTTTGCGGATGCTTTAAGCGCCGTGCCGTTCGCGGATCTCCGCATGGCGCATAAGGCGCTTAGATATTCCCTCATCAGGTTTTTAGCCGTGGTAGTGAATTTAGTTTTAAATTTTTGGTTTATCGCCGGTTCGGGCTGGGGACTTGAAGGAATTTTTGCCGCTAATATCATTTCCTCGCTGGTTACTCTCGCTGTTGTCCTTTGGCCGGCACTCCCGCGCCTGAAATTCAGCCTGGATAGGCCCCGCCCTTTTGGCCTTAGAACAGAAGATTTGGAAGCCGGAGATAAATCCGACGCCCGGGTTGGTGAACCAAAAGGGCGGGGTAAACCAGGCCGTTTGATGGGCATAGCCCTTGCGATACGGCACGGCCATAGGCCAGTGTTTTATGAAATGCTATCTTTCGCCCTGCCGCTGGTGCCGGCGGGGCTTGGCGCCATGGCCGTGCAGGTAATAGACAGGCCCATACTGCTTCGCATTTCGGGCGAGACGGCGGTTGGCATTTACCAGGCTAATTACCGCCTCGGCATTTTTATGATGCTGGTGGTAAGCATGTTTGACCAGGCCTGGCGCCCTTTTTTTATAGAACGGGCCAAAAACCCGGACGCAAAACCGCTGTTTGCCAGAATTCTCACTTATTTTGTCATGGGTTCTGCCGCGCTGGTGCTCGCGCTGTCCTTCTTTATGGATGATTTGGTGAAAATAAGAATTTTAGGCAGTCCGTTAATACATCCCGCGTATTGGCCGGGCCTGGGGCTTGTCCCTGTGGTTTTATGGGGATATTTATTCAACGGGCTTTATGTTAATTTTCTGGCCCCGGCCGTGATTGCAAGAAAAACAGGTTATATAATGGCCGCCGCTCTTTTCGGCGCGGCTATAAATATCGCAGCCAATTTTCTGCTCATTCCCCCTTTCGGTATTATGGGGGCCGCCTGGGCTACCTTCGCGGCATATTTTTCAATGGCAGTATTCATGTATCTGTCCGGCAGGGGCTTTTACTCCGTGCCCTACGAGTACAAACGCGTGGCCGGGTTGTTGTGCGCGGCGGGCCTTTGCGCTTGTGTTATTTTTCTAAAACCTTCAATGGAACCCGGTGCCTGGCTGGCCGCGCGCTTGGCGGCGCTTGGTGTTTATTCAGCCGCGGTTTTTTTTCTGCTCACGTGTGAAGAAAAAAAAGTTTTAGAAATATTTTTTACAAGAATATTCCCGTTTCCCCGCAGTTCTGAGCTTTAAACCCTTTACCTTTTTCCCTCATCCTTACTACCATAGGTCCTTTGTCATCTGAAAAAGGGACTTTTGGCCCTTAATATAACGTTTTTTTCCCGCGATAATATAAATATCCGTTCCCGTTTTTTAAGACATATGGCGAGAAAAATTATTGCTCTACTGTTTCTTATGTTTTCCACCCGCGTCAATGCGCTTTACGCCGGAGATTTTAGTCTGGTCCGGCTCAGCGCTTCGGATTTAAACGCCCTGGCGGCCCCTGCCTTACCCGCTGCACCGTCCACTGAAACAACTACTCCGCCCGTGCCGGAAAAAGACTGGACCGTGATGGTTTTCGTGAACGGCAAGAATAATCTGGAAAGTTATGCCCTCACGGACGTAAATCAGATGGAACTTGTAGGGAGCACGAAAAAAGTGAATGTACTGGTTGAAATGGGCCGCATGAAAGGACAGGAAGACGATGATGTGAACGAAGGTGATTGGACCGGCGTGCGCCGTTATCTTATCACAAAAGATTCGGACCTTAAGCACATAGCTTCCCCGGTGCTGGATTACCGCAAAGACGCGGATATGGGGTCATGGAAAGAGCTTGTGAATTTCGTTAAATGGGGCAAGACCCGCTATCCCGCGCGCCGCTACGCGCTTATCCTGTGGGACCACGGCTATGGCTGGAAACCTCTGGATGATGCCAACATCCCAGATTTTGCGAATGTCAGTAAAGGCTTCTCGCTGGATGACGCAACCGGTCATGAGATTTCCACTTTGCAGCTTGGCGCCGCGCTCAAGGCGGCCGGCGGAGTGAATTTCTTTATGGCCGACGGCTGTCTTATGCAGATGGCGTCAGTCGCTTACGAATTAAAAGATCATGCCGAGGTGATGGTAGCCTCCGAGGAAATGGAGCCTGGCATCGTCCTGCGCTACGCCCGGTTCCTGGAGATGATTGATGAAAAGCCTCAGTCGGACGCGGAAGAGCTTGGAGTTAACGCCGTAAGGATATACAGGGATTATTTTATATCAGGGGGCGATACGGAATTCACCATTTTGACGCAGTCCGCGGTCCGGCTATGGAAGATGTCGGCCTTGCGCGCGAAGCTGGACGTCTGGGCGGGGCTGGCCCTGGCGGCTGAAAGAGAAGTTCTCGCTTCCGCGAAAAAAGCCTGCAAGTCGTACGACGACCCGGAATATAAGGACCTTTACCACTTTGTGTCGCTGGTTACGGCGGGTACTCGGGACGCGGGGCTTCAGGCGGCGGGTGCGGATGTGATGAAGTTCATCACGAGCGAGCTGGTTATAGAGAACTGGGCCCTGGCTTCCGACAGCAACGGCATATCTATCTATGTGCCGGATAAATACGATCCTCTCTACGACAAACTGCAATGGTCCCGCGACGGAGTATGGGACGATTTCGCCAGACTGATGGCAACCCTGCCCCCTTCAGTTCCGCCCGGTGAATAAACACTTTGTTATTTTTCCTGCTGGAGTTTGCCGAAGGCGGAAACGCCGATGACGGTGGTGGCCGCGCAGAAAACAAATATCATGCCCAGGTCCGTCCAGGCCGAAAAAGCGCCTTTGCCGAGCATGATTATGCGCATGATGTCCACGGCGTAGGTAATAGGGTCTAATAGGCTGATGGTTTTTATGTAAGGCTCGGCCGTGGAAATGTCAAACAAAGCGCCGCTGAAAAAGAAAAGCGGCCAGGTCAAAAAGCTCATTATAAGTCCGAAGCCCTCCATGGATTTCATCCTGGCGCCTATGGTCAGCCCGATGTTGGTTATCATATAAGAAACCGGTAAGCAAACCGCCAGGCACAGCGCCACTTCCAGCGCTTTGAGCGGCAGTATGAAGCCGGCGCCTATAACAAGCAGCAGCAGGGTTTCTATTATCGCGCCCAGCATTCCCCCCAGCGTCTTGCCGATAAAAAGCGTGGTCCGCGAGATGGGCGCCGCCAGCACTTCTTTTAGAAAATCCAGCCGCTTGTCCCAGATTATGTAAAGTCCGTAAGTTATGGAGGTGAAAAGTATCACCATCGCAACTATACCCGGGAAGATGAACTGCTGGTAGGTATAGCCCGGCACGGGGCTGGTGCCGGAGACCATGCCGCGGCCCATGACGAACAGAAAGAGGAGAGGCGAGATCAGGATGGAAACAATGCGTTCTTTTTCCCTGAAGTAGACCTTTGCCTCGCGAAGCAGTAAAGCGTAAATGGCGTTTAAATTAAACATAAATGTAAGCGAATAGCGAATAGTAAATAGCGAATAGCGGTGGAGTTTCTCTCTAACTCTCCAGCTCCTAACTTCTTAACTTCTAAACTCCTGAACTTTTTTACGGCCGCTATCATGTTTCGAGTTTTCTATAAAACTCAATATTTCTTTGAGTATGTTACCTTCGCTCCAAACAGTCGGCATAACTCCGCGTCCTTCCGCCATGTTACCGTTTTCTCCTAAATAAAATGCTTTAAAGGGAAGATAATAACCGAGCCTGGAGTTTGGAAGGAAAACCGGCGATATGTCCCCAAAAGAGTTCATTCCACCGGTGTTGACGCCGACTGTTACTATGTTGGGAAACTGTTTTGCCATTGCGGTCACAAGCTCACATGTTGAATAGCATTCTTCATTAACAAGAATAAATATCTTCCCATCGTAAGTTTTATTTCCGAGAGGTATGTTCCTGGCAGATGTTCCAGGTTGTTCGAATGTTTTTGAATAATAATCTTTCTGTTCCAGATATGTCCTCATTGTTTTTCCCAACTTGTCCACTCTCTTTTTCAGACTGTTTATTTCCTTCTTGTTTTTGGTGTTTTTCTTTACGCGCTCAAGTCTGTTGAATTTGCTGTTATAATCCAGTATTGCCGAAGCCAATGACCTGACTGTTTTCATGAGTGGATAGACCAAATATCCCGCCTCAATATTTTCAAGCCAGCGAAAAAATATCGGGTCGCTTCCACCGGAATTATTCCGCAAATCCAATACTACATAGGGATAGTTTGAAAGGGTTTTCGCGCTGTCAATGAAAGCATTCATTTCGTCCGGATGTCCGGGATTAAACCCACTAAGGCTGATATAATAAACATCTTTTTGTATTTCCTTTTCCTCAAAAAGACCTGATTTTTCCTGTGTCGATACCTGAATCGGAGTAAGCGCAATCCTTTCTTCCCCTCCATCAGGCTTTTTGCAGGTGATATAATCCGCCTTCTTTTTCAAAACGACCATATCGGTTTTAACTATCTTTCCGTCGGAAAGATAGTCCTGTTCCTTTAAGATTTCTCCCTTATCGTCTAGGGAGCAGTTTGCGGTATCTATCTTTTCCCCGGCTCTATAAGGGTTCCAGCGCGAATAATTCTGATATCTTTTGTCTTTTCCATATGAGATATGAAAGTGGCCGTCTTCTATATTGTTTTTGGTGAGATTTGAGAGAAGTTCCGCATAATCCTGCACTTTCCATGTTTCTTTCGTGTTGATACTGTCTATAACAGAGGTGAAATAATGGTCCCATAAAAATCCATTTTTACCTTCGTAGTAATCATAACCGCCATAGCCGTATTTTAAAAAATAAGCCGCATACCGGAAATCATCAAGAGCCTGTTCTCTTGAGATTGTGTTTGGATATTTGTCGGGTTTCGACTGATTTTTATTTAAGATTACCTTATGAAAATCAAGAGTCGCGAAAAAATCATTTCCATACTTATCATTTTCCTGCGCAGCACCTTCTTTCAATATTCCAGCGGTAAGCGCTAATATTATCGCTATTATCCAGTTTTTTATAAGTCTTCTTGATCCTGGGTAATTCATATCGGGCCTTCCTCAACTCTATGCTATCCACTATCTTCTTGTTTTAATTGTCGCTATCCTTTCAAAAATACCTTCGGCGTGTTCTTCGGCGTCCTCGCTCATCTTCTGGCCGGCAAATTTTAAGAAGACATCGTCTAAGGTAACCCGCCGCACTTCCACTTCTTTGATGTCCCCACCGGCGTTTAAAAGCGCCTGTAAATTCTTTCCCGAATCAACGATGCCTATTTTGTAATGGCCGTTTTCCTGTTCCACGCTGTTGACGAACGGAAGTTTTTTCAGGGCTTCTTCGTTTATTTCGCCGGTAAGGAAGACCAGGTCCTGGCCGACTTTTTTCTTTAAAGCGAAAGGTGTGTCCAGTTCTATTATCCGGCCTTTATATATTATGCCTATGCGGTCGGCTAAGCTGTCCGCCTCTTCCATGTAATGGGTGGTAAGTATGATGGTGGTGTTATGGGCGTTTTTAAGTTCCCTGATATGGTTCCATACCGCTTTGCGGCTGGCCGGATCAAGACCCAGCGTAGGTTCGTCCAAAAAAAGTATCTTAGGGCCATGTATCAGGCCGCGCGCTATTTCTAGGCGCCGCCTCATGCCGCCGGAATAGGTTTTTACGAAGCTGTCGCCCCTGTCGCTTAAGTTGACCAGCGCCAGCATTTTGTCAATTTTTCCGTTTATTTCACTCCGGGGCAGGCCGTAAAGCATGGAATGGAGATAAAGATTTTCACGCCCCGTGAGAAGGTCGTCCACGCTGGGTTCCTGGAACACTATGCCTATCTGCCTGCGAACGTCCAGCGACTGGCGGTTGATGTCGTAGCCGGCTACCAGGGCGGAGCCGGAAGTGGGCCGCACCAGCGTGGCTAACATGCTTATAAGGGTAGTTTTCCCTGCGCCGTTCGGGCCAAGCAGGCCGAATACTTCGCCTTCCGGAATTTCAAGAGAAACGCCGTCAACGGCGGTTACCTCCCCGTAGCGCTTAACAAGATTGTCGGTTTGTATCGCGGCCATAAGTAAATTCTACAAAATCCAAGGTTGCCGTAGGCTGTAAGCCATAGGCGGAACGACTGCCATAGGCCGTAAGCCGTATGCCATAAATTAAGCGTAAAAAAATAATCCACGCCGAAACGGGGATTATTCGCGTAATAATTATCACTGCAGGTTCTTATTGAAGAAATTCAGTATTTTCCTGTCATACTCCGCCCCGCCAATATCCGCTGTTTCGCCGTGGCCGGCGCCTTTGATTATCCAAAGCTCCGTTTGCGGGGCTATTTTGTGCAGGGTCAGTGAATTTTCAACAGGCACCTGCGTGTCGCTGTCGCCGTGTATCAGCAGCACCGGCGTTTTTATGCCGGCTATAAAATTCTCCGGAGCCACGCTATCCGCGCTGATCCCCATAAACACCAGGTTCCATGCTCTCATGAACCACAAAAGCGGGATACGGAATACGCCAAAGCCTTTAAAAACAAAGTCCAGTTCACGGGTTAAACTCGCGTAAGGTGCGTCCAGTACCCGGGCTTTTATCTCTTCATTTTTTGCCATGGCCAGGGTAGCCGCTCCCATTGAAAAGCCGAAAGCTCCTATACGGGTTAAACCTTTAGCCTTCAGGAAATTTATGGCGGCGGTTACGTCCTTGGTTTCGCGGCGGCCACCCGTTGAGAAAAAGCCGCCGCTTTTTCCCATGGCCCTGAAATCAAACAGGATCAGGTTGAAATCTTTAGACAGAAAAGAGGTAAAGCCCAGAACATTGCCCTTGTCCATGGGGTAGCCGTGGCAGATTATTACGGCTTTATCGCTTTTCGCGTTAGGAATGAACCAGCCGTCCAGTTCCACCCCGTCCGAGGCTGTAAGTCTGATATTTTCCACCCCGCGGTCTGCGCGCCAGTGCCCGGGCGGGCTTACATATCTTTTCGGGTGGGTATACATGAAAAACACGATAAGCGAAAGCACCAGGTAAAGCGCCGCGGGATAAACTATAACCCTTATTAGTATGGCCGGGATCATTTTTTTCACTTTTCTCTTCCCGCATCCCCGTATGCGGCTAGCATTGGAACGAACCTGACCCTGGTAGTGCCGGTTTCCTTAAAACCCTCGGCAGTTCTTTCAAACACTTTAAGCGTCTGGGCTTCTTCGGGGCCGATGGGTATTACCAGGCGGGCTCCGGGTTTAAGCTGGTTTAAAAGCTCCCGCGGCGCGGAAATGGCTGCGCAAGCGGTAATTATGCCGTCATAGGGCGCGCGCTCGGGCCAACCCGCGCGCCCGTCGCCTGTTTTAAGATTTATGGCTGGATACCCCAGCCTTTCGAGCGTGAGGCCGGCGGACTTTGAAAGTCCGGGAAAAATTTCAACGCTATACGTCTCGCAGCCAAGCTCGCTTAAGCACGCGGCCTGATAGCCGGAACCGGTGCCGATTTCAAGGACCTTTGCTCCCGCTTTTATCCCCAGTAATTCCATCATCAGCGCCACAATATACGGCTGCGACATGGTCTGACCGCTTGATATAGGAAGCGGATAATCCTCGTAAGCGCGGGTGCGCAAATCTTCGGGCGCGAACAAATGCCGTTTTACACTGCCCATGGCCGTCAACACCCCGGCGTGTTTTATGCCGCGCCGTTTTATCTGGTCATCCACCATTTTTGACCGCAAAAAGGTCTGGAATTCCTCAAATTTAGGGCCAAGTATGTGATGGATCATAGTAAATTTTTGCCATAAGCTATATGCCATAGGCCATAAACTACAAGGAAACTCTTAAAAAAACTATGGCTTACGGCTTAGCTTATGGCGTATGGCGTGTTATTTTACCACACTCCTTTTTGTACCATGAAGCAGGCGGTGACTGTTTTTATGCCGTAGAGCTTCGCTTTTTTGAGCGCTGCCGGCGATTCGGAGCCGGGTTGCATCCACACGGTTTTTATCCCGAGTTTGTTGCACTGCTCAATTACTGCAACTGTTGCGTCCGGCGGTATCACGGTTATTACGAGGTCCGGTCTTTTTTCAATTTCGTCAAGGCTTGGATAAAGCCGGTTTCCCAGCACAAATCCGCCTTTCGGGTTTACGCCCTTAACGGGATACCCGGCTTTAAGCAGGTCGCGAAAAATTTTATACCCGTATTTTGAAGCGTTGTCCGATACCCCAACCACGGCTATAAGTCCGTATTCTGTCGGATTCATTTAGTTTCCCTTAATATTTATACCACTCAAGGCTTTCCCCTTCGGCTTTATGCGCGCAGTCAATTACCAGCATGCCGGAATTTATGGAGTCCGTGCTTGAAAAATAAAGCCAGCCGCCGCTGTCCGTTACGGCGGAAGACAGGTTGTTCTCGTATTTTTTTGAATCAATCACGGTTACATTGCCGGTTTTTACGTGGCCCGGCAATTGTAATTCCGGTATGAACTTCAGATAACCGGTTGTCAGTTCGCTCAGGTCTTTCGGAAAAATGCCGTTGTGGTCGGAGTAATAAATCTGCAGGGCGGTTCGTGTTTGGGCCAGACTTGATCTGGCCGCGGTTTCCTGTTCTTTGTAAAGAAGTTCCTTCTCTTCGGCCTCAAGCTCTTGCAGTATTTCAGGGCCAAGCAGGGCTTTAAGCTTTATGGCGAGTCTTGATATGTCTTTTGAGGTTTCCTCAAGTTGTCCCGGTTCAAGCCTGCCCTGTTTTGCTAGCATGACCGAAAGATACTTTATGGCCTGAAGCGTTTCTTTGAGGTATTTCGGCATGCAGGCCGTTTTAGCCGCAGTCGGAGTTTCCGGCGGGGTTTGGACCGTATCAGGGGCGGCAGGCGGCTGTTTTTTAATCTCGGGGACGCTCAGTGCAGTTCCCTCAAGCGCCATGGCCGGAGTTACGGGTGAAAAAACAAAGCCCAGCGCCGCGCCCCAAAAAAGTATTATTTTCATTCCCCCGCCTTTTCCCGCCTATGGCCCCGCCACCTGCTTATTTGCCGAAAGCAAATCTGCGATTTACAGTCAGACGGCGGGGCGGCAGAGCCCTCAAATCTTCCAGTTTTCCAGTTCGGTGATGAATTTATAATCCGTAAGGTCAAATTGTATGGGCGTAATTGAAATATAGCCGGCCCTTACCGCGTTCAGGTCGCTTGAGGTGTCGGAGTCTTTTGGCTTAAAATCGCCGTCCATCCAGTAGTAAATCTGGCCGCGCGGATCTTTGCGCATGTCAAACCAGTCGTTGAAAGAGGTGCGGCTCTGGTTGGTAACGCGCGCGCCTTTAATTTTTGAAGCGGGTATGGCCGGTACGTTTACATTTAAAAGCGTGCCGGCGGGCAGGCGGTGTTTTTTCATGGCGGCGGCTATTTTAGCGGAAAACGCTGCGGCCGCCGAAAAATCCGGCCTGACGAAAGTGTCAAGCGAAACCGCCAGGGAAGGAATCCCTAGCAGCGCCCCTTCCGTGGCTCCCGAAACCGTGCCGGAATAAAGGATGTTATAGCCGGTATTCGCGCCCAGGTTTATTCCGGAAACCACCAGATCCGGTTTTTTTTTCATCAGGGTTTTGATGGCCAGTTTTACGCAATCAGCCGGCGTGCCGCTTGTGGCGTAGCCGAAAAAATTACCGTTGCGGCGCGCTTCGTTCACCCGCAAGGGGTCAGCCAGGGTGATGGCATGGCCCACGGCGCTGCGCTGGGTATCGGGAGCCACCACGGTTACATTGCCCATTTTTTTCAGAGCCGCGGCCAGGGCGGCAATGCCCTCGGCATAAATTCCATCGTCGTTTGTGATGAGTATTTCCATTTTGATCTAAAATTCGGAAAAAGCGCGGGGCGGGCCCAGGCCTTTTGGCAACAAGGAAAAGCTCTATACGCTATGCGCAAACCTGTCGGCTGAAGCTCTATGCCAAAAAGAGCTGGGCGGATTCTATGTTCCAACTAGCTGAAATAACTGTCGTAATTGTGCAAAATGACGGGGCCCGTAATTTCCTTGATGAGGGCGTCCAACTGGGCTATATTGAACGGCTTTTTGATGAATCGGACTTGCTGGTTTTTTAAGGACATGGTGTCACTTTCCGGTATCTTCAGCCCGCTCCAGATAATAGCGGGGATCTTTTTGTAGTCTTCAAGATTCCTTAGTTTTTCAAAGGCCGCCAAGCCGTCAAGCCCCGGCATATTTATGTCCAGAATGACCAGATCGGCGCTGAACCCTTTCAGCTTTTCAAATAATTCATTGCCGTCACCAACACAAACTATACCATGCCCCGTGGACTGCAGATGCGCGCTGATCATACTCAGGAGGTTGGAGTCATCATCCGCTATTATAATATTCATAGATTAAAAACCGGCAGTCATCAGCTATGACCAATTATTAAACAAAGTTTACATTAATATTCTTTTTTCTTCAATGGCTCGTGTAGGCAACAGCTTGCCCACCCTGCCTCCGTATCTGTGTGGAAACGGGGAGGTCAGAAATGGTATATGTGAAAAGAACCGTGAAGGATGTGGATTTGTATAAGGCGTTTTATTTACAATAAGAACATTATGGCTAAGATTATAAAAAAATCGGTTCGAAGCCGGAATTTATGGATGAAAACGAAAAGAACGGAAAAAAGTCCGCCCAGGCAGGAGAAAATACTCCTTGTGGACGATGATGAGATCTTCCGGGAAGAATTTGTGGAATGTTTCAGCGGATACGGGTTTATTCAGGCGGCTGACGGCAATGAAGCCATGAAGATCCTGAAAAAACCTAATGAGATAGACCTTGTTATAATGGATGTCCGGATGCCGGGCATGGACGGCCTGTCCCTGTTAGAGAAAATAAACAAAATTTCTTCCGGTGTGGGCACTATAATCGTCACCGGCTACAGTTCCAAAGAGGTGGTTTTAAGGGCGTTAAGAGGCAAGGCCGACGATTACCTGGAAAAGCCTTTTGATCTTGAAAAGGCCCGCGCCGTAATTGAAAAGGTGCTGAACGCCAAAAATGGCGGGTACTGCAACGACGCGGCCGACACCGCGGGTAAGATAGAACATGTGAAACGCTTTTTGAGCAGAAACTCATCGCGAAAAGTTTCCCTGAAAGATGCGGCAGAGGCCGTATGCCTGAGCCCTAAATATCTGAGCAGGATATTCCAGGAACACGAAGGTACGGGGTTCAATGAATACAAGCTGGAATTAAAGATGACCGAGGCGAAAAATCTTTTAAAACAGACCGCCTACAACGTTGACCAGATCTCGGAGAAGCTGGGTTACCAGAACACCGAGTCTTTCATACGGCAATTCAAAAAGACCGCAGGGCAGACTCCTTTCGGATACCGGAAAAAAATCCGGGGCAATCCCCGATAAAATTCCAGCGGCCTCCTTGAGCGGGCCGCTTCCCCCCCTCCCTTAACCAGTGAAATTCGTCCGCCTAAGGCGGACGCCCGGCGTACGTGCGGACGTATTTTTTCAGACCGCGGAAAAAAGTCAATAAAAAGAGGAAAGGGCCGATTACCGCCTTCGCCGGATTACGGTATCATAAAGGCATGTAAATTCCGTGGTTAAGGAGCGTAAAATGCCGCACGAAAGAAAAGTTGCGCTGTTAGTGGACGACGACAACGAATTTATTTCCGAACTTCAGGAGTCGCTGGCTTTGAGCGGCTACATTCCGGTAGCCGCCTCCAACGGGCGGGAAGCGCTGAAAGCAGCGCGGGAAATACGGCCGGACGTAATATTGCTGGATTTAAAGCTGGGGACGGAGAACGGTTTCAGGATCGCCGATAAGATCAGAAAAGATCCGGCTACGGAACGCATACCCATTATTATGATGAGCGGGCATTTTAACGAATTAGACCACTCAAAACTGCTGGCCCCGTCCGCCGTCAATATATATCTGAATAAACCTTTCAGTCAGAAAGATGTGGTTCTCAGCATACAGACTGTTTTAACGGATCAAACAGAAACCTCTCTTAACCTGATGAAGCGCCTTCTGCTTGACGCATAGTGGAAAAAAGTCGGAAAAAAGTTGAAGCGGCCTCTTACGGCACGGCCTCGGTTTACGGTATTTTTTATGCGGAGCAAAAAAATGGAGGAAATTATGGAAAAAAAGAAAGAAGAACTGATAAAGGCGCTTAACGAGGCGCTTAAACTTGAACACGCGGCCAGGATCCAATATCTGGCCCACGCGGAACTGATAAAAGGCGTTAATGCGGAAAAGATCATAGAAAGGCTTAAAGAAATCGCGTCCGACGAGGAAAAGCATGAAAACAAGTTCCGGACCCTGATAGGCGATTATCTGGGCGGCGAACCGGTAATGGAACTGGCCGCCACGCACAGGGCGGAGGATCTTGCCGGGATTATGCGGGTTAATCTTAAAGGCGAGAAGGAGGCTATAGACCTTTATAAGGCCATATATAAAAAGGTTGTGGCGGGCAAAGATCTGTTGCCGTATGAGTTTGAGACGATTGAACATGAATTGCGGCATATAATAATTGACGAACAGGAGCATGTGGTGGAATTAGCGCGTTTGCTGGGAGAATGATCAGTTAGCGCGCCATGCGTAGCCCCCGCACTTTTTCCAAAAAGGGCTAAAGTGCGGGGTAAATAAGGAGGGGAAATTATGGCTGACTTAAAGAACCTGCTGCAAAACGCCGACTGGAAGACTGAAAAGCACACTCCGGCCATTGACGCGCCTGATACGGTAAAAAAGGGGAAAATGTTCCAGGTCACCGCGACTGTGGGCAAAGAGGTGGCGCATCCGAACACCACACCCCATCACATCCGCTGGATCATGCTGTATTTCAAGCCGGCGGACGATAAATTCCCGTACCAGATAGGCAACTTTGAGTTTACCGCTCACGGAGAATCCGCGCAGGGGCCCGACACAAGCGGCGTATACACTCATCACGAAGTAACAGTGTCCTTAAAAACGGATAAACCGGGAATCATTTATGCCTTAAGCTATTGCAATATACACGGTCTTTGGCATAGTTCAAGGGAAATAAAAATCGGGTAGTTTTAATGCGGAATTTCCAATGAGGGGTCAGGATTAAAAAGGGGAATAGTCATGAAACTTAAAACTGCGGTTATTTATGACAGTATGTTCGGCAACACCAATAAGCCGGCACAGGGCGTATGCGAAGGCATAATCAGTGCCAGAGTCGAGCCGCTTTTGACGATGGCCGTGCCGAAGGTGATTGCCAGGGATATTGCCGGGTTTATTCCCGGGTGGAATCCGGCAAGAATATCAAAGTGGAAAAAATTCCGGGAGTAATTTAAGGTAGCGCAGCCGGAGGATTGTTACAACGTGGACGGAGTGTTAGTGTACTCTCCCGTGCGTTTCGGCAGCATGTGCGCTTAAACGCGCTATTTTACGGAAGAAGAACAATATCACATAAAAGGAGAAAGTTATGCCAAAAACATCATCCGTGAAAACGAAAAAAACACAGCCCAAAAACAGGACGGGCAGAAAATATGTCTGCGGAACCTGCGGCCTGGCTGTCACGGTGGACAGGGACTGCGGTTGCGTGGAGGCATGTGAGCTTATATGCTGCGATAAAACCATGCGGCCCGGTAAATAAAACGCGGGCGCGCTGTAATCCCGTTTCATAACCGCCCCCGGCATCGCCGCTCAACCTTGTTTGAGCCTGCGGCCGGGGCGGATTATGAATATGGTCACGATGCCTTCGTTTTAGTATTATGTTTTATAACCTAGGGGAGATGCCTTTTTTTGCGCGGTCAAAGGATAAATGGGTCCGGAAAATAAAATAAAAATCGCAAAAGAGACGCCGTTTGCCGCGGCTATAGTCGGAATCCCTGCCACGGCAGGCTGGATATTTGACATCGGTTCTTTGAAAAGTGTTTCCCCGGCCCGGGTAAGCATGAAGTTTCCCGACGCCGCGTTCGTTCTCAGCGGCTTCTTATGTCCATAAGAATAAAGCTTATTGCCACCTACCTGCTGGTCGCCCTGGTCCCCCTGCTTTTCCTGGGCGCCATCACCTTCCACAATTACAGGGATTCCCTGGAAAGCACCCGTATCTCCCAACTGCGGGATATTACCGCTTATAAAGCCGATCATATAGGGGATATGTTTTCCGGGCTCGACGCCGATATCCAGATAGCGCAGAGTTTTTACAATATCAAGACTAATCTTCCCGTGCTTAGCGCTATGGCCGGCAATCCAACGGGCCCGGAGTTCGTGGCGTCAAAAAAAATGTTGGACGGGCAATTGCGGCCCATGGCGCGCGTTAAGGGCCTCTACGACATACTTCTGACCAATCCCTCCGGGAAGATAGTTTACGCGTCCAATCCCGCCCATTGGGCGAAACATTTCCGGGACCGTCTTCCGGGGCCTTCGCAAAAATCGTTTGAGGAAGGGAAAAAACGGGTTTATTTTTCCGACATCTTTGTCAGCATAGTGGAAGGGAACAAGCCGGTAATGCTGGTTTCCGCCCCTGTAGCCGATTTTAAAGGGGCCTTTGCCGGAGTGGTGGCGTTTTCGGTGGATATGGCTCCCGTTTACGGACTTGTCCAGGACGCCACAGGGCTTGGAAAGACAGGCGAGACCGTTCTCGGCAAAAAAGACGGCGGGGAAGTTATATTCCTGAATCCGCTCAAGAACGACCCCCGGGCGGCGCTGGAACGCCGCCTGAGTTTCAGGGAGAAATTCGGCAAGCCCATCCAGGAAGCGGTGCAGGGAAGGGCGGGGAGCGGCCGGCTGAATGATTACCGCGGCGTAGAGGTCATCGCGGCATGGCGGACCATTCCCGTTATCGGCTGGGGTATTGTTGCGAAAATTGATTCCGAAGAGGCGTTCGCGGAAGCCAGGCACATAGGGCATTTTGTCGTTCTTATCATGGCCGTCCTCATTTTGCTCTGCGGCCTGATGGCTTTTTTTATAGCGCACTCCATCTCAGATCCCATAAAAAAACTCTCCAAGGGCGCGGCGGTTATCGGAGGCGGGAATCTGGACTATAAGGTCGGGACCGGTAGTAAAGATGAAATCGGCCAGCTTTCAAGGGCGTTTGACGCCATGACGGAGAGTTTAAAGAAAACCACCGCTTCCCGCGACGCGTTGAATGAGGAGATATACGAACGAAAACAGGCGGAAAGGCTGCTTGAGAGCGAACGGGACAACCTTAGGAATATTTTTGACGGCGTAAGCGTCGGTATGCTCCTGCTTGATGAGAAGGGCGCCATAATGCGCGTTAATAACGCCATTACCAACTGGCTCGGAAAGAAACCAGAAGAAATATTCGGAGTTCAGCCGGGTAACGCCCTGGGTTGCATCCATGTCATGAATAATTCCGCTATCTGCGGGCACACCATCGCCTGCCGGGACTGCTCCATCCGCGAAGCGTTTGAGTTGGTGCTGCGTTCCGGCGAACCCGTCAGCGGGCTGGAGGCTCCGGCGGAATTTTTTTCCGGCGGCGGTCAGGTTAAACTCTGGTTTGAGATTAACGCCAATCCTCTTGTTATAGACGGAAAAAAATACGTTCTGCTGGCTCTGAACGACATTTCAGGGCGCAAACGTGCCGAAAAAGAAAAGGAACGTTTTTTTAAGGAGTTGCAGGAAAATGAAGATCGTCTGAAAAAAGCTCAGGAAATATCCCATCTGGGCAGCTGGGAGCTTGACGTTATTGGCAACAGGCTGTCCTGGTCGGACGAGGTATACAGGATATTCGGACTGAAACCGCAGGAATTCGCCGCCACATACGAAGACTTTCTGGAGGCTATCCACCCTGACGACCGCGCGGCGGTTGACGCCGCATACTCAGGGTCGCTGCGGGCGGGCCGTGACTCCTACGAGATAGAACACCGTGTGGTAAGAAGAGCTACCGGAGAGGTCCGTGTTGTGCATGAAAGATGCGCTCATATCCGCAACGCCGCAGGCGTTATTGTCCGGTCGGTCGGCATGGTGCATGATATCACCGAGCGCAAGAAAATGGAAGAGGGACTGAAACGTTCCAACGAGAGCCTTGAGCAGTTCGCCTATGTGGCCTCGCATGACCTGCAGGAACCGCTGCGGATGATGGCCAGCTATTCGGAACTGCTGGAACGGCGCTACAAGAAAAAACTGGACTCCGACGCGGACGAATTCATTAATTATATCGTGGATGGGGCCAAGCGCCTGCAAAAATTGATAAACGACCTTCTGACTTACTCCCGGATAGGCCGCGCCGGGAAAGAGGTCTCGGGCGAGCTTGATTGCAACGCCATTCTGGGCAGGGTTCTCGGCGGCATGAAGCCGGCGGTTGAAGAATCCGGGGCGGTGGTGACCAATGACCCGCTGCCGGCGCTGACCGGCAACGAGAGCAATTTCTCCCAGCTGTTCCAGAATCTCATCGGCAACGCCATTAAATTCCGCGGGGCCGAGCCGCCGCGCGTTCATATAGGCGCGCAAAGGCAGGGCGGCGCCTGGTTGTTTTCCGTAAAAGACAACGGCATAGGCATAGAACCGCAGTACAAAGACCGTATTTTCCTTATCTTCCAGCGCCTGCACGGCAGGGGCGAATACCCCGGCACGGGTATAGGCCTCTCCATCTGCAAGAAGATAGTGGAAACATATGGCGGACGGATCTGGCTGGAGTCGGAACCCGGCAAAGGTTCGGTTTTTTATTTTACTATCCCGGAGAAAGGAGAACTTAAAAATGATAAGTAAAAATTACGTGCTACCCATAGAGATACTGCTTGTTGAAGACAACCCTGCCGACGTGCGCCTGACCACCGAGGCCCTTAAAGAGGAAAAGATTTTAAACAATCTGAACATCGTTTCAGATGGGGTGGAGGCCATGGCCTACCTCCGCAGGGAAGGCAAATACGAAAAAGCGGAACGGCCCGACCTGGTCTTACTGGACCTCAATCTTCCCAAAAAAGACGGGCGTGAGGTACTGAAGGAAATAAAGGAAGACCCTTCCCTGAAGACCATCCCGGTAGTGGTTCTTACGGCCTCAGAAGCTGAGGAGGACGTAATGAGTTCATACACCCTGCACGCTAACTGCTATATAACCAAGCCCGTGGACCTGAAGCAATTTATAAAAGTGGCCACGTGCATACAGGATTTCTGGCTGACAATAGTAAAACTGCCACCCAGGAACGCCTGAGTTCCCGGGATGGAGCACCGGTTGGGAGCGTTATGGATGACAATTGTTTAAATATCCTTATCGTGGAGGATAACCCCGGAGACCTGCGGCTGGTGCGTGAGTTCCTTGGTGAGTCCTCTGCTCCCGTTTTCAAAACGGCGCACGCCGGCCGTCTTTGCGAAGCGCTGGAAACCCTGGCAAAGGGCTCTTTTGACGTGGTACTTCTGGACCTTGACCTGCCCGACAGTTCCGGGCTGGGGGCGCTGGAAAAGATCTCCGCCGCCAAAGCGGAAATCCCCGTAATAGTGCTTACCGGCCAGAGCGACGAAACCTTGGGGTTTGAGGCCCTGCGCAAGAGCGCCGGGGATTATCTGGTGAAGGGACAGATAAACACCCACCTTCTGACGCGAAGTATCAGATACGCCATTGAGCGCAGGAAAAAGGAAAAAGAGCTGGGCGTTCTCAACCGGGCGCTGAAAGCGCACAGCGACAGCAGCCAGGCTATGTTGCGCGCGACCGGCGAAGCGGAGTACCTTGAAAAAGTCTGCCGGATTATCATGGAATACTGCGGCCACTCCATGGTCTGGGTGGGTTTTGCGGAAAATGACAAAAATAAGGCCATCCGTCCCGTGGCGCAGGCGGGCTTTGAGGACGGGTATCTTAAAACGCTGAATGTGACCTGGGCGGACACCGGGTTGGGAAGGGGGCCGACGGGCACGGCCATTCGCACGGGAAAGCCCGGCGGCTGCAGGAACATGCTTACCGACCCGGCATTCGCGCCCTGGCGGGCGGAAGCCTTGAAACGGGGCTACGCGTCTTCGCTGGCCCTCCCCCTGAAGGCCGACGGCGGAACTTTCGGCGCGCTGACTATCTATTCCAGGAAAACGGACGCGTTTTCGGAAAGAGAAACGGCGCTGCTGGTTGAAATAGCCGATGACCTGGCTTTCGGGACAATGGCTATCAGGCTGCGCCTGGAGCGCGAAAAGGTGGATGAGATACTCCGCCGTGACAACGAAACATTTGAAAAACAGGTCAGGGAGAGATCGCGTGAATTGCTGTACGCCCAGCAGGAACTGGAAAAAGCGAAACGTCTTTCCGATATCGGCACGCTGGCCGCTATCGTCGCTCACGAACTGCGCAATCCTCTGGCCGCCATAAGCATGGCGGCCTCCAATATCAGGAGAAAAGCCGGCAATCCCCTGCTTGACAGGAATCTTGATAATATTGACAAAAAAGTAACAGAAAGCAACCGGATCATAAGCAATCTGCTGTTCTATTCACGGATAAGAATGCCGCAATTTGATACGGTGGATATCTCCGCCATTCTTGAAGAATGCGTTGATGTCGCGGAAAGCGCCTCTTCACTCAAAGTTCCGGTGCGTATGGACCTGGGTATTTCAAAGAATACTTTGATAAAAGCCGATCCGCTGCAGATGAAAGAAGTTTTTTCCAATATTTTAAACAACGCCTTTGACGCCGTTTCCTCCCGCCCCCGCGGAAAAATACAGGTCCGCGCCGCCGAAAACGGCGGATTTATCAATATCCGCGTTGAAGACACCGGGGTGGGAATAGACAAGGAAACTCTGGGCAAGATCTTTGAGCCGTTCTTCACCACCAAGGCGAAAGGCACGGGGCTGGGCCTTTATGTCTGCCAGCAAATTATAAATCTTCATGGCGGCGCTATAACGGTAGAGAGCGAACCCGGCAAAGGGACCGTTTTTAGCGTAAATTTACCCAGGGGGCCTGAAAATGGCGAAAAAAAGAATACTGATCATTGACGACGATGCGGAGTTGGGCGAAGAAATGGCGGAGATTCTGGAGGCCGAAGGTTATTCGGTGGAGAAAGTGTCGGACGGACTTAAAGGGATAGAACTGATACGGAAAAATATCTATAACGTTTTTCTGCTTGATTTCAAGATACAGGGGATGACGGGAATAGACTTGTTGAAAATAATAAGGAAAAAAGACCCGAAAGCGGCGGTTTTCTTTGTTTCCGGGCGTCCGGGCCTTGACGCTATCCTTGCGGCGGAAAGCCTGTCGGATGAGATTAAGGGGATAATAGAAAAACCTTTTGATTCAGAGCTTCTTCTTGAAAAGGTAAGAGCGTGCCACGCGTAAGAATATCTCCAGGACTATCCGGATAAAAATCCGGTTAGTTGGCGAACAGGTTCTTGTGTTTATACATCACGTAGGCAAAGGAAGAATAAAGAGCTATTTGTGCAAACGCCAATAAACTTACGGTATGAAGAAAGAAAAGTGAATCAAATAAATTTAAACAGATGAAAGCGATCAAACTCTTGTACGCCCAGGTTTTAGTTTTCAGCAGCCCATACGCGCAGTAAAGGGTTACTACCGCTCCCAGCAATCCGTTTATAAAACCGCCAAAACCGGCGGAATAAGGAACAGCAACGCCGGATTCCCCCGCCTTGGCGAGCAGGCTATTGCCTACCGTCATTGCACCTATCGATCCTATTGACACGATTGAAGAGAATGCGAAGACAACTCCTACGATAGCGAATATGACACCAAGAACCTTGGAGATAATCAGAATTGTTTTATCGTTCATGATTTTTAGTATATGTAATTCAGGATAACGCGGTCAAGATTGATTGAGAATTATCCCAACGCAATAGGAATTACTGGTTTTTGATGATCCGGACATATTCATCCCTGATCTTTTCTGCCGTTTTTATATCGCCCTTGCTTTCAAAGAAAAGGTTTAGATATAGATAACGTGACAAAATATCTTCATGGAGAAATACCGATTCCGCCATTTTCGTAACCGTCGCGGTCCCGGATTTTTCGTGCAGCCACGCGCTGGCATTGCCCCCTATCGGATTCTTAACCAAAGATACTACCGGATCTTTACCCGCTTCCTGCTCGTAGCCCGGAGGCCATGGATGATACGCTCCGATAAAGGCGAACAGGGTGGAAGCCGCCAGTAAAGCCGCGAAGATGAACGGGTTTAACTCCCGGATGACCGGAGGGAGGAAGAACAGGCAGAGAGGAATAATGGGTATGAGATAGCGGAAACCATACGACCAGCCCCCGTAAGAGCCGGCAAAAAAAATATGGAACAGGATCGTGGCTGCGATCCCCGCCCCCAGCCAGCGGGTCCTGGCCCGGCCTAGAACTTCGCCGCAGCGGAGTTGTTTGACTAATCCGAAGATAGCTGGCAATAGCACTGGAGATACGGTGAAAAAACCGTGCCAGCCGAAAAGGCACTTCAAAGGATAAAACCAATCGTCGGGCAGGAGCACGCCGCCCAGATTCGGGGCGAATTGTCCGCTGTGGTCATAGCCGCCGGAAATCATTTTTACCGGCAGCACGGAACCGGTAATTACCAGGTTTGACGCGCAAAACAACGCTGGGGCAAGGCTTGCGGAAAGCAGATACCTCACCAGGGATCCCTTTTTCGTGGAGTGCCGGAGCATGCCGGAGAAAACAGCCAGAAATATAGCGCCCGGCGCCGGATCGGCGCAGAAGGCGAGGGAGGCCCAGAACCCCGCCTTAACGGCCTTCTCCTCTATCACCGCGCAGAATGCTGCGAACAGGAAGGCGGCGGCTACGGTATGATTGTTCAACGTAACGGAGAAACTTGTAAGAATGGTCCCGAACATGAGGCTTGCCGCGGCGAAATACTGAACTCTTCGCTCCGGCCTGAAATATTTTTGGGTGGCCGCGTAAAATTTCACTGCGAGCCAGGCGGAGCTGAGGCCGACCAGCAGTAATGTAAGCAGATAGACCACCAGATGTTCATTGCCGGCGAAAGAGACTCCCGGTATCCTACTTAGAAGATAGTACACGCCTGCGCCGGCAATGCTGAGAAAGGGAGGCTTATTGCTGAAATCCCTGCCGTTGAGCGTGACCCGGTCTATCGTCCAGGAATAGCGCGATTCATTGATATAAGGATGATGATAATCCACCAGGGCTTCTATCTGGGCGAAGCGGGAGGCGTCGTTCCCGGCCAGAAAAACGCTGTTATGGGTGAAAAGCGTGAGAACGCCCAGGCTGATAAAAAAAACCAGTATCTTCTCAATAGCGGTAACGGACGGGGCGGTGTGCTGGTTCATATTTCAGTATGCGACGGGCCGGTATCCCGGAAATTATAATAAAAAGATCGCAGGCGGGGCAGTTAATATCGCGAAAACGCATGAATCAAAGGCGATTAAAACCCTTGACCATCCACGGGATTTACTTTATAATTGCATTGTGAAACTTTCATCCCGCCTGCCGGCTGCGGTTTCTTTCTTGTTGTTATGCGCGGCCCCGGTTTGCGCCCTAGAACCGTCCGTTTCAGGGCCGTCCTACCTGCTTATGTCCCATGATCCGGTTTTCCTTGAGGAAATTTCTAAAATTTCAAGCACGGTTTATTCCGCAGGCCGCACGCGCCTTATAAAACTTTCAATGCCCTTTTCCCTGCTTCCTCCTGAAACCGCCGCAAAGCTGCGCGAAGTTTCTTCGGACGAAGTCTACAACGCCCCGGCGGCAAAGGGTCCTAAAAAAACCGCGGACCCCGCCGTGCTCGCGATAATAGCAAAAGTTGACGGCGCCCGCCTGATGGGATATGCCGACTCTATAACTATGACCGGCAAACGCAGCGCGGCGCAGTTGGACATCTCCGCCGCTTCTGGCAACCGCCTGGCCATGGATTATATCGCCGGCACTTTCAAAGAATTGGGATACGAGACGCAATGGCAGTGCTATAAAGACCGCAAAGCCGATAAGGAATGTAACATCGTTGCCAGACGCAAGGCCGGGCAGTCCGGCGCTAAAGCTGTGCTCGTTATAGGGCACATGGATTCAACCGGCTATGAAAACGCGGGCGCGGATGATAACGCCTCCGGAGCGGCCGGTGTTCTGGAAATGGCCCGTATTCTTGCCGGTTACAAGTCGGATCACGACTTTATCTTCGTAACCGCCAATGGCGAGGAGAATGGGATAACCGGGGGGTATGCCTGCGCGAAGAAACTGAAAGAATCGGGAGAGCTTTCAAGCGTTGCCTGGGCCATAAACATGGACATGATCGCCTGGAACAATGACGGCGTGCTGGAAATTGAGACCAATAAAGAATTTTCGGCCCACGCGAATTGGGTAGGCGCGCAAGCCAGGCTTTACACAAAACTTGAGCCGTATATCGCCATGCCCGCCTGGGGCAGCGATCATGTGCCTTTTCTTGAAGCCGGCATTCCCACCTATCTTTCCATTGAGCACTGGGAAAACCACAACCCCTGCTACCACAAGGCCTGTGACAAAATGTCGGCTCTTTCCTGGGATTATGCCGCCGACATAGTGCGCCTGAACCTTGCCGTTATAGCGGAAAAAACCCGCCTGACACCGCTTGCCTCAAAACCCTGACAGATTTGCGCAATGCGCAATATGCAATTAATCCCGCAGCAGATCCCTAAATGTGGAACCCCGCCTGCTTTAGCCTGTCTTGTTCGACACGATAGCCTTTTTTTCTGAGCAAGGATATAAAATCGTTTTTAAGCCAGTCCCGGTAAAACTCACCAGGAGACTTCATCCCCCCGGGGAGTATAATGTCAAAAAGGCCGCAGAGGAACCATTAGTGCGGCGGTTAAGCATATAACAAAAAATCCCCGATTTGTTGTCGGAGATTTTAAAAGTGGCGGGCCCCTTAGTAGACGAGGTTTATAGCTTTTTTATTTCCCCCCCGCTCCCGGTAAATGTTTACTTCAATCGGCCTGATTTATACGGGGAGGGCCAATCCACGTTTTTTTCTTATACTGGGACGAGGCAATCTATAATCGTGCGGGTTTACCCAATACCGCTTGAGTTCTTCTTCGGTTTTCGGATACTTTACCTTAAAGAAACCCGTGTCGCTTCTTTCGCACGCGCCGGGTTTGCGTATCTCCCAATGAAGGTGCAAACCATAACTGCCTTTGCCTGTGTTACCCATCTTGCCGAGGAGCGTGTTCGGCTCTATGACCTTGTTGTTTAAAGGGCTGACGACACGTAAATGGATAAACCACTGACACCCGCCATTCTTTGTGTGGACCAGAGCGTAGTTGCCCGCATATGAGTCAAATCCCGTTTGGACAAGTCCACCTTCGGGGCTGTAAACCGCTTCTTCGCCACCAAGGTCAATTCCCGGGTGTTTGACCTTGAAATCATTGCCGCATAACCATGCGAGTTTAACAGGCGCAACGTGCAGGTTCGCGTTTGACAGCAGAGCTTTAGGTTTGGGCATGGCGACAGTGGATTTCGGCAGAGCGCCAATGCCGGAAATAACGGTATTGGAGCCCTTGGGTTTAGCATTATCAGCCACCGCATCCCTGAGGTCAGATGGAGTACCCCTATACGAATTTTTAATATGGGCAAAAACCGCCGCTGTTACTATCACGGCGACAAGCGTATATTTTTTCCAGTTGGTCATATTTTCTCCCGCAATTTTCAAATTATAATCCAAGTATAACACTTCCCTTCTATTTGTCAAGGGCCTTTTTTAAATGCTAATTGCTAATTAAAAAATAAAAGTGCATATCCTGTTTTTCATATAAATTCACTGTGGTCGACGGCGAATTCTTTTATCGCTCCAAGACCGGGTTTTTAGGGAAGAATCCCGTAATCTTACGCCGGCTACTGTGCACTTTTAAAAAATTCCCAACAGGGCTTTTTTAATTCTAAATGGGGCAATATGGACTTGTAATTTTCACGTTTTATGGGGATTTGTATTTTTTTATCTGTTCCAAAGCTTTTTTAACAAATTTCCCGAATTGATGGTCCTTTTTCCTTCTCTCATTTTTTGTCATTTGGTAATATCCGGCTTCTTTTTTTAGCTTGAGGTAATTTGAAAACCTGTTTTCATCTAATTCCCCGGTTTCTACGGAAACTTTAACTGCGCAACCGGGTTCATGGGTATGCGTGCAATCCTTGAATCTGCATTTTTCAGACAAGGTGGAAATGCCGTCAAATACAGTGTCTATTCCGATAATTGAATCAGCCATTCCTACCTCACGCAGACCGGGGTTGTCTATGATGATCCCCCCATTATTGAGGAAATACATTTCACGGGTTGTTGTAGTGTGCTTTCCCCTGCCGGTAAGTTCGCCTATAGCCTTTATTTTTGTGGCATTACTGCCGAGTAGTTTGTTTATTAAAGACGATTTCCCGACACCCGACGACCCAAGAAAACAATATGTTTTAGTCTGTGAGATACGGGAGCGTAATTCTGCAATCCCATGATCGGAGGTAACGCTAGTGGTAAAAATTTCCACATTTTTAAATCTCTTTCTTATTTGGGCTGTTTTTTCTTCCAGTTCGGCTGCGGAAATAAGGTCTGTTTTGTTTAATATGATGCTTGGTTCTATGCCGCCGTCTTTTGCCAACGCGCAATAGCGCTCAAAGCGGTTCAAATTATAATCCCTATCCATTGATTCAATAGCAAATGCCACGTCAATGTTAGTCGCAATGACCTGTATACTGAATTTTCCGCTGGTTTTTCGTTTTAAAAGCGATTTTCGCGGTAAAACGCCATAAATAACCGCCCAATTCACTTCTAACTCTGAAATGGCTACCCAGTCTCCTACGGCAGGATAATCTTCCCTGGATTTTGCCTGATGCATTTGTTTTCCGGTTATTTTCGCGGGGAATTCTCCGTTTTCGTTTTTAACCCTGTAGGTTTCCTTATATTCGGCTATAACCCGTGCAACTGAATAACCATCCAACCCCAATCTGTTGCGATGAGTTTCAAAAAAACTGTTATAGCCCAGATCTTTAAGTTCCATCTACACATGGTCCTGTCTGATTAAAAATCGCTGCTCAGCCGAAAATGGCCGTTTTTAAGGCCTAAAACCGGTTTGGCGGAAGGGCAAAAGATAAAAGTGTCGTAACGCCGCCGGCATATGGGAGCCTACAGATCCTATAATCATAACTATGGTCAACAAAGCGATGCGGTGCTCCCAAAATACAGGGGTCAATATCAGTATGGCGAGCTTGAGCAGCACCAGAGTGCCCGCCAACTGCAGGATCCAATCAAAGCTGGAATAGAGTTCAAGCGTCATAAGGCCTGCGCCTGTAAAAACAGTCAAATACAGCCAGACGGCAAGTTCGGTCCGGGGAAGACCAAACCAGTGCCCGCCGAATAATACGGAGAAACTCAACAGGTGAATAGTGCGCAGGGTTATACGTGCGGCACGGCTGCCTCTCCATTTTCTTTTTTCAAGCGGGAACAGGATCCCTTTCAAATCATTTCCAACAGGTTTCATTTTTATGCTGCTATTGACTCCGCTTAACTTTACCAATTTTACTGCCTGTTTCCAATTTTAACATTTATCGCTTTTCTCATGGTTCGGGTTATGTTCTTTTTCTCCGCCAGTGTACTGCTGCCCCCCGGCGCTTTTCGGTTGTTCGGTCTTTATTTTACATTCAGCACGTCTGTGATGGCCTTTTCCAGGCTTTCCTTCGGCAGAACGCCGGTTACCATCTGCGGCTGTCCGGTCGCCGGTATTAAAAGCATGGTGGGTATGCTTTGTATGCCGAACAGCGATGAAAGCTGCTGCTCCTCATCGGTGTTTACCTTGTAAATATCCAGCTTCCCGGCATATTTATCAGCCAACTCGGCCAGCACTGGTGAAAGCATTTTGCACGGCCCGCACCAGTCTGCGTAGAAATCCACGATGCAGGGTTTATCCCCGGCGAATTTCCATTCTTTGTTGTTCTCAAAATTAAAAACCTTTTCCTTAAACGACTCAAGTTTCAGATTTTCCATACATCCTCCTTATGGAACTGTATAGTCCGGTACCGTGGTCCGGCCTTCTGTAAATTAGATGCGTCAGGTGACTAAAAGGATTCATCCTGTCATGGCAAAACATAGGGCGGCATGAAGGAATGTCGGCATTTTGTCTGGCAAAATGAATCCTTTTTTGCCCCCATGCATCTAATTAGCAAGAGATTCAGGAGGCAGTTACCATGACCAGTAAAACACTATTTGTCGCCATGTTTTTTCTTATGCCTTTATCTGCCAACGCGTCTTCGCTTACGCTGGAGGCGGCGGTAGAGCAAGGTCTTAAGGCCGATAACATATTAAAGGAAGAAGTCGCGCATGTTAGCGGCGCTAAGGCCGGCTTGAATCAGGCTCAGTTGTCCAGACTTGGCGGATTCAAATTGAAAGGAATGTATACTGACGGAACTGATCCGGTTTATGCGTTCGCTACGGCCATGAAACAGGGTACGTTCAGCATGGCCTCTATGTCTACAATAAACGATCCGGCGGTCACACGCAATTATATGGCTGGAATAGAGGCCGGGATTCCACTCTTTACCGGCTTTGCCATTTCAAATGCGGTAAAGATTGGAAAGATGGGAAGTGAAGCCGCGCAAAACGGGTATGAGCGGGCGCGCGCCGGTATAACTTTCAAAATAACTTACCAATGGCTGACAGTCTTGCTGCGCCGGCGATTGGCGGAATTGGCCTTTGACAGCGTAAAGAGCGCCGAAACCGAATTGAAAACAGCTCAGATGCTTAAAGACAAGGGCATGGTGCTTGGGTCGGATTACTACGGCGCGCAATCCATACTTTCCACGCTGCGCGGTTACCGCTTAAACTGGGATAAGGCGCTGACTTTGGAAAAAGAAAAACTGGCCATAGCGCTGGGGCTTGACCCGGCCTCGGATATCGATGCTTCGGGAGAGCTGTATGAGGCCGTCTATGCCGAAAAGACCAGGGAGGAGCTGACTGCCGCGGCTAACGGCGGCCGTAATGATATAAAGGCTCTGGATAAAATGGCCGCTATCTCCAAAACCACGGAGATTATGCAGAAAAACTCCCTGCTTCCGGTCATAGAGGCCTTCGGTTCATGGGAAACCAACTCCGAAACCCTTTCAGATTTCAAAGCCAATCGTCTGCTGGGTTTGCGCCTGACCATATCGTTGGGCGACCCCGCCTATTTCGCTAAAAAAGAAACAGCCAGGGCTGAAGCCTCAATGGCCGCCAGTCGTCTGGATGAGGCGCGCAAACAAGTTTCTGTTGAAGTCGCCGGGGCACTGAACAACTATAACGCCGCCAGGGAAAGCCTGCCGGTGGCGAAAGAAACCATGGAAAAGGCCAGACAGTCGCTCGAACTTTTCCGCCCCCTTTACCGGCAGGGCCGGCAGAGCGTGCTGGAAGTCCTTCGTGCCCAGTCCTCCGTCCTTCAGGCCGAAGCCGCCTACTATGAAACCCTTTATAAGCTGAACCTCTTTCACGCCCAGACGCTTCTTGCATCCGAGACACTGGACACGGCGGCAGTGGCGGATATGTCGAATATGCTTAGTCGGAGATGATCAACGGAGAAACTACAATGCAGAACCAAATACCATACAAATACGGAATGGCGGGGCGCATGGCCGGGGCATTTATAAATTCCCGCCTCACCCCCATACTTATAATTACTTTTATGCTGCTTGGTGTCTTCTCAACTTTCAAGCTGCCGCGCGAAGAGGAACCGCAGATAAACGTGCCGATGTTCGATATTATTGTCCCGTTCTACGGAGCGGCGCCGAAAGAGATAGAAAAGCATTTAGTGGAAGTGGGCGAGCGCAAACTATGGGAAATTCCGGGGGTGGAATATATTTACTCGATGGCCCAGCCTAATTTTGCCATGTTCACCGTGCGCTTCAAGGTAGGAACTATCCCCGAAACCGCCGCGAACCTCATTTACACAAAAACTTTTGATAACAAGGATCTGTTTCCCGGCGGCGCGGGGGAGCCTTTGATAAAGTTCCGCGCGATAGATGACGTCCCGGTGCTGGCTTTAACTCTCTGGGGCGAGGGCAAAGATGATTATGAACTTCGCCGCACGGCCGCCCGGATACAAACCGAGATCAACGCGGTAGGGAATGTTTCAGAGACGCGTATTATAGGCGGGCATAAACGCCAGTTCATAGTCCACTTCGATCCGGCCGCCATAGCGCGGCACCGTATTACCCCCCCGATGCTTGCCGGTATAATAAAAATGTCCAACGCCCGCCTGCCGGCCGGGCATTACAACCAGGGTGACACTAAACTGCTGGCCGAAACCGACGCTTTTATACGCAGCGCTGACGACCTTAAGAACATAATAGTTGGAGTTTTTGACGGCCGGCCTGTTAAGCTCTCTGAGGTGGCGGATATAAAAGACGGCCCGGACGAGCAAGAACGCTCCGTCGCAATGCTGCAGGGCCCGGCATCTGCCGTAAAATCCGCCGGAGAACGGCCTGCAGTAACCTTGTCGGTTGCAAAACGCCGCGGAGCTAATGCCACGGAAGTGTCGCGCGCCGTATTGGCGAAAGTGGAAGCCATGAAAGGCCGCGAGATACCGGACGGCACGAACATCGCGGTCACCCGCAACTACGGCGAAACCGCAAAGGCCAAATCGGACGAACTTATTTACCATATGCTGCTGGCTACGTTATCGGTAACCCTGTTGATCGCGCTGACTTTGGGTTTGCGCGAAGCCGCTGTGGTGCTGGTGGCTATTCCCGTAACGCTCGCGCTGACCATGCTTGTTTACTATCTGTACGGATACACGCTAAACCGTATTACGCTCTTTGCGCTGATATTTTCCATCGGTATTCTTGTAGACGACGCCATAGTAGTGGTGGAAAATATAAACCGCCACTGCGGTATGAACCGGAAGAACTCACTCTACAGGAACATTCTTAACGCTGTGGACGAGGTCGGCAATCCTACGATACTCGCCACCTGGACCGTAATAGCCTCCATATTGCCGATGGCTTTCGTCAGCGGTATGATGGGGCCATACATGCGTCCTATCCCCATTGGCGCTTCCGTGGCGATGCTATTTTCTCTTGGAGTCGCTTTCGCCTTTACTCCCTGGCTTTATGCGAAGGTGGTACAACGCTGGCCTCTTAAGCGCTGCGGGAACGAACGCGAAGGCGTATTGGACGGGCTATACCGAAGTTTGATGAAAAAACTGATATATGTGCCCGCCAATGGGAAGAAATTCCTTGTTTTCACGGCTGGGCTGCTTGCCGCCGTGCTGGCCATGGTGGCCTTCAGACTGGTTATCTTCAAGACTTTGCCTTTTGACAATAAAAACGAATTCCAGGTTATTATAAACATGCCAGAGAGTTCATCATTGTCGCGCACGCAACGGGCCGCAGGCGAAATGGCTGAATATCTGGCCGGCATTCCGGAAGTCAGGGACCTGCAGGTTTACGCCGGAGCGTCCGCGCCTTACAACTTCAATGGCCTTGTGCGGCACTACTTCCTGCGCAGCGAGCCTTATCAGGCAGACATCCAAGTTAACCTGTCCGATAAAAGCGAAAGAAAACGTCAGAGCCACGATATCGCGGTAGCGGTGCGCGCCCCCCTCAAGAAAATAGCCGACAGTTACGGCGCCCGCCTGCAGGTGGCGGAAGTCCCGCCCGGTCCCCCGGTAATGGCTACCATGCTGGTGGAAGTATTTGACCCCAATCCTAAAAACCAGAAAGCGCTGGCGGAAGAAATAAAGAACATTCTCAGAAATACCGAGGGGATAGTGGACGTGGACTCCTATATTCCGGAAGATCAGCCCATAACGCGGCTTTTGGTTGACAGGCAGAAAGCCACGTTGAACGGTGTAGCGGCCTCCGAAATAGTCCAGACGGCGGCGCTATCGCTGTCCGGGTCGGATATTGACTCGGCTCACGTGGAAGATGAGAATGAGGCGGTAGATATACGCCTGCGCCTTTCTCCTGAAAAGCGGCGGCAGCTTTCAACGATGAAGGAAATTAAATTCTTCTCCCCCAACGGCACCATTATTCCTATGGCCAGTTTCGTTACGGCGGAGAACGGCCTGGAGAACCAGCCGATATACCACAAGAACCTGCAGCGCGTTATCCATGTAACGGCGGATATTGCCGGCGGCACTGAAAGCCCGGTATATGCGGTACTGGACCTGAAAGCTAAAATAGACGCGCTTTCCAAATCGCGCGGCGCGGAGATCAAGCAGTATTTTACCCGGCAGCCGGTAAGCGCATCAGAAACAGCGATAAAATGGGATGGTGAGTGGCAGATCACCTATGAGGTATTCCGGGACCTGGGTCTGGCTTTTGCAATGGTATTATTGCTGATCTATATACTGGTTGTGGCCTGGTTCGAGGATTTCCTGACTCCGCTGATAATCATGGCGGCCATCCCTATGGCGCTGATAGGCATTATTCCCGCGCATTGGGGGATGGGGGCGTTTTTCACAGCTACTTCTATGATAGGTTTCATCGCTTCAGCCGGTATCGTGGTGCGCAATTCCATCATACTTGTGGACTTTATAAACCTCAAAATTCGCGACGGGATGCCGCTGGCCGAGGCTGTTATAGAGGCCGGAGTGGTCCGTTTCCGCCCGATGCTGCTTACGGCTCTGGCCGTGATCGTGGGCGCAGGAGTTATCCTGTTCGACCCTATCTTCCAGGGACTGGCGATATCGCTGATAGCGGGACAGATAGCGGCTACGCTGCTGTCGCGGGTGGCGGTGCCGGTGTTGTATTACCTGGCGTTCAGGAACAAGCTGAAGGACGCGCATATTCGCAAGCCGGAACCAAAACCCGGAGAGTTGACAGATGAAATACTGGGCTATACCGGAGAATAATTACTGTGGAGGATATATGACAATAAACGAGGCATTAAGACTGCTGGCCGGAGTAATTGTGCTGCTGAGCGTAGGGCTGGCGGTTTACGTGAACATTAACTTCCTGTGGCTGACGGCCTTTGCAGGCGCGAATCTGCTGCAATCGGCCTTTACAAAGTGGTGTCCGGCCATAGGGGTTTTTAAGAAGATCGGTCTGAAGGATTGCTGATATGAAAATTACCGGCATTCTGGCTGCTGCGCTGCTGACCGCGGCCTTCATGGTTCTGGGCAAGATCCGCAGCCAGGATTTTTATCTCGCTGCGCTTGTATCCGGATTTGTTTTTTTTCGTCTGGCTACCGGCAGTTCCTGCCCCTTGGCATGGCTGTTAAGCAAATTAGGGGCGAAAGGCTTATCCTGTCCCTCGGATGGCAAAATGAATTAATACTGATTATTATTATCTTTTTACGGCTCCGCCGGCTTTTGCATATTCAGCAGCGTTGATGCCTGCCACGCAGCCCTCGCCTATCGCTTTCGCTATCTGGAAAGGCGCGCCGCAAATATCCCCGGCGGCGTATATCCCCGCGATATTTGTCCGTTGTTTTTTATCCGTCTTTATATAATCAAATTTCTCGCCTTCAAGCTCCACACCCAGTTGAGCGGCCAGTTCCATGGCGCCCTTGGCCCCCAGTTCGATAAAGATACCGTCCGTAGGATATTCAGTGGAATCTGCAAACTTTATTCCTGTAACTTTCGAGTTGCTGCCCAGGATCTCCACTATCTTAGCGCCTTCCAGCATCTTTACGCCGCTGTCGGCCAGCTGTTGCAGAAGTTTTTCATTAACCCCCGTCTTGTCGTAGATAAGCGTTACTTCACTGGCATAGGCGGTAAGCAACACGGCGCCAGAGGCGGCTGCGCTGCCGCTTCCGGCCATCGCCACTTTCTTCCCCCTGTAAAAATTGGCATCACATTCCACGCAGTAACTTACGCCTTTCCCGTAGTACTCCTTTTCCCCTTTCACATTAAGCGTATTGCGCTTTATTCCCAGCGCAAATATGATGCTTTTGGCCGAGATTGCCGTGCCGTTTTCCGTGTTGAGATCGAAAATGTCCCCATTATTCCTGACCTTGGTTATATCCTCTTCAAAAAACACGGCTCCAAATCTCTCCGCTTGTTTTTTGCCGTCTAAAAGCATCTCCCTGCCGCGAGATACGCCCTGCATACAGCAGTAGTTCTCCACATGCGCGGATTCAAGACTGCTATGGGCTATTTTTCCGAACACCGCGGTTTTTGTTTTTTTCCTGGCGGCGTGTATGGCGGACTGGATGCCCGCCGGCCCCGAGCCTATTATAATCACATCGGTTTCCATTTTTGTCTCCCGCGCTCTATTGGCGGAAATCAGCCAGTTGTTCTTTAAGAAGATTCCTCGCGCGATGCAGTCTGGTTTTCAGGGCGGCGATAGATATTTTGATGCGCTTCGCCGCCTCGGCATTGGGCAGACCCTCTATATCGCAAAGTGTTATTGCTATACGATAACCGGGTGGCAGAGATCGCAATGCCTTGCTTACCGCCAGGGAAAGCTCGTTTTTCAGCGCATTTTCATTTACGCCGGAGCGGGAAGGATATCCTTTGCCGGTTTCATCAGGCATCCCGGAGCGGGCCTCGGTTTTCACTTTGCGGAAGCGCTGCCAGCAGTTATTCGCGGCGATGCGATAAAGCCAGGTGCCGAAAGCGGCGTTAGCCTTGAAAGAATTTATGTGTTTAAGCGCGGAAACAAATGTCTCCTGCGCCACGTCGTCCGCCTCTGAAGGCATCCTTGCGCAGACGCTGGAAGCGATGCCGTAAAGCCGGTCCTTATACTTCAGGACCAGCGTCTCAAAGGCTTTGTTATCGCCATTGCGGGCGCGTGTTATAATCTCGCTTTCTTCCATCATTTGAGACTTAATGGCATCCGTGTCCGCCGTGATGTCCGCAGGCGTGCATGGGATCAGCTTCCTTAAGTTTGCCGGACTTTACAGCTTTTACGGCTTCTTCAACCGTAGCTGCCGGGCTGAGGTAAACTTTTATGCCTGCGGCTCTCAGGCCGTTTATAGCGCCAGCTCCCAGGCCGCCGGCAACCACCGCATCGGGCTTGGCATTGCCCACAGCCTTGAGCGGGTTACACATACCGTGCTCGTGATCAAGGTTTCCGTTATCTATGATATCGCATTTAAGCGTTTCGGTATCGCAAACCGTGAAATATGGAGCGCTGCCAAAATGCCCGTAAACCTCCGCCTTCAATCCGTTTTTTGTTTCAGTCGGTATACAGATTTTCATTTATGTTCTCCTCCACGGGGTTCCCGTATCAGTTCCACCGGGCCGCCTTCTATTTTAAGAGCCTTGCCGTTTACTACGGCATCGGCCAGCTTCCTTCTGGCGGAAGCGAGTATATTGCCGAAAGTCTGCCTGGATACTTTCATGGCCGAGGAGGCCCTTTCCTGATCTTTATTGTCCAGTTCGGAATACTTTAACGCCTGAAATTCGTCCAGCTGCAGGATTATCTCTTCCAGTCCGCAAAGCGGGACTGCGCGTGGTTTGAAATAATAAGCGCGCGGCTCCGATGTCACCTTCCTGCATTTAAATGGTCTGGGCATGGTTATTGGCATATGCCAATAAACACATCATAAACAACTTGACCGCCTTCAGTCAACAGCACTGAAAAAATATTCGTATTTTATATCCCCCCCAAAATTGTAAACTTATTCTAGATGGATCACTCGCCCTGGTTCGCAATCACTCTCTCAACTTTAGCTGGCCTGGCCACCGGCATAGGCGGCATAATAACTCTTTTCACCAGGAATACTAACCGCAGGTTCCTGTCCGCTTCCCTTGGGTTTTCGGCCGGAGTAATGATATACATAGCCCTTTCGGAGATGCTGCCGGACGCACGCCGGCTTATTGATGTCGGAATAGGCGGCAAAGCCGGCGCTTGGGCGGTTGCGCTCGCTTTTTTTGCCGGAATAGCCGTAACCGCGCTGATTGACTTTTTAGTGCCGGAGCCGGAAAACCCGCATGAACCACATAATATTGAGGAGGCCCGTGCCTGTCCCCCGCGGCTTCTTAGAACCGGCATGGTTACCGCCCTGGCCATCACCATCCATAATTTCCCGGAGGGGATAGCCACAATGATGACCGCGCTTCATGATACGCATGTGGGTATATCCATAGCATTTGCCGTGGGAATGCACAATATTCCGGAAGGGATAGCCGTCGCCGTGCCAATATACTGCGCCACGCAAAGCCGCTCAAAGGCTCTTATATGGTCTTTCGCATCTGGATTGACTGAGCCGCTTGGAGCATTAATCGCGTATATCCTGCTTGCCCCCTATCTCAGCGGCACATTTTTGGGGATTATCTTCGCGGCAGTGGCTGGAATCATGGTTTTCATCTCTTTTGATGAACTTTTACCCGCCGCGCATGAATACGGCCACCATCACTGCGCGGTTTACGGCCTTATTTCAGGCATGGCCGTAATGGCAGTCAGCCTTATAGCCTTCGGGAAATAGTCAGCCTGCTGCACCCGAACAGTTCTTCCATATTTTCGCCTGTCTATTGCTACTTTCATCATCTTGTTCTCTATTGTGATGGTAAGTGTCTGAAATGTTCCGATTATCAGGATTTGTCGCGCCAATAGAAGTACATGGCACGGATATAAGTCGCTATAGCGATTATCGCAATCGGCCAGATAAACTTTTTCACGTACAGCGGGAAATACGCGCCAAGGATCATGCCCACGCATATGACGCAGGTTTTTAAGACGCCAAGTTCAAACGCCGTGTAGGTTTTACTACGAAACATGCTCATCTTATCCTCCGAATCACAGCCCCATAAATGTAACAGCCACTCCACACATTAAAACTGCGAAACCGGCGAGTGCATGAGAATACCTTTCAATCTTCCGAAGAGGCAATAGCTCTATCCCGCGCAAAGCCGCTAAAACCATGACCATCATTGTGGAGATAGTGGTGAGCGCGAAAACCGCCGTAACGACGATCACCCCGCTTATACTGCTTTTGGCCGCCGGGTATATAAGCAGCGGGATAAGCGGCTCGCAGGGGCCGAAAACAAAAATAGTAAATAATATCCAGGGAGTGATGTTAGCTTTCCCGGCGTCGTGGACGTGGGCGTGATCCTCAGCGTGAGCGTGTGTGTGAACATGCCTGAATCCGGCGTGCGCGTGCGAATGCTCGTGTTCCCTGCCTGAATATGCCTTCTTGATCCCCCAGATAAAATATAACAGGCCGAATACTACCAGCAGCCATCCGGCAATACCACCACGCAAGGATTCTATATTCTCTAGGCTGGTTACTTCCGCGCCAATATAAACACCGGCAAACCCCAAAGCTACCGAACTCCCTACATGTCCAAGGCCGCAGAGTAAGGTGATAACGCCGGTTTTCAAATAAGACCAGTCACGGGCTTTGGCCATTGCGATAAAGGGCACATAATGGTCAGGCCCCAGCAAGGTGTGAAAAAAGCCGATAGAAGCGGCAGTAATCACCAGAACGCTTGAGTCCATGTTGTCTCCCGGGATGTGTTTATGTTTTTATACTAGCATTTTCTCGTTGAGCGTATTCAGCTTAATATCAGCTCATAGATTTGCTTTGGCGTGTTGTGTGCGGCCGATTTTTTCAGGAGTTCCTGCGTAGTATCAGGCGCGCGCAGTAGGCGCCTATAACAAGCATGCCGAAAGCGCAGACTATGGCCGCGCCGGTGGGCAGGTCAAAACGACCTGAGGCGTATATCCCAGCCAAGCTGGTCAAGCCTCCCAAGCCCCAGCCCCAAAGAAGCCGCTTTTTGAAATCATTTGTAAAAAGCATCGTGGAGACGGCCGGCATTATCAGGAAAGAAAATACCAGCAGGACGCCTGCCACTGCCACTGAACTTGTAACAACAAAGCCGAAGGTGACATAAAACAAGAAATCCCAAAGTCTTACATTTATGCCTTCCCTCTGCGCCTCATCAGGATCTTTGGAGATTAGAATAAATTTCTTCCTGAAGGCGTAATGGAAAAACCCGATAAGGCCGTAAAGAACGGCTATTTTCGTTATTTCCGCACTCCCGACGAAGATGATATTGCCTACCAGCATTTCCTTCAGGTGGCTGGCTTCGCCAGGAATCCGGTCAAGCACAAGAACGGCCAGCGCCGCCGCCACCACGTATGTTATACCTATCACGGCTTCCTGCGGGACATGCGAATCTTTCAGCCGGGTAAAAGCATATAAAGCCGCCCCGACAAAAGTGAAGCCTAGCGAGAACAGGTATGCCTGTGGTGAATGAAGTGAGAAGCCGAAAAGCACCGAAACTACGGCGCCCAGCGCCGCTAGCTGTGCCAGAGCCAGATCCACGAATATTACTCCACGCTCAACTACATGCACACCCAAATAAACATGGATGCCGGTAAGTATTAAAGCTGCTATAAACGGCAGTAGCATTAGTTCTATCATTGTAATATTTCCTTTTTATGCATTTATATGCGATCCTCTGCTTCTGTCTGTTATGAATGTAAGTTGTGGAGTCGCTTTTGTTCAGACTAATTACGGCTTACTGAGACAGCTTTCCGACCAGACAATCAAACACTTCAAAGTATGTTTTTACTTCCGGCAGCCCCCCGATCGAACTGGGGACGGTTAATAACCCGGCGCCAGTTTTTTCCGCTATCATCCTCGGTCCTTTAAGCGGATAGTAGGTTTCGGCTATTATATACTTGGCGCCTTTTTCCTTTATTGTTTTGATGACACTATTAATGTGTCCGGGTGAAGGCGGAATACCCGGCTTGGGCTCCACATTTTCCACTATCTCAAGTCCGAAAGCCTGCGCGAAATAAAGCCAGGAGTTGTGATAGGTGACTATTTTCATGCCTTTAACCGACGCCATTTTCTCCTTCCATTCCTTCACTTTGAGCGCCAGCTCCGCCCTGTATTTCTCCAGGTTGGCGGCATAGAAGCCGGCGTTGGAGGGATCAAGGCGGCAGAGGCCGTTTTTGATCGTGCCGGCCATTGTTGCGGAATTATCCGGGTCCAGCCAGTAATGAGGATTGCCGAATATATGTATATCACCCATAGAGGCGTCCACTTTTTTTGTCGGCACCTGCAGGACCTTTATGCCCACCGAAGTGTCCACATAGCCGGGCGCGCCGTAGACGATTTTTCCGTTCCGGGCCGCCGCCACAAGGCTGTCCGCCCACATATCCTGGTCCAGGCCGATTCTGACCAGCATGTCGGCTCGGCGCAACTTTACTACCATACTGGGTTTAGGCTCCACGAAATGCAGGTCCTGATCCCCGGATGAAATACTTTCAACTGAGACCTTATCACCGCCCACCCTCTCAACCAGATATTTCAGATCGGTTGTTGTTGTCATCACTTTTATTGCTGCAACTGCGGGGACGGTCCATAAAGCCAGCCCCGTTATCGCTAAAAATATTTTTTTCATATTTTCTCCTGTTTTTCTGTAAGTTGTCGGTATCACTCCAGATCATGGCTGTGCGGACCTATGCCGAAACTCATCTGTACCCAGCCCTCATTGGCTTTTTCGCCGTAAAGGTTCTTATGCCTGTATTGCACTCTGGCATGCGTAGTTTCGGTGAGGCGCCGGGTCAACATAGCCGAATATACTCTTTCGTAGGAAATAACTGGCATGGCGTTTTCGGAATAGTCGAATCTTACTCCGGCGTCCCAGTATTTGCTCCATCTGTAGTTCACCAGCGAATATCCTCCATCCCGGTTGAGATTGCCGGCCGGCACTTTTCGGGCCAGATGGAACCATTCGTTCTGGAAAGTCCAGCGCTTATAAGCTGAAGGCCAGTGTTTAAGGGCCAGGTCGACTCCGGTTATTTTGACATTATCCTGATGATGCGTATAATGGCTGCCTTTGCCCTTCAGCGCGTTCAAACCGACCATCATCTCGGTTTTGGGACCAAAAGCGAAAGATGTGAGCAGGCGTCCGGTATAAACCTTGTCCGCCACTGAGAATTCATCGCTTTCAACTATAATCGGAACCGTAACCGTGGAGCCGGTTATATCCAGTATCTCCGCCGTATTTCCCTCTCCAACATCGTGATGATGTTCCGGTACGGTCCATGCGCCGCCCTGGATTTCGGCATAAAAAGGCAACGGTATAAGATATGAAAGGGCGAGTCCTTGCCCTACAAGGCCATGGTCGCCGAAGAAGTTTGTGATGACAGAAGGCTGGTCTACCATGGGCCGGTGATGACTGTGCGATTTATTCAGGCGTCCGAAGTCAACATGTATCTTACCAGCTTGTGCGGACAATCCCGGTAAAACTTCAAGGAAACTCATCTTTGCCTCGCATATTTCGGCTTCATATCCATCGTAGTGCTTGTGAATGGCCAGGAACACATCCGCTTTCATTTTTGGATAGATATAGCCCTGAAAGGCGGTTTCCACCTCGTCGAACTCAAGCTTGTTCCTTGATTCATCCGTTTTGTCGTCGCTTATATAGCCGTTAAAAACGCCTATCACGCTTATATCCGGCAGGTTAAGAGGCGTTCCGCGCATACCCTGCGGTGGAGGGGCGGTCTCTATGATTTTGGTAGTGAATCCCTCCGTTTCCTGCGCTATTGCGCAAGGGGTAAGGGCAGTAAATAATAATAAAATCATGAATCTTTTCATGGTTCCTCCTTGGGAATATTATGTGTCAACTGAACGGGCGGGACAATTATCCAGGCCGTGTAATGGAGTACTGCTTATGAGTAATAGAGGAGTTACGCGGAGAACGGCGGGGCGCGGCTGGAACAAATAAAAACAGCAATTCGTTTTGCGAACGGCAATCTGCAAATCAAATTTATGCGGCTGCAATTGTCGGGATGAATTAAAGACTCGTAGTCACCGCTGGGGCTCACTTCAAGGGAGCCAAAGACAGCGCAGATCTGGCAATCATTGTCCGCCGGATTATGAGCGGACTCTGTTATATGAAAAATCCAGGCCCCGCCCACGACAGCTGCTACCGCGAAACAGACCATGGTTCTTCGTAATTCTGGGGATCTCATTAAGGATATTCTATAAATTCTCATTTTGTCTTTCCCTGTTTTGCCCGGACCGGAAAAGGAATTGAAACTTGTCGTTTAACGGTTCTATTCCGCTAATAAATCTTTGCAGTTCCGTGCCTGTAAGCTTTGTCGCCGGCGGCGGATTGATTTTCAGGAAATTGGCGTATCGGCCGTTCGATTTTATGCTGAAATCAAGATGCGGACCCGTGGCCAACCCCGTCTTGCCTACATAGCCGATAACCTGCCCCTGACTGACTCTGGTTCCGGTTTTTATTCCTTTGGCATAAGCGCGCAAATGGCCGTAGCCGGTTACATATCCTCCGCCGTGACGCAACTCAATGAAATTACCGTAACCGCCCTTCCAGCCTTTATAAACCACGGTCCCGTCGGCCACGGACGACACCGGCGTACCCGATGGCGCGGCGTAGTCTATCCCATTGTGCGGCCGGTATATCCGGAGTATCGGATGGAAGCGGGCCTTCGAAAAATACGAGCTTATCCTGCGGTAGCTCAATGGGGCGCGCAGGAACGCCCTCCGCAGCGAGCCGCCGGTTTCGTTGTAGTAAGAGGCGCCGTAATAAAAAGCATGTTTTTCTCCGGTTTCCTCGCCCCGGTAAACGGCGCCGAGCACCCTGGCAGGGCACGGTACCCCGAGCGCGGTGCGGCATTCCTCCCAGACAAGCGCGAAGGTGTCGCCTTTGCGCGGCTCGGTCAGGAAGTCTATCTCCCAGGCGAATATATCCGCGAATTCCATTATCATCCCGGCCGGCACGCTTGAAACGCGCATGGCTTCCCATAGGGAGCTGTCCAAAACTCCCTGGACTGAGAAAGAGACGGTAGAAGCAGGCACCCTGCTTTTTTCCGGTTCAAAATTATCGCCTTTTCGGGAAATGGAATACAAATTTTCCCCACGCGCCAGCACAAAATCCATGACTATTTCCGAATTCCGGCGGCGAAGGTGCACGGCATTCAGTCCGCAATCCATAGCCGCGCCGGGGGTGGAGAATGAAACAGCATAGATATCCCCCGGTTGCAAAACTCCGGCTCCAGCCTTTTTAAGCGCTTTTTCCAGGGCACGAATATCGGCATAAGGAACCTTACGTCCAAATGTGGAATCAAAGGAATCACCGGATTTTAATGTACCGGTGGAGACCAAAGGGGCGCAAATGGAAGGGACCAGTAAAACAAAATCCTGTGATGGCTTTGCATTATTCATGAAGAAAAAGAATATTCCCGCACCGAGTATTACCCTATATACCAGAAAAGGGGTCAAGCTGTGTTTTTTAAGCCAGGCAAGAAATAATCCTATTCCCACAAGCCCGGAAACAAAGGAGGATACGACCCCGCAGACAAACGCAGTGTTAATGTCCCCCGAAGTAAGCTTCGCGGCTTCAAGCAATCCCGCGCCGAATATTACCGGAGTGCCCAGCAAAAAAGACAGCCGTGCCGCTGCTGGCCGGGAATATCCAAGGAAGAGCGCCGCCATTATCGTCATGCCTGAGCGCGAAGCGCCGGGCATTAAGGCTATAGTCTGGGCTAGGCCTATAAGCAGGGCATCCTTCAGGGTGAAAGAAGTTTCATTTAACGTTTGCTTCGCCTTTCTGTCGGCCAGGTAGATAACCAGGGAAAAGAAGATGAGATTTAATGCTATCCCACGCGGATCGCGGAAAACCGTTTCCGCCATGTCGTGTAGTAGGAGTCCGCCTATGCCCGCAGGAATTGAGCCAGCGGCCAGCAGCCAAAGCAGGCGGCCTTCCTTTTGGCGCGGGCGCACAAATCCATCGCGCAGAATATTTACCCAGTCTTTGGCGAAGTAAACCAGCACGGCCAGCAGCGTGCCCATGTGCAGCATAACATCGTAGGCAAGGCCCTGGTATTCCCAGCCGAAAATCTTTGGGGCAAGAGCAAGATGGGCTGAACTTGAAATCGGCAGGAATTCCCCCGCCCCTTGCAATATACCCAAGACTACCGCTTGAAACTCAGTCATAGTTGCCGCCTATTTTGCCGCAGGTTTAAGATATTTCGCCATAAACTTCTCCATAGCCTCGTAGAAGTCAAAGCGGTTTTCCTCATTATGGAAGCCATGTCCCTCGTTTTCCTTTACCATATACTCCACTGCCACGCCACGCTTGCGCAGGTTCTCCACTATCTGGTCGGATTCATTAATGTTAACGCGCGGGTCCTTGGCACCCTGCGCCACAAAGAGCGGGGCTTTTATCTTATCCGCGTGGAAGGCGGGAGAAACCGCTTTCATCTTCTCTTCTTCCGTAGCCGGATCACCTACTTTTTCATGCATCTGGTCCAGCATCGGTTTCCAATAGGGCGGGATGGACTTCATGAAGGTAAGCAGATTGGAAACACCAACGTAGTCCACCGCGCAGGCATAGAGGTCCGGCGTGAATGCCGCACCGGCCAGCGTGGCGTAGCCGCCGTAACTGCCGCCGTAAATGGCCACACGCTTCGGGTCTGCTATGCCTTCTTTTACGAGGTAATTCACTCCGTCGGTTATATCGTCTTGCATTTTAAGGCCCCACTGCTTGAAGGATGCCTCCCAGAACTTTCGCCCATAGCCGGTGGAACCCCGGTAATTCATCTGGAGCACGGCGTAGCCGCGATTAGCCAGAAACTGAACTTCAGGATTGAAGCCCCATGAGTCACGCACCCAGGGACCGCCGTGCGGGTTCACCACCAACGGTAGGTTCTTCGCTTTGGCCCCCTTGGGAACGGTAAGATAGCCGTTTATGGTCAGGCCGTCGCGGGATTTATAGGAAACGGGCTTCATTTCCGCCATTTCCTTTTCATCCAGCCAGGGCGAAATCTCGGCCAGCTTTTCCAGTTTCTTCTCTGCCCAATCATAAAGGTAATAGTTCCCAAGCGTCCGGTCGCTGTAAGTGCGAACTATATAAAGATTTTCCGCCTTGTCGTTCTCCTGTATGCCGACCTCATAGCCCGGCAATTGGAACTCCAGGTCTTTTACTATGGCCTCAAACTCCGGGTCAAAGAACTTGCGGAACGATTTCCAGGTGGTGTAGCGGGCACTTATTAAAACCTTGCGCTTGCGGGAATAGAACAACGACGAAACGTCCACCTCCGGGTGCTCGTAAAGTATTGCTGTTTCTTTTTTCAGCGCCGGGTCGAATTCCACCACGGCGTCCTTGTCCCTGCCTATATTGGAAAGGGCGTAAAGGCGTTTATTGTCAAAAGTGAAAAACATCGGGTCGAAACTTTCCTTGAAGGAAGTGGTTATAACCGGCTTAAATTCCCCATCCTCCTTCTCCCGGTAAAGCAATGTGTGATTGATGCCGTCGGTGGTTACAGCCGCGCGCAGCTTCCCGTCGTGGTCGGTAAGCCAGCCGGTGATATTTCCAGGGTTCTCCGCCAACTGCGTCATTTCCCCGGTCTTCACATTAAGCCGAAACACGTCGAACACCTCTTTCTTGCGGCGGTTCATGCCGATTATCATTTCCAGCTCGTTATCCGGCAGATCGTCTATGATCTGCGCCCTTACGCCGAGATAAGGGGTGAGGTCCTTTAAATCCGCGCCGGTCCTATCTACGGAGACTATGTGAAAATTCTCGTCTCCCTTGAAGTCTTTCATGTATATCAGGCGGTTGTTGCCTTTCCAGAAATAGCCGCCGGTTATGGGGCGTTCCGTCTCGGAACTGACCATTACAGCCTCAGCGGATGAGCGAGCCTGTACGAATATATTCAGGCGATTCTTGTATGGAGCCATGAAAGATATGTATTCCCCATTGGGTGAAATGGAATAGTTCGTCTTTTCCGGATCGCGGAAGAAATCACGCATGGGAATATCACGGGCTTCCAGACAGGCTGGAATCGCAAGCATAACTATGGCCGCCAGATTGATGTTTTTCATTTTTCTCCTATATCTTGAAGGGTTATTTTGACCGTTTTTTTAATGTTTGCCAAATGTTTCACGAAATTACCGCCTATCAAAGTATTACGGGCATGAGAACTGGAAAAACCAGAAATTAAATGATTACACGAGGGGAGGTGCCCTTGCGGGCTTGGTATTCAGCGAGCGAACGGGGGTTGCAAGTGTGACAAAGCACGGGGTCTCCGTGATTAAAACCGGTTCCGGTGCTGCGACAGGACTGGTTGGTGCCGAAAGAGTCGCCAAGGTCTGGCAGAATCGGCATTGAGCGATAGGTTCAGGAGATGCGGAAAAAGCGTGCGTAAAAACATGCGCTGTCATGACAAACAAAGCGAATATCATCAAGCCCAGCGCAAATCTCGCGAGTTGCCTTTTCATTATCATATTAATTAAATCAAATTGCCCTTAGCCAAGCCATGAAAATATTGGATCATGCGGCATCTACCGATGAAACCGGGCGTAAGCGCGGCAGAAAGGGCAGAATTTTTCCAGCCTGGCCATTACGCGACCATAAAAAGAATCCGGCCAGCACCGCTTTGCCACGCAGAACGGGCAGATGGAAGAAATAAAAGCGAAAATTTTATCTTTCATACGATCAGAGTAATTTCTCATCGCCGGAATATAATTCTTCCACCCGCAACACGGCTGCGGCCACGCGCGGATATTTTGGATCCACAATAGCGCGTATTTCCTCATACTCAGGCCCGGAGGTGAAATATTCTATGCGGCCCTTGGCCTGATATGCCTTGCGCGGCTTGGCCAGGAAAAGAAAAGAACCCTTGCTGCCGTTTTTTATATTTTCACGCGTTTTGTGAAAGTAATTATCGATTACGGCTATACTGCCGTCCTCCAGCAACTTCATGCCCAGCACATATACGGAATTAGGCAGTCCGTCTTTATCGACTGTGGTAAAAACCGCCGGTCCCTCCCGCAGGTCCCAGGCCGCTTTCAATATTTCTTTTGCGTCCATCTCCCCTCCCTTGCCTCCAGCGGCTGCCGCTTGCGAAATGTTCTCCAGATTCCTGAAAAAGTCCGCCGTTTCGTCCGTGGCCGGCAATTCCCTGCGCAGCCTGGACAGGAGTCCGCGCCGCACCGCCAATCGGTGCGATGCCGGGTAATTCAGATCATAAAACCAGGAGGCCGACATCAGCAGCATGTCTGCCGCCGTACGCAGTTCCGAGGTGTTAAGCCCGCCCCCGCCGGCAGCCTTGGCCAGCAGTCCCGGCGTCAATTCCCGGCCCGCTTCCATATGCGGCAGCATAACGGGCAGGTAGCGAAAACCGTCTGCTGCCACCGAAGCCAGCACCACCTCAATTATATCCAGTTTATCGGCGTCGCGCAGCAGCTTAAGCAGTTTCGCGCTCTCTGGTTTCAGCGCGGGGATATCGGAGGTTCTTCGGTTGTGGTACTGAACCGCCGTAAACAGCCGATCCCGCTCGCACGCATCGCTGAAGAAACCGGCTGCCAGCGCCTCAAGCGTATTGCGGCCTTCGGCCCCGTGATCCGCAGTATCATCGTCCCTCAGAGAGCCGTGATCCCTGAATTGGGCGAACCTGCCAGCATCGTGCACCAGACCGGCCGCCCGGGCCAGCAGGATTTCGCCCGGTGCCAGTCCCAGACCGGCCGCCAGCAGTGCGGCGTTATCAGCCACCCTCAGGCTGTGCGACCGCTTTAGCTCATACAGCGGATGCAGCGCGCCTTTCTCCCTGAAACCGTCCAGGTACACATCAAACCATCTGTGCAGCGCCGAATATTCACCAGCTCGCATCAGCGCGGTTTCAGGGCTATGGCCCCGGCGGAGCAGATATTAACGCAGGCCCCGCAGCCGGTACATTTCAGCGTGTCCACAACAGCAATGTCCTTCATGATTAGCGCTCCGGCAGGGCAGGTATCAATGCAGGCTCCGCAAGACACGCATGTTCCCGCGTCAATCACGGCCAGCGGCGCGGTTTTCTTTTCACAGCCGCCGTTCCCCTTTCCCGTTCCCGGCCCTTGTCCCCATGGCCCTGTTCCGTCACCTCTTGGCATATTGTCTCCTAATTACCTTTTTCGGTTATTTTTTGACGCCGGAACGGCGCCCTCTTCCCCCGCCGCACCGCGCGCCTTTTCCAAGGCCTTTGCCTCCGGCGCGCGGCGCGTTCTTTGCTTTTCCCGGCCCGCCTGCGCAAGACCCTCTGCCCCGCCCTGTTTTCGGTCCTTTACCATTGGGACCTGTTCCGTCTTTTCTTGGCATACAGTTACCTCCTAACACTTTGTTTTTTATCCAACCCTGATTTTTAGGTTTTTATAGGGCCAGACCGCGCCAATACCTGCGCGCCGATTTTAACACCCGCTCGCGCGGCTATTAACGGACATTTGGCTTTGAATAAGAAATATACCGGACGCGGAGATTCGCTCAAGGTCTCAAAATTGCCCTGTCCCTTGGCTATGACCATATCCGCATTCTTAAACACGGCGTTAAAGCCCGGCGAGGTTTCTTCCAGCACGGTGCCGGGCGCGTCAGAACCGTTATTAATTACTTTCACGATTTTATGCAGACCGGCGGCGCGGGCGTCAGCCATAACGGCATCATTAAGAACCGGGAAGCCCCGGACGGCAAGGGTGACCCGCTGCGGACCCAGTTCTTCTATAAGCAGCCGGTCAAAAACTATTTCGCCGGCATTGTCCGAGATGTAAAGTATAGAAGCGCTTCTTTTTACCGCGCGGTTGAATGCGGGGAAATTACCTATAAGCGGCTCTTTTACCGCCTGCCGCACGGCTTTTCTGACACCAGACAACGTAGTGTCTCCGGCGGCGCCCATATCTATAATATTTCCTGCTATGGCAAGCCGTACCGCGAGGCTCAGCCGGTTTCTTTCGGATCTTATGATATCGCGGAGCCCCGGCAGCATACGCATGGCCAGGCGATTTTGGCGGGCTTTGGCTGAGCGGTAAGGGTCTTCCACGCCGGTGATTTCACGCAGCCGGCGATGTATCCGCTGGCCCATTACAGGGGCGGGCTTTGACATATCCATGTCCTTGCACCACCCCATCACATCCCGCAGTATCCGCTCATGCAGCGTCGGATCGGCGGAAAACATTCTGGCCGAGTCCAGCGCCTGGCGAAACAGGCAGGGGATGCAGTCAAGAGAGGTTTTCATTTTTTTTGTCTTCCAATCACTGTTTGTTCACCGGTCTTAATCCCGAAGCTGGTTTTATCATGCACTTGAATCTTTTGGCCGTATGGTAAATCCCGGCGAAAATAAATACGAGCCCGCTTGCGGTATGCCAATATGAGACAGCGCTGTTATTGATAAACCGGGGGGTATATATACAAAGCAAGCTGGTTGCGGATATCGCTATAAAACTCAAAAGAAGAAGCCAGTTCCAGAAAAAACGCAAAAACATTTTCGTTCCGGGCGATATCGCCGATATCGCTTCGGATATTACAACCAAAACCGTCATCGCCGTTAATATTGAAAAGAGCATTTGGCGCGGGGATTGCCGCCGGCTTTGAATATCATCGCGCCGATTATCCGGTTTTTTTGCGGCCGTATTTTCCGCCAGCGTCGAGGGATTTTCAGACGGCAATTGTTGTTTCACGCCAAGTGCCGGCTGCGGAGTATTTTGAGCCGTTAGCGTCAATTGCTGTGATTCATCGCATATCCCGTCGCCATCGCTGTCTATATAGCGTCCGCATTCTCCGGGGGCGCGACAATCTGTTCTTCCATGCGAACAGGCGGAAAACACTGAAAATGGCAAAAGGGAGAGAATACTTGCCAGTAAAATAAATGAAGCTATGAGAATTTTCATGTCCGCCAAGTCCTTAAGGGCGGCACGCGGTCCCGCCAGGAGGTATAGTAATAAGGTTTGATATCAAGGAGCGGCGTTCCGTCAAGGATGTCAACATTGTCCAGGAACAGGATATTCTTTTCACGGCGCAGCAGTTCAACAATGCTGAGTCCCACGGCATTCGGCCGGAGCGGAGCGCGGGTTGAAAATATCCCCCGCTCAGTGTCCTCCCGCAACGGTTTAATCTTCAGTTTAGCGGGGCCGGCCTTGTTAAAGTGATAGATGAGGTAAATGTGAGAAAAATCTTCCAGATCGCATAACCCGTTTTCAAATTCACGGAAAATTTCCGCTTGTCCTTTGCAGCCCCTGGCATAAGCCGGTTGTATGGGTGTCTTTTCAGCCTCGGTATGCGTACTGCGTATTACGCCTATGGGTTTGAAGCTCAGGATTGCGTTTTTCATTTTTTCACCTGGAAGGATGTTTTATCTTTCCGTTAAATTGTGACCAGCCTGTCGGAATCCCTGACTATCTCATAATGATCCTTAAGTGTTGACAGCGGGCAGATTTCAGAACCTCCGGAGCTTCTGATCTTCAGGCAGGTGCCGCAGGCCAGGAATTTCCCCCCCGCGGCCAGAAAATTTCCCGCCTCCACTTTGACATTAAATCCTGCATCCTCTATCTTGTCTAGCTCAACTCCCCGGCCGGAAAGGAAAATCTTAACCTCGTCGCCCTGCTTCAGGCTGTACAGCGCTAATCGCAGCGCGTTGAAAACCGTTTCCGGGTCGGTTTGCGTTATTATCATTCCCAATTTCATGTTTCCTCCTCGCCAAATTCCCGCTAATTACGCTTACTATCAGGCGCCAGCTGTCATTGTGTTATTTCCGCACTTTTCTTATGACTACCATTTTTTTGCCGGTCAGACCCCTGAAATTCGCGCCCTCGCCCAAGTGGCGGAGAAGCAGTGGAATATTGTCCACGACCGTTCCGCCAACGGCGTCTATCCCACAATCAAATAATACGGCGCTCAGCGGCGCGGATGGGCCCAATAGTATTTTGAACGCATTTTTATTACATAGTTCCAATATCGGCTCAAAAGTTAGGTTCAGCAGCGTCAACGCGGTAATCGCAACCGCATCGGCGCGCGGCAGCAGTTTCGCCATCCGTTCCGGAGGAAGATCATCTTTGTCTTTCGGCGCGAGTTCAAAGACCCATAGTTCTTTGGCCAGCGTCTTCAAGCGGTCCGTGAACGGAAAATGACCTATTACCGCTATATTTTTACCGCGTCCGTGCTCGGCGATAAGTTCTTCAGCGTTGATCATTTCATATTTAAGCGTCGGCAGGGCGGAATTTATGGCCGCCATGCCGAGCGAAACTTCCGGGCCTTTGCCTGAAAGCGCAAGGGCAGCCAGTTCTCTTACCGGCGTTCCGGAGAGCGAACCGGCTCTTTGTACCGGTCCGCCGCAGATCCCGTCTTTAACAGTTGTAGCCAAACCGCAACGTGCCGTGCCGTTTCCATCGGAAGAAACAACGGCAGTGGTAAAAAAACCGATATGGGCCGAGATTATCTTCCTGTCCTGTGTTTCGCTTATAAGTCGTTCAATAATATTCACCACATCTCCTTAGTTAAAGATCATGGCTTCCGGCTTAAGCAACATCAGCACACCGAGCGCCAGCATAAGCGCTCCGCTGATGCCTTTCAGTATCTTACCGTGGGCCTCGGTCATATGGTAGCGGCCCGCGGTACAAACAAAAAGCGCTATTATTAATGCCAGCGGGACTATATAGGCTGCGTTGTATACGGCTATATAGCCGTATTTTTGCCAGAAGCCCGCCTGCCTGAGCGAAAGCACCCTGCTGAAGACGGCGGGCAGGCCGATGGTGCAGCCCAGTTCTATGAGGTTGACGAATACGGCCAGGGCAGCCGTTGCCGCTATCATGACGGCGGTTTCGCGCTCCGCTATTATCCGGCGTATTTTTTCGCCCAGTTTTATTTTGGCCTTGCCGGAGATCATAAGCGAGACGCCGCGCCTGAAAAAGAATATTTCCTTGAGGTTTACAAGGCCCATAACGGCGGCTATAACGCCCAGGGCTGTTGTTATCCAGCGTGCGTGACCGATTATCAAAAAGAGGTTAAACCATGCCGCCATGAAGGCAAAATAGACAAGGGCCGATGTTACGGTAAAAATACCTCCAATGATCAGCATTTTGCGCGGCGAGCCGGTATAGGCCAGCAGGCCCATCAGAAACATCAGGACCCACATAGCGCAGGGATTAAGCCCGTCAAGCAGGCCCAGGGCCAAACTGAAGTTCAGCATTGACACGGAAGAAGGGTCTATTTTTCCCAGCAGCGGGACATTGATACCATGGCTTTCGCAGGGACACCCGGCTTTACCGGTCAGTATGTCCAGCGCAGCGGTTATTTCCGCCGGAGTGCGGTTTGGGGAGAAGCCAGTCAGCAATTTCTCCCCTATAAAAAACGCAGGGAAACCGGAAGGAGCGGCTTTATGCGCCGTCAAATATTGCGCGAAAAGTGTGAGATTGTTTTTATCGCGTTTAACCTCGTAGGTGTTCACGCGCAAACCTGGATAGGCCGCGTTCAGCGTTGAAAGCCAGGTTATAGCTTTGCGGCAATGTGGACAGTCATAAGCGTAAAAAAACGCGATTTCCGCTTCTATAGGCGCGGACGTAGAAAATGTTGATTTCGTCAGAACGGATTTTGCCGGTTTAGCGCGCTGAATTGCCGGGGACGGAATTCCCGCGGAAACGGCGGATGAACCGGCCTGAAGTTTCCCGGCAGCGGCGCTCAGGCCCCTGCCCGGGATTAAACCGCTCTCCTGTTCCAAAAAGGGGAATTTTATTTCGCCGGGCCCGCAGGCGTCAGTCTGCGGGTTCGTCAGACACGGTTCCTTGACATCAGCCGCGTAAACGCCGGCGCAACAGAAAAACATAACAATGAGGATTTTTCGCATAACTTGCGGGCAATTATACAATCAATTTGCTCCAGCCGAGTTTAAGACTGGCCAATACCGGTTTAAGTTTGAGCCGCGTCAAAAACGGCGTCCTGTCTATAAAAAGAACTCCGTCCAGATGGTCTATTTCATGCTGCAGCGCCCTAGCCAGGAAACCGCGCGCGTTTATTTCCACCGGCAGGCCGCGTTTGTTGAGCGAACGCACTTTAACATTCTCAAATCGGCGCACTCGCGCAAAAAGGCCCGGAAAGGAAAGACAACCCTCTTCCCCGTCCTGGCGGCCCCGTGCGGACATTATCTCCGGATTTATCAGGACCAGCTTTATTTCCGGCTCGTTCTCCCGCGCTATTCTTATTACCGACAGACGCAGGTCCAGCCCGATCTGGTTGGCGGACAAACCTACCCCCCCTGCGGCCGACATCGTCTCGAACATGTCGGCGATTATGCCGGGAAGTTCGTCCTTTTGAGCGGGGAAATTTACCGGCTTAGTTCTCTTCCGGAGTATGTTTTCCCCGTATTTGCAGACCCGCCTGGCTGCCATAATATTTACGGGCAAAGCCGGGAGAATTTTTCGGCTATGGCCTTTACGGCGTCCCGGGTTTTTCCGCTTTCAATGTCATAAAGGGTTTTCCCTGAATCGGCTAACATAGCAGCCCCCGGGTCCAGGGGGATTTTACCAAGGAACTCAACGCCCAGTTCAGCCGCCAGTTTCTCACCGCCGCCGCCGCTGAAGATCGGCGTTTCAGCGCCGCAGCCCGGGCAGACAAAGCCGCTCATGTTTTCAACTACGCCGGTTATTTTCAGCTTCAGGCTGCGCGCGAAGGAAGCGCTTCTCCTCGCATCGTCCAGCGCCACTTCCTGCGGAGTGGTCACCAGCACGGCGGTAAGCTCCGGTATGGCCTGCGCAGCGGTAAGGGATTCGTCTCCGGTGCCGGGTGGGGAGTCCAGGAAAAGATAATCCAATTTTCCCCATTTAACACCGCCCAGCAGCTCTTTTATAGCCGAGGTCTTGCGGGGGCCGCGCCATATAAGCGCGGTGGAAGTATCCATTCCCAGCAAGGCCATGCTGCAAACCGAAAGGTTCGGGGCCGCGTTAAACGGCAATATGCTTCGCCCATCCGATTCAAGACGCACACCGGTTATTCCAAGCATGCGGGCGACATTCGGGCCGTGCAGGTCAATATCCAACAGGCCGGTTCTTTTGCCGGAGGCAGCCATAGCCGAGGCCAGGTTAACCGCCACGGTGCTTTTACCCACCCCTCCTTTGCCGCTCATTACCAGCACTTTATTGCGAACCAGCTTCATGCCTGCGGCTATCTCTTCATCCTGTTGTTTAATGGTTTCTTCCATTGACGCCATTTAAGCCTCCTTACCCGCTTTCAACTGTGCCAAAATGGTGCGGCAAGGATATACTCTTGTTCCTGGCTGGATGAGTATTTCCGCCCCGGCGGGCAGGTAAACCGCAACCTGCGAACCGAAATAAATAAGCCCGAGCCTGCCGCCGGGCCGCAGCGTGTCCCCGGCTTTAAGCGGGCAGGAGATGCGCCTGGCGATGCTGCCGGCTATCTGTTCCACACCCAGCGTTTCCCCTTCATCCAGTAAAATTTCAATATGGTTCCTGCGGTTAAGCGAAGCCTCTTTTTTAAAAGCCCGGAAAAAAGTTTCACCAAAAACACCTACGGATTTAACAGTCCCAACCACAGGGGAATACTGGGCATGCACATCCAGCACTGAGAGAAAGATTCTTATAACAGGACTCCCGTCTTCTAAACCGGTTTTAAGCACCGTCCCGTATGAAGGGGCGAAGATAACGCCGGGTTCTGGTTTATGTGGAACAAAGCGTGGCTCGCGGAAAAAGAAAAGGGTAAAAGCCGCTGAAAGCAGGAACAGTGCAGCCGCCGCCGGGAGCAGGGATGGCAATGTAAAACAAAGAAGTGCCGACAGCGTCAAAGTGCCGCCAAGTTCAATAATCAGCAGGCGCCGCCCTTCTTCCGCAAGCGGGAGAAAGCCGCTTTTCATGTTTTCCCCCGCCTTTTGAGCGTATCAGGCGCGCTTACCGGGGAAACTTCAGGGGCTTTTTCACCGTATACATTGATCACCTTTATCCCGCCCTTGCCGAGTCTCTCAAGCTCCGCGCCTATTATAAGGCAGGCCGAGGCCATTTCATTTCGGCTGAGAGGTTTTTCTGAACATGGACGCAACGGGGTGTTAAGCTGCACCTCGTCCGGGGAAATCATGGTGTAGAGCGCCGCGAAATCCCGCGTGTAAGCCTTATTGCGGTCAATCAGCATGGTCTGTATGGCCAGACGGTTACGCCTGCCTTTTGAAAAAGGAACGAGCCCCTTAATTATCTCGTCAAAACATATCCGGGGCCCCGGTCGGTTGATTTTTCTGAAAAGTTCATTATTCGGCGCGTCAAGTTTGGCTATCACAAAATCAAAAGCTGTAAGGTCTTCCCGGATTTTTTCTGAACACATCATCGACGCGTTGGTTATCAACGCGGTTTTTTCCGGCCTTAACCTGCCGCATTCCAGCAGTAATTCCTTCAGGTTAGCCGCAAGGGTCGGCTCTCCCCTGCCTGAAAAAGTAAGGTAATCTGCCGGGGCCTTCAAGGCGGAGAGTTCTGCCCCAAGCGCCTGCGGTTGCACATAAACAGCGCGTTCCGGATGTACCGGCGCACAGTCGCCCAGCTGGCAGTAAACGCAGTTAAAGTCACAAATCTTTTCTGGGCGTGAAATCGGGTCTATCCCCAAAGACACGCCCAGCCGCCAGGACCCCACCGGGCCATAGCAGTATTTAAACTCTGTCATGCGCCCGTTCCAGCCATAGCGGGCTCGCGCCGCCAGGCCCGGACAAATTTTTTCGCGGCATTCTCCGGCAGACAGACACAGACCTGACCCTGCAGGTCAGCGGTTTTTATGGCCTTCGCGCAGCCCAGCGACAGGGAAGGGATTTTATTGTTTAAAGCCCCCGCCGCACCCTCAGAACAGAAACTCATCACCCCGGTGAATTTACAGGCCAGTTTTTTACCCGCGATAACTGACCAGGACTGCGCCAGGCCGTTGGCGGATTCAAGCAGCATAAAAGAAAGGTAAAGGTCGGCTCTGGAACCGGGCAGATTGAAACTTATATAAGCAGGGCTGAAAGCGAGGCGCTGCACCCCGGAAACTGCGGATTCAGGATTGATAACACGGTTAAGCCGGATTGGGATAAAGCTGCCGAAAGATGGGGCCTTCGCGCCTGGGACATTGAAAGCGTACTTGGCTCCGCCGCAGGGGATGGTTGAAACTTTAAGCAGCACCGGCTCCGTTATAGCTCGCGCGGCGGCGGCGCAAAAACTCTCCGGCGAGGAAAGTTGCATCCCGCGCGGCTTTGTTTTGTGAAACTTAACTCCGATCCAATGCGTCCCCATCATTTCCATAAGCACGCTTCTTATTTCGCTGCTATTTTCGTTTATCATAAGGTTCCTCCTGTAAATTACCAAAACACACAGTTCTACACACCGCAGGAATACGCGGAGACCGTTAAATGTTACTTTTTCAGATATTCTTCAACAGCCTGACGCACTGTCTTAACTCCGGAAATACCGGTAACGCCTTTTATCCCGGCGGCCTCGATAGCGGTTTTAGCGTTGGGACCGAGGTCGCCTGTAAGAACCACCTGCGCACCCTGCGCCGCCACCTGGCGCACAGCTTCCGGTCCGGCGCCGCCCTGCATACTCACGGCATTATTTGCAACCGGGGTAAACTTCATGTTCTCGCTCTCCACTATCACGAAATAAGGCGCCCTGCCGAAACGCTCGCTCACTTTAGCCTCCATCGAGCCGCCCATCGCTGAAACGCATATTTTCATATTACTCTCCTTTTTAATCTCAATAACCGAATACAAAAAAAGCTATGGTCCCCACACCACCAAGGCCCAGCAGGAACTGCAGCACAGGCTTCCCTTTTTCCGGGTGGCGATGCGCCGCCGGGATAAGGTCCGCCAGCGCGATATAAATAAAACTCGCGGCGGAGACGGCCATTACATAGGGCAAAGCCGGCTTAAACGAGGCCAGCGCATAATAGGCGACGAAAGCGCCGGGCAGCGTAGTCAGCGAAGACGCGATATTGGCCCACAGGGCTTTTTTGCTGGACCAGCCGGCCGCCAGCATTATGGCGAAATCTCCAGTTTCCTGCGGTATTTCATGGGCCACCACGGCCAGCGTGGCGGTGTAAGCCAGGGCAGGGGAAACCAGCAGCGCCGAACCGATAAGAACCCCGTCTATAAAATTATGCAGCGCGTCTCCGATAACAATCACAACGCCGGCTGAGGAATGAACCTCGCAACTTTCTTTGTGACAATGCCGCCAGAGCAGCGTTTTTTCCAGCCCCAGGAACAGGAAAATTCCGGCCAGCGCCGCGCCCAGCACCGCCGCCGGCGCGGCGCCCATATTTAGCGCCTTGGGCAACAGGCCCAGGAAGGCGGCGCCCAGCAGGGTCCCCGTGGCGTAACTTATAAGACAGGGGACTAGCCTGCCGCGCGTTTGTTCCGGGAAAAGCAGGAAGATTCCGGCGGCCCAGACGCTTAACACGCTGCCGGTAAGACTCAGGATAAGCAGTCTCAGTTCCATCAGGGTTTCACCAGATACTCGCCCAGCGCGCGGTAGAAAGCCGTAGCGGCCAGGATAGGGCAATGCTTATGATCATCCGGCACTTTTCCCAACGTCTTAATTATAAGCCCGGGGGAAACAAAAAAAGCCTCCGACAGCGGCCGCTGGTCCGCGTAAAAAGCTACCAGCGCCCCGCAGGCCTTGGTAACGCCGCAGCCCTCGGTGTAGTATCGTATTTCCGTTATTTTATCGTTCTCAATATTAATATAAAATTCCATAGTGTCGCCGCAGGGGCCGGTCACGCTGGCGGAGGCCGTCGGGTCGTTGAGGCGGCCGGAATATTTTTTAATTGCGTCTTCCAGCGCTATTTTTCTTTCTTTCATGTCATTTTTCCAGTTCGGTCCGTAAAATATTCCAGGCTCTTTCCACAGCATCGGCAGCGAGACTGCTGCCATCTTCGCCCAGAGTTTTGCGGTCCAAGAGAGTTTTTACCACCCACGTATCAAATGGAATCCGGCCAAGCAGGCCAAAGCCTAAACCGGTGGCTACCTTTTCAAGAGTCTCTGTTTCTTCTTTATTTAAATCCCACTTGTTAACCAGCAGGAAGCCTTTTATTTTCTGCTGACGCAGCAGTTCCGCCAGACGCAAGAAGTCGTGCCGGCCGGAGACAGTGGGCTCGGCCACGGCCACCACGGCGTCCACGCCGCCAAGCGAGGCCAACACCGGGCAGCCTATGCCGGGGGAACCGTCCAGGATAAGGAACTCCTTTCCGGAGGCTTCGGCTGCCTTTACCGCCTCCGTTTTTAAAAGCGCTACCAGTTTGCCGGAATTCTCTTCGGCGGGCTCAAGGCGCGCGCCGGCAAAGGTTCCGAAACGGCATGGGGAGATTGCCCAGGCGCCGCTTAAAACCTCTTTGAAACTTATCGCTCCTGCGGGGCAGTTCCAGGCACAGACGCCGCAACCCTCGCAGGAAGTTTCGCTTATGCGGAAAGGCGCGGAGGCGACAGCGTCAAAACGGCAAACCTCCAGGCAGCGCCCGCAGGAAGTGCACTTGTCGGGGTTGATGGCGGCCTTTTTCCCGCCGAAAAAACTCTTTCTCTCAACCGGTTCGGGGGAAAGTATTATGTGCAGGTCGGCCGCGTCTACGTCGCAGTCGGCGGTTATGCAGGGCGCGGCCAGACGCGCGAAAGCTCCGGCCACCGTGGTCTTGCCGGTGCCGCCTTTGCCGCTTAAAATAAGCACCTGTTTCATACGGCGGCCCCCGCTTTTATGGCGGTAAATATTTCTTTAAGCGTTTTAGCGTATTCAGGTCGGACCTCCAGCATTGTCTTTCCGCGCGAATAGGCAACTGCTATTTCACGGTCAAAAGATATTTTCAGCAGGATCTTAACGCCTTTTTGCGCGCACCAGGCTTCCATCGCGCCATCACCCAGATCATAACGGTTTATAACAAGGGCGTGCGGAACTTTTATTTTTTTAAGCGTCTCCACGGCCAGCTTCAGGTCACTCAAGCCGAAGGGAGTAGGCTCGCTGACCAGCAGACAGAAGTCACTGCCGGTCACGGCATTTATCATGGGGCAGGAAGTGCCGGGAGGGCAATCTATTATAACATCGCCGCAGGAAGGGGCCAGTTTTTTTACCGCTTTTATAAGCCGCACCGGACTTGGCTCCCCTATATTCATAAGACCGTCGGCGAAGAATAAATCCCCGGAACGGCCACGGCGTATTTTACCGGCGGCATGAGGTTTCTCTGTTATAGCGTGTTCCGGACAGGACAACACGCAGCCGCCGCAGGAATGGCACATGTGTTCAAAGAGGAAAGGTTTGCCGTTAAAAAGCTTTATAGCGTTATACTCGCAGACCTGTTGGCAGCGGCCATGCGCGCGGCATTTGGCCGCGTCTATTACGGGCACCGACACGCTAAAATCGGTTTCGGATTCTATTTCCGGCTTAAGGAACAGGGCACAGTCAGGTTCTTCCACATCGCAATCAAGCAGGGCGACACCGGGGCCCAGTGCCCGCGCCATGGCGGTTGCCAGGCTGGTTTTTCCGGTGCCGCCCTTGCCGCTTGCGATAGAGAGTTTCATCTCGTACTTGCGCAACTATTATTGAGCGCAGTCCCCTTCGTGGCCATGGTCTTTGCAGGGTTCAATGCCGCCCGCCAGTTTGTTTGAAAGCAGCGCCTTTACCGCATCTTCGGCTTTACCCGAGTAGCAGGCTATCGGCACGCCCGCATCCGCGAATTTCTGCTGGGCTCCCATGCCCATGCCACCGGCTATAACGTGGGTGATCTTGTGTTTAAGTATTTCTCCCACAGCCTGACAGCCTCCACCGCCATGCTGCGCGTTATTGGGGACAACTTTAGAGTTTTGTATCTTGCCGTTCTCCGCTTCGACGATAAGGAAATGACTGCATTGACCGAAATGAGCGCAGACTTCGCTTTTCAAGCCTTGGTCGTCGCTAAGTGTAATTCCGATTTTCATTCCATTCTCCTTGATTTATGGCGCAGACGGGAGCTGAACGCACCCGTCTGCGGCAATATTACTTTCCCTCGCCTTTTATCTCACTCATGCGCTTTTCCAGTTCGGAAAGGCGCGTTTTGATTTCTTGTGTCTCGCTTGCAATAAGCTCCTTTTCAGACACAGGCGACGAAGAACGTCCAAAGACGCCTCCGAACCCGAGTCCCCTGCCGTATGCGCCTTCCCTGCGCCAGGCGCCCCCTCTGCCGCAAGGGCCTCTCCCTCCGCCCATCGGCCCAGTTCCCATGGGTCCCGTTCCGTCTCTGTATGGCATATTTACCTCCTTAGAAATGATAATCATTCTCAATAAAGTGTAAAAAAATTACCGGGCGCAGTCCCTGCACAGTCCGTAAAACTGCATTACATGGCTGTTGATCTTAAACCCGTACTTTTTTGACAGTCCCTCTTCGGTCTTGCGCAACAGGTCCATCTCTTCCTTTATAAAGTCGGTATAATCCACTATGCGGCGGCAGGAGGTGCAAACCAGGTGATGGTGGTGGCCTTTTGCATGCGGACCATCCGCGAATTCATAGCGTGCCTTATCGTCGCCGGTGTCGAGTTTGCTTACCATGCCGAGCTTTGTAAAAAGCTCCAGAGTGCGGTAAACAGTCGCCAAGCCTATATTGGGGTATCGCCGGCTTGACGCTTTAAAAACATCCTCCGCTGTAAGGTGCTCGCCCCTGGTGCTTAGCGTGTCCAGCACGGCGTGCCGGGCAGGCGTGATACGCCGCCCAAAGCCGCGTATCTTTCCGCAGCAGCAATTTCCGTGATGCCCCTTGAGAATTTTCATATATCTCCAGCCAATATCCTATTACGCTCAGCGAAACAGAACATAATTGAGAACCATTCTCAATTATATATTTCCTTAATCAGTTATGTCAAGGGCTAATTGCGCGACACCAAGCCTGCCTGTATTGATGCAACCGCGCACATATCCACTATATCTTCAACGGAGCATCCGCGCGAAAGATCATTGACCGGCGGGTTTAACCCAAGCACTACCGGGCCGATAGCTTTACCCCCGGCCAGGCGCTCAACCAGCTTATAAGCGATATTCCCGCTGTTTAAATCGGGAAAAACCAATACATTCGCCCTGCCCGCGACCGGACTGCCCGGAGCTTTTTTTTCACCTATCCAGGGAATCAGCGCTGTATCGGCCTGCAATTCCCCGTCTATAACCAAGTCTGGGAATTTTTGCCTGGCGATTTTTAACGCCCTTCGTACTTTAAGCACGGAAGGATGTTCTGCGCTTCCCTTGCTGGAAAATGAGAGCAAGGCCACTCTCGGCTTCAACCCGAGAATATCCCTGGCTGCGTTAGCCGCCGCGCCCGCAATTTGGGCCAGCATGGCATCTGAAGGATCAGGGTTCATTCCGCAATCGGCAAAAACCATTATGCCGTTTTCGCCGAAAGACTTATCCGGTACTTCTATAATAAAGCAGCTGACCACCGGCGCTATACCGGGATAAAGCTTGCGAAGTTCCAAAACAGGCCGCAGCACATCGGCGGTGGAGTGCGCCGCGCCGGCAACCATGCTTTCGGCAAAAGAATCAAGCAATAATGCGGCGGCAAGATTAAGACGATTCTCCATCAATAGCAAGGCGTACGATATCCTGATGTTTTTCCTGGCAGCCCAAACCGAAGCCCCCCTGTTCTTTATTTCAGGTGAGCATGGGTCAACTATTTCCATCCCGCCGGGAGAGAAATTTTCACCTTCCCCCGCAGTCAGCATTATAATCGGGCGGCACACGCCTAATTCTAATGCTTTGACGGCGGCATCCTTCATACGCGGATCTGACCCTTCAGGCAAAAGCACGCGGGCAGGCGACAGGCCGGCCTTTTGACGCAGAATCGTAGAGATAGCCATTAATATCTGTTGCACTCCCTAATAAAATACATTGATAATAGTTCAGCTTTTGCCTTCAGTGTGCAGATATTCGCTTATGCGCCATTTCCAGTGTTTGGGTATTGTTTTTACCGGTCCGCCGGCTATTCTAAGCGCCTTGCCGTTTATCACCGCATCGGCCAGTTTTAGTCTGGCGGACGCCAGTATGTTGCCGAACGTCTGTCTGGAAATTTTCATATCCGCTGCCGCGTCTGTCTGGTTTTTGCGGTTCAGTTCCGCATACTTAATTGCCTGGAACTCGTCCAGTTGCAGCGTTATCTCCTTGAGTTTATAAAGAGGTGCCGCACCGGGCTTGAAGTAATATGCCAGGGGCCTGGAAACCACCTTTCTGTGTTTGAATGGTCTTGCCATAGTTATTGGCTTATGCCAATAACCTATGTTAACAAGTTTCGTCTTCAAAAATCAAACGTAAAATGTGACGATTGGAAAGATCTATGGGATTAATAAGGAATATAGCAGATTCTCCAGTGCCTGGCGCCTAATGCTGCGCGAGAGCAGGCAACAGGCGGTTTATGGCGATTATTCTTCTACAAGTTCCTCTTTCAATTCTGTGACTCTGTGTTTTTCCGGCAGCAGATGTTTTGGCGTGAAGCAGAACCCGGCGATCATTGTTGGTATGACCGCGCTGGCGATAACGGCTATTACAAGCAGAGAATATTGCGCGCCGTCTATTATGCCGTGGCTAAAGCCGTACAGCGCCGATATGGTTCCGAAGGTAAGACCGGTAGACATCATCAGCGTGTAATACCATCTCTCGTTCTTTTCCTTGCGGAAGAAAGTTATCGCCGGATACAGGCCGAAGATTTTAGTGGCCACTTTCCCCGAAAATAAAACCAGCAGCGCCAAAGGGGCTGAAACAAGCGCCGGTATGGAAACAAGCGACCCCGCACGCAGAAAATAAAAAGGCGTAAGAAATCCCACGGTAAGAGTGCGCAGCCTTCTCAGCCAGTGATTGTTTTGGGACGCGAATTCGGCCAGCGCCATTCCGGCTATGTACGCCGGAAGCACGGCTTCGCTGCCGGACCATAGCGCAAGCGCGCCAAGCGAGAAAAGGAAAAAAGAAATCCATTTTACCCTTATGGCCGCGGTCCTATTACCGTAAATATTCGTCAGATGGTTCGTTATATAGGGAAATAAAAGCAGGGCAAAAAATGTAACACCGATGAAAATAACTGTTTTATAAGTGAACGGTGCGAAAATAAGTCCCAATACTATAACGGTCCCGAGATCGTTTATAAAACAAGAGCCCAGTATTCCTTTGCCGAATTCTGTGCTGTTGAAGCCGGTTTCTACCATTACGGCGTAAACCACTGCCATTGAAGTTGTGGAAAGCGCCACCCCCGCAAGCAGGCTTTGGGCGCCCGTCCAGCCAAGCAGGTAGTACGCTGCGGCGGAGCAGCCCAGGAACGGAGCAAGGAAGCCGATAAGGCCTATCAGCAGGATCTCCTTCCATTTTATAGAAAGAGTTTTTTTGTCAAGTTCGGCTCCGGCCAGAAAAGTTAGAAAGATGGCGCCACTACCGGCCAGGAATTTCAGCCATTCGGCGTTATTATCCATCGCTCCGGGTGCAAAATATCTGTTTGCTACGGCGCCAGCCGCGACGCCGACGCATATTTCAATAAGTGCAATGGAGATTTTAAGGTGGTAAGCGATTACCGCGGATATCACCGCCAAGCCAAGCCACAGTGAAGCCGTCGCATACATGTGTTCCATAAAAAAACCTCCATCTGTTTTAGATAGAGGTCATCAGCCCATTGTGAGCGGTTTCCCCGGTGAGGCCAGGGAGGCGGACATCATCGCCGTTAATTTATTGTATCAAAATTTAGCGCTTCAGGTGTCCCGATTAACAGCGGGAGCGGTCAGATTATGGGCATTGTATGACGCCCTGAGCCCACAAACAGCCGCCGCAAGTCGCCGGATGGAGGTTCCCGCCGCAGTCCTCGGTGTTGTCTCCGCTGTAGGAGCATCCGCCGCAGGCGTGGCAAGGCGAAAAATTAAACTCAGAGACCTTCTCTCTGAATGAAACATAGTCTTTGGAATTCCATATCGCGTTGAGACCGCGCTTAGTGATATCGCCGAAGGAATGGCTTTTGTTGTGCCGTTCGGCGCTGTGGATGTGTATTTTATGGGAGTGCATCAAAGCCATGCACGGCGCGACTTTGCCGTCCCAGCGTATAAACGTGCATCTTTCGCGGATGAAACGGCACCGGTCAATTGGCGCGCCGAGCGGGGTTCCCATCAGTGAGATCGTCTGATTGCCGTTGGCAAGCGACCAAAGCGTGTTCCTGGTAAAGTCGTTGAGATCTATACGGGGAATGTCCACCGCTGTTCCGCCGGGAGCGTTGGACATGCAGCCGCTTCTAATGGCCAGGGAGCAGACCATCTGCTTCTCCATTTCCGGCGAGTATGGAATGACATTGCTGACCGAGATGAATTCCGCCCCCGTCTTTTTCGCCAGCCAGCCGAGGTTCTTCAGATCGTTGAAATTGGCGCGCGTAACTACAAAAGCTATGCCCAGCTCCAGTTTCCCGCGCAGGGGCTTTATGTTTTCCACTACCTCCCGGAATCGCGCGCCCTGCCGTGTCCGTTCAAAGGTCGTGTCGTCAGCGCCATCGAAAGATATCCAGAGGCGGTCCAGCCCGGCTTTCAGCAGGCCGTCGCGCATTCCGGCGTCCAGGAGCGTGCCGTTGGAGACCATCTCCGTATTTAAACCGGCTTTTTTGAGCGCCGAGACCATGCGGATGATATCAGGATGCGCGGTCGGCTCGCCGAAACCTCCGAGCATTACGGAATCAAGATGCGGAAACCCGGGCAGTTCCGCCAGTATTCTTTTAAAATTCTCCCGGGACAAGTCCCCCTGCGGTTCGTTCCAGGTCTGCCGGATGCAGGTGCGGCATGAAATATTGCATCTGGAAGTGGGCTCGATATAGAGGCGGGATAAACTGTGGATATCCGGCAATATTTCCAGGCGCCCGCGCATGGCTACGATATCCAGCCTGGCATTCTTCGACAGGCCCAGTTTCTTCGCGGCGTAGGCCGGAAGAATTATAGTGTTGTCATTTATAGCCCTGGCTTGCGGCTTTTTCATGGTTGTATCGGCTTTGTGCCGGAAACAAGCATATCCCCTTTATTCCTTGCTTCCGGGCAAAGCGGTCGAAGTTACGAACCAGCGCCGGCCTATCCATAGGGATACGCTTACCAGGCCTATGAGCACCGGCACTTCCACCAGCGGACCGATGACCGCCGCGAACGCCGCGCCGTGGCCTATGCCGAAGGTGGCTATGGCCACCGCTATCGCCAGCTCGAAGTTGTTGGAAGCGGCGGTAAACGACAGCGTAGCCGATTCTTCATAGGAAGCTCCGGCTTTTTTGCTCATCCAGAACGAGATGAAGAACATCAGTGTAAAGTAAACCAGCAGCGGTATGGCTATGCGCACCACGTCCAGCGGTACCTGCACGATGTTCTCGCCCTTTATTGAGAACATGACCACAATAGTGAACAGCAGCGCTATAAGCGTGAGCGGGCTGATGACAGGGATGAATTTCTGTGAATACCATTCTTTGCCTTTAGCCGCTATAAGCGAGAAGCGCGTGATTATGCCCGCGATGAACGGTATGCCGAGGTAGATGAACACGCTCTTCGCTATTTCCCCCATGGTTATGTTCACCACCGCGCCTTCAAGCCCCAGCCAACGAGGCACCAGCGTAACAAAGAAGTAGGCGTAAACCGAGAAAAACAGCACCTGGAACACGGAGTTGAACGCCACCAGCCCGGCGCAGTATTCCCGGTCGCCTTTGGCCAGGTCGTTCCAGACTATTACCATAGCTATGCAGCGGGCCAGACCTATCATTATCAGGCCCACCATATATTCGGGCTTATCACGGAGGAAAATTATAGCCAGCGCGGTCATCAGCACCGGGCCCACCACCCAGTTCTGTATGAGCGAAAGGGCCAGCACTTTTTTATTGGCAAATGCGCGGTGCATCTCCTCGTATTTCACTTTTGCCAGCGGCGGATACATCATAAGTATGAGGCCGATGGCTATAGGGATAGAGGTTGTGCCTACGCTGGAGGCAGCGTTGAAGTCCGCCACGGCCTGCGGCCACATCCAGCCGACGCCCACGCCCACGGCCATAGCCGCGAATATCCAAAGCGTAAGATATCTGTCCAGAAAAGAAAGTTTTGACATTACTCCATTCATTTTATTCCCTCCGTTATTTCAGGCAGTTTTTTAACAAAATCCCGTATCTCGTCGCGCACCCGGCGGTAATGCGGCATGGCCTCTTCTTCCGGGGCGCCTTTTCCCGCTACCGTCGCCGGGTCGTCAAAGCCGCTGTGTATTTTTTTGGCTTTCCCCCAGTATACGGGACAGGCCTCGCGAGCGTTATCGCAAAGCGTAACCACCAGGTCGAAATTGTCGCTCTTGAAAATTTCCAGGCGCTTCGGCTTCTGGCCGGAAATATCCACGTCGGCCTCCGCCATAGCCTTAACCGCGCGTGGGTCCACTTCCCTTCCGGGCCTTGTGCCCGCGGAGAGCGCCTCCACCTTACCGGCCAGCAATGATTTAGCCCAACCCTCGGCCATCTGGCTGCGGCAGGCGTTTCCGGTGCAGAGAAAAAGGACTTTTTTCATTTACGTTTCCCCGACTTTTGCGCAAAGACAGTTATACTGGAAGCCACGCCGGCCAGCGCCCTGCCGGCTTTGCCGGTTATGGGGTCGGAGCAGGTGCCGGCCGCTGAATATATCTTGTCAGAGAGCAGTTTTATATCGGTAAAACCGGCGTCTTTTATGGCGCCAAGGTAGTCCTTGCGTACCAGCGCCCCGGCGACGCAGGCGGCGTAAAGCCCGGCGTGTTTTTTAAGCGCAGGCGGCAATTCCCTGTTCAGCACTATATCGCTTACAACTATGCACCCGCCGGGTTTCAACGCGCGGAAAGCTTCCCGGAAGACAGCCGGTTTGTCGGGTGACAGATTGATGACGCAGTTGGAGATTATCATATCCGCTTCGCCGTTCTTCACGGGAAGTTTTTCAATAACACCACGCCGGAACTCAACATTCTTAAGGCCGGTGCGCAGGGCGAATTTGCCCGCGTTCTTCGCGGCCAGTTTAAGCATATCCGGAGTCATGTCCACGCCTATGGAAAGCCCCCTGGGGCCTATTTTCTCGGCGGCGATAAAAACGTCTTTGCCTGCGCCGCTGCCCAGGTCCACCACGGTCATCCCTTTTTTTAATTTTGAAAAGGCCACCGGATCTCCGCAGGAAAGCCCCATATCCCCCTCGGCTGCCGCAGTCGCCGCTCCGCCGCAGCAGGAAGAGCCTGAGCAGCAGGAGGATGAGTTTCTGGCAACCTCGCCGTACGCTCGTTTCACCAGCAGGCGTGTGGCGGTGTGTTTTTTATTTATGGTCATAATTCGTTCTCCTGTAAGTCAGCATTTGCAGCCTATCACGCAGATCCCGTTCTTGCGCAAGGCCAGCCTTTTTTCAAGCCTGGCTATGTCGGTAGCTACCATGCCGCAGCAAGGTACGGGGAGCACAAGCCGCTTTATGAATTCGCGCAGCGGGCCGGCTTTCGCCGCCAGCGAATACATCGCCCAGCGGCCTTTCTTCTCTTTCTTTATGATCCCGGCCGCGCAAAGCGCGCCCAGGCAGCGCGAGACGTTATACTGGCTCTCCCGCATGGCGTCCACTATCTCGCAGACGCACAGCGGGTGGCTGGCGCGGCCCAGCAGCGCCGCAGCCCGCAGCCGTCTGGGGTCGGCCAGCGCCTTAAGAGCTTTTACCGAGGAGTTGATGTCGCGTCCCGCGTTATTCATATATGCAATTATACGCATATATAGCGGCGGTGGTCAAGGCGCCGTTTGGCGCGTCAGAGGATGCCGAAGATGTATTTAAGTCCCAGATAGACTCCGCAGGCTATGAATATCCAGGCGGTGGCGGGTTTTGCCCAGCGCTCAAACTTGCCGGCCAGGCCGGTTATCGCGGAGATCTTTTTAAGGCCGAAGTCTAGAACTACCGCCATGCCTATCACCGGCAGGGCGGTGCCCAGGCCGTATAGCAGCGGCAGCGAGAACGGGGCGGAGTTATTGGCGGCCAGCGGTATTATGACGCCGAAATACAGCGCTGCTGATATGGGGCAGAAAGCCAGGGCAAAAATAAAGCCCATGATCAGGGAAGAAACCGCCCCCCCTTTGGCCTTGAATTTTGAGAGGTCAAGAAGATTGAATCCAACAAAGCCCCGGCCGAACATGTCCAGCATATACATTCCGGCCAGCACCAGTATAGGCGACAGAGCCTGGTTGCCGTATTTCTGCATGAAGAACGAGAAGGAGGGCGCGCTTAAAAGGCTTTTTACCAGCAGGAAGCCGATGATTATATAGGCCAGCGCCCGGCCCAAGGCATAAAGCAGACCGTGCAACAGTACGGCCAGTTTGTGGGAGCCGGAATGTTTGGAGATATAGGTAAGCGCGGCTATGTTGGTGGCTATCGGGCAGGGGCTCACCGAGGTGATGACCCCTGTCCACACGGCTGTCAGCGCCGCCGCCCAGAGTTCAGCGCTCATTTCTCGTCCAGCAGCTTATGAGTCTCGTCGGCAACATAGTTCATGAACGCGTTTTTGTCTCCGAGCAACTGCCATGTTTTTTCCAGCTTTACATGTTTAAGCGCCTTTCCGCCGGAAAACTTCTGCACCACCACAGACTTGGAATTAAGCCAGTAGTCCTGAATAAAATGTTTGCCAGGCTCTTCTTCCACGTTTACGCCTTTAAAAACCACTTTCCAGCCTTTATAACCGGAAGTAAAGTATTTCTCCACCGCTTCCCGTGTATATGCCTCCAGGGTTTTACAGGAAGAACAGCGCGTATTGGTATAGAAATAATAAACCACTGCGGTTTTTTCCTCCGCTACGGACTTAACCGTCTTTTTTGCGGTTGCCGGCGCTTTTGGTTCCGGCTTAATCGCAGGCTGAGCCGGCTCCTCTGGCGCGGTTATCGCCTCAACAGGCGCCACGAGCGCTTTGGGAGCTGCGGCCATTTTATACGCGGCCGACGCCATGCTCACGCCAATAAAGGCTATGAGCACGAATTTCAACGCTTTCCCCGTGTTTTTAGGCGCGGGGTTTTCAGATAAGTTGTTTTGCATGTTTATATACCTTCATGGTTTTACCGCCGCAGGCACACTGTTCGGCAATATTACTTAGCCTCCGCTATTATTTTCTTAAGTTCTTCAATCGGCGGGATCTTCGCCGCGAATTTAACCTCGTCGTTAATGGCGAGCGCCGGCGTCATCATAACGCCCATATCCGTTATCTTATTGATATCGGCTATCTTTTCCATCTTGTACTCAATCCCCAGCTCTTTGGCAGCCGCTTCCGCCGCCGCATAAAGCTTGGCGCATTTGGGGCAGCCCATACCGAGTATCTGTATTTTCTTTTTCATATTCCTCCTCAAAAGAAAGCCCCGTAGAACATGCCGCTGAATGTGGCCATTACTACCACCAGCGTGACATACACAGCGGTTTTCTTTGTGCCCATTACGCTTTTAAGCACCAGCATACTGGGCAGAGAAAGCGCGGGGCCGGCCAGCAGCAGAGACAAGGCAGGGCCTTTACCCATGCCGGAGCCTATAAGCCCCTGAAGTATCGGCACTTCGGTTAAGGTGGCGAAATACATGAAAGCCGCCACTATAGAAGAAAAAAAATTGGCGGAGAAGGAATTCCCACCCACCGCCCAGGCAACCCATGCGGAAGGGATAACACCCTCATGCCCCGGTCTGCCCAGCAGGAACCCAGATACGAAAACTCCGCCTATCAATAGCGGGAAGATCTGTTTTGACAGGTCCCAGGAGGCCGCGAACCAATCTTTCATTTCCCCCTCGCCGGATGAATTTAACAGCCAGGAAAGGCCGATAAACCCGGCTGAGAACGAAAGCACAGGCAGATCACGGTATAGAAAAGCCAGTATAACCGCAGGCAGGGCGGCGATTATCAGTTTTTTAGAGTGTGCGCCGAACCACAACTTGAGCATTAACCCCAATGCAACGGCGGAAGCGCCGGTTAAGAGCCATTTAACCTGAAATAGTGCATAGAAGAAGGCGTCGGAAGGATCGGCCTTGCCCCAATTGGCGAAGACAAGCACAGCCGCCATAGCGGCAAAATACAGAGAAGTCTGCCAAAGCGGCCTTTTTACTTCCGGCTCAGGCAAATCAGCTTGCGCTTTTACTTTGGCGTCCTCTTCATGCCTGAAGATAAAATGCATGGCCAGACCTATTACTACGCTGAATACCACCGCGCCGACGGCGCGTGCAGCGCCCATTTCAAAACCGAGTATCCGGGCGGTCAACACTATGGCCAGCACGTTTATGGCCGGGCCTGAATAAAGAAAAGCTATGGCCGGGCCAAGGCCCGCTCCGCGCTTATAAATACCGGCAAACAGCGGCAGCACCGTGCAGGAGCAGACCGCAAGTATGGCGCCGGAAACCGAGGCGACGCCGTAAGAAAGGACTTTATTGGCTTTAGCCCCGAAGTATTTCATCACCGATGCCTGGCTTACAAAAGCGGAAATGCCTCCGGCAATGAACAACGCGGGAACAAGACAAAGCACTACATGCTCCCGGGTATACCACTTGGCCAGTTCCAGGCCCTCTGTTATGGCTCCGTCAAAGCGCGGCAGCCCGACCGGCAGGAAGTAAAAAGCAAAAAACACGCCGATAAACCCGGCCAGCCATTTCCATTCCTCCTTCCAGTTCATCATTGGCTCCTTTTGTTGAATTTGGCGCAGACGCTTATATTGAGGACACAGCGCAGCTTTAGCCTGTAAATTACCTGGTTGCCTTTCCTTATAGAGTCAACAATGCCCGCGTTCCGCAGGACCGACAAGTGCTTGGAAATGGTTGAAACATCATCCCCCACCATGTCGGTCAGCTCGCAGACGCAGGTGTCGCGCTTGCCGAGGTGGTGCGCTATGAACAGGCGGGTGGGGTGCCCAAGAGCCTTGAACGCCGCAGCTTCTTTTTCGTACGTGTCAAGAATGTTTTTTTTCATATTTGCTATTCTACCAAAAGGCCAAATACCTGTCAATTGTTACGCGCTGCTATCGGTATATTTGGGGCTTAAATGCGGTGGTTGTTGCCTAACCAATTCGTACCGTGAAAGGAAGTGTGGGGAAGCCTTTTAATGAATCGTGCACTTTTTCGTAAACGCTTATATGCTGGAACATCCACATGTTTGGCCGCCTCCGTGCCCTCAGGGCCTCAAAGAGTTCCCCAGTTCTGCGCCGGTTATAAGCAAATCCCAGTTCCGCCAGCCTGGCCACCCAGTAACGCTTTGGCCTCTCGTTTACGTGGTGCAGCCCCCCCTGGTTGGGCGGGGCTGCCGACAGAAGCAGGGTATCTCCGAAGCGCGCCAGATTCTTAAGGAAGACGCCTGAAAGCTCATCGGGGATATGTTCGGCCACCTCCAGGCAAAGGGTCAGGTCAAACCTGCCCCAGGCGTTCTCAAAAGGCTCGGTAAGGTCCTGCCGGTACACGGGCAGGCCGAACGAGTATTCGAGGGGCGGTGCCACCCCGTCCAGCGAGAATATTTCCGCGCCGAGCCGCCTAAAAAAATGTCCGTAGACGCCGCAGCCGCAGCCCAGGTCAGCCACTCGGGTTGGATGGAAGCGCCGGTATATCTCCCCCGTTATCGCTTCCGCCGTGGCCACGTAATCCGCGTTGCCCGGTCCCCACTCCCGGAAGAAGGCCTCTCCGTAGATATTTTCCAGGTTCTTCATCATACGCGGGGCCGGAGCAAGCGCGAGCATACGGCGTCTATCCTGAGGCGGTATTTCCTGTCACAATGTATAAGCACGTCAGCCCAGTTGCGGCTTTTCGGGGGGTGTGGATGTTTAGAACCACAGGAGCCAAAAGACAAAAATTCCTCTCTAAAAGTCGACAAAAAACCTCCGAATCGGGTTTGTCGAATTGGAGGTAAAGTGGCGGGGGTGGACGCTGCTGCCGGCGTATTTCCTGCGGATCTTAAGTCTGGTTCGCAGCAAGGGCCGTCAGATACGCGGCGAACTCCGGATCTTCCCCCCGCAGCAGGGCTGGCAGCTCGGCCCGGAAATCCTGACGCCGGCACCAGTCCCGCATGTAATCCTCCCACGATGACCAGCGCCGTTCCTGCATCTGGGTCATGCGTTCCTCGTAGAGCAGCAGATACGCGCGCTCGAACAGGGAGACCAGCATTTCAAAAATGATGGCCATGCGCTCACGCTGCTCCGGGGTCAGTGTAACGGTTTTTCCGTCAGAGAACAGGTGCAGGTCGGGATTGGCCAGCGCTATTTTAAGAAACTCCTGGTAATTATCGGAAAGCGACTGGTAGACCTCATCCTCTTCGTTCTCGCGTTCCTTGCGCTGCTCAAAAATGAACACCGCTATGGCCACCGGCAGACCGATCACTGTCACCACGTAGCTCAGCATCTCCCAGGTTTCCAGTTCAAACATTGCAAGTCTCCCCGCAGCCTGCCGGTTTTATGCTACCTGGCCCGGTTCAGGATCGCCGACACAGCGTTTATCTTGCCGGCCAGCACGCCGTGGATGCCCAACTCCTTGCGTATCTCCGAGAGGAATTTATGCTCCGGAGAAACCACCTTTCCGTCCGCCAAGGCCATTTGCGCGGCCCATGCGTATGCCGTCTCGGCCAGCCGGGCGGGAAGCAGCGCGGCGGCTTCCGCAATCACCTCGTCCCGCCCTTTTCCCGACACAGCCTCGGCTACGCAGGCGGCGTATTCGCGGGCGCTTTTAACGCCGGTAAAAAGCGGGCTCATTATCAACATATGGTCCATTCGTTCAAGCTCGCGCTTTCCCACCTTCCCGTCGATGGCAAGCGCCAGAACGCATATTGCCATCACCGCGTCAGCCGGGGATTTCAGCGCCTTTTGCGGGCGGCCACACGCGCAACCGCAGGTATTGGTATTCTTCATGTAAATTCCTCCCAGTATTTATCAGTCCGAGCGCATATTCTAACAAATATGCACGATTCAAAAGAGCCGGAAACATCTTCAGCCGATTTTAATCTCTGCCAGGTGTTCCGCCCGGTCGTTCACGAGCGGGATGGCCTTATCAGCGCGTTCGCTCCCGTCCACTATCACTGAAACCGCGTTGTTGCCGGGCCCGGACCGCTCTATGTTTATGTGGTAGAAAGTTTCCCTGTACCGGTAGTGTATTTTAAACGACCGCCAGTCATCAGGCAGGCAGGGCTCAAGGTAAAGCTTGTCAACTTTCAGCCGAAGCCCGAGTAAATGTCTGATTATAAGCCGGTACATCCAGGCCGCGGAGCCGCTGTACCAGGTCCAACCGCCGCGGCCGGCGTTTCGGGCGCCGGAGTAAACGTCTCCGGGCATGACGAAAGGCTCCACCTTATAAACGGCACATTTGTCCGGCGTGTCTCCATGGCGGATGGGGTTTATCAGACCCATAAATTCCCAGGCGCGCTTGCTGTCCTTTAAGAGCGCGAAAGCGATGGCGGTCCACACGGCTGCATGTGTGTACTGCCCGCCGTTCTCCCTCACTCCGGGGAGATATCCCTTAATGTAGCCGGGATTGCAGGCGCATTTGTCAAACGGCGGATTAAACAGCCTTATCAGCGAATTTTTTCTATCCACTAGCTGGAGGTCAACCTGGTCCATGGCGGCCGCCGCCCTCCCTATATCCGCCGCGCCGGAAATAACGGCCCAGGACTGCGGGATGGAATCTATACGGCATTCGGAATTGGAAGCGGAGCCGAGCGGTTCCCCGCTGTCGAAATAAGCCCGCTTATACCACTTTCCGTCCCAGCCCGCGGCTTCTATGTTGCGCGACAGCGTCGCCGCTTCCTCGCGGCATAGCGCGGAGAACTGCGCGTCGCCGCGGCTTGAGGCCAGGGCCGACATAGAGTTGAGGACATGACAGAGGAAAAACGCCAGCCAGACGCTTTCCCCCTTTCCCTCGCGCCCCACCAGGTTCATGCCGTCGTTCCAGTCTCCGCTTCCCATCAGCGGGAGTCCATGTGTTCCGAACCTGAGACCGTGTTTTACGGCGAGGACACAATGTTCGTACAGTGTCCCGGTTTTGCCGGAGACCCTGGGCAGGTCGTAATAGGATTCCTCTTCCGGCTTTACTGGCGGGCCTTCCAGAAAGCCTACGGGCTCATCCAGCACGCCGGTATCTCCTATCTCCTCTACATAATGGCAGACTGCCAGCGGCAGCCATAGATAATCGTCCGAACAGTGGCTGCGCACCCCGCGGCCGGAAGGCGGGTGCCACCAGTGCTGCACGTCCCCCTCCGTGAACTGGCGGGCGGCAAAAGCAAGCAACTGTTCCCGTATCATTTCCGGATGGGAATGCGTCAGAGACATCAAGTCCTGGAGCTGGTCCCGGAAACCGTATGCCCCGCCGGACTGATAATAACCGCTGCGCCCCGACAGACGGCAGCTTAGAACCTGGTACTGCAGCCACCCGTTTGCAAGAAAATTAACTGAGTTGTCGGGAGTTTCAACATATACGTTGCCGAGGGCCCGCTTCCAGTAGTCCCAGACCCGTTCCAGCTCGGCGCGCACCGACTCTATTCCGCTGAACCGCTGCAGGATACCGCGCGCCTCATCTGCATTTTTCGCGGCGCCGAAGATGAAAGCTATTTCCTTCTCGTCGTTGTCGGCCAATTCGAACTTCACCTGCATGGCCGCGCACGGGTCCAGGCCGGCGCCCGTTTTTCCGGAAAGTGTCTCGCCGCGCATGGCCGCAGGGGAGGCTAGCGTGCCGTTGCGGCCTATAAACTCCCGCCGGTCGCCGCTCACGAAGCGCTCCGTTTCACTTACATCCAGAAAAACTACTCTGTCCGGGAATTCCTTATTGTAATGGTTATAGGCCGTCAGGGCTCCGCTTTTGGGGTCCACCTCGGTCAGGATATGCATGTGGGTTTTATCCCTGAGCGTTCCCAATACCAGCTCATTGTATGAGGCGGCGGACAGCCTTCTCTTATGTCCGGAAGAGTTTTTTAATTTTAAAATAGCGAATTTTACTGGCTGGTCCAGGGCGACGAATATCGTTAACGCGGACGAAATACCGTCCTCCTCATGATCGAAAGTGGTATAACCGAAACCGTGACGCGACAGGTAGCCGGTGCTCCCTTTTGCCGGCAGAGGCGTTGGAGACCAGAATCGTCCGGTCTCCTCGTCGCGCAGGTACAGGGCCTCGCCGGTTGCGTCCATAACCGGATCGTTCTTCCAGGGGGTCAGGCGGAACTGCTGCGCGTTCTCGCTCCAGGTATAGGCGCTCCCGCTTTCGGAAACTATGGTCCCGAAATGGCGGTTGGCGAGCACGTTCACCCATGGCGCGGGCGTAGTTTGCGACCGGTTTGTGGCGATAACGTATTCCCGCCCGTCAGGTGTAAAACCGCCCAGGCCGTTGAAGTAGGCCAGGTCGGCGCGGTGCGCGGCGCTTTCCGCTTCCGGCGGGTCCTCCCTTCTAGCCGTCGCAGATAGCGGCTTGGAGGCGACCGATTTTGTCACGCGGTCAAGATGTTCGCTTAAAGTCCCGCCCCTGTCCGAGATCACTATTCTCGCTACGGTCAGCATAAGGATCTTGTCCTCTTCCGACATCTGATCGGCGCGCCGAGAGAATATCCGGCCCTGCTGGTTGGACGGCAGTTTTGCGTTGGCGGAGATCAGGTCATTTATCTTTTCGTTCAGCGAATCCCGGTAAACGGAACGGTTTTCGTTCCAGATAATCAGATCCACGGCCAGGCCTTTCATGCGCCAGTAAGAGTGTGCCTGTGCCATCCGCGCGATCAGCCCTATATTCTCCTGGTCCTCTACCCGTACTATTACTATTGGCAGATCTCCGGAAATGCCGTATCCCCATAGATCAGGTTGCCCTCTCCTGTTCTGTTTGAGCACGCTGGCGTGCGCGCGCCAATCCGGATTGGCGTAAATTATGGCGCTGGCAAGGCGCCCGTACACCTGCGCGTCAGATTCCGACGCATTGATCTGCTGCAGAGTAACCTGTCCATGCGTCCAGGCGAGGTCGAAGACCCTGTCAGCCAGGTTGCGGTCCCGGTACTTCTCTATCAGCGCACGGGCGGCATCCCGGTCGTGGCATATTCCGGTGACATAATCTATAACCGCCGATTCGCCGGGTTCAAGTTTTAGTGTGCAGCGTATGGCGACAACGGGGTCTATAACCGCTCCTTCGCTGTCTGAAAGCTGCCCCGCGCTGCGCAGCGCGGCAGGGCCGGCCAGCGTATTGCCCCTGCCTATAAACTTGTCACGGTCTGTTTCGTAGGAGGCGCCTGCCACGGTCTTACCGTGTACCGCCATGAAATGGGTCATAACCGGGAACGCGTCCTTGCCGGACCGCGGCCGCCGGCTGCAGATTATGGCCTGGTGCGACTTTATTATCTCCGTCTGTACGAACAGATTGCTGAAAGCGCGGTGCGAAAGGTCCGCGGCCGCATGGTTTAGCACCACTTCCGCGTAGCTGGTCAGTTCTATGGTGCGCACATTCCGGGATACGTTCCTGAGGTTTACACGGCGCAGGTCTATATTATCTTCGGGTGAAACCGCTATTTCGGTATGCGAGACTATATTCCTGTCCCTGCGTTTAAATTCGGCCCGCGACCGGGAAAAGATGGCTTCATATTGGTCTGGCTTTTTCAGCGTCGGCTGGTACGTCACAGACCAGAATTCCCCCGTCTCCGTATCACGCACGTAAATGAAGGCGCCCTCGTTCTCCAGCGCCGCGTCCTCGTGCCACCTTGTCACCGCTATATCCTTCCAACGGGTGTAGCCGCCGCCGGAATTAGTCACCATAAGGTTGTAACTGCCGTTGGATAAGAGGTGCGTTTCCGGCGCCGGGGTGTTGGGAGTGGTAAAAACGCGCGAAAGGGCGTCGTTTTCCTCGGTCTTGCGCAAGAGCCCGGAGACCTCGGTGTCATAAAGGAAAGGCGCGGCTTTGGGCACCCTTTCCTGCAGCAGGAGTTCCGTGGCCTTGAACATAGGATCGGCTAAAAAGCGCCGCTGCATGGGCTTGTCCAGCAGGACGTATGCCAGGGACAGCAGTGACATTCCCTGATGATGCGCCATGTACGACCTGACCGTCGCGCGGGACCCGTCGTGGGCGGCGCGTGAAGGCGTATAGTCCACCGCCTCGTAAAAGCCGTATTCACCGCCGAAGCCTCCGGCAGCCAGGCGTTCCAGGTTCTCACACGCCTTCTCCGGCTCTACCATCAGGGCCAGCGCCGAGGCGTACGGGGCGACCACCAAGTCTTCCGAAAGCCCCCGCTTAAAGCCAAGGTCCGGCACGCCGAAAGAACGGTACTGATATGTCATCGCCGCATCCAGCTTATTGTAACCTGATTCGGACATCCCCCACGGAATATCGTTATTAGCGGCGTATTCTATCTGGCACGCCAGCATCGCCTTATAAGTCCCCTCCAGCAGTGTGCCCGCATAGACCGGCATCACCAGCAGGGGCATGAGATATTCAAACATCGACCCGCCCCACGACACCAGCACGGGATCCCCGCCGTACTTTGAAAGCAGCCGGCCGAGCATGAACCAGTGCTTCTGCGGAAGTTTCCCCTGGGCTATAGCCACGAAGCTGCAAAGCCTGGACTCAGAGGCCAGCAGGTCGTAGGAGCCCTGGTCCAGCCTGTGTTCGGAAACGTTATAGCCTATGGAAAGGAGGTGCGCTCCTTTGTTGTATAGGAATTCAAATTCCACGTTGGAAAGCTCGGCGCAGTTCAGCGCCATGGCCTCTATGGCGGTTATCCGTTCACTCGCCCGGTCCCCGGTTTCTTTCAGCGCGGCCCGCAGTCTGGCGAACCATTCCTTCTCCCGTTTCGCGTCATAATCGGAAATGTCTATGCCGGCGGTTATGGAGTCTATAAGGCTGAAAAGCTTTAGTTCCAGTCTGGCGGCCTCTCTAAGGGAGGGTATGGCGTCCAGGCTGAGCAGTTCCCCCCGTAGCCGGGCCAGCCGCTGTCTTTGCCGCTCATCCCCTTTATCCCACATGCCGGGTATCTCCGGGGGTATGAACACCCACGGCGCGATGAAAGCCATGTCCTCCAAATAGTCGTAGCACTGCTTTTCAAAAGCACGTACCCATCGCCTGGTACTGTCGAACTGTGTCCCGTTCAGGCCGGATAGGATCTGTGAGCATTCGGCGGACAGGCGCCGCAGGAGGGCGTGCATTTCCGAGATGGAAGCAGGCGGCGCTTTAACTTTGGCGCGGAGTTGCGCGGCCTGCTTCGAGACCGCCCGCCCGGCCGCGGCCGTGCCGGTTATCCTGCTTTTCTCCAGCCCGGCGGCGCATTCCTGCAGCACGGCCAGGGTATCTGCCAGCCCGGCGAACATTTTGGGAGAGACCACCTTGCTGCCGGTCATTTCCAGCAGCCCAGAGCGCAGTACCAGCAGGTGGCCGGCCATGTTGCCGCTGTCTACCGATGAAACATAAAGGGGCTTGAGCGGCTTCAGGGATTCGGTGTCGTACCAGTTATAGAAGTGCCCCCGGTATTTCTCCATGCCGGTCATTGTCTTAAGGGTCTTTTCTGTCCGGTTGAACATCGTCCCCATAGAGATATAACCGAAATCGGAAGCCGCCATGTTAGACAGGAGCGACAGACCGATATTGGTGGGAGAGGTTCTGTGCGCCACCGCTCCGATGAACTCTTCCTGAAAATTGTCCGGCGGCAGCCAGTTATCCCGCTCGGTCACGAAAGTCTCGAAAAAGCCCCAGATCTTGCGCGACAACCCCCCGAGAAAAATTACGCGGGCATCGGACAGCGCCGTTTTGCGCGGCGTCGGCGGCCTGCTGACCAGCCAGGCGATGGCCGGGGACAGCAGCCACAGCCCCGATATCCCCGCCGACAGGGGGTCAATACCGCCCTTCAGCGAAAACAGTCCGAAACCCAGCGCCGCGAGAGGACCGGCAGGCATACCTTTGTAATATTCGGGGATAGTTCCGGCCGACCGTGGCTCCGCCTCGCCGGAAGCGCGCCATTCCAGCAGGCGTCTGCGCGAAACGAACATGCGCCAGCAGGTGACGGCTATGGCGTGAAGGCCGTAAAAAGCTTCGTGAGCCAGAAACGCCAGCGAAAGACCGAACTGAGCGGCACGCACGGTCAACGAACTTAGAACCGAGTTTAAATGCGTCTCCAACGGGACGTCGCTGCTTTTAGCGGCCGCGTCCACGCAGGAGACGAACAGCGGCGGAAACCCCGACAGGACTATTACTACCGCCAGCCAGAACCAGGAAGGCTCAAAGAAAAGCCAGCCGGCCAGCGCCAGCCACGCGGCGGCGGCTGGAACTATGCTGCGCCTCAGGTTGTCCAGTATTTTCCATTTTGCCAGCGCCGGGAGAGGGTTTTTCACCATCCCGCCGGCCCCGGGAACAAAAGGCAGCAGCCAGCCCGAGATCTGCCAGTCGCCACGGACCCAGCGGCGCCTGCGGTTCATGTCCGCCAGATAGGTTGAGGGATATTTTTCGTAGAACTGCACGTCGGTTACCAGCGCCGAACGCGCGTAGCAGCCCTCCAGCAGGTCGTGGCTTAAAATGAGGTTTTCCGGCAGGCGCCGGTTAAGCGCCGTTTCGAACGCGTCTACGTCATAAAGCCCTTTGCCTATGAAAGAACCTTCAAAGAACAGATCCTGGTAGATGTCTGAAATTGTTTTTGTGTACGGGTCAATGCCGGGTTCGCCGCCGAAGATCTTTATGAAAAGAGAAGGATCGTCGCCGGGGTAGCCGATGTCCACCCTGGGCTGCAGGATGCCGTACCCGGAAACTATCCGCCCTTTCTTTTTGTCGTATACAGGCCGGTTCAAAGGATGGGACATTATCCCCGCCAGGTCCCGCGCCGCCTCCCTGGGCATGCGGGTGTCCGTGTCCAGCGTTATCACATATTTAACCTCGCGCAGTCGCTGCGTGTCGCCGCTTATTAAACTGAAACGATCTTCACCCGTGCCCCTGAGCAGGGCGTTCAGGTCGGAAAGCTTGCCCCTCTTGCGCTCATAGCCCATCCATATTTTTTCCCGCTCGTTCCATCTGCGCGGTCTGTGAAAGAGATAAAAAACACATTCCTTATGCGGGAGGTATTTCCGGTTAAGGCGCTCTATGCCTTTGCGGGCCTGCTCCAGCAGCGCGGCGTCGCCGGGGAGGGTCTCCTGCGGCGCGTCGAAGAAATCCGTCAGCAGCGCGAACTCCACATTGGCGTCTATATTGGCGAGATAACAAACTTCGATGTTGTCTATGAGTGAATCCACTCCCTCGGAACTGGTCAGCATCGTGGGGATTACGGTCAGAGTATGCGCGTGCGCGGGTATTCCTTCCGAAAAATCCATCCGGGGAAGCTTCCTGGGCTCGACGGCCTTTGTAAAGAACCAGTTCGTCATGGCAATAGCCGCCTGACTGGTGATAAAAAGAAGCGGCAGCCCGAACGCGGCGAACCATGGCCAGCCCTGAAGTCCCCGGTCCCAGGCCAGCGGCAGTATCGCCGCGGCCATGGCGAGGGTAAAGAAGGTGACAGACCCTGTGTACAGGGCTAACGGCAGCGCGGTTTTTTTGGCCTGCAGTTGATCACTTAACCGCGGCCGCATGCCAAGGGACCGGCAAAGGTCATCCAGCCCCCTATCAATGAGATAGTAGCCAACATGCGCGGCCGCTGCGCCGCGGCTTCCGGAGACCTTGGCCTCCGCTGCCAGGGCGACGGCCCGCGCCGCGACCTCCTCTTCCAGCAGCCGGCTGCGCAGAGAAAGCTTTTCCACCGTGTGCCGATAGCTGTCGCGCGTGGAGAAAGCCATCCCGGCGTAATGGCCGGAAGGGTCCTTGCGTAATTCCTTTTCCACCACGCTTAGGCTCTCCACGAATTCGTGCCAGTCGGTAATTTCCAGAAAGCGCAGGCTTTCTATGGTGTTGGAGATAGAGACCTGGTCCGCAGCCTGCTTGTTGTTAGCCGACTGTATCAGCCGCTCTATGGTCTTGCCCTGCTCTGCCAGCTTCTTTTCCAGCCACACCACAGGAAGGTTGAAAGAGTGGCTCTGCCCGTGCAACTGGCGTACAAATTCCGCCACGAAAGAATCCGACATAGGCAAGTCCAGCTTTGCCATCGACGCTATCTCCAGAATAACGCCGCTGGTGTCCTTGTCCAGCGCTTCCAATATTCTGTTCGCGTGGTAATCCGCCGTGTCGCGGGCGAGCTGCGACAGGATTATGCGGGAAGCGATGCGCCTGAGATTCTCTATCAGGGCAAGACGTATCATTATCGGGACGGCCCACAACTCTCCCAGCCTAAGGTGTTTTACGGACTGGTACGCAGCCACAAAGCCGGACAGACCTTTAATATCCAGCCGGCCGTCACCGTGGGACACTATCTCCATGGCCAGGTCATAAACCCTTGGATACCCGGCCAGCGGGCCCCTGGTAAGGCTTGGCAGTTCCTCGCTGTAGCCTTTCGGCAGGAATTTCTGTGCGAGGCGTATTTGTTCCTCTATAAGGTAATAATTATCCAGCAGCCAGTCGCCGGCGGGAGAAATCCTTCTTTTGACGTTTCCAGGCTGGTTCAGAAGTTCGTAGACGCGCAGTATGACAGCCTCATTTTTCTTGAGGCGCGCCAGAAGTTTGTCGCGCCCCTTTTTAAAGCTGACGCTGTGCCTTGAGGCCAGGGTTGCGGCATAGAGTTTTAACTGGTTAATGGTAAAAAGTTCAGCCTTAAGGGGCTGCTCGTCGGATATTCTGGCCGCGGGCAAGATGGTACTCAGGCGGTTTTTTATAACCGGAAAGTTGCGTTTGACAAATTGTAAAAACATCCACTATTCTCCAAATCGGTAAGTTATTCCGGCTTCTGTTTTTTTACTCATTTTGCCGGCTTCTTTACGTCTTACACGGCACATCGCAAAAAAGGAAGTCGTGTTCAATTTAGGACTACTGCGCATCATGCCCCTTGCAGTGGGCGCTTGGCGCCTCGCTTTGCTTTGAACACCTCCATTACTGCCAAAAGAAGCAAGGCGGCCCCCATAACCATCAGCCATTGAGAATAACTGACCGGCGCTATTCTCAGTATTTTCTGCATGAAGGGCAGGTGCATTGAAGCTATATGTATGCCCTGCGCAAGCGCGACACCGGCAATTAGAAACAAATTTCGTCTCAATGGTACACGGAAAGCGGAAACCTCTTCCGAGCGGCAGTTGAAGACATGAACGTTTTCCAACAGGACCATAAGCAGTAACACAAGATTTCGCGCGTAATTTTCCTCCGCGCCGGAGGCCAGAATCAATAACCACGCGCAATAAGCCGTTACCCCCATCACCGCGCCTGCGATCATCGTTTCAGTCATCATCAAGCGATCAAACACGCCCTCTGACGGCTTTCTGGGTGGCTTAAGCATCGCACCGGGCTCGCCTCCCTCAAACGCTAAAGTAACATCTTGTATGCCATTAGTCACCAGGTTAAGCCAAAGCAATTGAACGGCAAGCAGCGGCACAGGCAGACCGCTGAAAATAGCAAGGGAGAAAAGAATTATTTCAGCCACCCCGGTGGAGATCAGGAGATATATAACTTTTCGCACATTCGCGTAAGCGAAACGTCCTTCTTCTATACCGCCCACGATAGAAGCGAAATTATCATCAGTTATTATCATCTCTCCGGTGTCTTTTGCCACGTCGGTGCCGGAGCCCATCGCCACGCCTATATTTGCCCTGCGCAAAGCCGGAGCGTCGTTTACCCCGTCCCCCGTAACGGCGACAAAATGACCGGCCTTTATAAGACTTTCCACTATTTGCAGTTTTTGAAGGGGCGCTATCCTGGCGAAAACGCGCGAGGATGCCACCTTCCCGTCAAATTGACTGCCGTTCGGCGTCCCCGCCTCTTCAAGATCTGTTCCAGTTACAACCTTCTCTTCCGCGCGGCTTATACCGAGTTCTTTCGCTATTGCCAGCGCGGTCGCAGGATGGTCGCCGGTTATCATAAGAACATCAACCCCGGCGCTCCGGCACTTTTCAACAGCCCCTTTTACCTCGGGCCGCGCCGGATCCATGAAAGCGGCCAGGCCAAGCAATGTAAGAGGCGGGATATCGTGACTTGTAGCCGCGCCGGAACCTGGCCGATTGGGAACGTTTCCCTTCGCCACGGCGAGGATGCGGTAGCCTTCAGAAGCCATTTCCGCAGCTTTTTCTTCCATGTCTTTCGTATTTTCCCGGCCCGACTCGCCCGCTATCTCGCTTTTTGCGCAGAACCCCAGCACTGTTTCCACGGCGCCCTTAACAACAACTTCGTCTTTCCCCGCCAGTTGGTAGAACACAGCTGAAAATTTAAGTTCCGATTCAAAAGGGATATCCTTGGTTTTAACGTATTTTTTTCTTACTGCGTAGGGATCCAGCCCCAGTTTGTAGGCAAAAGCCATCAGTGCGATATCCATCGCGTCACCCTGCCCGTCCCATTTACCTTCAGAAAGACGCAGGTCGGCTTCATTACACAAAACAGCTGCTTCCGAAATTTCTTCAAGCAGGCCGCGGGCGGCCGGAGAAAGGCCCCGGCCGGCTTCAGGATTTACCTCCCCTTCCCCCGAATACCCCTCCCCCGACACGACAAAAGACTCTCCTGATGGAAGCATAATCTGCCTGACCGTCTGTTCGTTTACGGTAAGCGTTCCGGTCTTGTCGCTAGCTATTACAGTGCAACTCCCCAGGCTTTCAACCGCCGCAAGCCTGCGTACTATCACATTGCGCCGGGACATACGGGTGCTGGCTATGGAAAGAGCCACCGTAAGTGCGACGGGCAGTCCCTCAGGTATGGCTGAAACGGCAAGAGCTACCGCCATAAAAAAAACGGAGGAAAGGCTCTCACCCCGCGCAAGCTGCGCCAGCGCCAAAAAAGAGCATGCGCCTACAACCGCGTATCCAACCTGGCGGGAGAACTTTTCCATTCTTATCACCAGCGGCGGCTTGGCGCTTTCCGTTGAGGCTACGGATTGCGCTATTTTCCCGACTTCGGTGAAAAGGCCCGTGGACGCCACTATACCTGTTCCCCTGCCGGACATCACCGTGCTGCCTGCAAAAGCCATGCATGTACGCCCGCTGATTCCGGTCTTTTCTTCCACCGGCAGAATATTTTTATCCACAGTGACTGATTCCCCTGTGAGAAGTGATTCGTCGGCGGAAAGCCCGTTTACCCGCAGTAACCGTACGTCTGCCGGCACTTTATTCCCGGATTCCAGCATAACAATATCCCCGGGAACCAGTTCGGAGGCGTCAAGAATTACCGGCGCCCCATCCCTGAGTATCCGGGTTTTAATCCTTAATAGCTTCTGAAGCGCGGCCGCGCTCTTTTCGGCCTTCAACTCCTGAAAAGCGCCTATCAGGGCGTTGAGCAGTATCACGGCAAAAATAAATACCGCATCAGTAGATTCCCCTATAAAAAGAGACGCGACGCCTGCCGCAAGCAGGATATATATCAGCGGGCTCAGAAACTGGCGAAGAAATATTATGGCGACAGATGGTGACGCGCGGGACGGAAGTGTGTTGCGGCCGTGCTTTTTCAGGAGAAGGGCTGCCTGGGCTGAGGAAAGACCGGTTTCCGACGCGTCCAGCCGGAGAAACGTATCCTCAATAGAAAGCGAATGCCATGAACGTATATTTTCAGTCATCCTCATCCCACACTCTCATTCTAAATCTGATTTACAGACTGCAAAAATGCGATTCCCATGAATAATACCACTTCCCTCCCTGGCTAATGCGGCGTAAATAGTCTACCAAAACCGGAGGTCGCGGCAAAGAAATGAAAGTAAACGAGAAATCGGGGTATTCGCAAGGGCTTTGCTCCCGCCATAGCGTATCTCGGTGAGTTCCGCGTCGGTAATAACTTCGGCGCGCCGCCAGTGCGAAGCCAGCACGAACCCCATCGTCAGAAACGACAGCGCGTATATCCACATCTGCCAGAGGGCGAATATGCCGGATACGGCTATTATGCCCGTGACCAGCAACGGCGTGTCCGCCGCGAACTGTGTGGCTGCCATGCTGAGGCCGGCTTTCCAGCCGGGTAGGGATCTGCCGGCAAAAAAATATTCGGTAAGGTCCCTGGAGGCGGCCTTTCGATTGCGCAGGCCGGAGCGCACCGAGTACGCTATAAACGCCAGTATTATCACTATGTCTAACCCTGCCATAGGCAAGCTCCCGATCAAGTGATTGTCGCGGTCAGTGTGCGATTAAGAGCGCGATGAAGTATACGGTTAAAAGCGCCAGTCCGGGAGGCAGCGCTACTGCCGCCCATTCCCGGCTTTTTATGCCCAGCTTGGCGGCGCTTATAATATTGGGGATGTTGCCCGGAATCAGCATGCCGCCCGATATCAGCAGGCTTAAAAGTATGGAAAGGATCTGCGCCCTGCTCATGGACGGGGTTATCTCCGCGGCGGCGAGAGTTGCATTATCCAGCACCGCAGAGGTGGTTCCCAGCCAGTAAAGCTGCCAACTTTTAAGGGATGCGACGGCCTTTTCCGCAAGCGGGCTCAGGCCCGTTCCCAAGTAGACAAGCGCCATCACAAACAGATAAACTTTCGCGGCTCTTATAGCCACGTGTCTTGTGCCCTCGGGATTGTCCTGGCGCAAAGTGTCGCCTACCGGGCCTCTGGCCGTAGGCCGTTCGAACGCCGCCAGCCAGGAAACGGCGAGTATCGCCGGAGTCACCCAAACCAGCAGCATCTGCGCGAGGTAGAAAAAATCGGCATTATGCGGCGGGCCGGAGAGCTTCGCCGTTACAATGGTAGACAAAGGTTCGCCTATAGGCGTGAGTGCCGCTCCGAAGCCTATGGCGTAGCAGGCGTATACCGTCACTCTTATCTCGGATTTTCGGTCAAGGTTTAGATGCGTGATTATCTCGCACAGAATCAGCGCTGAAATTATCGCAGTAATGACGCTTGACGCGAATCCCAACAGGATCACGATTAAGAAAACGGCGTTTCGCACTCCCAACCGGTTTTCCATAAATTTAACGGTATCTTGGATCAGATTCCTGCCTGCTTTAAAAATCAAGCCGATAACCAGCACAGCAAGGGATATCTTTATCGGTTCCGCCAGAGATTCCCTGACGATATGCCAGTTCCATAGTCCTGAAATCGTCATTGCGGCAACACCCATAATAAGCAGGAAGATTTCCAGTTCTTCTTCTACCCGTTTAATGGAAAACGGCAGCAATAATACCAGCGCCATTATAAGCGCCAGGCCGGCAATAACCGCGTATGACATATTCACCTCTCAGATAAGCTTGAACCAATATTTAAAAATAAGAATAATTGCCCAATTGCAGGTAAGCGGAGATGCAAGTAAAATAAAAATCCGCCATCCGGTAATTAAACCGGGATGGCGGCCCAACCATCCCAAACCTCCGGAGCCTGTGCTCCGGACCCTTACCAGTCCATTTTATCACTTATAGTTTCATTTATCCACGGGCAGAATTATCCAATGCAGGATGAGCATGAGAAAAAGCCCGTTTCCAACGCAAGATGAGCATGAAACCGGCTTTAGCTTGCAAAAGAGGTGTTTTCCGTCCATAATCTGTAACCATGACCACACAAATGGAC
>Ga0209211_10000311_pt1 | contig 106919 bp, 102 predicted proteins | sample RifGroA2_FD_183992 | JGI IMG/M metagenome (GOLD analysis project Ga0209211, IMG submission 183992) | Groundwater microbial communities from Rifle, Colorado, USA - Groundwater A2 (SPAdes) (version 2) | ecosystem: Environmental > Aquatic > Deep subsurface > Groundwater | place: Rifle, Colorado...
ACAGAAATCATGAAGAAATCAAACTTAAACTTAACGCCCCTGTTTTCTTTTGTCATCCATATTCTTCATGGGAAAAAGGAACAAATGAAAACACTAATGGATTAGTACGCCGTTATTTACCTCGAGGCTCAAGCCTTGAAAATGTTACTCAAGACGACCTTGATGACATAACTTTCGAGTTGAACAACAGGCCTAGAAAGACGTTACAGTACGCTACTCCCCAGGAGATGTTAGAATTAGAATACTCTAAATTACCATTACAAGTTAATGTTGCGCTTAATTATTGAATGTAGGTTAGCCTCATTTCACCCGTAGGGTGTGATAAAATGACATAAATATGCAAAATATTGACACATGCGAAGTAGTTGAGATTCCTCAAGGGAAATTTTATCTAGGCAAATCAAACAAAACCTTTAGTCAAGGATACCTCGAGCTTAAACCATTTTCTTCATTGCTTATACATAATCGTCCAAGAGGATTTGAAAATTTAACTCAGGTTAAAAATAGCTGCGTGATGATAGTATTTGATAAACCTGAAGGAAGTACTCATAAGCTGAACGAGAAAGATAAGCTGCGGATTGTTCCCGAAGGAACGTGGCACATTCATTCAAATCCATCTGACAAGCTAAGTATTACCTACTGGTACTTTGAAGGAGACATAAGATATATCGTCGATGATATAAGAAAAAATATAAAATAAACTGCAAATCAGATCATCTGAAGGTTGATTCTTCCCATGTTGTCGACCTGATAGACTTTGACTTTTACTTTTTGCCCTATTTTTACAACATCTTCTGGATGTTTCACAAATCCTTTACCCATCTTAGACACATGGACAAGTCCTTCTTTACCCGGGACCATTTCAACAAATGCCCCGAAAGCTAGAATTCTTTTGACTTCACCTTCAAATTCCTCACCGACTTGAATCTCTCGAGTTATGTTTCCAATGTGAGCGGCTGCTTCGTCAACTTTTGCTCGATCAAGCCCTGAGATGGTCACTTTACCATCGTCATCAACATTGATTTCAGTCTGAGTCCGCGCAATTAGAGCTCTTATATTCTTGCCACCCGGGCCTATTATTTCACCAATTTTATCTGGTGGAGGGGTAAGAACAACTACTTTTGGAGCATATTTTGAAACTTCTTTTCGTGGTTTATCAATTACTGAATTCATCTTGGCGAGAATCTTAAGCCTGGCCACTTTCGCTTGCGCAAAAACATCACCGATCATTTTTTTAGTCAGTCCTTTATTTTTTACATCAAGTTGAATCGCTGTTATCCCATTGTCAGTCCCGGCAATTTTAAAATCCATCTCTCCTGAAAAATCTTCAAGACCAACAATGTCAGTAAGTATCACATATTCATCATCTGACTTGGTCATAATTCCCATCGCAATTCCGGCGACGGCCTGTTTAAGCGGAACGCCTGCATCCATCAGAGCAAGTGAGGATCCACAGACGCTTCCCATTGAAGACGATCCATTTTCAGATAAAATTTCAGATACGACTCTTATTGCATATGGAAAATCGTCAGTCTTTGGGAGAACCGGCTCAATTGCTTTTTCAGCCAGAGCCCCGTGACCGATCGCCCGTCTTGAAGGTCCAAAAAATCTGCCGACTTGTCCATATGAATATGGCCCATCTGAGTAGTGGTGAATATATCTTTTTGCCTCTTTCCCTTCTGGTCCCTCAATGAGTTGTTCTAAAGTTGTTGATCCAAGAGTAGCAATTGAAAGAACCTGAGTTTGTCCTCTTTGAAATAGGGCAGATCCATGGGTTCTTGGAAGTACTGAAACTTCGGAAAGTAGGCTTCTTACCTCATCATATTTCCTGCCATCAGGTCTAATTTTTTTGTCTAAAATATTATTTTTTATATTTTCGTAATTATTCTTGGTGATTGCTGCCATTATCTGCTTTATGTCATATTTCTTCTCAAGGTCTTCATAAATTGAATTAACAATTTCCTGAAGCATCTTGTCTTCAGATCCGGCCGTTTCAGCCGCTTGCTTGACAGAATCTTCGACTTGCTTTGCGTATTTTGATTTTACAAGTTTTAATATTTCTGAATAATCAGCATCTTCAGGTGTTTCGTCTTTTTTCTTACCAATCTCTTTGGCTAAAGCCTCAATAAAGTCGATAATCTTTCTATTTTCTGTTTTGGCCATTTCTATTCCCTCTTGGATAACTTCATCGGGGACTATATTTGCCTCGGTTTCAATCATTAATACTTTTTCTTTAGTCGAAGAGACGACTAAATCAAGATCTGAAAATTCCTTTTCAGTTTCAGTCGGATTTAGAATAAACTCCGATTCTTTTTTTTCAGAAGACGTCACATAACCGATACGAGATGTTGCAATCGGCCCTGACCATGGAACAGAAGATACTGATAGAGCCGCAGATACTGCAATTGCCGATAAAATCTCTGGTGCATTGACTCCGTCTATTGAAAGGAGTGTGATGACAACTTGCACTTGTTTTTTATAGCTTTTTGGGAAAAGAGGACGAATAGATCTATCAATCAATCTGCCTGTCAACACGGCTTCGTCAGATGGTCTTCCTTCACGTTTAATCCATCGTGATCCTTTAATCAAACCACCGGCATATAATTTTTCAGCATACTCAACTGAGAGTGGAAAATAATCTAGGTTTGGATTAACTGGGCCAAGCGCAACCGTCACTAAGACGGCCGTATCGCCGAGCGTTGCATATACTGAGGTATCAACCGCAGTTGCTAGTCTTCCAAATTGCAAAGTTAACTTCTGACCATCAATCTCGGTAGTTTTTTCTGTAACTTTCATAAATATTTTTTTAGGTAGTCGTGGAAAATAGAGGATAAGATCTTGAAGCTAGAAGTCAGAAAATAGATCTCTACTATCTATCTTCTATACTCAAAGCCTATCTTCTATTATCAACGTAACTACCCACGAATTTTTAATTTATCGCTTCAGACCTAATTCTTTAATTAATGTTTTATATCTTTTTTCGTCTAATTTTTGAAGATAATTTAAAATTCTTCTCCTTTTGGCAATTACTTTCAAAAGTCCTCGGCGTGAATGATTATCTTTTTTATTAATACCTAAGTGTCCGCTCAACTTAATTATTTTGTGGGAAAGAAGGGCAATTTGGACTTCAGGTGATCCGGTATCTCCCTTTCTTTGTGCAAATTTTTCAATAATTTTATCTTTATCTTCCAATAGTGTGGTATCAATAGGAGCGGATTTTACTGGTTTTTTTACTGCAGGAGTCTTGGTTACCGTTTTGACACTTGTCTTCTTTACGGTCTTTTTTTTGGTCTCTGTTTTCTTCATGGTAAAACATTATAATTGATAACAATGAGAGATGCAACCCCTATTATCTTACTTTTTATAGCTATTTTACTACTTATTGTATTAGTCCCACCAAGTAATCTAGCTATCATTTTGATAGTAACTTTTTTATTTAGTCTTTTTTTAAGTCTTATCGTAAAATCACTTACTAACCATAAATTTGCCGTGGCAACTTTTCTGTTTTTTTTCATTTTCATAAGTTTAGCGGCTCTGTCTCTTCTTGATGTCTCAAGTAGTTTATTAGCCATCGGATTTATAATCGGTGTCTATTCATTATTAAATAAATAGCCTCACTTGGACTTACACTACGGGAATGTTATAATTTACCTTATGTCAAAAAAGAATTTTTACATTACAACCACTGCTCCTTATGTCAACGCTGACCCTCATATCGGTTTTGCTCTAGAGATAGTCCAGGCTGACGTATTAGCTCGTTTTAATCGTCTTATTGGTGCCAAAGTTGCTTTTGGTTTTGGGACAGATGAGCACGGTTTAAAAATCTATCGTAAAGCGCTTGAAGCAAAGAAAGACCCCCTTCAATACTGTAAAGAGTTTTCTTCACGATTTGACGATTTAAAAAAAATACTTAACCTAAGCACAACTCATTTTATAAGAACAACTGATGTTACTCATATGAAGGCAGCACAAGAATTATGGAGTCGCTGCTTTAAAAACGGAGACATTTACAAAAAAAATTATAAAACAAAGTACTGCGTAGGGTGCGAGCTTGAAAAGACAGATTCTGAGTTAAATGAAAGCAAATGCCCAGTCCACCCGAATCTTACAATTGAAATAATTGAGGAAGAAAACTATTTCTTCAGATTTTCTAAGTACCAGGATAAGCTTTTGAAATTATATAAAGATAATCCGGATTTTGTCGTCCCCGATTATCGATTGACAGAGATTAAAGCTTTCGTTAAGTCGGGCCTTGAAGACTTCAGTGTTTCCAGACTCAAAAGCAAAATGCCTTGGGGAGTACCCGTTCCCAATGATCCAGAACATGTGATGTATGTATGGTTTGATGCCTTGGTTTTTTACATCTCAACTTTGGGCTGGCCGAATGAAAAAGGCGACTACTCGACTTTTTGGCCAGGTATGCAAGTTGCTGGCAAAGACAATTTAAGACAACAGTCGGCAATCTGGCAAGCGATGCTTATGTCAGCTGGGCTCCCTAATTCAACTCAAATATTTATACATGGTTTTATTACGTCAAGCGGTCAAAAAATGAGCAAAAGCCTCGGCAACGTCGTTGATCCTTTTGAGTTAGTTGAAAAATATGGGACTGATGCTGTCCGCTATTATTTATTGAAGGAAATCCCACCTGCAGAAGACGGAGATTTTTCGTACCGGAGGATGGATGAGGTTTATAATTCCGACCTTGTCAATGAACTTGGAAACTTAGTTTCGCGTCTTACCACCCTCGCCGAAAAAGACGAAATAAAAACAATCGTCAATAGGCAATTGACAATTGACAATAGGACAAAAGAATTATTTAATTCTTACAAATTTAATTTAATTCTTGAATTGATTTGGAAAGAAATAAAAGCTTTAAATAAAGCCATCGACGACTTTGCCCCCTGGAAAAAAACTTCGATTAATCGAAGTGAATTTTTGACAAGTGCGATTAAGGAAATTCACCAAATTGGCTACGAACTCCAACCGTTTATACCAGAAACATCCGAAAAAATTCTAAAAGTTACAAAAGGGAAAATAAAAAAAATTATTCCATTATTTCCTCGACTTTCACATTCGTCATCCCAAATCTAGATAATATGACAAATTTGCAGCAAATCAAAAGCGTTATAAATAAAAGAAGAAGAGTAATCTTTATCCTTGGGTTTTTAGCAGGTTTTTTTTTAGTATTTTTTTATATTTTTTACCAACTTCCAAATCCTTATAAACTGAAAGATTTTCAAGCGACTCCTTTGTCAACTCAAATCCTGGACCGAAATGGCAAGCTCCTTTACGATATATACAAGGATCAAAATCGAACTTCTATTAAGTTAAAAAATATACCTAAGTTTGTCTCCGACGCTACAATTGCGATTGAAGATAAAGATTTTTATAAACATGCTGGTATTTCATTTTTTAGTGGAATGTTACGGGCATTTAAAGATAGTCTTCTCACCGGTCGTGTTCAGGGTGGCTCGACCTTGACCCAGCAACTTATAAAGACCTCGCTTTTAACCTCGGAAAGAACCATAAGACGAAAAATAAGGGAAATTATTTTAGCGATGATGACGGAAAAAATATATGGAAAAGATGAAATTCTTGAAATGTATTTAAACCAGGTTCCCTACGGTGGAGCAGCCTATGGGATTGAACAGGCGAGTCTTCTATATTTCAACAAACCTGCTAAAGAGCTAAATCTTCCTGAGGCTGCTTTCCTCGCCGGTCTACCACAAGCTCCTTCGCTTTATTCGCCATATCTTAATCCTAAACTTTCGCTTTCCCGAAAAGACACAGTACTTAAAAAAATGTTTGAGCAAAAATATATTGATAAAAAAACTTATGATAAGGCTTTATCTCAAAAACTTGATATTAAACCACCAAAAAATATAATAAAAGCTCCTCATTTTGTTTTTTATATAAAAAAAATACTCGAAGAAAGATATGGTGTTGAGACCGTTGAAGTGGGCGGACTTAAGGTAACGACGACTCTTGATCTTGACATTCAGGAGGCAGCCGAGAAAACTTTGAAAGAAGAATTAGAAAAAGTGGAGGACTTGAATATTTCAAATGGAGCTGTACTAGTCACCCGTCCTCCAACAGGGGAAATACTAGCAATGATAGGATCGGTTGATTATTTTGCAACCGGTTCAGGGGCCTTTAACGTTGTGACGGCCGAAAGGCAACCCGGATCATCAATCAAACCCATTAACTACGCGATCGGGATTGATAGAAGGCTGGTAACCGCGGCAACTGTATTTATCGATTCCCCAACCTGCTTCACGGCTGGAGGTCAGCCAAAAGGCTACTGCCCTGTTAATTATGACGGTAAGTTCCATGGTCCTCAAGCTTTAAGATTTTCACTTGGTAATTCTTTCAATATTCCAGCAGTTAAAATGCTTGCCCTCAACGGCGTTAAAGAATTTGTAGCTTCCTCTTCTGCCTTTGGCATTACGTCATTTAAAGATCCAAAAAACTATGGTCTCGCGCTTACCTTAGGAGGTGGCGAAGTTAAAATGACGGAAATGGCCCAGGCATTTTCTAGCTTTGCTAATCGAGGTAAAGTAAAAAAACTCAACGAAATTTTAAAGATTGAAGATAAATTAGGAAAAGTTTTATATAAATTTTCCGATCCAAACTACATAAAAGATATTAAAAAGCCAATGACTGCTCCAAGTTCGCTTTCGATATCTGGTAAAAATGCTGTTTCTCCGGAAACTGCATTTATAATATCGCATATCCTACTTGATGACAATGCCCGGTCACAAGCATTTGGGACAGGTTCATATTTATCGGTCGCAGGGCATGCGGTATCTGTCAAAACAGGGACAACAGATGACAAGCGTGACAACTGGACGATAGGATATACTCCAAACTTTTTGACCGCAGTCTGGGTCGGGAATAATGATAATTCACCGATGAATCCATGGCTTACATCAGGCGTCTCCGGAGCTGCGCCTATTTGGAATAAAGTGATGAAATACGTCCTTAAAAATCAGCCCGATTTATGGCCGGTGAGGCCCGAGACCGTTGTAGGTAGACAAGTATGCTGGGATTCAGGTGACTTGATGGCAAAAAAGGAAGATGGGACTGAAAGCTGCTCACCACGATTTGAATATTTTATTAAAGGAACTGAACCAAAAGATTCTCACATTTCCAAGCAAACAATTGCAATAACCAAAGACGATAAATTAGCTCCCGCAAATTGGCCTGATGTTGAAATGAAAGAGAAAACCATTATCAAAGATATGTTTGTCAACTATTGTGTAGATTGTTCACACGAAAACGAGCCCTATCAAATGATCAAACTCTAGATTATTAACCACTTTTTCCGACCGAAGCGGTCGGAAACGGTTGGTCGCAACAAAATGAATTACAATCATTTTTATAAAAACATAAAAACCATTGCCATCGTAGGTTTATCTGACAAACCAGATCGGCCGTCTTATGAGGTTGGCAAATACTTAATGGATCAGGGATATGAAATCTTCCCAGTAAATCCTAATATCGATAATTTTTTGGGAATAAAAAGTTACAAGACGCTTTCAGAAATAGAAAAAAAAATAGATGTCGTAGATATTTTTAGAAAGTCGGAATTTGTCGGTCCGATTGTTGATGAGGCCATTAAAATCGGCGCTAAATCAATCTGGTTGCAGGAAGGGGTCGTTGATGAAGTCGCCTCTGCCAAGGGCCGCGCTGCCGGCCTAACCGTTGTAATGAACGCCTGCATGATGAAAAAACATAAAGAAGTGGCATATCGTTAAAAATAAGTTATCTTAAAGCTCTAAATGTCTTATTATGTAGACTATAGTCCATAGACAAAAACATATGATTACTTTATCCTATTTCTTATGGCTTCATATCTCTTTGATAGAAGAATATTAAAATTGTTGGCAAATTTATTAGTTAATGTTTCATCGGCCTATTTTGTTGCCGCAGCCCTAACGCCTACTGGTGCTATTGGAAATTTTGGATCAATTGTTATTAATTTTTCTTTTAATTTATTTGCTGCTACAATGTACTTTATATTAGCAGTTAAAATAAATAATTTTTATGAATAACTTTATTTCAATCAACCAGGGATTTCAGATTACTGGAGCTCTATTTGCTATTATAATTTTGCTAATGATTATTGCTTTCAGAAAAGACAAAAATGTCAAAAATACTCGTAAGTAGTTCCAACAAATATTTCGACGACTGCCCAATCTGCCAGGCTATGAAAGAAGCAGAGAGAGAAAAACGTGATTTGTCAGAAAATGAGATAACGCAAGCGTTCAAAAAAACTAAAAAAGTTAAAAACTCCATTGTTGGCAATCTTCCTGATGAACCTGAAATAAAATTCAAAAATTAATTTGAACAAGCTTCTATATATTTTGATTTATTACCATAAACCCTTATAATTAATTCCTCTTGACAAATTAATAGTGTACTAGTATGATAGTATTTAGGATGAACAAAGTGGGGGAGTTGGTCGAGGCTTTTTTGAAACAAAAGTCAAAAACCGAAATGCTTGATTTTTTGAGAGGTATTTTGACACCTAGTGAGTTTGACGAAATAGTTACCCGTTTGCAAATTGTTAAACTTTTGAAAAAAGGCCTCCCCCACCAAGAGATCGCCCGCCGACTTAAGGTCGGGGTGGCAACGGTGACTCGAGGGTCAAGGGAAATTAGAATGGGAAGATTTAAAAAAATATGAAAGACAAAATAAATTCAAATAATTGGTGGACAGATAGCCTCTGGTGAAGCAGATGATTTTTTGATGGGTTAACCTCTGCTTCAAGCAGAGGTTTTTTTATTAATTATTAGTTTAATTGTCATTTCGAACATAGTGAGAAATCTAGCGAAGCGTCATTACATTTCATTTCCTCGGGATGACAGAAAAAATATATGAAACATACAAATTTTACACTTTCAGAATCAGAGATCCCACAATATTATATAAATATTTCCTATTACTTAAAAAAGTACTTAGGAAAATTACCCGACCCGCCCTTAAATCCTGTGACTAAGCAACCTGCGGGCCCGGCTGACCTATCAGCAATATTTCCAATGGAATTAATAAAGCAGGAGGTTTCACTTGATGAAAAAATCGCCATACCTGATGAAGTCAGGGAGTTATATAAACTTTATAGGCCAACACCGCTTATTAGAGCCTACCGATTAGAAAAGTTTTTAGATACCCCCGCACATATTTATTATAAATATGAGGGTGTCTCACCTACTGGAGCTCACAAATTAAATACGACTATTGCCCAGGCATATTACAACAAAAAGGAAGGAGTAAAAACTCTTATTGCAGAGACCGGGGCCGGTCAGTTTGGATCGGCTTTAAGCTTGGCTTGTAATTATTTCGGATTAAAATGCCAGATATTTATGGTTAGAGTTTCCTACGATCAAAAACCATACCGGAAAACTGTGATGCAAATGTACGGAGCCGATGTCTTTGCCAGTCCTTCAGAAAAAACTGATTTTGGTAAAAAAATATTGGCCGGAAATCGAAATCATAACGGAAGCCTGGGAATTGCCATCAGCGAGGCACTTGAAACTGTCTCTAAAACTAAAGGTGCAAAATATTCGCTCGGGAGTGTTTTGAACTTTGTTTCAATTCATCAAACAGTTATTGGGCAAGAGGCAAAAAAACAGATGGTGAAGGCAGAAGAATATCCAGATATTATTATCGGATGCGTCGGCGGCGGAAGTAATTTTGCCGGCATCGCTTTTCCATTCCTTGCAGATAAATTGAAGAACAAAAATAAAACCAGATTTGTTGGCGTTGAACCTATGTCTTGTGCGTCACTGACAAAAGGTAAGTACGAATATGATTTTGGTGACACGGCTCAAATGACCCCGCTATTAAAAATGTACACCTTGGGAAGCGGCTTCGTCCCATCCCCGATTCACGCTGGAGGACTTCGCTATCATGGTATGGCCCCTCAAATTTCTTTTCTGTATAACGAAAAATTAATTGAAGCAGTCGCTTATGAGCAAAGCCTAGTTTTCAAAGCTGGAGTTGATTTTGCCAAGGCTGAGGGAATTATTCCCGCCCCTGAGTCATCTCATGCAATAAAAGCAGCCATGGATGAGGCGGTTAAAGCTCGCGAGGAAGGAAAGAAAAAAGTAATTCTATTTAATCTTTCCGGGCACGGTTTACTAGATCTTAACGGTTATGACAAATTTTTGCATAATCAGTTATAAATTTATATATAAAATATTATGAAAAAAATTAATAACAAAAAAATCGGCATCATCGGAGGCGTTGGCCCACAGTCAACTAATTTTATTTACAAAAAGATTATTGAGTTTTCTCAAGCTAAATATGGAGCAAAAAATAACGATGATTTCCCATATCTAATATTTGAATCTTTGCCAATTCCCGATTTTATTGGTAACAAAAAAAATATTGAAAAAGCCAAGGGAATGCTAATAAAGTCTGCTAAAACACTTGAAGTCGCTGGAGCGACAAAGTTAGCAATTGCCAGTAATACTGTTCATATATTGCTCAAAGAATTAGAAAATCATACAGCGGTTGACTTTATTTCGGTCATTACAGAAGTCAGTAAGAATGTCTCAAAGAAAAAAATAAAAACCGTGGGATTACTTGGCAGTCCTGTCCTAGTCAAGTCAAATCCGGGCTATATGAAAAAGAGTTAAAAAATTACGGAGTTAAGGTAATACTACCTAATAGTAAACAGTTAGAAATTTCTGAATCAATCATTAGAGAAATTCTTGCCGGGGTAAATAATCTATTTCTAAAAAAGGAGTATATCGCCTTACTTCATAGTATGTACGATTACGGCGCCGAAAATATTATTCTCGGTTGTACTGAATTACCTCAAGCTATTAATTACGAAGCATTAGGCGAAAAAACCATCGATTCCGACGAAGTCCTGGCCGAGGCAATCGTGGATTACTATTATGCAAAATAGTGTCATTCCCGCCCCCATTCGAGGGCAGGCTCCGGCGGGAATTCAAAGACTGGATCCCTTTCTTTCCCAAAGGGAAGCCTTCGGCTCAAGGGGATGACAAGAAAATATGAATTATAAATTGTTATAATAAAAACTATGATAGACAAAATGTCTCTGGAATATTCAAAAAAAATGACCGAGTTGGGAATTAAAAATAAGATCCTTGAACATGACTCTTTAGTTGAGGCGGCTGATGTCGTTGCTCAATTGGGCTATACACTGAACGATAGCGTGGCGACCTTGATCATGAAAGCCGATAAAAATTATATCGCTGTGCTTAGGCGAGACGTGACAAAAATTTCTTTTAAGAAAATAAAGAAATTATTAGGAATTTCTGAACTACAAATTGCCACACCTGAAGAGTTTAATCAGGTAACAGGACTTGAAATCGGCACAGCAAGATTTTATGTTGAAAATGTAAAAACCTATATAGACAAAAAAGTTTTTGAAAAGAAAACTATTCTAGGTGGGACTGGTAGTTTAAGTACAACATTCCGATGTTTATCTAAAGATCTTAAAAAACTACCAAATATTCAAATAGTGGACATCACGTCGGAAATTGAAGAAGTAACAAACCTTAAGTCGGTAAAAAGAGTTTTTTCAGGAATCCGAGCAACTGGGCGATTGCATTTAGGCAATTATTTGGGAGCAGTCAAAGGATTCCTCGAGCTGGAAAAAACAGGTAAATATGAAACTGTATATTGTGTGGTCGACATCCATTCAATTACAACGCCTTACGATAAAAAAGCGCTCGCTAAAAATAAAAGAGAAATTATTATTGATTATCTAGCGGCCGGTCTTGATCCAAAAAAAAGTATCATTATTTACCAATCCGATATTCCCGAGCATATTGAGCTTGCTTTTTATTTTTCAACAGTCGAAACAATTGCCAGGATGATGCACCTACCAACGTACAAAGAAAAAGTTAAGCAGCATCCAAACGCCAATACTATGGCACTTTTAAACTATCCGATTTTAATGGCGGCTGACATTTTAATTTATAAGGCAGGATTAGTGCCTGTCGGTATAGACCAGGAGCCACATTTGGAAGTAACACGAGAAATCGCTCGAAAAATGAACCAACTTTACGGGACAGATTTCCCCGAGCCAGTAAGATTTGCGACTAAAGGTGAATACATTCCGTCATTGACTGGTGAGGGAAAAATGAGTAAAACTGTTGCAAATAGTTTTATTAACTTAACGGATTCACTTGAAGAAATTAGGAAAAAAATCCGTTCTGTTCCAACCGCAACCTCAGCTGGCGGAGAAATGTCACCAGGATTAAAATCACTTTTTGCTTTTGCTAACCTATTCCTTCCGGCCGTCACGGATAGGTATAAAAAAGAATTTAATGACGGGACATTACAATTTGTAAAAATTAAAGACGCCATCGCCGAAGCAATATATGCCGACCTAAAACCTTTTCAAGAAAGACGGGCCAAAATCGCTGCTGACAAAAATTATGTCGATGGAGTGATCAGAGACGGAGCCGACCGCGCCCGTAAAATTGCAAGAGAAACTGTAAAAGAAGTTAAAGAAAAGATGGGATTGTTATAATATAGTTGATGAAAAAAAATCATCTCTACGAGAAATTATTTGCCAGAGACTTTTGCCTACCTTCAGTTGAAGCTTGGGTTCGTGGAGAAAGCACTAATCCAAAAGGCTGGACAGAATTAAAGCAACCATTTCTCCCTTATATTATCACTGAGAGATTCGATGACACAATTCGATTTAACTATGACTTGCAGGGAGTTGATTGGGTTTGTAATCTCCTTTCAAAATTAGCCCATGAAGATAAATCTTTCTTAAAAAAAATTGAAAAAACTGTTTTAGAAAAATTAAAATTTATAAGACCAATATACGAACAAGGGAGAATAATTACTTTGCCTGAACTAAAAAGATTTTTGAAGGAACTCGAAGATGGCTATCCTTGGTTTGAGGCAATGTGGTGGTTCTTTCAAATGGATGAAGATAAAGTCAAAGACTTGGACTTGAAAGAGCTTGAAAAAGTAAGATCGCTTACTGATAAATTATGTAATTCATCAGATACCGTTATCAGAAAATCACTCATCAAGATGTATCCAAAACTTGAAGAGTTGTCTTCCTTGCTAACTACTCAAGAAATTTTTTCAGGAAAACTACCTCTTAAAAGTGAGTTACTAAAAAGGGATATGGGTTATTTTTTTGGGAATAATAAGTTGTTGATCAGCAAATCAAGACCAGAAATTGAAAAAATATTTGAAATAAAATTTAAGATAAATAAATTTGACTCCGCAGTATTGCAAGGTAATATTGCTCAAAAAGGAATCGCCCGAGGATTAGTCCGGCGAGTAATGGGTCACAAACAGATCGGTGAATTTAAAAAAGGAGAAATACTTGTTTCCTCGATGACCATTCCTGATTTTCTTCCGGCAATGAAAAGAGCGGCCGCGATTGTAACTAACGAGGGCGGAGTTCTTTGTCATGCAGCAATCCTTGCTAGAGAACTGCAAATACCTTGCGTAACAGGAACTAGATTTGCAACTCATATATTAAGAGATGGAGACTACATAGAAGTTGACGCCAATAATGGAACTATAAAATTCTTAAGTAAAAAGGCCTAGCGGCCTAATTATAATTCCTTATCAGGGTATCATTACACTGATAAATGTACTTTGTCACTAAGGAGAATTTTCTCAATTTTTTCTATTGATTTTTTTATATTCTTTTCGTCAAGCCAAAATGTAATCCAACCCGCCAACCTTCCTCCTTCAATAAAATCCTGCCTATCATCAATAAATAAAATCTCCTCCGCCTTTACTCTGGCTATGGTTGTGGCAAGTTCATAGATTCCTTTTTCCGGTTTCATCATACCTACTTCGTTAGATAAAACTATTGCAGAGTAATTAATATCGGGAACCTTGCCTAGATCTACCAATTTTGGCATCATGCCAGGATAAAGATTGGAGATTAAGCCGATTTTGTATTTTTTTGCGATTTTTTTCGCTAATTCGTGAACATCAATATTCTCCTTGTAATCACCCATCCAACTTTCTAGAAAATTGAAATCATTAGCATTTTTCAGATTAAATTTGATAATTGCTTTGTTCCAAAATTCTTGGGGAGTTATTTTCCCTATTGTCATATCGTCTCTAAAAAAGTTTTGCCAAAATTCAGTAAAGTCATTTAAAGAAATCCCAAATTTAATAGTTGCGCCTTTAAAATAATCGTCAGTATTTGCCATGACACCACCGATGTCAAAGTAAACAAATTTGATTTTGTTCATAGTAGAACACCCTACGGGTGGGATTTTTAACAACAAAACATATCAAACTATTGCAAATGCGCGAACTGGTGAACCGTCGCTTTCTTTAATATTCAATGGTACTCCATAATATGTAAATTCTGAAGGAAGTATATCGGCATTAGTCAGGTTTTCAAAAGATATAATCCCTTTCTCAAGAAGTAATTTTTCAAGAGTAATATCAAATTCAAATTTTTCCGAAAGACCGATGAATTTTGGTGGGAATTTGATTAAGTCATTGGCAATTTTCTTATCAATATTGCACGATGAAAAAATCACCCCTTTATTTCGATAAAATTTCATTCCTTCTTTATAAAGTTCTGCTTTGCCAAAGAAATTATCCAAAGCAAATTTATCCAATTTCTTTCCTCCTTTAACCATATGATATGGGACATTGACATGGGTACCTATATGAGTTGTAAAAGCCATGCTTCTTAAGTTCCATCCTTCCTTGTCCAATGTATGGATTTCTTTTATTATTACTTCCGGATCGCCGGGGTAAACCGGCATTTGATCATAAAGCTCTTGGGATAAATCTATTATTTTCATAATGGTTTTATAATTGTATCTTTTAAATATTTACTTTTAAAATTAGTTTTCTCACCAATTTTAGACTTTCCGTCTGATACAAAACGGGCGGACAACGACTTCTTAAATTTATTAGATAAATTTTGAATTAATTTCAATATTTCCAAAACTCTCTCAGGTTTTTCATCAATTCCAATTGGATATGTGTCAATTCCCACACCACTATGTAATGATAGATAAATATTTCTTTCTATAGAAAAATTACCCTTTTCATATTCATCAGTTAATTCAAAATCCTCAAGACAAGGAAACATTAATCCGCAAAGGCCAACTGGTTTTGGGTTTTCTTTTTTTATAAATTCAGTTATTTGAGTATAAATATTTGTTGTCACTGACTTTTCAAAAGTTCCAGATAACTTCCGAATGAAATTAACTAAACTGGAGTTACCAGCTCTAAAAGGAGCAATAGAAGAATCGATTCCAATAAATTCTTCATTTGTTGCTAGCAGCTGAGTTATTTCGGTCCATGTTACTTTCATTTTACCTAACCATTGTTTTGTCTCAGTACAACCTTCAGCTAAGTTCGTCGGCTGTAAACCAATTGAAAAGCCGTCTCTTCCGTAATTTGCAGCCGGAAAAAAAGGACTAGATACAGGATTGTTGAAAACGTAAGTAAAATTAAATGTCTTAGTGGAATTATTTTTAATAATGTTAAATAAAATATCTACTTCATCTAAGTCGAGAGGTTTATTTGTTAAATTAATATTGAAAGCAATGTTGTTAGAATTTGAAAGTTTAATTACTTCTTCCTTAGCGGCAGATCCAACAGACAAAAAATATCCTTTAGCTGCGTAAATATTATCTAATTCTATTACTTTACTAATATTGGGAGAATTAAGACGTTTTGTTTGAACTTCAAATCCTTTTTCTTTAAATAATTTTTCTAAATTATCTAGCTTTTGGAATACTTCCTCATTTGGTTCTTTCTGAAAATAACATATCGTTCTAATTATTTTATTTGACATTGAATAATTATATCAATTATTTATCCCTTGATTTTCAAAACGAACTGGTCTATTATTAAGGTGAACGAAAGTTCATGATTAGAAATTTGAATATAGGTATTGAGGCGAGTTAGGAAATTTGAGAATTGAAGATAGATAAATCTAATTTCATACTTCCAAATTCCTAACCCGCTTCCAAACCCAATTTCCTTATTCCATTTCTATGGATATTCCTCTAGCCGAGCGCCTACGACCTCAATCGCTTGATGAATTTGTCGGCCAAGACCACTTGGTAGGACTGGGTAAACCGATCCGACGAATGATTGAGAATAAGAAAGTTATCTCAATGGTTTTTTGGGGGCCTCCTGGAACAGGGAAGACTACCCTTGCTAGAATAATCGCTAGGTATATAGAAGCCAACTTCGTCCCTTTTTCAGCCGTTGCCGGAGGCGGAGTTGCAGAAGTCAGGAAAATAATTACTGAAGCAAAAAAGAATTATGGACTTTTCCAAAAAACTACAGTTTTATTCGTTGATGAGATTCATCGGTTTAATAAAGCTCAGCAAGATGCATTCTTGCCCTATGTTGAGGACGGCACAATTACATTAATCGGCGCAACCACCGAAAATCCAGGATTTGAAGTGATCGCTCCCCTTGTTTCCCGAAGTCAAATTTATGTCTTAAACTCATTGACAGAAAAAGAAATCCAAATGATAGTTAAACGGGCCGAAAAATTTTACCCAAAACATAAATTTGAAAAAGAGGCAATTGAGCATATTATTAAAAGTGCCAATGGTGATGGGAGAACGGCAATTAATGCAATTGAATTAGCCGCATCAATTTCAAAAAAAATAACTCTAAAGATTGCAGAAGAGGCGGTCCAACGTAAAGCGATCTATTACGATAAAAAAGGCGATTGGCACTACGACACAATTTCTGCATTTATAAAATCTATGCGCGGGTCTAACCCTGATGCGACACTTCATTATCTCGCCCGAATGATTAAAGCGGGAGAGGATCCGATTTTTATAGCCCGACGGATGGTCGTATTTGCTAGTGAAGATATTGGTAATGCCCAACCAACCGCTTTAGTCTTGGCAACCACCGCCATGCAGGCTTGCCATATGATCGGTTGGCCCGAAGCTGGTTTAATACTTGCCCAGACGGCAACATACTTAGCAACTGCTAAAAAATCAATTGCTTCAACCAGCGGCCTTTATGGAGCGCTTGCCGATATTGATGAAAAAAATCTTGACCCAATTCCCCTCCATTTAAGAAACGCTCTAAACAAAGTGATGAAATCCTTAGGCTACGGCCAAGGCCATGTCCGCTATCCATGGAAAGTGGAAAAAGAAACCGGAAAAAAAATAAATCAGGAATATCTCCCAAAAAATCTTACGGGAAGAAAGTACTACAAACCCGATTGGAAATAATTTGTCATTTTTTATTTAAGTGCCTTATCATATCCCCCACACCCTCTATATAACCAGTGTGCCGTACGGGTTACCGTAGTTGTCGAAACCTTTAATTCACGAGCGATTTTTTTGTATGACCAACCTTTCTTTAAAAGCCTCGCCATTTCTAGCCGGTTCGCAAATTCCTCTAATTCTTTAATGGTCAAGATATCCCTTAAAAAATTTGCAACGTCTTGTTCATTTTTTAATTTTAAAAAGGATTTAGCTAGTGTCTTCTCTTTCGTGTTTCTAGGTTTATATGGCTGAAAGCTTGACATGTTTTACTTAAAACTCTTTAATTCTATATCTTTACCTTGATAATCAATTTTTACCTTAAAATGGCTAAAAAAACCAAATTGGCCAACAATGCCATAACCATTATCTGAAATATCATCTGAAAAAATTACCGGGGCATCAAAAAATTCATTGCCTATCCCTAGTTCAACTATTCCCAGATAACCCTTTGATGAAGATTCTCTTTTTATTCCAGTAAAAGAATAGGGTTTTAATTTTGTTATATCCAATTTTAAAATTTCTGTTAAATTTGAATGAAATATATTTTGATCTGCTCCAGAATCTATTAGAGCCAAATATCTGAATACTTTTGAACCATTTCTTAATGTTACTGGAATAACGGGTCTGTAGAATTGACCGTATTTTTGGTATTTGAATCTATGCTTAATCATATAAAAGATACTCCAAAGTAAGGAGTAATCTTTTTGGGCACTTTAAATAAAGTAGGAATTTTGTACCCCTGTTTTATAGCTATATCGTAAACAGATTTAGCGTCTTGACCATTTGAAATTACTTTTTTCAAATTATTATCTAAGGCGATCCAAGAGCCTCTATATTTTTTTTGAATATTAGTTAAATCTATATAATTTTTCATACTTTGATTATATCATAAAAATTCTGCTGTCAATAAATCGCAGCTAACATATACTATTGACAACTGAAATATCATGTGTTATTATGTTAACACGTTAATATTTTAGGCTACTTCGATTAATCGAAGTAGGTAAAAAATAATGATACAATCCAGCGACATAAAATTTAGTTTTAGCTTTCATCATTCCCTGCCGCAGGCGGGGTTTCCTAAAATGTAGTTAACTAGTTAACTGAATTTCTCTACCCCGCCAAGTGCGGGGCTTTTTTATGGGTAACAAATTACAAATTTTATAAAAATAAAATGAAAAAAGTAAATAAGGTCGTATTGACAGGTCGGAATTTAACAATTGAGCAGATAAAAGCTGTAGCGCGTGATTATGCGATTGTTGAAATCGGAAAAGATGCGGCAAAAAAAAGTAAAAAGGGCTATGACATTTTGCAGGAAAAAATAAATAATAAGGAAAAAATATATGGGGTGACAACTGGTTTCGGAGAATTTTCTCAAGTATTTATTGATCCGGAAAAAGCGGCCCAATTGCAACTTAATCTAATTTTAAGTCACAGTACCGGAATTGGAGACCCTGCTCGTGAAGATATTGTCAGGGCAACAATGTTGTGCCGAGCAAATTATCTGGCATCAGGTATGTCGGGGGGCCGACCCATTCTTTTGGAAACTCTAGTTGAAATGCTTAATAAAAAAGTAGCCCCGATGATTCTTGAACAAGGATCAGTCGGGTCAAGTGGAGACTTGGCGCCTCTTGCCATGATGGTTTTGCCAATGATTGGTGAGGGTGAAGCATTTTATAAAGGCATAAGAATGCCAGGCCGACTGGCGATGAAAAAAGCCTGGATCCCTTTACTTAAGCTTCAAGCAAAAGAAGGTTTAGCTCTTATAAATGGCGATACTTTCATGGCCGGAATGGGGAGTCTTGAATTATATGATGCCTTACAGCTCGCGAAAATCTCAGAGATCGCCTGCGCAATGACAATGGAGTCAATAGAGGTAGTTTTCCAAGCACTTGACGAAAAAATCGCCAAAGCCCGAAGGTTTAATGGGCAAATCATTGCCGCCAAGAATTTAAGAATGCTTATGAAGCAAAGCGAAATTCTTGCCGCTCCCCCTCAGCGAGTCCAAGATGCTTACTCTATCCGCTGCGCTCCGGTTATCCTTGGCGCCAGTCGCGAAGCTTTGCTTTGGATTAAGCGTCAATTTGAAACAGAGATTAATGCTGCTCAGGATAATCCATTAGTTTTTATAGATACAAAGGAAGTTTTATCGGGTGGTAATTTTCACGGTCAACCAATCTGTATGCCACTTGAGACAATGGCTCAAGCAATACAGGAGTATGCCAACAGTTCAGAGATCAGACAAGAAAGAATGAACAATCCGTATTACAGCAAAATCTTGCCGGCATTTCTTATCGAGTCTGGAGGATTAAATTCTGGATTCATGATGCCTCAGTACGCATCGGCAGCATTAGTAAATGAAAATAAAATTCTTTGTTACCCGGGTATTGTTGATTCCATTCCGGTATCAGCCGGCCAGGAAGATGATTGCTCAATGGGCACCAATGCCGCTTTAAAAATTCTAAGGATTATTAGAAACACAAGATATGTATTGGCAATCGAGTTAATGCTCGGATGTCAGGCATTGGATTTCAAAAAAGGAAAAAAACCAGGGAAAGGAATATTGGCCGCATATCAATTAATCAGAGAAAAAGTCCCCTACATAAAAAAAGATAGGATCATGTACACAATGGTCAAAGACATTTTCGATTTAATCGAGTCAGAAAAATTAGTATCAATTGTCGAAAAAACAATCGGACCGTTAAGTGAACCGATGGATTTAATAAAACCATTATGAAAAACCTTGGTCAAATTTCAATGGGCGAAGGTAATACTCCTATATTTCGACTCTTTAATTTAGAGAAGTTTTTAGATTGGAGAGGAGAAATTTGGGTAAAAGCTGAATACCAAAATCCAACAGGGTCTTTTAAAGATAGGGGTAGTATTACAGAAGTCTCCGAAGCTTTAAAAAGAAGTAAAAAGGGAGTTGTTTGCGCATCAACAGGTAACATGGCGGCGAGCTTATCCGCCTATGCCGCCAGAGCTAAGCTCAAATGTCTTGTTGTTGTGCCAAGTGGTACTCCCCTAGGAAAGCTTCTGCAAACAATTGCATGTGGAGCAAAAATAATAGAAATAAATGGAAACTATGATTTATGTGTAAAAAAAGCCAAAGAGATCGCAGAAAAAAATAATTATTTACTTTGTGGCGACTATGAATTAAGACGACTTGGTCAAAGATCACTCGGTCGCGAATTAGCAGTGTCAGGGATTGACTTTGATGCTTTTGTTGTCCCTGTTGGAAATGGCACTCTCGGTTGCGCAATCATTGAAGGGTTTATTGAAAAAGATAAATGGCCAAAATTTATTGGCGTTCAAGGAAAAGGGTCTGATCCTTTAACCCAGACTTGGGAAGAAAATTCACCAACACTTCGATTAATCGAAGTGCCTCAAACAGTTGCCTCAGCCATGAAAGTTGGCGCACCACTCGACGGAAGATTGACTTTAAATTGGGTTAAAGAAACAAACGGAATGATCCTGTCTGTTAACGATGGTGAAATTTTAAAAGCAAAAAATCTCCTAGCCAAAACCGAGGGGATATATGTTGAAACTTCGGCCGCCGCAACCTTAGCAGCGCTAATAAAAAGCAAAATATATTCATTAAAAGTTGTCCTAATTCTTACCGGAAACGGGTTGAAAGAAAAATAAATATGACAATAGAAATTACACCATTTTCTGCCGTTTTAAAAAGTAACACTAATCCATTAAATACAACTAAAGTTGCTTCAGAATTTCAAAAAGTTAGAAAATATGAAAAGGCAATAAAAAAATTACTTGAAGGGCGAGATGCAGCATACTTTAATGATCGCTTTGAGACAGAAACTTCAAGTTTAGTAGGTGATCCTAACGAAGTATATTTAAAAACCTTAGCGATTAGGCGAAAAATTGAATCAGAAAATTATATGGTCAATACAATTAACTCAGTTTTTGAGGTCAACTGGGGTAGGTTTGCTCGAGAACCTGGTTCAGGAGTTGGAAATATAGAACCAAGTATTTCGGCAATTGAATCACTAAAGGCAGGAATAACACCTGCAAATATAATTAGCTACAATGCTCCGGGAGGATCACCCGAAGGACGTTGTGCAATCGCAACTATTTATAATACCTCCATTGATCCAGAAATGGCTCTCAACACTTCAAAAATTTTTGGTCCAGAAAATATTGCATTGACAAATGGGGCAACCGAGGCTCTAAGTGTGGCGATTAATTCTATATACAAAATCTTACCTGAACCAAAAGCAGGTTCAATGAAAAAAGCCAGCATTATTCTGCCTTCATACTATACTCTACCACTATCAGTAAAAAGCGCTGGATTTGAAGTTATTGATTTATCAAAACCAAAAGATGTAGATTTTGTAAGGTCATATTTCCCTTCATTACAAGATATTAAAGATACTCTGCCAAAAGAAAGCTTACTCGTCTTGACATTACCAAATAATCCAAATGGTGAAGATTTTAGTGATAACTTTCTTAAAGGTTTGTTTTTGTGGGCAAAAAATAACGGAGTAATAATAGTAATCGATCAATTGTTTGATAGTTTATATTTTTCAAAAAATAAAAGTACCCCCAACCCGATAAAAATTGGGAAAGAAACCGGATCATTAGATAATATCGTTTTCATTTATGGTTTCGCAAAATCTACCAATGTTGCCGGCACCCGAACAGGTTCTATTGCTACAACAAACTCAAAAATAATGAAAGAAATAAATCGTTCATTGCTTGAAAGAAGATGTACTTCAAATCTAACCCAAACTTTTTTTTATCAATTTGAGGCATTAGCAAAAATCATTGATCAAGAACAGGGAGTAAAATCAATTAAGGCCATTAAGCAACGATTAGAAAAAAATACGGGATTCAATTGGCTCAAAGGTATTAGCCTACAAACATTAGACAATTGGTATATTGAACGAAAAAAGTGGAATGAAGAAGTAATAAAATATTATCGTAATAATTTAACCGTCATTCAATTTTGTCTCGATTATTTTGAAAAAAGAGGGAGAACGATTATTAGATCTCCAGATGAAGCTGGATATAACACCTTAGTTACAATAAAATCTTTGGGACAAAATAATGGTTTCGATAAAATTGCTAAAACAGCCCTAACCACAGGAATTGTACCAATGAATATCCAATCCTTTGGACTTTCAAATAATATAAGTGAGGATACCTTTAGACTAACTTATGGAGGGATTAGACAAGAAGAAATTCCCCAAATATTGGCAAGATTACTTGCATTCAATGAAGTTTATGAAAACCGTCTAGGTTATTTAATATGAAAAAAATTATTATTCCATCAAAAAAATATTTCAATCAAGCTTACAAAATCATAAAAAATGTTAGTAAATTTAATGAAGAACCTTATAACATTTTTTATCACATGATATATAAATTGTTTTATAAAACACCTAAATTAGATCAATTAGTTTTTAATCAAACAAAGCAAGGCAAGTTTAAAATTTCAGACGGAACTTCAGACTACAAAACATTTAAACCGTATATACAGCAATTAATAAGAGATTTTAAAAATCATACTTATTACCGATCATATAATGGATCTTTAGGAAATATAGAAGCTCGTCAATCTGTGGCATATATGGAAAACGTTAAATTCAAAAAAAATATTTATTCTTTTCAGAACGTTGCTTTAACCGAAGGATCAACCGGGGCAATAAGCCAAATATTTGAATTTATAAAAAGGAAATATCCTCGTTCTGAAATTATTATTGGTAGTCCTACGTATTACATTTATAAATATTCAGCTAAGTTTTATAATTTAAAATTTATTGAAGCTTTAGGAATTAAAAAAATGAATGATAGAATTACGAGTTTTGATCCTATACCAGATATTTTAAATAAAATTAACAAAAATATAAAGCTAATAGTTCTTACCCTACCAGCTAATCCTTCAAGTCAAGTTTATAAAAAAAAAGAATTAAGAACATTGATATATGAATGTAAAAAAAACAATATTTTATTATTGATAGACGAGTTATTCTCTGATTTAATATATCAAGATAACTTTTTTGTGCAAACAGACACAATTGCAAATAAAATTGATGCCCTAGATAATTTAGTTATTGTTAAAGGTTTTTCTAAATCGAAAAACTTAGCTGGCCTAAGGATCGGATATCTAGTTTCAAAAAACAAAATTCTAATAGAGGAAATAACTAAAATATCTGAACAAAGACAATGTTTTACATCATCTTCTTGTTTTACAGGACTTATATCACTTGATTGCTTTATCCAGTCAATTAGGCAAGCAATTAGTGATTATCAAGATTTAAATTTATTGACAAATAATTTAAAAAATGATTTTGATAAATTTAGTAGTACGATCCGCAGTTATTCGTGTAGTGACTTAACTAAGATATATTTTAAATATAAAAAATATTCAATTAAATTAAAGAATTATTATAGCCAATATTATGATGAAGTAATTCTTATTCTTAATCAGAATATTGAAAGCGCAACACCAAAAATCACTGCCTTTAACACTTTCATTAAAATAAAGGATTTAGACAGTGTTAATTTTTTTGATTTTTGTGTAAATTTTTATCTCACCTGTAATATTGTCACTCAGATTGGTCCGTGCTTTGCTTTTGATCAAAAACGTTGGGAAAACGATGATACTTTAGGCTTTTGGTTGCGAATCTCATATGCCAGGGAAAACAAAAAATTATTTATTAAATCTTTGCAATTATTTAATGAATTTAAGAATTTATATCTAAAATATCCAAGTAAATTTTTAAAAACTAACCTATCTTTTTAGTTAATTTTTTATGATAAATCACTTCTTTATATCCCATCTTTATTTTTCTTCCATTCATCTGTTTTTCAATAATTTTATTTAGCTTTTCCCGATATTTTTCGGTGTCGGTTTTTTCAAACTCTGTAATTAATTCTGGGGACTCTTTTTTGAGATATTCATATAGTCGAGCTTTGATTTTTGGACTAAGATTTAGGTGCTCAAACCATACTTTCTTAACCCCAATTTCCTCAAGTTTATCAATAATTTCTTTTATCTTTTTCTCGTCATGAATAAAATACGGGACGATTGGTCCTACAAACGCATACGTATTAATTCCTGCATCGGATAATTCCTTAAGTGCTTTTATTCTTGATGTAACTGGAGGAGCTTTGACTTCAAGAAATCGTGATACTTTATCGTCAAGTCCGGTCACCGTCATCCCGACCTCAATATCTTTAAATTTTTTAAATAAATCAATATCTCGAGTAATTAAGGGAGATTTTGTCAAAATTGAAATTGATCCTTGGTAGCCAAAGTCAGCCAAAACCTCTAAACACTTCCTAGTCAACTTATACTTTGCCTCCATCCCAACATATGGATCTGTCACCGAACTAAAAAATATCGATCCGAAATCATAGATATGATGCGATCGTCTTATAACTAATTTTTCAAGTTCATTTTTTAGTAGTTCAGAAGCGTTGATTTTTACATCAAGATAATTCCCCCAAATTTCATCAGGATGCTTCCATCTTGCGATTTGGGCTGCGTAACAATACATGCACCCGAATAAGCAACCATTGTAAGGATTTATAACCCAATCAGCTGCAGGCAGTCCGGATTTAATTAATATCGAAGAAGCGCGAATTTCTCGAATTTTTAAGTTCATAAAGAAGTCTTTGAAAATTATATCTAGCCTTTCTCCGCCATCCAGAATTCCTCTCCGGCCGCATCCCACTTTAATCTTCTTTCATCAGGATCTGTGAAATTAAATTGCTGATTTACAAAATAAATTATTATTCCTGGCCTTTTTGATACATTGACTACTCCATGAGCAACTCCTCGTGGAACATATATAAGTTTTGTCGTACCGGCTCCAAGGACAACTCTCATCTTCACATCTTTTGTATCCGAGTCGTTTCGTAAATCCCAAAGACCCATGATCATATGATCATCAGGAGATACATACCAGATATCTTCTTGATTGAAGTGAATGTGCCATGCTTTCACCCCACCTGGTAATATCTTAGATCTGTTAATTTGCCTCACTTTAAAATCTGGAAACTCCTCAAAATTACCATTTTCATTAAGTCTGACCAATTCTTCAAAAGTCCCGTCTTCCCCGCTCCATTTTTTAATTTCGACCACCTTTACATCTTTTATAACCTTTTTCTTAGAGTAATCCTGGACAAAAACATCAGATTTTAATTTAACCAAAATATCCTCAAGGCTTAATTTTTTCATATACATAATTAATTTATAACAAATGCTAGTCATCTCGAACGAAGTGAGAGATCTAGCAAAGCGTATAAAATTAGATTTCTCGCTACGCTCGAAATGACACAAATACCTTATTATAGTATAATTTATAAACTAAAAGTAGAAGTCAGCATAGCTTAAGCGGTACCCGCCTGCCACGCTAGCCGAAGTACACATGCTTCGCAAGCGAGGCGTTGCGGGCAGGGAGCTCTCGTTTCACCGCGCCTCCCAAAGTACAAAGTGAAGGCTGGATAGCTCAGCGGTTAGAGCAAACGTTTCATAAGCGTTAGGCCGGGAGTTCGAATCTCCCTCCAGCCACTTTGTACGGCGGGCAGGTAAGCGGAGCGTCGCAGGTTCGAATCCTGCTGCTGACACAACTCCCTTCCACGGGTAAAGTGGAAAATTTGACCTCATCAGGTATTCCTGATAGAATTAGGGCCAATGAAAAGACCCGATTTGTCAATTGTGATCGTCTCTTATAACACCAAAAAAATCACTGACGAGTGCCTTCGTTCGATTAACCGCTCTCTCATTGGCTCAAAAATTAAGTATGAAATCATTGTTGCTGATAATAATTCCCAAGACGGCTCGAAAGAATTATTGGAAAAAATATCCTCAGACAAAAAAAATAATCTTAAATATTTCCAGACTGGAGAAAATCTTGGATTTGGGCGGGGAAATAATTACGCGGTTAAAAAAGCACAAGGGAAATATATTTTCCTATTAAATTCAGATACGATTGTCTTAAATTCTGCAATTGAAAAACTGCATAACTTCTATATTAAAAATGAAAAAGATATTAGTTTTCTTGGCCCAAAACTTTATAACTCCGACCTTACTCCCCAAGCCTCAGCTGCTCATTTTTTTACTCTCCCTGTTATCTTTGCTTTGCTATTTTTAAAAGGTGATTACTGGGGTGCTACCCGATCTTCCCCTGACACAACTCAACAGGTTGATTGGCTGTCCGGTGCAGCAATATTTACGAAAAAAGCCTTGTATGTACGACTAGGTGGATTTGATAAAACTATCTTTATGTATATGGAAGAGGTTGATCTTTTGTATCGGGCCGCCAAGCTTGGATTAAAAACATATTTTTATCCGTCTGCTCAGATAATTCATCTCGGATCAGCATCGTCGAATGGCCGGACATTCCCCATTCTTCAAGTTTACCGGGGTTTTATATTTTTCTATAAAAAGCATTATTCAACCTTAAGTTTATTTATGTTGAGACTCCTCCTTAAATCTAAGGCAATATTAGCGTTTTTTATTGGTAAAATTAAAGGTAATAAATACCTGATTAATACTTATGCAGAAGCTTTTAAGATCTCTTAAAATACTTGATGACAATCTGATAAAAATTATTCTTGCCGGTTTTATCTTCTTGGTACCTCTATGGCCAAAGCTCCCGATTAAGATGATTAACTACACATATATTGCCATTCGCCTTGAAGATATTTATTTGACAGTAATGGTGTTTATTTTTGTTGTTCAACTTGTTCGTAAAAAAGTCACCATAAATAAAACTTTTGCCTTACTTTTTGGGGTATTTTGGGTTGCAGTATTCTCATCTTTCTACTGGGGAGGCTTCATTGGAAAAACCATTGAATTCCTACATCTCGGGCTCCTGCATTCTTTAAGAAGAATTGAGTATATGATTGTATTTTTTATTGCGTTTTCAACTATTAAGACAAAAAAAGATTTTATTCAACTGATAAATTTTTATTTTATTACTATTTTGCTTGTTGTCCTTTATGGTCTAGGCCAGAAATTTTTTAACTTCCCCGCTATCCAGACGATGAATCCAGAATATGCAAAAGGGTACCTCTTATATTTGACACCCGAAGCACGAATTTCATCAACATTTGCTGGACATTATGATTTAGCAATTTATCTTGTTATATCAATTCCTATTATTCTGTCTTTTTATTTATCAAAAGACAGAAGGTCTTATTTATATCTTTTTATTGTTTCATTGGTCGTATTATTATACACATCCTCCCGCTCATCATTTATCGCCTATGCTGTATCGACTATTACATTTTTATTATTTGTTCGAAAATACTTGCTTCTTATCTTTGTTTTGGTTTTGACAGTCGGGCTAATGTTTACAACCGGAGAAATAACTAAAAGATTTTTAAAGACATTCCAGGTGAGAAGAATTCTAATTGATGAAAAAACTGGAGCCGTATACATCGGTCAGAAAATTACGACGAAAGAGTTACCGGCTGGATCATTTTACTATAAGTTGAAAGATCAATCTGGAAGTGACAATTTAGACAAGTTCCGTAATCAAGTGGTCGATGAAAAATCACGAGCTGCCACCTTATCCGGAGAAATTTCTCTTTCTGACAAAGCGAAATATTCAGCCACTCTTTCAGCTAACCTAAAGCCGGTTAACACTGTGGTTTCTGATATCTCAATGGCAACTCGACTTCAGGTTGAATGGCCAAGAGCGATTAATGCCTTCAAAAAAAATATCTTTTTGGGTAGCGGCCCATCCTCAATTACTGAGGCCACTGATGGCGACTATTTCAGGTGGCTTGGAGAATTTGGATTATTCGGCACAGCGTCATTTCTAGCAATCCTCTTATATTTGCTAAAAACAATATATTTTAAGATAAGAAAGCTCGATGTCAAAGAAAAAATCATCGGTCTTGGTTTTATTTTTTCCTTTATTGCCTTATTTATAAATGCTTCATACATCGATGCCTTTGAGGCCTCCAAAGTCGCCTATACATTTTGGTTAATTTCTGGGTTATATGTTGGATACTTTCAGCTAAAATCAAAGATCAAATATGAAGAAAGTTGATTTTTTATTATTAAGCTTTATTCTCAGCGTTGCGCTTCTGTTTAGGCTGTACCGTATAAATACACCTCTTGCTGACTTTCATAGTTGGCGTCAGGTAGATACAGCCGCCGTTGCCCGTAATTTTGTTAAAAGTGGTTTTGATCTAATGCGCCCAAAATATGATGACTTTTCTAATGTTCAGTCCGGGATTGAGAATCCTCAAGGCTTGCGAATGGTAGAGTTCCCACTTTACAATGCGATCTTTGCCTCAATATCAAAGTATATCCCAGGACTCCCGATTGAAATATGGGGTCGGCTTACTTCCGTATTTTTTTCTTTAATTATCATTGCAATAATTCATTACTTGACTCTTCGCGAATCAGGGAGATTGGCGGCATTTTTTGCCAGTCTAATTTACGCAGTCTTTCCTTTTTTTGTTTTTTTCTCAAGGGCGGTACTACCTGAAACAACCGCTCTCAGTTTCTCTTTTCTTGCGATATTTTTTCTTTATCTTAATCCCCGATCGCTATTTCTATGTTTAATATCTCTCCTCTTTTTTGCTTCATCAATGTTGATTAAACCAACGGTTATTTTCTTCGGCCTTCCGCTTACCTATATTTTTTATGCAAGTAGTCCTAAAAAGTTTCTCAAGAATATAATTTTTTATTTATATTTTATCCTTTCAATTATCCCCTTATATTTGTGGAGGAATTATATAAAACAATTCCCAGAGGGAGTACCGGTTTCAGAATGGTTGATAACCAGTGTCAATACGGGCGGCGCTCTACAGAGGATTTTTTTTAAACCCGCCTTCTTTCGATGGATCTTTTTTGAGCGAATTAACAATCTTATCTTAGGAGGGTTTGCGGCAAGTTTTTTTGTTATTGGATCATTTCTCAAGAGTAAGAAACTTCTCCTTCATTCGATTCTGGTTTCAAGCTTAGCCTTTCTTTTTGTCTTTCAAGGTGGCAATGTCCAACATGAGTATTATCAAACTCTGATCTTACCGGCTCTTGCAATATTTTCAGGAGTTGGAATTTCATATCTTTTGTCTTTAAAAAAAGATGTTATTTACCCAAATGTTCGAAACGTTGTTATTATATCCCTCATCCTCTTTTCTTGGTTAATTTCGTTTTATAAAGTCCGTGACTACTATAATTTCTCACCTGACCAAGTTGCAAGTGCCAAGATTATCAATAGTTTGACCGGGAAAAATGATCTAGTCGTAACTGATACAACTGGTGATACTACCCTTTTATACTTATCGGATAGACGAGGAGCGCCTTCGATTTTTAAAGACCCTAAAACTTTAAAAGAGCTCGGTTATAATTTTTTGGTAACTTCAAGTTCATCCGAAATCGATATTTTAAAATCCGAAAATTATTTCATCATTTTTGAAAACGAAAAAATGACCATATTCAAGCTATGAAGATATTAATGGTTACGCCATATGTTCCATATCCTCCATCATCTGGGGGTCAAATCCGTACTTTCAACCTCTTAAAACACTTGAGTCAAGGTAATGAAATTACACTTGTAGCTCTTTATAAAAATCAAAAGGAAAAAGATTATTATTCATACCTTAAAAGTTTTTGTAAAAAAATCTATCTTTGTCAAAGACCGGAAAAACCATGGGTTTTTAAAAATATCTTTAAAACAATTTTTTCTTCATCTCCTTTTTTAGTTGTCCGCAATTTTTCAGATGAGGCAAAAGAAATAATTAGCAAGCTTTTAGAGAAAGAAAAATTTGATGTCATTCACGCCGAAACTTTTTATGTAATGCCACATATTCCAAAAACCAATACTCCGATCGTCTTAGTTGAACAGACAATTGAATATAATGTCTATAAACATTTTGTCAATTCCCTTCCGTTTTATTTAAGAATGCTCCTATATTTTGATATAGATATTATTAAGCTTCGGTATTGGGAAAGATTTTATTGGAAGAAGGCAAACATAGTTGTTGCTGTATCATCCCCTGACGAAAAGATCATTAAGAATGAGGAAGAAGAAATAAAGACTTCAGTCATCCCAAATGGCGCTGGAGATGAAATGATTGTATCAAGCCTTGGGAAAAAAGATCTAAAAAAGTTAACTGTTTTTTTTCAAGGAAATTTTTTCTGGTTGCAAAACGTTGAAGCGGCAAAATTTTTAATTAATAAAATTTATCCACTACTTACAAAAAATAATCCAAATATTAATGTCGTTATTGCTGGTCAGAACGCTGGAAAAATTGGAAAGGTTAATTTTAAAAAAATTAAGATTGTAGATATTTCATCTGACGATACCCAAAAAGTAAAAAAATTATTTAGGGAGGCCGACTTATTTATCGCCCCTATTTTTGGTCCTGGCGGAACACGACTTAAAATCCTTGCAGCAATGGGATCAGGAATTCCAGTCATATCGACCGAAACCGGAGTTGAGGGCTTGGATGTAATTGATAATATCCACGTCCTAACGGCCAAGACTCCTTTGCAATTTGTTGAAAAAATTGAAAAAATTTTGAGTGACAAAGGTAATTACGAAAAAATACGAAAAAACGCTTTATTACTTGTTAAAAGCAAGTATCAATGGCAAGGGATTGCCAACAAGCTTGAAACTGTCTATAAGAATTTATAAACTGTGCTAAAATATCAACTATGGTTATAGGAGTCGATGGCAATGAGGCAAATGTTGTAAAAAGGGTTGGTGTCTCTGTCTATGCTTTAAATCTTCTCCGATACTTTAAACGACAATCTAAAAAAAACATTACTTTCAAGGTTTTTCTTCGCGCAACTCCCCTACCCGATCTACCAAAAGAAGATAGATACTTTAAATATGAAATTATTAAAGCAAAATTTTTATGGTCACAAATATTTTTACCTTTTCGGCTTTACAAAAAAAAAGATATCGATGTTTTTTATAGTCCTGCCCACTATTTGCCAAGATTTTGCCCAGTCCCTCAGGTCGTAACTATTCATGATCTGGCTTATTTATTTTTCCCACAAGATTTTCTTAAAAAAGATTTATATCAGTTAAAATTTTGGACTAAATATTCAATCGACTCAGCAAAACGAATAATCGCTGTTTCAAAGTCGACTAAAAAAGACTTAATAAATTCTTACCACATACCTTCATCTAAAATTAAGGTTATATATAACGGTTATGAAAAAAAGCATCTATTGTCTGAATCAAAATTAAAAACTGATTTAACAAAAAATCCCTATATCCTATATGTTGGTACCCTTCAGCCAAGAAAGAATATTCTAACCTTAATTAAAGCGTTTTCAAGACTCAAGCTGATTTATCCGGAAATAAAGCTTGTGATTGCTGGAAAAAAGGGTTGGCTATATGACGAAATCTATCATTCAGTTGCCAAGTTTGGAATGGAAGATGATATCTATTTTGCTGATTTTGTAACCGATAATCAACTTATCTTTTTATACGAAAATGCTACCTGCTTCGTCATACCGTCATTTTATGAAGGATTTGGAATACCGGCGCTTGAAGCAATGAGTTTCTCATGCCCGGTTATTTCGTCTTTCTCTTCATCGCTTCCTGAAATTGCGGGTAATGCAGCATTATATTTTGACCCAAATAATCATTATGACTTAGTTGAAAAAATAAAAAACTTAATGGATAATTCAATCCTTCGAGATAAATTAATTAGAAATGGCAAGGAAAGAATTAAAAAATTTTCTTGGGATACATGTGCTAAGGAAACGCTTGAGGTAATAATGTCTACTATTTCCTAAATATCAAAATGGTTCCTAAAATAATAAACAAGAATAGTATTAGCGGTGAACTCATAAATAAGTTGGCCAACCATCCTTTGCAGTCATACGAATGGGGTCTTGCACGGGAAAAAATGGGGATTGAAGTGATCCGCGTACGGGATAAAAATAACTCTTATCAAATGACTCTCCACCCGCTACCTTTAGGTTATAAAGTTGGCTATGTTCCCCGATCTAGATTACCTTCACATGAGGTTGTTAATTTTTTTTATGAATGGGGTAAAAAAAACAGGGTTTTATTTATAAAATTTGAGCCTAACATTGCCGTCATTTCGATCCCGAGCGAGCAAAGCGAGCCTAGGGAGAGAAATCCAGTCCCGACTAAGTTGGGATGTAACGCTTCGCTAGATTTCTCAGTCGATACTCTCCTTCGGAATGACACAGGGTGGGTAAAATCTTCCCATCCTCTATTTCCCGAGTGGACACAAGTACTTGATCTGAATAAAACTGAGGATGAACTCCTAAAAAGTTTTCATTCAAAAACGCGTTATAACATCCGTCTTGCTGAAAAAAAAGGAGTCACAGTTAAAGAATTATCAAACGACAAGGGATTTGAGGATTTTGCGAAACTATATTTTGAAACATGTAAAAGACAAAAATATTTAGGTCATAATTACAAGTATCATAAAACAGTTTGGGATAGCTTGAAAAAAGATGTCTCTCATATTTTGATTGCTTACTATAAAGATGCCCCACTTGCCGCTTATGAATTATTTTATTTTAAAGATGTATTATACTATGTCTATGGTGGCACCTCGTCACAAAATCGTAATTTAATGGCTTCAAATCTCCTTATGTGGAAAGCTATTAAACTTGGTAAAAAACTCGGGGCGAAAAAATTTGATATGTGGGGATCGCTTCCTCATGGTTATGATCAATCTCATTCTTGGTCAGGTTTCACTCGCTTCAAAGAAGGCTACGGAACTAAATTTGTTAAAATGGTTGGTAGTTACGATCTGATCATTAATCCAATCTTATACAAAATTTATAATCTCGCCTACAAAATTCGTGAAGTAATTCTTAAGATCTAATTGATCTTATTGTTTTTAAGGACAACCTTCAACACTTGATCCATGTGCTCAACGTAAATAAACTCGAGTCCCTTTAATACATAGTCCGGTATATCCTCTAGATCTTTTTTATTGTCCTTAGGTAAAATTACCGTCTTGATTCCTGCTCTGTGGGCTGCGATTACTTTTTCTTTGACTCCTCCTATCTCAAGTGCTCGACCGCGAAGGGTTATCTCTCCGGTCATTGCAACGGTCCTAATTGTTGGAGTTTTAGTTAATGCCGAAATCATTGCGGTTGTAATTGCAAGTCCTGCCGAGGGCCCGTCTTTAGGGACAGCGCCTTCAGGTACATGGACGTGAATATCTATTTTGCCATAAAAATCTTCCTTCAACCCAAATTTTTTATACCGTGCTCTTACATATGATAAAGCTGCTTGGCAAGATTCTTTCATCACATCACCCAACTGACCGGTTAGAGTTAGACTTCCTTTTCCAGGCATGATCGCAACTTCAATAAAGAGAATATCTCCTCCCGCTTGAGTCCAAGCTAAACCGGTTGAGATGCCAATAGTATCTTTTTCTTCAATCATCTGAGAGGAGTATTTAAAAGGACCTAGATATTTATGTAAGTCTGGATTCCCAACTATTTTTGATTTAAACTTATTTTCAACGATCTCTCTGGCGATCTTTCTAAAAATTGTTGCTACCTGTCTTTCAAGTTCGCGAACTCCCGCTTCTCTCGTATATCTTCTAATTATTGTTTTCAAAGTCACATCTGTCATCTTTACTTCCTTCGGTGATAATGAGTGCGATTCGCCTTGCTTTTTAACCAAATAATTCCGGGCAATATTAAACTTTTCGTCCTCAGTATAACCTGGGAAGTGAATTACTTCAAGCCGGTCAAGGAGTGCATTTGGAATCGTGTCTAATATATTTGCCGTTGTTATAAAGAAAACATCTGATAAGTTAAAAGGGACTTCTAGATAATGATCAGAAAAACTGTGGTTTTGTTCCGGATCTAAGGCTTCAAGGAGGGCGGCTGATGGGTCACCTCGATAATCTCGACCTATTTTATCTATCTCATCAAGCATGAAGACTGGATTCCTTGTGGCCGACTGCTTAATCCCTTGGATCATCCGTCCAGGCAAGGCCCCAACATAGGTGCGTCTATGTCCTCTTATCTCCGCCTCGTCACGAATTCCACCAAGAGACATTTTTACAAATTTCCGTCCGAGTGATCTAGCGATCGACTTACCAAGCGATGTCTTTCCAACGCCAGGTGGGCCAACAAAGCATAAAATCGTTGGTTGATATCCTTTAGAGGCTTTCTTTTTACGAAGCTCAAGGACAGCCAAATACTCAAGGATTCTTTCTTTTATCTTCTTTAAACCGAAATGATCCTCATCAAGTATTTTCTCAGCCGCTTTGATCTCAACATTATTAGCAGAAGTCACTGACCATGGAAGCTCGACTAACCAATCAAGATAGGTCCTGACATATGATGATTCGGGGTTGAATTGAGACATTTGCTTAAGTCTCTTTAATTCTTTTTCTGCTTTTTCTTGTACCTCGAGAGGCATTTTAGCTTTCTTTATTTTTTCCCGGTATTCGGAGATGTCTTTGTCCTCGCCTTTTTCTCCAAGCTCTTCCTCGATTGTCTTCATTTTTTCACGCAGTATGCTTTCTTTCATGCCTTGCTCAAATTTTTTTTGCGTCTTTGAAGAAAGTCTAAACTCTATTTCCAAGACTTTGATCTCTCGGTCAACGAAATCAACTTCTTTTTTTAATCTGTTTTTAAGATTGCTTTCTTCAAGAAGATTTTGCCTTTCACCTGACTTAATATCAAGAACTACGGCAATTTGATTTGAAAAATCTAGAGAATTGCCGGTGTTTAAGATGTTCATCAAAAATACGAAGTCAACCGTTTTTCCAAGATTGATCGCTTTTTTGATTTGACTTGAAATATGTTTGACCATCGCTTTTGTTTCTTCGTCCTCGCGAGCCTCATCATGGACTATTTGTACTTTTCCTTCAAACCATTGATCTTCCTTTGTAAAGTTTAGAAGCTTTACTTTTTCCCGACCTTTAACTAGCGCGTTAATCTCACCTTTTTCGCCAACGGCCGTTTTTTCGATTGTTGCAAGAACACCAACGTAATGTAATTCTGTTGAGGGCGGATCTTCGTGAGTAGGGTTTTTCTGCATGAGAAGAATAATTTTCTTATCTTTTTTCATGGCAGCATTGATCGCAGCGACACTTTTTGGCCTTCCAAATATGAGTACGTTCTCGGTATTAGGAAATACAATGCCATCACGCACGGCTGCAACAGGATAAATGTATTGTTCTGACGCTCCGACTAAAAATGCCATATATTTTAGCAGTCTAACAAATTAATTGCTAACTGTCAATACCTATTTTTTGAGCCTAAACCTATAGTATTTAAGCTTGAACTGACTATCTAAACCTGAACTTCCGTTCAAATTGTTTATATAAAATCTTTTGTAATTTTATCAAACTCAATAAATCTATTTTTAGCGACTAGTGCCTCCGATTTGATTTGGGGCAAATGATCATGATAGCTTAGTTTTTGTACTTGATAAATTATCCCTAAAGGAAATTTTTCTTTATTAACCTCAAGGCTCTTAATCATCGCTGATTCGAAATCATCTTTCTTATAGTCTCCTCCCAGTTTATACACTCGCTGTAAGTAATACTGGTAAGTGTTTATTTTGTTAAACGTAACGCAAGGCTGAAGGACATTAACCAATGCAAAACCCTTATGGTTCATAGCTGCCTTAATCGTCTGAATCATGTGGGCTGGATCCCCGGCAAAACTTTGGGCAACAAAGGTCGCGCCCGAGGAAATCGCAAGAGTTAACGGATTGATTGGTATTTCAATTATACCTGATGGGGTGGACTTTGACTTGTAACCTTGCTTTGCGGTTGGCGCCGATTGGCCTGTTGTTAAGCCATAAACTCCATTATCATGAACTAAAACCTTAATATCGTGATTGCCTCGACAGGCATGAATAAAATGATTACCACCTTCACCATAACAATCCCCGTCTCCAACGACCGCAATCACCGGGAGGCGATGATTTGTTAATTTTATTCCGATTGCATTAGGCAATGCCCTGCCGTGTAGCGAGTGAATTGCATAAGCATTTAAAAAGTCATTCATATTACCTGAGCAACCGATACCAAAGACTACCGCTAAATCTGACGGAGTCAAATTCATCTGAACCAGCGCCTGCTTGATGGCGATCCCAATTCCGTGGTCTCCGCATCCTGAACACCAAGTTGGACTGTAGCCTGTGAAATCTTGTATGCTAGACATAATTTTTAATTTAAAATTTAAAATTTTTAATAATATATTCCGGCGTAATCGTTCTTCCATCATATCTCAAAATTTTTTCTTTTATTTCTATTCCTGTTTCTTGTAATAGAAGCTTCCCAAATTGTCCCCAGGAATTATTTTCAACAAGGATATATTTTTTATTCTCCTTGAAGAAGGGTAGAATTATTTTCTTATTGAGCGGATAAAGGTGAGTGAAGTTTATAAAGGCCGTATTGGTTTTATCTTTAAGCTGCTTTTGAGCTTCAATAACCGCCCCTTTATTTGAACCCCAAGACACAAATACAACTTCAGCCTTATCAAGATCTCCATACACTTTGGGTGGTTTAAAATCAATCTTCAAATACGTATCCCATTTTCTTGCTCTTTTATTGACTTGGTTAAGTCTCGGTTGAGCTTCCTCCGTCGTATGGCCATCTTCTAGATGTTCATACGAATTAGCTTGATAATAATGACCTGGCGTACCTGGAATTAATCTCGGCGAAACCCCATCCTCAGTAATTTTATATCTTAAATAGTTTTTAGTTTTATTATTTGAATTTTGATCTTCATTTGTTATTTGTGATTTGCCATTTGTAATTTCTTTAAGAAGCTTGCCATGGTTAACTTTGTAGTTAGTAATAAAATCATCAATGAACTTTTTTGTAATGCTTTTGTGTCCTTCGGACAAATACATGTCAGACATTACGATTACTGGCATTTGATAAACTTCCGCCAGATTATAAGCTTCGGCAGTTACTTCAATCATCTCTTCGATGTCTGAAGCCGAAAGAACTATTTTTTGAAATTCACCATGTCCGGCATGAACGGCGAAAAGTAGATCTCCCTGTTCAGTCCACGTCGGCATTCCGGTTGCCGGTCCCGGCCGTTGAGCAATAAATACAACGATTGGAATTTCCGTAACTCCTGCAAATGATAGAGATTCAACCATCAGGGCAAATCCCCCACCTGAAGTCCCGACTGATGCGCGGACACCCGTAAATGATGCCCCAATTGCCGTATTGATTGCTGCTATTTCATCCTCCGCATGCCTGACAACGAGGCCAACCTTTTCAGCCCAACTCGCCATTGTTGTTAATATAGTTGATGAAGGAGTCATAGGATATGCGCAGTAAAAACGGCTATCAGCAATTACTGATCCGAGAGAAAAAGCATCGTTGCCAGTCATAACTAAAGATGGTGATGATTCACGTTTTGTTAAAAACTTCAAAACTTTCTTTGAATAATTATTTTTTATGTGATCATACCCAGCATTTGCAAAGTTTTTGTTGAAATTGACGATTGCTTCGCCTTTCTTTGAAAATTGATCTTCGAGTATTTTTATTAGCTCGTCTATTTCAGCTCCAAGTACTGAGAGACTTGCTCCAAGCGCAATCGTATTTTTCATAATCATCTGGCCCTTAAGATCAGCTAGTATTTTTTTAAACGGGACATTTATTTTTACAAAATCACCATCAACGGTAAATTCTTGCTCATCATAAATTACGTAGCTTTTTTTGGTCAAGCTGGATTGATGTTTTGTATACGTCTCTTTGTTCAGACAAACCAAAACATCAACCTCAGGTTTGAGATGTGACACATTTTCGTGAGACACATGAACTTCATAAGCGTTGTGACCCCCTCGTATAAGCGATGGGTACTCAACATAATCAAAAATTTGATATCCGAGTCTGCTTACAATTTTTGAAAATGCTAAGCCAGTTGTCATAATCCCAAATCCCGCCTCACCCCCGATTTTCCAAGTTATATCCATAATTTAAAACATCAAATAAACAAATAACCAAATAAGCAAATAAATGTAAAAATGATCAAATGATTTATTTTTTTATTTGATCATTTTATTATTTATACGTTTATTTAGGGAATATTCTATTCCCCTTTTCATCTTCAATAAATATAGCGGCAACGGGACAAGCCCGTGCTGCTTCAATAATGTTTTCTATTGTGTCTTCATCGGCAGTTTTAAGGACTACTGCTTTCGCTTCATTATCCATTGCGAAGACCTTTGGAGAGACCGCTACACAAGTTGCCGCTCCAATGCACAAATTACGATCAACCCAAACAGTATAAACTTTTTTGACTTTAACCGGTCCTGATGGTTTTTGTGAATCTATGGCATCATCCATTTTTATTGATAACTATTAATTTTTTAAGGGCTTCAGATGGAAGCATCCCACACTTGACTCTATTCACCCCAAGCTCAATTCCTAACAACTTAATCATAAAATTTTTGTCTAGCTTTTGCAATTCATCTTTTGTTTTGTCTTTTGCGTATTCAGTAAGCATCGACGAGGCGGCCTTAGAAATAGCGCATCCAATCCCCTCAAATTTTATATCAATTATTTTATTATCTTTCATAACAAGCCCCATTTTTATTTTGTCACCGCATAAAGGATTTACAACCTCAACTGTATTAGTTGGATTACTTATTTTTCCGTAATTTCGAGGATTTTGATAATGATCCAATATTAGTTCAGAGTAAATAGACATATTTTTGATTAAATTTCAAATCTCAAATCGCAAACGCCTGCCTGCCGACAGGCAGGCCAAATTTACAACTATAAATCTTAAATCTTTTAGATTTGAGATGTAGCTTTGAGATTTGAGTTTTGACATTTGAGATTACTTAAGTATTTTTTCCGCCTTTCTTAGTCCATTTATTAATCTATCAACATCTTTTCCATCATTATAAATATAGAAGCTCGCTCTTACCGTCGAGTCCACACCGAGTCTCGTATGAAGCGGCATAGCACAGTGATTTCCAGCTCGGACAGCAATGTTGTCTTCGTCTAAAATTGAAGCTATGTCATGCGAATGATAATTACCAAAATTAAATGAGATTATCCCGGCTCTATTTTGTAAATTTTTTGGCCCAAGAATCTTTATTTTCTCTCCAAATTCCGACTTCAATGTTTTAAAACATTGTAGTGCTAATTGTTTTTCATGAGCGGATATATTTTTTAATCCAATTTTATTCAGGTAATCAATTGCCGAGCTTAGTGCGATTACTTCACCGATTGCCGGAGTCCCTGCTTCAAATTTGTGAGGCGTTGGCTTATAAGTAGTCCTGTCTAAATACACTTCGCTAATCATCTCACCTCCATACATAAACGGGTACATTTCATCAAGTATCTGCTTTTTCCCCCAAAGTACGCCAACCCCTGTTGGTCCAAGCATTTTATGAGAGGAAAATACTAAGAGGTCACATCCTAAGTCTTGGACGTCAACTTTCATATGGGGAACCGCCTGAGCTGCATCAACAATAGTGATTATTTTTGGGTTAATTTTTTTAGCTGCGGCGATTATCTCTTTAATCGGATTAATTGTCCCCAGTACATTTGACACATATGCAATCGCCAAGATTTTAGTATTTTTCGTTACTATTCCCTCAAGTTGACATGCGTCATTCCGAGGAGTAATTAGCGACGAGGAATCTAGCGTAGCCAGGTACCGTCTGGTACTTGGCGAAGCGTAACGCTCCCTTCGGTCGCTAGATCCCTCGCTCTGCTCGGGATGACAGGCAAGATAACCATCTTCATCAACGTCAATAACTTTGAAAATTGCATTAGTTTCCGTAGCAAGCACCTGCCATGGGACAAAGTTTGAATGATGCTCCATGACCGTTGTTACAATTTCATCGTTCCTCTTTACATTTTGCCTCCCCCAAGAATATGCAATTAAATTTATAGACTCTGTCGTATTCCTTGTAAATATTACTTCGTCTAGGCTATTTGCATTTATAAATTCCGCAGCTTTATTTCTTGTTTTTTCATATTCTGTTGTTGCCTTTTCCGAAATTTTATAAACTCCCCGGAAAATATTAGCACTATAACCGGTGTAATATTCATTTAGTTTTTCAATGACTTCTCCCGGTTTTAGCGATGTTGCAGTTGAGTCAAGATATACTAGATCTTTGTTATTTTTAAAAATTGGAAAGTCTGCTTTAATTTTATTAAAATTAACCATATTTTAGCGCCTCCTTAGATTGATTGGGCTTTTGGCAATATTTTTTGTTTAATTTCGTTTATAAAGCCTGTAATTAATAAATCCTCCGACGCTTTTCTAGAAAGTCCCCTAGTCATAGTATAATGTAATTGATCTTGGTTTAATTTTCCCGTTGTTGACCCGTGGGTGCAAAACACATCGTTTGCAAGTATCTCTAGATATGGTTTTGAGTCAACATAACAATTTTTTGACATTAAAATGTTCTGGTTCTTTTGGTAAGCATGAGATTTTTGGGCATTTTTTTCTAGCCTTATCAAACCTCGATAATAGAACTTGGAAGCGTCATAAAACACGCCTTTAATTAATAAGTCAGATGTTGAGGAAGGTTCAAGATGATTTTGAAAAGTATTAACTTTATATATCGAGTTTTTACTTCCTGTATACAGACCATAAATATTGAGGTTCACACCAGAGGATTTGATGTCAAAGACTAAATCACCGGACAAATTTTCAAAGTAAACAATATAATCACCCGGACTATTAAAAATTAACTTTGATTGTTTAGTTAGATTCAGATTTATATATTTCATAATTATCCTACGCTCCCCGCCATTTCCAAATTAATTAATCTATTTAACTCAATAGAGTACTCCAGTGGAATTTCTTTTACAACTGGCTCAATAAAGCCATTTACCAATAATCCTTCTGCCTCAGACTTGCTTATGCCTCGTGATTGTAAGTAAAATAATTTTTCTTCACCCAACTTTTCAACCGTTGCTTCATGCTGGATGTCGACTTCATTTTCATTAATTTTCATTGATGGATAAGTATCGCTTCGTGATTCTTCATCGAGTATCAAGGCGTCACAGGAGACATAAACTTTAGAGTTACTTGCACCCGGCAAAACTTGGACTAAGCCTCGATATGAAGTCCTACCTCCGTGACCCGAAATCGATTTTGAAACTATTCTCGAAGTTGTATTTGGTGCCATATGGATCATCTTGGCACCTGCATCCTGATGCTGAGCGCTCCCTGCATAAGCAATCGATAATACTTCGCCCTTCGCTCCGTCACCAACCAAAAAACAAGATGGGTATTTCATCGTGACGCCGCTTCCAATATTGCAATCTACCCATTCCATGACGGCATTTTTTTCGACTCTAGCTCTTTTTGTGACAAGATTAAATACATTTTTACTCCAATTTTGGACAGTAGTATAGCGGACTCGAGCACCAGGTTTAACAATAATTTCAACAACAGCGCTATGAAGAGATGATGTTGTATATATTGGAGCCGTGCACCCTTCAATATAATGTACAAAACTTTCCGGTTCTGCAATAATGAGGGTTCGCTCAAACTGACCAAAATTACGAGCGTTAATCCTAAAATAAGCTTGAAGAGGAAGAGCTACTTTTACACCTCGCGGTACATACACAAAAGACCCACCCGACCATACAGAGCTATTTAGAGCAGCAAACTTATTATCATATGGAGAAATTATCGTTCCAAAATATTTTTTTACAATCTCCGGATATTTTTTTAGTCCTGTATCCATATCACAAAAAATCACACCTTGTTTCGTCAACTCCTTTTGGATACTTTCATATACAACTTCTGATTCATATTGAGCCGATACCCCCGCCAGGAAATTTTTCTCGGCTTCAGGCACCCCGATCCGATCATAAGTATCTTTAATTTCCGATGGGAGGTCTTCCCATGAGTTCATTGCTTTATCTGTTGCTCTTATGTAGTAAAAAATATTTTCAAAATCTATTTTTGAAAGATCAGCGCCCCATTCAGGCATTTTCGTTTTTTTGAAGAAGCGGTAAGACCTTAACCTGAATTCCTTCATCCAAAGTGGCTCTTTCTTTATTTTAGAAATTTGAGAAACAATCTCTTCGTTTATCCCTTTTTTAACCCTAAAGACACTTTTTTCGGGTTTGGAAAACCCAAATTTATAATCAAAATTTAAATCATTTTGTTTCACCACTTTAAAAACTTGACGAACTTTATAACTTTATAAACTTTTATATCCATTCTTCTCTATCTCTTCGGCTAGTTTATAGTCTCCCACTTTTACAATCTTTCCGCTTGACATTACTAAGACTTTATCTGGTTTTACATATTTAAGAATTCGATTGTAATGAGTGATCAAAAGATAAGTTTTATTTTTTCTGTTTTTAGACATATACTCAGCGATTATTTTTAACGCGTCTATATCGACTCCCGTATCTATTTCATCAAAAATGATAAATTTTGCATCAAGTACGATTGCCTGAAGAAGCTCCAGCTTCTTTTTCTCACCACCGGATGCTCCTTCATTCAATGATCTAGAAATCAATTCTTTTTTTATATGAAGCTTGTCAGCTAATACGTCTATTTGTTTTTTAACCGCAAGGGGTTCTTTAATTCCGGAAAGAGCAAGTCGCAAAAGCTGAAATACAGTCACACCGTTTAATGAAAGTGGATTCTGGAAGCTTAAAAAAATTCCTTTCTTGGCCCTTTTGTCAGGTAGAAGCTTTGAAATTTCACTTTTCTCAAAAAAAATCTTGGATTTTTTGCTGTAGGAGTATGAAGGATGACCGGCAATTGCATAGGCTAAAGTAGATTTACCGGAGCCATTTGGCCCCATTAGGGCATATACTTTATTTTTTTCAAAGCTGTAATTTACTCCTTTAATAATCTCCTTGTTAGATACAGATACCGAAAGATTTTTAAGTCCTATCATAGAATTCATTAGATTATTTGAATAACTGAAGAAGTCTAAATTTTTTTAATTCAGCTAAAAGGATCTTACTTAAAGTTTTTCTAAGAAAACCTTTATGTTGACACTCTTCATCCCATGGACATTCGTATCCGCTTTTCTGACACTTCACGATTGCTAAATCACCTTCAAATATTTTTAAATATTCATATAACGATATTTTTTTTCCTTTTTCGCTTATTTTATATCCGCCGATTTTACCCTCCCGGCTTTCAAGAACTCCTGCCTTAGATAGTGAAGATGCGATTCTCGCCATGTAGCGCGCAGGCAATTTAGTCTTCTCTATTAGTTCAGACAGAGGTATAAATCCTTTGCTTTTGGTTAAGTGAGAAATTAGTAAGATACCGTAATCTGATTGAGCGCTTATATTTAACATATACTTGCGATGTAATAGTTTATTATAATTATCAAGCTTTGTCAATTAAAATCACTATATGTCTGAAAAAGATAGGCGATTGATTCATGGTCGATTGCATAATCTGATGCTACCAGAAAAAATAAGGACACCCATAAACATGGCTCGTGAATTTGCAACTCCATTATTACTCAAAGGTCGTAAAAATTATGACTTACCCCATACAAAAAATGTTGACTACTTTGCTTCTCGTATTGCATCTCAGGATAAGCTTGACGAACTAGTGCTGCGCACTGCTGCCTGGCTACATGACACCGGGTATGCTGATTTAAAACGACTTGAGCCTGATAATCACAACAAAGAAGCGCATGCTCAATATAGCGTTTTACGAGCCAGAGAATTTTTTAATATTCCGGGAATTTCACAATATTATGAAATTAATCAAATTCGAAAAATATTAAGAATAATCGAAATTCATGATTCGACTTACTTAATCAATGAAGAAGATGAAAGAGCATTTTTAGAAGCCGACGTATTGGGAGCAATTAGTACGGATACAGAAAAATTTAAAACTTTTCAAGAAGCAGCCGGATACTCTGCTTTTACATTACTTAAAGAAATTGAAAAATTTAGACCAAATGGTGAAGGAAGTAAAATTTTAAAAAAACTTTTACCTGGATTTTTAAAGGACTTAAAATCTTTACCCCTTGCTCCAAAAGATCAAATGCATCCTCTCTAAAATTGCATTCGAGGTATTCTGTCTAAGTCATCGACTTTCTTAATAAACATTCCTTTTTCAGCTTTATATGATGCAACTACTCCAATCATCGCAGCGTTATCCCCGGCCAAATATTTATATGGAGGAAATAAAACCTCCCCGTTATGTTTTTTAACTAGATTTCTAAAAAGCTTTCTAAGATAAAGGTTGGCAATTACTCCACCTCCAACGACTAGTCGATCGATTCCTGTCTGCTTGATTGCCTTTTCAGTCTTTTTAATAATAGTGTCAAAAACAGCTTCTTGAAATGAGCTGGCCAATTGACGAAGATTGTACTTTGATTCCTTCGTCATCCCCGACCTGATCGGGGATCCATTCAGTTGGATTCCCCTCTTCAGGGGAATGACAAGATTATTTTTTTTTAAAAAATAATAAAACGAAGTTTTTAGACCTGAAAAAGAAAAGTTCAAATCATCGCTCTTTAACATTGGTCTTGGAAATTTATGAAAATCCGAATTTCCGGCTTCGCCGGCCAATTTTTCAATCACCTCTCCACCTGGATATCCAAGTCCCAGAAGTTTGGCTGCCTTATCTAGCGCTTCACCCGCGGCGTCGTCAAGAGTTCTACCAATAACTTCATATTTAAGATGATCTTTAAAAATTACAAATTCAGTATGACCACCGGAAATTATTAGAGCAAGATAAGGAAAATTAAATTCTCGGTTTGGATTTCCCCGACTATTTTGAACAAAAGGAGAATAAATATGACCTTCAAGATGATTAACTGAAATTAGCTTTTTATTATATTTCTCCGCTAATTCCTTGGCTTTATTTATACCAACTTCAAGGGCTACCGCCAGACCCGGCCCCTGAGTAACCGCTATAAAATCAAACTTGTTAATTTGGGTGGCGAAAAGAAAGGGGTCCCGACGGCGCGCAGTCGTAGCGAGCACCGGCGGGAATGAATTTGAGACAGGATCCAAATTAACTTTTCTTAACGATTCATTTATCACCAAATCAATTCTTTCTTCATGGGCGCGCTTGGCAAGTGATGGGACCACTCCTCCCCACTTTTTATGAATTAAAATTTGGGAATAGATGGCATTAGAAAGTACCCGTCGGCTGTCGGTCACCGCTACTGATGTCTCATCACAACTGGTATCAATTGCTAAAATCTTCATAATAATGAAATATTCAAATATTACAAATAATTAAATAATTAAAATTACTTAATCTTTTATCCATTTGTTTATTTTATTATTTGGTTATTTGTTTATTAATAATAATTTTCCTTTCCCTCTCATTAACATAATTCATCTTTATATAAATAATCTCTGCCTTACTTTTCAGTAAGTTAATAATCTCTCCTGCTTTCTCTCCCCACTCAAAACATAAAATATTTCCTGGTTTTAAATTTTTTTCTATTCCTAAATAATTTAGCTCTGCTTTTTCCATCACATTATAAAGGTCATAATGAAAAAAATTTCCGTACTCATAATAAATCACATAAGTAGGTGAAACAATATTCTTTATGTTTAAAAATTCACCCATTCCTTTGACCAGTACTGTCTTACCAACTCCAAGTTCACCTTCGATAATAAAGACCAAGGGTTTTTTTGACTTACGCTTTGTTAGATTTTTCGTCTCACTTGAAATGACATCAAAGGCAATCTTCTTTGTCTCTTTGGCTGATTTAGAAAGAAAAGTTTTTGAATCTTTAAATTCTACGTCACCCTTTCGCAAAATTTTTATATTTGATTCCGTTAAATCAACAACAGTTGATGGTTTGTTTTTTGGCAACTGCCCAGCATCGACCAGTAAATCTATCAATTGTTTCTTTTTATCAGACAGATTTGCCAAAAAAGATTTTGAAGAATAATGAGGCGCCCTCCCAGTCAGATTTGCGGATGTTGCCGTTACTGGTTTACCAAATTTCTTCACTAAGCCACACATTAATTTATTGTCAGGAATTCTTACTCCTAGCGTCCCGCTTTCTGACTCAAGTGACTTTTCAACTAAATGTTTTGAAGGAAGGATTATAGTGAATGGACCTGGAAGAATTTCGCTTACAATTGCCGATTGTAAATCGCTAATTGTTACCTGCTGAGCTAACATTTTAAAATCAGCTATGAATATCGAAATTGCTTTTCCTGGTGGACGATTCTTAAATTTAATTAACTTTGATACAGCATCTTTATTAGTTGTATCGGCAAGTAAACCATAGACAGTATCTGTTGGAAATACTACCAGACCGCTGTTATTTAAAACTCTTAAGGAATTATTAAGAATCTCTTCGGTATTATTTTTATTCAGTTTAATTATTTTCATAATTGAAAATTTATAAGCTATTTTATCAAACTTTCTGCTAGAATTAGCCATATGGCAAATAAAAACGGAAAGGACATTAAAATAAAAAAATACAAAATTAACTTCAATGTGAGGACAATCTTCATCATTGTCTTTACGTTTCTTTTTCTTTCATTTATTTTTCAATCAATTAGCTCGGGAATTAAGCAGGCCCTTCCAGAAAAATCAATTACAACTATTGTAAAAGAAATCAGAGAAGGAAAAATCAAGAAGGTCGATATAATCGATAGTAAAATAATTGCATATTACAAAGATGATAAATTAAGTACTTCCTATAAGGAGCCAAGTGACAGCTTTTTGAAAACTCTAAAAGACTCGGGAATTAATCCAGACACTATTCAAATAAATGTTAAAGATACTCAATCTTCTTTCGGCTGGGCAAATATATTAGGAAATATTCTCCCAACTATACTAATGGTTGGATTTTTTATTTTTCTATTTCGACAAGCCAAAGGTGCTCAAGATTCAGTCTTTTCTTTTGGTCAATCTAAAGCAAAGAGGTTTTCTAAAGATCTTTCCAAAATTACCTTTAAGGATGTCGCAGGAGTTAATGAGGCAAAACACGAGCTTGAAGAAGTTGTCGATTTTTTGAAAAATCCGGAAAAATACAAAAAACTTGGAGCACGCACTCCGAAAGGTGTTTTATTAGTCGGTCCTTCAGGCTGTGGTAAAACACTTTTAGCAAAGGCCGTTGCAGGCGAGGCCAACGTTCCTTTCTTCTCAATTGCTGGATCGGAATTTATGGAAATGCTTGTCGGTATTGGGGCCGCTCGAGTTCGGGATCTTTTTGATAATGCTAAAAAAAGTTCACCGGCAATCATATTTATCGATGAAATTGATGCAATAGGGAGAGCTCGATCTGTTGGGATGATGCCATCTCATGATGAAAGAGAGCAGACATTAAACCAAATTTTAGTTGAAATGGATGGATTCTCTCCTAATCTACAGGTTGTAGTAGTTGCGGCCACTAACCGAGGTGATCTACTTGACACTGCCCTACTTCGACCGGGAAGATTTGATCGACGAATAATGGTTGACTATCCCGATGTTGACGGTAGAAAAGAAATTATTAAAATTCATAGTCGCGGTAAACCTTTCAGTAAAAATGTAAATTGGGACAATACTGCCAAAAGAACGGTTGGTTTTTCGGGAGCGGATCTTGAAAATATGCTAAATGAAGCCGCGATCTATGCTGCTCGTCAGGGAAAAACAGCAATTGATATGAGCGATTTGGAGGAAGCCGCTACAAAAGTCAAGCTAGGACCGGAAAAGAAAAGACTCCAGACTGAAACTGACCGAAAATTAACGGCATATCACGAAGCCGGTCACGCCCTAGTCTCCCACATCCTACCAAATACCGATCCGGTCCACCGAATTTCAATCGTCTCGCGTGGCCGGGCCCTTGGATATACATTAATTCCACCGGCCAAAGACAAACTACATGAAACAAAGACTCATCTCATTGAGCAAATCTCTGTCATGATGGGAGGTAGAGCGGCCGAAGAAGTAATTTTTAATGAGATTACTACCGGGGCCGCAAATGATTTCGACCAGGCAACTAATGTCGCCCGGGCTATGGTTGTTGAGTTTGGCATGAGTGCACTTGGCCCTATAAATTTTGGTCCAACGATGGATGTCACCGAGTGGGGTAAATCATACATGGAGCAAAACCCTGTGTCCCAAGAGATGATGTCAAAAATCGATAATGAAATTAAAAAAATTATTATGGATGGTTATAACCTTTCAGTTAAAATCATTAAAGAAAATAAAAAAACTCTTGATAAAGTTGCATCAGAATTATTAAAAACTGAGAGCCTCGATCAAGATGAATTTGAAAAGATAGTAGGAGTAAAAAAACTAAATTCTAAATACTAAGATGCAGACTCTTCTTATTATCGACGGTAACGCCATAATGCACCGAGCTTATCATGCCCTACCTCCTTTCAAGGCTAAGGACGGTACTCCAACAAATGTCGTGTATGGTTTTTTATCGATGCTTAATAAAGTCACCGATGATTTTAAACCAAGCCATCTTATCACCTGTTTTGATACCCCAAAAAAAACTTTTAGAAATGAGATTTTTAAGGATTACCAAATCCAGCGACCTAAAATAGACGACGATTTCATTATTCAAATTCCACTTGTTAAAGAAGCACTTGATAAATCCGGAATTGAGAGAATCGAAAGAGATGGATTCGAGGCCGATGATCTTATTGGCACGATAACGAAGATTTTTGAAAAAAATGATTTTCGGATTCTGATTTTAACCGGTGATAAAGATATATTTCAATTGATTACTGAAAAAGTTTTTGTCGCATCCCCTCAACTTGGTCTTTCGAATGTAAAAATCTACGATAAAAGTGAGGTAGAAAAAAAATTAGATATTTCTCCAAGCGAAATTATTGAGTATAAAGCGCTAGCTGGTGACCCATCTGATAATTACCCAGGCGCCGCCGGAATAGGACCTAAGACAGCCGCAAAACTTATTCATCAATTTAAATATATTGAAAATATATATAAAAACATTTCGGAGGTCGAGTCTGATAAAGTTAAGGAAATCCTTTTAAGGGAAAAAGAAAATGTCTATCTATCAAAAAGACTCGCAACAATTTTAACAGATGTAGAAATAAGTTTAGATTTAAAAAAACTTGAATTTAAGGGATTCAGCAAGAATCTCATGGACTTTTTAGGAGAATATCAAATGACCTCATTAATAAAAAGAATCTTTAATAAATCCGCCGATATTAAAAAACCTGAAGAATCTAAGAAAACTTCAGATCAAATCGGACTTTTTTGATGATTAGGATTTAATATTTTGCTATTATTACAGTATGTGTGGAATATTTGCTGTTGTAAATGATATGTCCGGTGATGCTTCGCAAACCGTCCTAACAGGTTTAAAAAAATTAGAGTATCGGGGTTATGATTCATGGGGTATTGCGATCAAGCCAGGAAAGTCCACTCCTGGAGTGTCTCTTCAAATTGAAAAACATGTTGGGAAGATTGGGGCAGCTACAACTAATCTACCTAAAGGAGATATCGCAATTGGTCATACTCGCTGGGCCACTCACGGCGGAGTAACCGATGATAATGCCCATCCTCATCTTGATTGCTCCGGAAAAATCGCCGTTATTCATAATGGAATTGTTGAAAACTATCTCGACATTAAAGAAGAGCTTATCCAGAAAAATCATAAATTTATTTCAGAAACTGACACCGAAATTATTGCCCATTTAATTGAAGAAAAATCAAAAACAATATCACTGGCAGACGCCGTTTTTGAGACGTTTAATCAGCTTGTTGGATCAAATGCAATTGTTGTCCTTGATCTCACGACTGAGACAATTATTGCCTGTCGTGACGGCTCTCCGCTTGTAGTTGGAATTGATGAAAAAAATAATCAGTTTTTTCTTGGAAGCGATGTTCCTGCGTTTTTAAAGTTTACAAATAAAGTTCATTTCCTCGAAGATGGGGAAGGGGTTATCGTTTCTAAAAAGGAGATTAAATTAGTTATGATGCGATCGTCTCATATCTATTTGCCAAAGAAAATTAGATGGCAAATCCTCGACTGGAAACACGAAGATGCAGAAAAAGACGGATACCCCCACTTCCTTCTTAAAGAAATAATGGAGCAAAAAAATACAATTGCAAAAACAATCTCTATCAATGAGAAAGAAATTAAAGAAATTTCTAATTTAATTGGCAAAGGTTATAAAACGACATTTATCGGCTGCGGGACGGCTTCATATTGCGCTCTTGCTGGTAAGTATTTTTTTGCTAATGTGGGGGTTGAATCTCAGATATATGGAGCGTATGAATATCTTCCCTTTTCAAAATTTGTAAATGAAAAATCTATGGTTGTAGCTATTTCTCAATCTGGTGAAACAGCCGATACGTTAATTGCTGTGAAAGTGGCAAAGAAAAAAGGAGCAAAAATAGTCGCCATCGTTAATTCTCGAGGGTCAACTTTGGAAAGGTTAGCAGACATTGTCTTATCGGTTGGAGCAGGACCTGAGATTGCTGTCGTCTCAACAAAAGCATTTACTGCACAGCTTTCAACGATTTATTTACTTTCAAAAGCTATTTCAAATGAATATGAAAAAGGCAAGAATGAAATTAAAAATTTAAGTGATTCATTAACTAATTGGATGAATGGAAAATTGACTGATCAGATTATTACATTAGCTAAAGAATTAATGAATGAAGAACACATCTACCTAATCGGAAAGCATCTAAACTATCCAGCTGCTCTTGAGTTTGCTCTTAAATTGAAAGAGTCATCTTATCTTCATGCTGAGCCATTTGCTGCTGGCGAATTAAAACATGGGGTTATTACTCTTATTCAAAAAGGAACGCCTTGTTTTGTACTTGCATCAAATGACGATATTAAAGGTGAAATTCTGTCAAGCGCGGCCGAGCTTTCTGCCCGTGGAGGTAAAATTATAGGAGTTGCACCTTTTGAAAGCCAAGAATTCGATTTAAATATCAAAACGCCAGATCTAGGTGAGTTAACAATATTTGTAAATATTATTGTTGGTCAACTACTTGGTTATTATCTTGGAGTGGGACGGGGCGCTGACCCTGATAAACCACGTAATCTCGCCAAAAGCGTAACTGTTAAGTGAGATTTACTACTTATTTATCATCATTAAAAAAAGCAAACATAGGAAGTAGAATGAGCATGAAAATAGAAGTGACAATCCAGTTACTTTCGATTCCGCTTAAAGCCTCGATTGACATAAGCGGTAGATAAATTAATAACTACCTAACTGTAGTATAGCAAATCCAGGTATATTGCACTTAATAAATAAAGGCTCCCCGTAATAACCAAGTGTTTAGATTTATTTTTTAAAAGTATATTCAGCGCTTTTTTGGAATCATTTTCGATCTCATAATTCTTGAAATTATTTTTCTTCAAATATTTCGCAACTAAATTCACATCCTCCGAGTGATGTTGCAAGTCCATATTTGTTGTTTTAAATCCAGTTAAAATGATTCTACCGGCTACCGGTATGATGAGATCGATCATTCCCGCAAAATTTTTCTCCGCTCTAAAGGCGATCAAAAAAGTGAATTTCCCATTAAAAATATTTTTAAGGCTTTCTATAAAACTTTTCATCTTTTGAGGGTTATGAGCACCATCTATTATAACCGTCTTGCCATTGATTAAGAATTTTTCCATTCTACCCTTAAAATAAACTTCACTTAATATCTTTTTAACTTTCTGAATATTCAAAGCGAATTTATCCCTCTGGCTTAAGTAAAAAAGAGCTGTCAAAGCTAGGCTAGAATTTTCTATTTGATAAAAAGCTGAGGTGTTTAATAAAACGTCTTTGACCTCAATATTTCTATAAGCGAAGTCAAATGTTATCTTATTATCACTTAATCGTACATTTTTGTAGTTTATTTTTTTTTCAACAAAAAATATTGTGCCTTTTTTTCCTTTTACTCTTTCTTTTAATATTTTATTTACTACTATCTTTTGATTAAGTGTTAAAAGCTGATTCTCTTTTTGAATAATTCCTGCTTTATGTATGGCTATTTGGTTAAGTTTGTCTCCTAAAATTTCTGTGTGATCATAGCCTATTTTAGTAATGACGCATACTTTGTCTTTCCTACTTACGACATTTGTCCCATCATAAGTTCCCCCTAATCCCGTTTCAACAACTGCGTAATCAACTTTATTTTTATAAGCTGTCAAAAAAAATATTGTCATTAATATTTCAAAATATGATGGAGCTCCAAATTTTGTTTTTTCCATTTCTGATATTTGTGGAAGGATTTCGTTTAAGATCTTTATGAATTCAACCTTTGAAATTAATTCGTTATTTACCTGGCATCTTTCTCTTAAATCGACCAAATGTGGGGATATAGTGAGGGCAACTTTAAACCCTTGCGACCGTAGTAGCTGACTTATATAAAAGGACGTTGATCCTTTACCCGATGTGCCGGCAACGTGAATAACTTTCAGATTATTTTGTGGATCACCTACTAGCTTAAGAAGATAGGCGGCTCGATGTAGTCCAAATTCACCAGAAAATCTTTTCTTAGGGTCAGCATCTATGTGCTTGTAAATGAATTTCCCCGCCCCTTCAAAAGTTTTTATCATTGCTTAATTCGGATAATGACATTTTTTATATTTTTTACCACTCCCGCACCAGCATGGGTCATTACGACCTAGTTTATGTTGATTGGTGGCTAGTGATTGGTGGCTAGTGGTTGGTTCGTTCAAGGAAGCTTTAGTGGAGGAATTCTTTTGTTGGTTGAATGGGTCAACGGCCGAAGCCGATTTATAGACTAGAGGTTCTTCGGATTTTTCTTGTTGCTTTACCTCTACTTCAACTTTAAATAATCTTCTCGTTACTTCATAATTAATTTCTCCGACTAATTTTTCAAACATTGTAAAGGCTTCATTTTTGTAAGCAATCAAAGGATCAATCTGGGCATAACCACGTAAATTAATCCCTTCCCGTAAATCCTCAATAGCTGTCAAATGCTCCATCCAGTACTTATCAATAGCTCCCAAGAAAATCATTTTATTTATATCAATCCAAAGGTGCTTTCCGAATTTTTTCTCTCGCTCGCTAAATTCTTTATCAACTTTTTTTTCTAAAAATTCAATTATTCCTTCGGTATTTTTACTTTTTATATACTCACTAATTTCATTATTTTTTACTGGCATTACCATATTTAGCTCCTGGATTAGTTTTACTGTATCCACATCATTTAATGGAAGGTCTGACATAAAAAATGCATTCACAATTTGACTTACCTCTTCAAGGTACACTTCCTTCACCGCTAGATAAAGTTCGTGGCTTTTGTTTTCGTTGCCAAAGACTATTTTTTTTCTCAAAGTATAAATAATTTCTCTCTGCTTGTTTAATACATCATCGTAGTCAACTAAGTGTTTTCTTATATCAAAATTAAATCCTTCCACTTTTACCTGTGCCTGCTCAATTGCCTTTGAGACCATCGCATGAGTAAGAGGCTGGTCTTCTGGAAATTTTAAAAACGACATTAAATTAGAAATTTGCTCCCCTCCAAAAATTCTCATTAAATCATCCTCAAGTGATACGAAAAAAGTAGTCTTCCCGGGATCACCTTGTCTACCTGACCGACCTCTTAACTGATTATCAATTCTTCTTGATTCGTGTCTTTCAGTACCGATTATGTAAAGCCCGCCGAGCTTGACTACTTCATCATGCCCCTCCTGCCAGTTGTTTGTTTCTTGTTTCTTGTTTCTTGTTTCTGAAGTTTTCTCTCCACCGAGGATGATATCAACTCCTCGACCGGCCATATTAGTTGCAATTGTGACTGCTCCTTTTTTTCCGGCTTTAGCGATTATTGATGCTTCCATTTCATGATTTTTTGCGTTAAGTAATTCATGGGGAACACCCTTTTTATTTAATAAAGATGATAAATATTCATTCTTGTCAATTGAAGTTGTCCCAACCAGAACTGGTCTTCCGACTCGATAATTTTCGGCAATGTCTTCAACGACAGCATTAAACTTTGCTTTTTCTGTTTTATATATCATGTCTGGCTCATCCCGTCTCACCATTGGTAAATGGGTCGGAATCGTCAAAACGTCTGCATTATAAATTTTGTGAAACTCCTCAGATTCAGTTGATGCTGTCCCGGTCATTCCGGCCAACTTTTTGTACATCCTGAAATAATTCTGCAGGGATACCGTCGCTAATGTTTTTGATTCACGTTGAATAGAGACTTTTTCTTTCGCTTCGATTGCCTGATGAAGGCCTTCAGAAAATCTTCTTCCGTTTAGTAGTCTTCCTGTAAATTCATCAACTATAATTACTTCCCCATCTTTGACAATATAATCTTTGTCAATTTTAAATAGAGCCCTTGCTTTAAGCGATGCTTCAATATGAAATAAAGTATCAAAGTCTTTTTCATAAATATTTGTTACTCCAAGAAGAGATTCAATTTTTAGAATTCCTGCATCGGTTAAATTAGCAGTTTTTAATTTTTCATCAATTATGTAATCGCCTTTTTCACTTAATTGTTCAACTATTTGCGCATATCGATAGTATTTTGAAGTATCCTCGTCATATGGTGCCGAAATAATATGAGGGGTTCGTGCCTCATCAATGAGTACCGAGTCCGCCTCATCAATGATCGCAAAATTAAATTCTCTTTGAACCAAATCATTGTTATTTTGGGCCATATTGTCTCGTAAGTAGTCGAATCCAAACTCAGAATTAATCCCGTAAGTCACATCGGCCTTATACGCTTCTTGACGCGTAGTATTTTTCAAATGTGAGAGTCTCCAGTCTGAAGAATTTGAATCATTAAAATCTTTGACGTAAAGAAATGATTTATCAGATATAATGGCGCTTGTTGTTAGTCCTAAGAAATCAAATATCTTACCCATCCACCCGGCGTCACGTCGGGCTAAATAGTCATTGACGGTAACTAAGTGGACTCCCCTCCCCGTTAATGCATTTAAATAAAGGGCCGGTGTTGCCGATAGCGTCTTACCTTCTCCAGTTTTTTGCTCCGCAATTTTTCCCTCATGCAAGGCGACTGCCGCGATCATCTGAACATCAAAGTGCCTTTGCCCAAGAGTCCGTCTAGCCGCTTCTCTGACCAAAGCATACGCCCAAGGTAAATAACTCGTCAAAACTGACGAATCTCCACCGATTTTTTCTTTTAGTTTTTTTGTCTCTTTAGTAAAATCTTCATCTTTAAGGACTCTCGCCTTATCTTCAAGTCGATTTATTTCCTCAACGATTTTTTTAATCCTCTCTATTTCTTTAAGATTAAAATTAAATAATTTTTTAAAAATGTTAAACATAGTTATTGAAAGATTTTAAATTTACAGTTATTTTAAAAAGTATTCCTGCGGGATAATAAGAATTTTGACGGCGGAATAGCTATTATTTTTATTAATTGCCAATTGCTTTACTACAAAGTGAATTGTGTCGCCTTCTTTTATTTTTGAAAAACCGGCTGCCTCAGCTTCATTTGTTTTTATGTTTAGCATACTCTGTTTTGTTGAATCTTCAATATCCAAAGTAAAGTTATCCTTAGCAGTTGTCACAATTTTTATTGAGTAATTTTCTTTATCTATTTCTGCTACCTTGCCAACTTCAACCAAAAATCCTTCGTCGACAAATACAGAGTTCGCTGTGATTCTTTTGTCTACTAATACCCCGGTGACGATAATATAATCATCTTTTTCAATATCGTCAGCTTTAATTTCTTTTTTTTGGATACCGGTTATTTTGAAATACTTGGTAAGCGTGTCATCTAATTCAACTTCGAATTCTTCATTTTCATATGTTTTCAATTTAATAATGGAAGATTTGTTTGACAAGACGAAGCCTGATATGGCCTTATTATTTTTTTGTCTAATCTCTGATACCTTGTTAGCAACTTTTTCTTTCAACGTTTTTATATCAGAATCCTCAACTGATGAAGCTGTGGTAGGAGTAGCTGACTCTGACGCTATCTCGGTCTGACCATAAGTTGATATTGCCAAGTAACTTAGTAATAAAGTAACTAATAAGCTAATAAGTAATGTTTTTTTCATAGTTCTGAGTCAATATAATAGATTTTTAAATCTTTTTCTTGTGGTCGAAATGTCTTATTTTTTGGATAAGCAACAATTTTTATGACGTTTTCTCCCAGTGCTAAAGGAAAGCTTATTTTGAAATCACTTTTAATTGTCAAGAAGGTCATATCTTTTATTGGTGACTGGATTACTAAAAGCGTGTCCTTTTCGACTTTTCCGGCTATTGAAGTGCTATTTTGACTGACGATGAGCCCATCTTGGGGGGAAGTGATTTCAAGTGGCTGCGCTTGAGTATTATCGGGTATATTTTTATTATTATTGAGATTATTTTTCGGCGCAATTACTTTATTTTTATTGAGTTCAATTTCCTTTGTTTTATTGATAATAAAAAAAGCGACTACTCCACCTAAAAATATTCCAAAAATTATTGCTGTCAGTGTCTCTTTTTTCATATTTATTTCAAAATTAAGTTATTCAAAGTTTTTGGTAACCCGTCTATTATATCACTTACATTATACCAATATCCTGAATCCTTAAAAAGCTCCTCCGCCGTTATTTTAAGTAATAATGATGAAAATAAAGCCGCCTCAAGCGGATTATTTTGTATATAGAAAGAAGTACATAGGCTTGACATCACATCCCCTGTCCCTCCTTTAGTCATTCCTGCATTTCCACCTTCAATTATATAAGTCGTCACTCCATCTGAGACAATATCGATAATTGCTTTAAGTAATATGACAACCCCGTATTTTTTTGCAGTTTCTTTAACTATTATTTCTTTCTCATTTTGTGGTTTATCTAATACTGGAATCCCAAAAAGTCTCTCAAATTCTTTTTGATGAGGAGTAATAATCGCTTTATTTTTTAATCTAAGTAGCAAATCCGGACTCATCATCTGCAATGCGCCCGCATCAAAAACAAATTTTTTTTCAGAAAATTTTTCGATGAGTTTTTTTGTTATTTCAAATGTATATTTGCCTTCGTTTCCGTCACGCATCATTCCGGGCCCTAATAAAATAACATCATCCTCTGCGGCATAATGCTCTAGTTGGCTTTGAGGTACAATCATTCCGTTTCGAAAAACTTTTTTTAATTCATGAAATATTTTTTCATTTTCAATGGTTGACGAATAGTGAACCATGTCGACAAAATGCGATGCAACCTCGGCCGACCAAAGAGAGGCGGCGTGAAAAAGTGACGATCCTCCAATAATCAAAACCTTTCCGTTTTGACCTTTATGACTATTAGATTTCGGTAAGACGAATTTCTTGAATAAGGTTTTGATTGAATTTAGGTCAGATGTTTGTATTAGCATGAATAATATTAAATTTTTATTCAATTAACCAGAAATTAGGAATTAGAAATTAGAAATTCTAGTGTTATAATTCTACTATATGTCTTTAACCCATGTCCAACTTAGAGAAAAATTTGCCAAGTTTTGGGAAAAGAATAGTCATAAGGAAATTCCCCCTATTCCCCTTATTCCTCAAAATGATCCAACAACTCTTTTTACTGGAAGCGGCATGCAACAACTTGTACCATATCTTCTTGGCGAGACCCACCCATTAGGAAAAAGAGTTTATAACATCCAGCCTTGTTTCAGGTCCCAGGACATTGAAGAAGTCGGTGATAACCGCCACACAACTTTCTTTGAAATGATGGGTAATTGGTCACTGGGTGATTATTTCAAAAAAGAGCAGATCTCCTGGTTTTGGGAATTCCTGACCTCAGAACTTGGTTTACCAAAAGATAAATTATATGTCACCATCTTTGCGGGAGATAAGAAAAATAATTTACCACCCGATGTGGATTCAATCGAGATCTGGAAAAAACTTGGGCTTCCGGAAAATAGAATCTTCAAATACGGACCGGAAAAGAACTGGTGGTCAAGGGCAGGCGTCCCTGATAACATGCCGGCTGGCGAGCCAGGCGGACCGGACTCCGAAGTTTTTTATGAGTTTACTCAAGTCACACATGATAAAAAATTCGGAGAAAAATGCCACCCAAATTGTGACTGTGGCCGCTTTATGGAAATTGGAAATTGTGTCTTTATGCAATATAAGAAGGCGCCGTCTGGTGACTTCCAAGAACTCCCCGCAATGAATGTCGACTTTGGTGGAGGATTGGAAAGAATTTTAGCGGCCTTGAATGATGACCCGGATGTTTTTCTTACCAGTGTTTTTAAAAAAATTATTGAAGAAATTGAAATTAATATTTTTTCTAAATTTAAATATACAGATAAGAACGTTCAATATTCGTTTAGAATTCTAGCTGATCACATCAAGGCTGCATCATTTCTATTATTTTCAGGTATAACGCCCTCCAATAAAGCTCAAGGATATGTTTTAAGACGTTTATTGAGAAAATCAGTCATGCAAGTGTATAAATGGGGGGATCAAAAAAGTAAAATATCTACATTAATAAATCCCGTGATAGATATTTATAAGAATAGTTACCCGGAAATTGAAAAACTAATTGACATGAAAGAAATAATTGATAACGAAACAGATGGATTCATGATTACTCTTAAAAAAGCTTTAGATAAATGGCATAAATTACTTTCTTCAAAATCTTCAGTACCAGGTCCTGTAGGAACAGAGTTAGTTGGCGTAGGACCATCTTATGGCCCAATAACTCCTGAAGAAGTTTTTGAATTTATCACAACTTATGGCCTACCTTTAGATATTATCGTAAATGACTTAAACTGGACAGGAGATTTTAAGAAAGTAGAAAAATTATTAAACGAGCATAAAACAAAATCGCGAGCTTACTCAGTCGGTATGTTTAAAGGTGGCCTCGCCGATCATGCAGTGCAAACCATTAAATATCATACCGCGACTCACCTACTTCATCAGGCATTGTTTGACGTTTTGGGAAGTGATGTCCGCCAAGAGGGATCAAATATTACGGTTGAGAGATTGAGATTCGATTTTTATTCAATTAAAAAACTTGAAGAAAACGATTTGAGAAAAATTGAAGAAATAATCAATCAAAAAATTAAAGAATCATTACCAGTTGAGTTTAAGATTGTTCCGAAAGATGAGGCATTAAAAATTGGAGCACGATCTTTTTTCCGTGAAAAATATCCGGAAATGGTTAAGGTATATTTCGTTGGCAGCTACTCAAAAGAGTTCTGCGGTGGCCCGCATGTTAAAAATACTTCAGAAATTGGTAGTCTAAAGATCTACAAATTTGAAAAAATTGGGAGCAATCTCTACAGAATATACGCTAAGTAAAAATCTTAATCTAAAAATAAAGAAGAATAGAAACTTTTGACAACAAAATGAAAGGCTAAACCAAAGTAATCGGGATTTGATTTAAGAAGATTTTTAATTTCTGAAACTTTAAATCGCTTAAACTCAACTGACTCATCGTTAAGAGTAGGCTCTTCATCAGAATTGATTTCATAAACAATAAAATAATGATTTTCTATTCCTTTAGGCCACTGTCTCTTGTATATTTTTTTACCAACTGATTTAAATATAAAATTTTTTAAGCCCACCTCTTCCATTGCCTCCCTCTTTAAAGCAACTTCATATTTTTCACCTGACCCGACGTGCCCTCCAACTGGGGAAACGAATTGGCCAGGATCTTGCTTATGTCCGGCCTGCTTTACCAAAAGCCATTCACCCTTTGAGTTAATAATTTCAGCAATAACCGTCGCGTGAAGTAGTCCCTGGTCATGAGCTTTTTGCTTTTCAACCGAATTTAAAACTTTCAAATTTTCATCAACCACATCAACCATCTCCATATTCTTATCAGTGTAACATTACACTGATAAGAAAAGGTTGATAATTTGTAAACGATGGATTATCATTTTTAGCACAATGAAAAAAGATACGATTGCTTTTCCGGATTTTAGCAAGTTAGATTTTAGGGTCGGTGAAGTTAAAGAAGCGTCACTTGTTGAGAAATCAAAGTATTTAATTAAGTTGAAGGTCGATTTAGGAGCCGATTATGGAGAAGTTGATATTTTATCAGGTCTTGCTCCTAAATATTCTCCGGAAGATCTCATTGGAAATAAATATATTTTTCTGTCAAATTTAGAGGCAAAGCAAATGATGGGCATGAGCTCGAATGGAATGGTGCTTGTTGCAGAAGATGATATAGAGTTTGTGCTTGTCCCCCTTGACAAAAAAATAAAAAACGGTACAGTTATTAGGTAATTAATACTTAATAGGTAATAATTAATAGTTATTATTTAAAATTTAAATATGCCAAAAGCAAAAAATACGACCATGTCAGAAGCCACATCGGTTTCTTCAAAGTCGAATAATGTTCTTTATGTCATGATGGCCGTAATCACGGTCTTTTCGATTTATTTATTTGTTAAAGTGATGGCACTTGAAAAGAAAGTTGCGTCGGGAGGAGGGGGAGGCGCTGGAGTTCAACAAGAGTCGCCTCTTAAAGTAGAAAATTTAAAAAAATATGCCAAGGAATTAAAATTAAATACAGGAAAATTTAATAAATGTCTTGATGACAATACTAAAAAAGGCGATGTTGAAGCACAGACAGCTTATGGCTCCTCAGTCGGAGTCCAAGGAACGCCTGGATTTTTCATAAATGGGAGATTCTTAGCGGGAGCTTTTCCTTTTGAGTTTTTCAAAGAGATTATTGATAAAGAGTTAGCTGGTACTGGATCAACTGACTGTACCTCTTACTCCACTGAGCTTCAGAAATATTGCTCAGATCCACAAAATCAGGCTTTCAACCCTGTTCCTAAGGAAATCGATACAAAAGGAGCGCAAGTAAAAGGGCCCAAATCAGCGAAAGTAACAGTAGTTGAGTTCTCTGATTTTGAATGTCCATTCTGTATAAGAGCGTTTCCAACTGTAGATCAGATACTTAAGACTTATAAAAATGATGTCCTATTTTATTACATGCATTTCCCACTTACCCAAATTCATCCAAATGCCCAAAAGGCCGCCGAAGCCTCGCTTTGTGCTGCTGATCAAGGCAAATTCTGGGAATTCCATGATAAATTATTTACTCTGGAAACTGCCCAATAAAATAAGTAACCTATATTAAAAATCCCGCCGCAAGGCGGGATTTTTTTTGTGATCCCAACCGGAGTCGAACCGGTGTTTACAGGATGAGAACCTGCCGTCCTAACCACTAGACGATGGGACCAAAAATTTGACTTTACTCCTACTTTGTAGTACTATTTTATCATTAAATCCCGGGGTTCGAACGGGGTTTTTATTTTTTTTATGAAAAAAACACAGTTAACAAAGTCAGGTTTTGAGAATTTAAAAAAGGAACTCGATGAACTTGTTACTAAAAAAAGACCCTACGCGGTTGAAAGACTTCACAAAGCAAGATCGATGGGTGACTTATCTGAAAATAGTGAGTACTCCGCAGCCAAGGAAGATCTCGCATTTGTTGAAGGTAGAGTCCAAGAAATTGAAGCAATTTTAAAAACCGTTGAGGTAGTTGAGAACCATGCTAGTGGCAATAAAATTGAAGTGGGAACTTCAGTCACTGTTGAGATTGATGGAAAGAAGGAATTATTTCAAATAGTTGGTGAATTTGAGGCTGATCCGATGAATAAAAAATTATCTCAGACTTCTCCAATCGGTCAAGCACTGGTCGGAAAAAAACCGGGAGACTGGGTTGAGGTAAAAGTCCCTGCCGGGAAAATAAAATACAAAATTGTTGAGATTAAATAGTCATAGAACTTTTTAAAACAGAAAAGGCTCTATCAATTTCTTTTGTCTCTAAAATCAATGTAATTTCGTGATAAGTTGAGACAACTTCAACAATATTAATACCATTCCATGCAAGCGCTTTAAGAATGAAATAGTAAACCCCGGGGGTTGTAACATTTTCTTCAGGAAGTTTAACGGTAATTGAGGATAAATTCAATAATTTCTCTATAATTTTTTCTTCTTCAAAAATGATTTCTATTTTGGGACCTAATTCCTGACTGACAATTATCCCTGTTTCAAATACTCCCTGGGTGATGGTAAAAAAATACTTATTTTCTTTGCTGATTTTTTCAAGCAGATTACGATGCTTAGCCAATAACGTACCGGAATTTATGATCGTAAACTCAATCAGGTTCGATCTGACAATCATATCCGGCGATTTATTAAATATCTTCTTTAAAGATAAATATGAAGCGCTTTTTTTAACAATCCTCCTCAGGGACATAACAATTGCTCCTTCTTTTATTTTTTTAAAAAGCTTTTCTTCTACTTTAGGCTTAATTAGTCTTGCTAAAGAAGAATAGTTTATTATATTCTGATAGATACCTTCTTCCAAAAAAGGCGATTTACTGATGATTTCCTCGACTATTTGAGAGATTGTTATCATTTTGCCTGCACTCCGAAGCAAGTTTAATCATGCGTAGGAGTGTTAAAATTTTAACATTTTATACTAAATATGTCAAATTTATCCAAAAATTTGACAGTATAATTCAAAACTATATAATAGCAGAATTAATTGTTCTGATTATCTAATTATGATTAAACTTAGATATTTTCAAAAATCTAAAAAAAATGAGTATTGGAAAGCCGTATCAGATCGCGATTGGCTAGATTACCGTTGGCAACTGCAAAATCGCATCTCGGATCCTACTGTATTGCAAAAAATCCTAGTACTTACCGATGAAGAAACGGCAGAAATAAAAAACTCGCTAAAAACATTAAGGATGACAATTACGCCATATTATTTATCTCAGATAGATAAAAACGATAAGCTTGATCCGATTAGATTACAAGCTGTTCCAACCACCGAAGAAACTAAAATTTGTTCAAGCGATTTTTCCGATCCCCTTCACGAAGAGGAAGACTGTCCGGTCCCCGGTCTTGAAGGGGTTTTGACCCATCGATATCCCGATCGTCTGATAATTTATGTTACTTACCAATGCGCGATGTACTGCCGCCACTGCACCCGCAGGCGTCACGCCGGAGAAACTGATCTACCGACTTCCTGGCAGAAGATCTTAAAAGCGGCCGAGTATATAAAAAGAACTAAAACAATACGTGACGTTTTAATTTCGGGAGGTGATCCTTTAACCTTGCCTGAATATTATCTTGAAAAAATACTAAAACTTATCCGGAGCATTGACCATGTGGAGATCGTCAGAATCGGCACAAGAATCCCCGTGACAATGCCTATGAGAATTAATAAAAAACTTTGTTCAATGTTAAAAAAATATCATCCTTTATGGATTAATACTCATTTTAATCATCCTAAAGAAATGACTGATCTTGCCGCCTCCGCCTGCAATCGTTTAGCTGACGCCGGAATTCCGCTTGGAAACCAATCGGTACTTTTACGACGAATAAATAATCATCCGCTAGTAATGAAAAAACTGGTAAAGTTATTGGTTGCCAATCGTGTCCGACCATACTATATCTATCAATGTGACTTAAGTCAGGGAATAGAACATTTTAGAACTAAAGTCTCCGAGGGCATAGAAATCATCGAGCATCTCCGCGGTCATACTAGTGGTTTTGCTGTACCAACTTTTGTCGTTGACGGAATCGGTGGCGGTGGAAAAATTCCCGTGATGCCAAATTATATCCTGTCCCAAGGACACAACAAATATGTTTTACGGAATTATGAGGGGTTAATTTGTAATTACACCGAACCGTCAAATTATACTTATGAACCTCCATTGAGTATTGAAAAATATATGGATGAAAGTGATAAAAAAAATTTAACCGGAGTGGCTGAATTACTTTCAGATAATGATAAAACTAACATCATCCCCCAAAATTTAAAAAGGCATAACAGGAGGCATAAAAGAAATGACTTTTGAAAACTTAGGAACCAGTTCAGGTGCTATGGGTAAAATTTCTTTTGATAAACCCAATCGTAGAGCTAAAGGATTTCTTACTAGTCCAGTTGATGATATGGATTCATTAACTTATGCTATAAATGCACAATTATTACCCCTTTCACCAAATTATGATGACATAACAAGAATAACCGCACGTGTACTTACTGCGGGAGATTTAACACCAAATGATGTTATGACTTCATTAGATGGCCGGGTTTCTTCTCCAATACGCCTTCAAGTCGATGCAGTTATCCCGTTACCACTAAAAGCTCCCGTAAACTCGATTGTGTATTTAGGAGGTAATCGTGATGATAGAATCCAGTCACAACAAGTCATCGAAGAAGATTTAAGATTTATTCATGAGGCTCAACGACTGTCTCAAAAAGAAGAACCTCATCCGTTGCCAAAAGACTACACTCAGCATATATCAATTAATGGTCAAAATATTGATGAGAATGACCTTGAACAAGTGCTTAAAATATATCAATCAGTTTTCCAAGATTATGTTGTACGGCTAGATAAAGATACCATTAAAGAAATGTTTATTAATAATGTCGTTGGGTTAGTAAGAGATAAAACTGGTAAAATCGTCTCTCTTACAGTTGCAGAGATTATTCCCTCAATTATTGACAATATGAATCTTGTTGAATTGACTGATTCAGCCACTGATCCTAAATTAAAAGAAGAGGACCCGGAGGCAAAAAATATCAATTTTTGGGCAAGGCAAGTATTAATCGATTATTTGCGAGAAAATAGTTCGGGGATAACCGTATTATATTCTGAAGCTCGAGCCGATTTAATTCCAGTTTTAAGAAATAATTTTTGGCAGGGTTTTGAATTTGCCGGATTATTACCAAATTCATGCAGAATGAAATCAAATATTACGTCATCCAGTTTAAATAGAGGAGAATATGGCGATTTAGTCGTTATGTATCTAATTAATAATAAGGATGAAGAGGATCCAATGATCACAATGGCGCCTGGAATAGGCGAGGCAGGAAAAATAGTTATTAGTAACCATGACACCAGGGCCGTTTTAGTATTGGATACTATTGTAGACAAGGGCGTACTTAATCAAGCCGCTGTTTCCCTAAGTAATCTTCCGCCAGGTATAAACAGGCAGATATTGAAAGCTATTTCTAAAGAACCGATGAGAATCGGAGAACGACTCGACGGCTCTCCTTTAAAAGTAGAAGCATCCATCGCTTTTCCAAACCCCTCTGTTTCCGACCAATCGCTGTATTGGATCGTTGCCGGAGAAAATACGGGGACAAGGGTAGCAGACGAATCTCAAATGACAAACTTAAGGGAAAGAGTACACCAAGTAGCCGTTGACCAGAAATTCGAAACTCAAAGAGGAGAGGATCTGCTCAATTTTGCTCAAAATAAATTCTCCAGAGAACTGCGATTCATCACAATTTCGCCGTATAATTTTTCCTTTTATAAACGTTCCCTCAAGGAAGTTTATGGCGAGGCTTTTAAAAGCTATCCTTATAACGTAGTCGAAGCTATTAAAAACAGTTGCGGTACAAATATTTATGTTGCGGTCGTCGACGGAACAAATGACAGGATATTGGCTATAACCGGAGCCGAAATGATGAACCTAGCCGGGATGCAACTAGCAGAAATTGGAGACTCCGCCTCCTTGAAAGAAGCGCAGGGAATGGGTCTTGGGCCACTGATAAAAAGATATTTATTGCAAGTGATGCACCAGACTAACAACGTTCCTTTGCTGAGTTTTACCGATAGCAGGATTGCTAACGATGCGGCCGTCCTTAAAGCCAATAGAAGAGCAGGTTTCCAACTGAATCCAGAGATACTATTGCCCAATCATACTGAAATTTCCTCTGATAGAGACCCAGGCCTTACGACTAGACTTATTGGCTCTGACGGTACGATCTTTCAAACTGAACACATGACAATGACTTACATTACGGGAGAAAAAGTTACCCAGACATTACAACAATATGGAGGAATTCCGTTATAATTTTAAGATATTATGAAAAAAGACATAATTAATCTTATTTCACAACTCGTAAAAATTAATTCCGTGTATCCAAATGAGAAAAAAACTGCAGATTTCGTACTTGACTATTTTAATAAACGGGGTTATAAGCCCGTCAGGCAGAAAATAGAAAAAAATAGGGATAACATTATCGTTGAAAAAGGAGCCGGAAAAAGAACCGTCATATTATATTCTCACCTCGATACCGTTGACGTTACCGGGGGCTGGAAGAGTAATCCTTTTGAGCTGAAAATTGAGGGCGACCGGGCTTCTGGCTTGGGCGCCTGGGACATGAAAAGCGGCGCGACTATAAACATACTGAACTTCATCAACTATGAACCGAAAAACTTTAAATTAAAAATAATTTTCTGCGTCGATGAAGAAAATATATCAAAAGGTGCTTCAAAATTTATCAGGTCATCGCATGGAAAAAATATTGATTGTGTCATATCGACCGAGCCGGCATTTAAACATGGACTTCAAGGAATTGCTACGGGAAGAATTGGAAGAGCAGTTTACCGGGTAGAGGTAAAGGGAGAATCAAAACATACGGCTTTTTATGAAACAAGATACGATACGAACTTTTTTGCCGCGGAATTACTGTTGTCTATTAACAAGTCTCTTAATAAAATACGAGGAGACAAAAAACAATATTTTTTTGCCAATAGAATTGAATCGTCCGCGGTTGGAATGTCTTTACCGGAAAAAACTCTGATTATATTGGAATCAAGCATTATACCACCAGTAACTCACGATCAGATGTTGAGTAAATTGAAAAGAATGATCAATGCAAAATTAAAAAAATATAATAATTATTATAAAGTTGAGGTTGGTTTCGTCAAAAGAGAGACTCCTTTTCTAAACGGATACGAAATAGAAAAAGGAAACAAGTATTTAAGATTTCTGGCAAAATCCGTAAAGACAGTTACAAACGAATCCGCCATTCCTTATTTTAGATCATCGGTTGCCGATGAGAACATCTTTGGTTCTCATGGCAATACGGTTTTAAGCATTGGTCCGATCGGTGCTAACGCCCATGCACCAAACGAATGGGTTTCTCTTAAGTCTCTTGAAAAACTGTATAATATACTAATTAAATTTCTAGAGGCAGTAGACTCACAACTAGTCACTAGTCACTAAACATATGATCTGGCCAGACCGTGAAGTTGAGCCCGTTAGGGCGAAATCCCGCGTTGTTTGATGCGGGACAAAAAAATTATGATTTGGGTAGATAGAGAAGCAAAACGATTAAAACAACGTAACTTACCCCTTGAATGGGTCGATGATATGAAAACCCCATCGGGTCGGATCCACGTTGGCTCTCTTCGTGGAGTCATTGTCCATGACCTTGTTTATAAAGCTTTGAAGGATATCGGAGTGAATGCAAAGATCTCATATGTATTTAACGACATGGATCAGATGGATGGGATGCCTTCATACTTGGATAAAAACAAATGGGAAAAATACATGGGTTTCCCATTATATAAAATTCCGTCACCCGCCCCTGGTTTTAAGTCTTTCGCAGAATACTATGCAAAGGAATTTATTGATGTATTTAATTCCATTAATTGTCATCCGCAGATTATTTGGTCTTCTAAATTGCATCAATCTGGAAAAATGAATGAAGTCATTAAACTAATTCTTGATAAAACCGATATTGTTCGAGATATTTTTAAAAGAGTTATTAAAAAAGAAAAACCAGCTAATTGGTATCCTTATAATCCAATCTGTAAAAAATGTGGAAAAATTGGCACGACAAATGTTTACAAATGGGACGGGAAATATGTATATTATCGTTGCGAAAAAAAAATGGTCGAATGGGCAGCTGGTTGCGGTTATGATGGTAAAATTGAACCCATTAATGAAAATGGTAAACTTGTTTGGAGATTAGATTGGCCGGCTCACTGGAAAGTAATTGGAATAACAGTCGAATCTTCTGGTAAAGATCACATGTCTTCAGGAGGCTCATACGATATGGCCGATCATTTTTGCCGTGAGATTTTGGGGACTCAAGCGCCTGACGCCATGGGTGGGTACGAGTGGTTTACAATTGGCGGACGTAAAATGTCTTCTTCAAAAGGTATAGGGTCATCTGCAAAAGAAGTATCGGAGATTTTGCCACCTGATGTTTTCCGTTTTATGCAAGTGAGAACCCCAATCAAAACTCACTTAGATTTTGATCCTTATGGCGATACTATTCCTAATCTTTTTGACGATTACGATAAATTAATGGAATCGTATTTTTTGAAAATTGAAAATAATTTGCCAATTGGTAAGGCTGGTGAGGTCGCTTCCGACTTTGCAAGAATTATTGAGCTATCAGCAGTGAGCCCGCTCCCGCTAAAAAGAATTTTTTTGCCAAGATTTAGGACAATCGTGAATCTTATAAAAACCAAGAGAGATATTGAATCTTTTTTTGTAAATCAAAAGGGAAGTGAATTAACAATTGTTGAAAAGAGTTTACTTGAAGAAAGAATTAAATATGCAAAATTATTTATTGAAAAGTATTCGGTCGAAAAAACAATCCCGCAAGCTGAAAGCACCTTTACTCTAAGCCCTGAACAAAAAAACTTTTTAAAAATCCTTTTAACAAAACTTAAAATTAAAAATGTCGACCCCCAAGTGGCTATTTTTGAAAGCATAAAAGAGGCAAAAATTCAGCCTAGACTCGCCTTTTCAGCTTTTTACTTTTCTTTAACAGGTAAACAATATGGACCTAAAGCCGGAGACTTAATTAATACTTTGGGAATCACTAAAGTAGTCGAATTATTAAGTATCGATGAAAAAGAAAATGAAGAAAAAGTCACCCATCTGTTCCCGACCCTAAATAATCCTGAAATTTTTTCAATCAATAAATCTTTTGTTGAAAAATATCCCTCCGTCAATATCGGAATTGCTGTAATAAAGAATATTAAAATCAAAAAAAGCGATCCTAAACTCAAAGAAGAGATCGATAATTTTATTTTGTCTCAAAAAGATTTAACTAACGAAATTATCAGTTCTTACCCAGAATTACTAGCATATAGAAAGCTTTATAAAGAAATGGGTCTTGACTGGCACTCAAAACGCCCCTCACCTGAAGCATTGTTGCGTAGAATCGCTCTTGGAAAAGGGCTATATGAGATAAATACTTGTGTTGATGCTTATAACTTGATTGTCATGAAAAATCGAGTATCAATTGGTGCTTTTGATTATGACAAACTAAAATTCCCTACTGTTTTAAGATTTCCAAAAGATGGGGAAGAAATTTTACTTTTAGGTGATAATGAGCCAACAAAATATAAACCAACCGATGTTGCTTATTTCGATCAAGTCGGGGGATATAACATTTATTTCAATTACCGTGACGCCCAGAGAACTGCGGTAACCGAAGACACAAAAGATATAATTTTGAATATTGATGGCATCTATGACATCTCCCGATCACAAGTTGAAAGATCATTGAAAGAAAGTATTGAAATTATTACAAAGTACTGTGGTGGTAAAGTTGAGCTCGCCGGAATAGTAAGCGTTTCAAAATAATCAATTAGATTCACTTCTTTGAGGATTTGGCAAAATTTTCTGCATAAACGGTAAAAATGCTGTAGCGATTGAATGTAGACCAAAGGCTGGACCAAGCGCTGATGTAAGATACTTTACATCTAATTCTTTATTCCACAGGTCTTTTAAGTCGACCTGCCTTCTTTTAACCAGCTCTTGAAGAGATTGCCCAACTAGCCCCAATGGAACATTGTAATCTTGAGAAAGTGATTCAAAAGTAAATTGATCCCTGGGGTACTTATTTTCATTACGGGAAAGTTTTCCGCTTACAATTCTCCCCACAGGTAAACCAAGCATCACGATTAAACTGGAAGAATCTAAGACTATCTCTCTTAAACTCGGATTTAACGATGAACTATGATTACTTATTACTATCTCAATAGTATCTGTATCTTTTTGTATTTTCTCAAACACTTCATCTGGCGAAGTCCACTTTTTCTCTTTAATTCGGCTTTTAGATAGTTCTTGTAATTCGGAAAAAAGTTCTACAGTTTTACCATTGGAGTAAAGCGATGAAAATAACTGGTTTTCATGATCAAGTAGCGCCATCGAATAAATCAAAATGTCAGCCGCCTCGCCCGCGATATTAATTCTGTTCTTTTTAGGATTTTCCAATTCTTCCCTTAACTCCATTAGTTCATTCCTAAATCCTTGAAAGATACTACTTCTATCTTCTGTTTCATAAAGATGAATTGTTTTCCTCCAGTCACGATAATGTAACTGTGCTCCGTCTAAAGTTTTTATTTGTTTGATTTCAAGTTTACCCATAAAATTAAAAATCCCCGCTTTCGCGGGGACTGCGCTCTACGGCATTTCTGCCGGTAATTTTAATTTAAACTTATATTTATGTTTCATATGAGAACAAAAAAACCCGCCTGGTTGGGACGGTGAACTTCCTGAAACTTTGTCAGTTCCATAAATAATACTAAACTAGTATCAGTTAAAAATCAATATATATATCTATATCAAATAACTATTAATTATAACTAATGTCCATTAAAGCTCCTCTTAGGTAATTATCAAAAACCGGATGAGATGGAGGTATGTCTGATAGATCTAGTACTTTTGAATACTTTTTATCTGATTCTAATAATTTTACATCATTTACAATATTTTCCGCCTCATTTAATGAAATTTGCTTAAATAATTCCGCGCGTTTTGTATATTTTTTCTTAGGAGGTATTAATCCTAATTTAATTGCTTCTATAATATCTAGACCGCCTGCGATATTTGGCGAAACTAAAAAATTGGGAGGTTTTTCAGTTTTTTGGCCTAGACAACAGGTAATTATCCATGATCCAAAAACTACTTTGCCCGTTGGATAATCAAATAATACGTCGGTCACTCCAAAGGCAGAGTATAGATATCTATCAGGCGATACAATATCCAAAATTGTTTCATTGGACTGAGGTTTACCAAAAATATTACTTATAGAGTCTTCTGTCGACCCTTCCGCCCAAACCCAATCATCTGCCGTAAATACAAATCTTCTTTCTTTTGCAAAACTTAATTGAGGGTCATCGTTTGTTAATGTTTTAACAGCTGCAACGGCTTTTCCTAGAGATAATAAAGTTGGAACAGGAATTCCATTATGAAGATATTCGCTCCCAAGTCTTTTTTTAATTTCATCCTCTGCTAAGCTCGATTCTTTTAAAGCAAGACTAGCAATTTCCGGCCTAACAATTCCATCTCTATGAAGAGATCCTATTCCAAAATTTCTATAGAAAAAAAGTTTTCTGTGCGAGGTGGATAGCGCAAATTGACGCGTTCTTTCGTAGATAGTCATTTGAACTATATTTTAACTCTTTATATTGTAAAATCAACGTAAAGCGCAGTATGAAAAATATACTAGTTGCCACTCATAATCCAGCAAAGCTTGAAGAATTAAGATTTGGTTTAAAAAAATTAGAAGAATTAGGGATCACTCTTCTTAGCTTAAACGACGTCGGGGTAGAGAAGGAGCCTGAGGAAACTGGAAAAACTTTTGAAGAAAATTCATTGCTTAAAGCTAAGTTTTACAGCAATTTGACAGGTTTGCCAACCATTGCTGACGATGGCGGTTTAGTTATCCCCTATCTAAATAATGGGCCTGGAGTCAAATCAAAGCGCTGGCCGGGTTATGAAGCGTCAGACGAAGAGCTTATTGCCTACACTCTCCTAAATCTTAAAAATGTTAAACAACCCCAAAGAACCGCTTATTTGGAAACATGTATTTGTTTTTACGCCCCCACCCCAGGGGTGAGTCTAGGTCGTTCCAATAAGCTCCAACTCCACCCCAGGGGTGTAGTTGTATTCGAACAGGAGAAAATAAAGGGATATATTGCTGAAAAGCCAACCGGAAGACCGACTAATGGTTATCCATTCCGCGCTCTTTTTATAGTTGATGAATTTAATAAATATTATGACGAATTAACTGAACAAGAACACCTGGAAGTTAATCATAGATTAAAAGCTTTAAAAAGATTGACAAAAAAATTGTTATCTATGTTATAATTATCACAATATGAACGATCGAGTAGATTTTACTAATAATTATTCACCTTCTTCATCCTCTAGCCCGCTTAACGGGAGGTTGAAGTATAACGATTAGTTTTTAATTTAAGAAATTCAACCTCCCGGAAGGGAGGTTTTTTATTATGTATAAAAATAGAATATTTTTTATAATAGATTTTGATAGTACTTTTGTACAGGTTGAGGCATTGGATGAATTGGCCAATATTGCTTTGCAAAAAAATCTAAGAAAAAAAGAAATCTTAGAAAAAATAAAAAAAATAACGAAGGCTGGAATGGAGGGTAAGATTCCTTTCAATCAATCTCTCAAAAAAAGAATTAAATTGATTAGTGCAAATAAAAATGATTTAAGCAAATTAGTAAGGCTACTTAAACGAAAAATCACTGTTTCAATTGCCCGAAATAAAGAATTTTTTAAAAAATACTCTAATAACATTTATATCGTTTCAGGCGGATTTAGAGAATACATTATGCCTTTATTTATACCTTTAGGAATTAGCGAAAATAATATTTTCGCGAACGAATTTATTTTTGATTACCGAGGTAAAATTATTGGTTTTGATAAAAAAAATCTATTGTCACAAGACGAAGGAAAAATTAAGCAAATAAAAGCTCTAAATTTACCTGGAAAAATCTATGTCATTGGTGATAGTTATACAGATTACCAAATAAAAAAAGTCGGGTTATCAGATAAGTTCTTTGTTTTCTGTGAAAATGTGAAAAGAGATTCTGTGATTAAAAAGGCCGATTATGTACTGCCAAATTTTGATGAATTTTTGTACTTACTTCATCTCCCCCGATCCTATTCTTATCCAAAAAATCGAATAAAGGTTTTATTATTGGAAAATATTGATCAAGCAGCAGTCGATTTATTTATTAACGAGGGTTATCAGGTCGAAACTCTACCAAACGCTTTAAATGAAGATGAATTGATAAAAAAAATTGCCGATATTTCTATATTGGGAATAAGATCTCGTACTAAAGTTACATATGAAGTTTTAGCTAAAGCAAAAAAATTATTGGTAATCGGCGCTTTTTGTATTGGTACTAATCAAATCGATTTAAGAACAGCTTCACAAAACGGAATTATCACTTTTAATGCACCATATAGCAACACAAGAAGCGTTGTTGAATTAATAATCGGTGAAATAATTATGCTTAGTCGAAAAATATTTGAAAAAAATACAAAAATGCATAAAAATATTTGGGATAAGTCAGTAAAAAATTGTTATGAAATAAGAGGGAAAAAATTAGGAATTATTGGTTATGGTAATGTTGGATCTCAGCTTTCAGTTTTAGCAGAGAATTTAGGAACGGAAGTTTATTTTTATGATATCATCGATAAACTAGCTCTCGGTAATGCTAAAAAATGTGAAACGCTTCAGGAGCTGTTAAAGAAAGCTGATATTATCACCCTTCATGTTGATGGAAGAGCAGCTAATAAAAACTTGATAGGCAAAGCGGAGTTTAAATTAATGAGAGATGGCGTATTGTTTTTGAATTCGAGCCGTGGATTTATTACTGATATAAAAGCTCTAACTAACAATATAAGAAATAAAAAAATTACTGGAGCCGCTATAGACGTTTTCCCCAATGAACCAAAAACAAATAAAGAAATATTTAACTGCCAGCTTCAGAATTTTTCTAACGTTGTTCTTACTCCTCATATCGGTGGAAATACTGTAGAGGCTCAAAAAAACATTGGAGAATTTGTTACTAAAAAAATTATTGAAAATGTCAATACTGGGAACACGATGCTTAGTGTTAATTTTCCAAACATTCAATTGATTCAGCAAAAAGATTTTCATCGTTTAATTCACATTCACCAAAATGTCCCTGGAATTTTAGCCAAAATCAATAGTGTTTTGGGTGAAAACAATATTAATATCGAGGGGCAATATTTAAAAACTAACGAGGATATTGGTTATGTGATAACAGATGTTAACAAACAATATCCACAGAAAGCTATCGATAGATTAAAAAAAATTCCTGAAACTATTAAGTTCAGAATATTGTATTAAAATTTAGTTTATAATTAAATATATGCTATCAATAGATTTCATTCGCGCCAATAAAAATAAGGTCATTGAGGCGGCTAAAAATAAAAACCGCAAAGTTGATATTGATTCGATTTTAAAACTCGATGATATATGTCGTGATCTTATTTCCAAAATCCAGATTTTACGTGAAGAAAGAAATAAGGCCGGGAAAAATAAGCCAACCCCGGAGATCGTTAGACGTGGTAAGACAATTAAAGAAGAACTTAAAAAATTAGAAGCGCAATTAGCAATCAGCAATCAGCAATTAACAAATCTACTCTCATACGTTCCAAGCGTCCCCTTAGATGAAGTCCCAGTTGGAGCTGATGCAGCTGGAAATGTTGAAGTAAAAAAGTGGGGAAAAATTTCCAAAATGGATTTCGAACCAAAATCGCATATTGAACTTGGGCTAAGTCTAGATCTATTTGATTTGGAGCGTGGAGTAAAAACTTCAGGTTTCAGAGGGTATTTTCTTAAAAATCAAGCCGCTCAACTTCATATCGCAATATTGTTTTACGCGCTTCAAAAACTAGTAAAAAAAGGCTACACTCCAATCATTGCCCCAGCTATTGTTAAAGGATTTACTCTTTTTGGTTCAGGTCATTTTCCATGGGGAAAAGATGAAGTATATAAGCTTAATGATGAAGATTCGTATTTATCCGCAACGGCAGAAATCCCAGTTACGGCATATTATGCTAATGAAATATTAAATGAAAAAGATCTCCCTAAGAAGTTCGTTGCCTTCTCTCCGTGCTTTAGAAGCGAGGCCGGATCATATGGTAAAGACCTGAAAGGACTTTACCGATTACACGAATTTTGGAAAGTTGAGCAGGTGATAATTGCTAAAAATAATATAGAAGAAGCAAAAATATTACATGAAGAATTACAAACAAATACTGAGGAAATTTTGGAAGAACTGAATATCCCGTATCGAAGAATGCTCATGTGTACTGGTGATATGGGTGAACCGCAGATTTATAAGTATGATACAGAGATTTGGATGCCATATCGAAAAGGATACGGGGAAATCGCTTCAAATTCTATCATGGGCGACTTTCAGACAAGAAGATTAAAAATAAAATGCCGAAAAAAGGATGGCTCAACCGATTATTGTTTTTCCCTTAATGACACGGCTATCCCCTCACCTAGAGTCCTTATAGCTATACTTGAAAATTATCAACAGAAAGACGGAAGTATCCTCGTACCTAAAGTCCTTCAATCTATGGTCGGATTTGAAAAGATACCTCCAAGAAAATGATAAATTTCAAATAACAAATCCACAATTGAATTACAAATAATTAAATACAAACCTGCCTGCCGGCAGGCAGGTGTTTAAAACATTTAAAATTTGTTATTTGATGTTCAATTGTTATTTATTATTTGTTATTTAATATTTTTATCGAGTTGGTGTTGGAGTAGTGCCAAGTTGACTTTGACCGCAGTTAACGGTGCTTTCTGTACCTTTAATGAAATATTCTTTTCTTCCGTAAAAACAATTTTTAGAAACTACATTTTCCGGCTGGCTATACCACTTTGTCCCATTACCGTAATTTTTGAGCAAATAACTCATGACTCTATTCCAAATTGGGGCGGCTCCGGTTACGCCTGAGGAAAGATACGGGTTCATAGGAGTATTATCGTTATTACCAACCCAGACCGCTACTAGAAATTCCGGAGTATACCCTATTGTCCAGTTGTCCTTTTTACTATCAGTTGTTCCGGTTTTGACAGCAACCTTGTATCCTGGAATTTCAAGTTGTGAATTTGATCCAAATGCATATTGACGGGCAAAATTATCAGAAAGAATATCTGAAATTATATATGCAATGCCTGAGTCTATCTCTCTGATCTTAAAGGGGTGATATTCACGATTGACTTTATTATTTGGCCCTTCTATTTTTAAGTAATAAGTTAGCGGTAGTTTGTAGCCTGAATTGGCAAGGACCCCGAAGGCAGTTGCCATATCAATCATGGTGACTTCCCCACCACCTAAGGCAAGCGATAAACCATATCTAGACTTATCTTTCCACGTTCGAATTCCCATTTTTTCCGAAAAGTCAATGAAGTCTTCTAAGCCAGCTTTCTCAAGAGTTCTAACCGCTGGTATATTGTAAGAATTGGCAAGCGCCATCCTAAGAGGCACCTTTCCATGAAATTTACCATCATAGTTAACTGGTTTATAGGACGTCGACCCGGGTATGTTGAAAATCACCGGACTATCTTCAATTATCGTTGCAGCTGTATAGCCTTTTTCGATGGCTAAAGCGTATAGGAGTGGCTTAATCGATGATCCTGGCTGCCTTAACGCTGTTGTTACATTATATGCGCCAGTATCTGAGATGAAATAATCTACCGACCCCACCATAGCAATGATTTCTCCTGTTTGTGGCCTTGTGATCAAAATTGCACCATTAGTTACGTTTAAGTTATTTATTTTTTCTAATTCTTCTTTTAATATTTTCTCGGCGGTTTCTTGGATATCTAAGTCTAAAGTTGTCGTTACATTTAACCCTCCCTCTTCAACTGTTGAGATCCCAAACGTATCTTCAAGGTTCGATTTGGTATAAAATACAAAATGTGGAGCGCGGATGGATGTCTTTGGCGGTAAAATTTCAATATCTATTGCTTGATTTTTAATTTTAGACTCCTTAGTTATATATCCCAAGCTTTCCATAGCTTCAAGAACTTCATCACGACGTGATTTTGCAGCGCTTGGATTGCTATATGGAGAATATATTGATGGCGCCTGCGGTAGACCAGCTAAAAGAGCGGCTTCATCCAAAGTTAATTCCTTAGCATTTTTTCCAAAATAGACCTTAGATGCCTCTTCAATCCCATATGACGATCCTCCGTATGGTACTTGGTTTAAATACATTTCCAGTATTTGATCCTTTGAATAAATTTTTTCAGTCCATAAAGCCAATATTATTTCTTTAATTTTTCTTTCAACCGTTCTTTCCGGTGAAAGCAAGGCGCTTTTAACTAGCTGTTGTGTGATAGTCGATCCTCCTTGTAAGTTTTTTGTAATTATAGTTTCCTTTAAAGCACGAAAAACTCCTGATATTAAAGCAACACCTGAATGACGGTAAAAATCCTTATCTTCAATTGAAATAGTAGCCTCAGCTATATACGAAGGTAAAGAATTAAGTGATACCGGAGTTCTATTTTCACTTCGATAAATTTCGTAGAGTAATTTTCCATTTCGATCATAAATATGCGAAGAAACTGGAAAATTAACCTTACCTATATTATAGGGTGATGGTAATTGTTTTACGAATATATATCCTTCTCTAAGCAAGACAAGCGTCGCCGTAAATATCACTCCTAATAAAAAATACCTAATTCTTGTTGTTATAAAAGATAGTGAGATTCTGGGTAGAGATATTTTCGGAAACTTTGGCAACCTTGGTAGTTTTATTGAAGAAGCTTTATTAAAAATTGACGCCAGAACAACTCGAAGAAAATTACCAATCTCCTTAACCACTATAAAGATAGCACGTCCCAAATAATATATAATCCTATATACTACCCTTCTTGTAAGCTCTCCTATTGAAATGAAAAAATTAGCTAAATAGTAAAGGAGCTGCATTAGCCTATTCATGGGGTACATTTTACCAAATATTATAGGTTAAAGCAATTTTAATTTAGCCTTGACAACCAAACGTTCCCAGAACGTACCTGGCGGGACACAGGTAATTAAGGTAATAAAAGAGGCTTCTTTATTTTGTTCAAGGACCGAAACTTGATCGGGTTTTACCGTAGTTATTGAAAATACTTCATATTGGTATTCTAAGTCGCCTACTTTCACAAAAATATTATCACCATTGTCAAGTGAAGGTAGGTAGGTAAAAATAGTTTTGTAATCTTTTGTATTGTAAAGCTGTGGCAAAGTTGAATGACCAAAGATTGCAACGTTCCCGAATTCACCAGGTAATGATTGGGGCAAATAATGAATTAGGCTTTTTGTCAAATCCTCTCCCCCAACGACTACTTTCGCATCTTTGATATTAAGCTTAGGTATTGACAAGGCATATTCTTTTACATTAAGATTGCTAAAAATTGTAGCTTGAGGACGATCAGGAAACCACAGACTTGCTTGAGTATAGTCACGGAGATTGTTTGACAATGGATTAAGACTACCAAGAACCGAATTTGCTTCATTAAGCGAAGGTACTCCTTCATTTGAAACTGGAGTTTTAACATATTTTTTAATAAAAAATCTTGAATAAACTTCAAATGATAATATCGGGTAAAATGACCAAAAAAGCAAGAGTGAGCCAATAATAAGCGAGGCGTATGAAAATGCGGTTATAGCTTTCTTTTCTGGAGTATTTTGTTTTTTTATGTAAACGTGAACCGGCATAAATTAAAGAGTTGTCATAATCAAACTAATATTTTTGTTTAAAAACGGTAGATAATTATTGATAAAAGGAAGCGATTGATCAGCTTTCAGGTCATATCCTTCAGCTTCAAATTGTTCTTTCAGAATTTTATCAAGCAAGTCCTTGTTTTTTCCGACTAAACTATTTTTTACTTCATCTGTATTTATATCCATAATTGCATTTGCTTTTATATCAAGATTTAGTTTAACGTTCTTGTCTTTTTTTTCCGCTTTGATAATTTTATAATTTATTTGACCATCCTCAAGTGAATAGCCAGATTCAATTTCTTTCTTAATAAGTTTCTTTATCTGATTCAAAAGATCTTCTTTTTTATAAAAAAAATAACTGGTTTGCACGGTAGCTTTAAGAGATAATCGATCACCCTCTTCACCGACCTCTTTTGAAAAATTTGTCTTGACAAGGTTGGCTTCCGTAAGTGATATGATTACCTCCCCTTTAATTTTTGAAAAATCCGGTTGTTTTTTTGATTGATTAATAACTTTGGCAGTTAAATTTGCTTGATCTGTCTTTGATACGGTTTTAATAGCCTTACGGGTCCCGTTTGCAAAAGCGCTTTCATTGACAGCAAAATATAAGCTTTGAGTTAAATCATCAATTTTGAATCTTTTACCTTTTTCTAAATTGCCTTCCTTTCCTATATTTGAAGCTTTGACCGCTGATTCAGTCTTTCCTGGAAGTTTTACAGACCCGTCAGGCGCCAAAGTTGATGAGGCAACTTTCACTTCAGTATCAAGTAGAAATTTGAGTCCGTTATAATCAAGGATACTTCCTTTGCTAAAAATCTTCTCTTTATCGTCAAAATTATGGACTGTGACTTTGCCTGTTGCCGGGTCACCGATTTCCTTTACTCCAGTAGTTGCTATCTCATCAGATAATGTGGCCGACACTGAAGATATTTCGTACAAAATGTCAAAATCTGCTTTTTTACTTATAGTTTTTGAGGGCATATATAATCTAACCTCAGCTTTATGAAAGAAATATTCATTTAAAAATAAAGAAATTATAATTATAAAAAATCCCACATATACTGTGTATTTACCGGATAAATTTATATATATTTTTTTTCTTAAACTGAATAACAATTCGAATTTTGATAATAGATTATTTGCAAATTGTTTTGTCGACCCAAGAAAATCTTTTTTTTCTAATAGGACTATGTTATTTTCACTTTTGGATTCGAGTTGTTTTACATCATCATTAATTAAAAATCCCATCACTTCATTCTTCTTGTCTTCTACATTTGAAGTTTTTTCGTGCGTGCTATGTAGCCCTATTTGTTGGCCAAAAACTTCTATTAATCCTTGAGAAACTTCTAAATAGGTCAAAATGTCAACTCTTGGTAATTGGACAAAGTACTCACTTCCCCATTTATGGGTTAATATTTTGTCCGAAGTGGAATCTAGATTTTGAGAGTCATATAAAATTATCCTTGATGGCAAGAGATATTTACCTTTAAGGTCGCTCAGGCCCTTCATAATATCTTCAACGATATTGTCAGTACGGGACACAATAATTTTGTAGTTTATTTTTCCGCCTTTATAAATAAATATCCCTAAATTGTTAGCGTCAATTTCTATAAGAATAGCCGTAAGTGAAATTTCTTCCTTTTTTTGAAGAAATGACGAGACTGCCTCATGGCACTCTATATATCCTAAAGCCGTTAATTCGAGATTTTTTACTAAGTCCTTGATTTTTTGTAAATATGGTTTTTTTATATCGCCCGCTTTATCATCAATAAAATGCGAGTACATAAAAAATATCGTTTTTGTAAATTGTTGGCCAATCTTTTTTTCCAGCCGGAATAAAATTTCTTCTATGTCATTTGTTAAGTTTTCCCAACTATTTGAATAATCAAAAGATTCACTATGTGAAATAGATATATCTTTGTCGACTGATTCAATAATCATGACTTCACCTCTTGACTCCTTTAAAAAAAGGCCTAAATATGTATGAGCTGTAGAAGATTTTTTTTTAAAAAAAGAAAAATTCATATTATTAATTTGATATTTCTATTCCGTATTTCTGAAATACTTGAGAAACTCCTGACATTGCAGTTTTTAGCGCCTCACTATAAGACACCCCTTGAATGGTTGAATTAATTGCGTTTTCAATATACTTAACAATTTCATCATTCAATCCATTGTCATAAGTCCTCGACATTAAAGGCTCTGAAACTAAATTATTTGCCTGTTTAATAACAGGTCCTATATATTCATTTTGCGATAAAAGTGGGGCTAAATCAACTCGCGAATACGGCTCACCAAATGGTCTTACCCTACTTTCAATTTCATATAGTTTTGTTAAGTTATCTTTTTCTGATAAAAATCGTAAAAATTTCCATGCTTCAATTTGGTTTAGGCTATATTTTGACACACCTTCAACCCAATAAGTGGCAAGAGAAACTTGCTCTGATCCCGGGACCGATGGGACTGGTACAACTTTTAACTCAATATCAGGGTTAGCTGCTTTAATGCTTAGAATTTGCCATGAAGGAACTATTATCATTGCCACTTTTTCTTGTATAAAAGCAGTTAATGAATTTGGCATTTCATCGGACCAATAGCCTTGAGGCATTTCGGAAAATTTTCTATATATTTCTAAGGCTCCTGCCGCTTCAGGAGAATCTAATTTTGAAATTGATCCACCATTCTGAACTAATAATAGGCCAAAAATATCTGAAAAATGCTCAATATTGGAAGTCGTACCAATCGCAATACCTGAAGTTATTAATTGCCCACCTCTATCCTTAACTGTCAACCTCGGTACTATTTCCGTGATATCGTCCCAAGTAGACGGGGCGATTTCAACACCCGCTTTTTTAAATAGATTTTCGTTGTATACAAGCACAAGACTATCTATCATGAGAGGTATGCCATAGTAAAAATTACCGACCTTAAGGTCACTTTTTGCAACTGGATAGAACGTCTTGTCAAACTCGTTCCCGCTCATAATTGATGAAGGTAGTGGGGAAACGATTTCTTTAATTGATGGAAGCCAAGTATTGTGAAATCTAAAAATGTCGGGGCCTGCTTTTGCTTGACTTCTTGCGAGTAGTTTTTCCCGATAGCTAATAGGAGACATTTTTTGATACTGAATTTTGATATTTGGATTTTTTTGAACGTATAAATCTATCAGAGGTTTTATCACTTGCTCATCCTCCCATAACCCCCAATACTGAAGTGTTACTTCTTTCTTAGCCGCCCCTCCAAAGATCCCTCTAATTATAAAAAAAAGAATAACTACAAAAAAGACGGCCCCTAAAATGATTATTAAATATTGATTTTTACTCTCATGATAGACTGGCGGAGAGGTATCGACTGGCTCGAGGACTTCGTCAGGTGCATCTACTTCTGGAGCTACTTCTTCAATCTGAACAGGGCCTTCATCGGGGGTATTTTGGTACACAGTTTCTGGTTCTGTTTGATTTTCAACGGGTTTTTCATTATTATCATCCATAGTATCAATGATAACAAAAATGAATAATAAATGGATAAAGATTAATTATTTTTTGGTAGGTACGGTTATTGCAATAACCGTTATAATTCTAAATTATTTCTATAAATTATATAGGTATAACTTAACATTTAAAAATAAAGTTTATCCAAATGTTTTTATTGATAACCAAGATTTTTCTGGATTTACGAAAATGCAAATTATTGAATATTTTTCCAAAGCATCAAATAAATTACAAGACAAAAGATTTACAGCAATCTACAAGGATCAACCAATTTCAACTTTTTCGGCGAGCGGAATAAATTTAAAATACGACGGGGAAACAGCTGCCGAGCAGGCCTACCTGATAGGTAGATCAAGTCATGCTCTTTCAAGATTTTACCAAGTATTTTCAAGCCTGATAAAAATTCAAAAGTACCAGCTCCTAAGCAACCTTAATTATAACCATGAGCCAATCAAAGAATTTGTCTCAAAGTCAGAAGAGTCATATAATAAACCGGCAAGAAACGCTTTATTTAAGTTCGAAAACGGTAAGGTTACAAGTTTTCGAAATGAAGAGAAAGGATTAAAAATCCTATCAGATCAATTCTTAATGGATTTTGATGAAAACATTAAGAATTTAAAAAACGAAAAATATAGTAAATCAATTAAATTAGAGTATGAAGTTATTCAACCAGAGATAACACTTGCACAATCTAATTCTTTCGGCATTGAGGAAGAAATTGCCGTTGGAAAATCAGACTACACTCACTCCATCCCCGAAAGAGTCCATAATGTCATTTTGGCTGCATCAAAGTTTAATGGGGTACTCATTCCAAAAGACAAAGTCTTTTCTTTCGTGGACGCAATCGGTGATATTTCGTCACTAACTGGCTATAAACCTGCCTACATCATAAAAGACGGGAAGACGGTCTTGGGGGACGGAGGCGGAGTCTGTCAGGTATCAACGACGCTATTTCGAGCCGCGCTCGCTGCAGGTCTCCCGATCGTTGAACGCCACCCTCATGCATACCGAGTTAGTTACTATGAGAATGATTCGAAACCCGGATTTGACGCAACAATTTTTGCTCCTTCGGTTGATTTAAAAATCAAAAACGACACTCCTGGCTATATCTTGATTCAAACTGAAATTGATGAAGAAAATAATCTTCTGTCCTTTCATTTTTATGGAAAAAAAGATAATCGTAAGATTGAAATTACTGACACGGCTTTATGGGATGTATCATCTCCTCCGGCCGCCAGATACCAAGACGACCCTACCTTAAAAAAAGGAATTACAAAACAAGTGGATTTCCCAGCTTGGGGCAGCAAGGCGTCTTTTGTATACAAAGTTTACAAAAATGAGCAATTAGCAATTAATGAGAAGTACTATTCTTTCTATAAACCCTGGCAGGCAGTATTCTTGGTCGGCACAGCCGACTAGGCAACCCCTAAGAATTGATATTGTTTGGAATTGTAATCATAAGAATTTATATTTTAAAAATAAGTATATAATTAAATTATTATTTTATGGATGAAGGTTTATTTGTAAGAGCTTTGGAAAGCACTGCTTTAAGTGACGGTGTTAGGTTTTCTTGTAATAAAGGGCCCGTAGATATAATTGCCGAGGATACTATTGGCTTTAACGGGCAAGTCCAATCAGAAATACTAAATCACATGAGTGCCTATCACCCAGAATATGAAGGTAAAGGTCAACGACCCTGTAAACCAATCCTTATAAAGCCAAAAACAATAGCAATTGTTGGAAAAATAAAATAACTATTTTAATAACATTACCATCAAAAACAACTTCTCTCCCCCGACTCATGAAAAATTAACATCGTTCAAATAGTTTTTTGTTATTTCTTTATTTGATTATTTGAAATATTCCTATTACCTGAAGAGTCTCGCTCTACCAAGTTTATAATGAAGATCCTTATTACGGCGCTCACCGATTATCTTAGCTGGGACTCCGCCAACTATTGCATAAGGAGGGACTTCTTTTGTGACGACCGCTCCGGCTGCAACAACAGCTCCGCGGCCAATTTTAACCCCTGGTAAGACTATTACCCGGGGGCCGATAAATACGTAGTCTTCAATGATAACTTTGCCGTGCGTTGCCTCAAAAGTCTCGCTTTCAATATTATGCTGAGAGTTATAAATCATAACCTCGGATGCAATGTCAACATGACTACCGATTATAAGCTTTTCCCGGCCGTCAAGGACAGCGCCTTCACCAATTATAGTATCATCTCCTATTTCTATGTTCCTTGGATCATAAAACCGTGCTTTTGTATGAATAACTGATCCTTTACCAATTTTAATTCCAAAAAGTCGATAAAAGAATTTTCTAAAAGAGTGAGATGGAATGCATCCAATTAAATGCAGCTTGAAAACAACTAATTCTAACAATATATTTTTTAATCTATTGATTATCTTAATATATAATTCTCTCAAAGTTAATTTTTTACCAAATTTATCTCTAAACATATCGTTTGTCTTTACCTATATAGAAGAGTATAACAAAAATATTTTTTAAGTGGATGTCCGAGCGCACCTCAAGTAATTAAAAGAGAGGTCGTGCTTTAAATTATTTATAAGGTTGTGAGGATTTTCTGAGGTAAGCGAGTTCACTTATAAAATATTTTTGTTATACTCGAAAGTTTTTTATTCCAAAAACCTTGATTTCATCGTCTCCCCTCTTCTTCCGAAAATAAATCTTCGCTTTGCGTGAGTTATAATCAGTCTTTCTTTTGCTCGTGTGATTCCAACATAAAATAATCTTCTTTCCTCTTCAAGTGAATAAATATTATCAAGCGACCTCGAGTGCGGAAGTAGTCCTTCTTCGAGTCCAACCACGAATACTACCTTAAATTCAAGTCCCTTAGCTTGGTGGAGGGTCATTAATTTAATGCCATTTTTATTTTTATTATTTTTTTCCTCTGAGGAGTATTCTGATTCAACAAGGGCTACCTGTTCCAAAAAATCATTTAATTTTGGAAAAGCGATTGCAACTGATTTTAGCTCTTTTATATTTTCAAGCCGAGAGTAATCTTCTTCATCTTTTTCGTCAAACTGCTTTAGGTACTCTGTGTCGGCCAGAATCCCTTCTATAAGTTGAATCGTTTGCTTATTTGAAGTTGCTTCTTTGTTTTTTTCGTAATAGCCTTTAAATTTTTCCCATCGTCTTTTACCTAATTTAATTATTCTTTCTGTTGATACTTTTTCAACTGGATTCACAAGTAATCGTAGATAGCTTAATATATCTTTTATTTCTTTACGTTCATAAAATCGAGTCCCTCCAATTAATACGTAAGGGACTGATGAATGTAATAGTACTTCTTCAAGGGCTCTTGACTGGGCATTAGTCCGATAAAGTATCGCTATCTCTTGGTTATCATACTCGCCAACGAGCGATTGAATTTTTGCGACCACCATCAATGCCTCCTCTTCTTCATTTTCACATTCAACAATAGCAACTTCATCGCCGATATTTTTTTTTGTATATAGTTTTAGTATTGGGTGTGTAGAATTTTTTGATATGACGTCGTATGCATAATTTAGAATCGACTGGGTTGATCTATAATTTTCTTCAAGAAAAAAAGTTTTTGAGTTTTTAAAATCGTCTTTAAACTTTTCTAAGTTTTTAATTTCTGCTCCCCGCCAAGAATAAATACTCTGTGAAAAATCCCCTACAATTGTGATATTTTTGTCACTATCAGCGAGAAGTTTAGTCAGCATATATTGGGCAGTATTTGTATCTTGAAATTCATCAACTAAAAAATACTTATATTTATTCTGGTACTTATTTAAAATGTCTTTATGTTTTTGGAATAGCTCAACCGTTTTCATTATCAAATCATCAAAATCCAAAGCTTGGTTTTTTTTAAGTTCAACCTGGTAACGATTATATACTTTAAAGACATCTTCTGATGAGTATTCTTTAAATATTTCCGCATAACGAATTGGTGTTAAAAGCATATTTTTAGCAGCAGATATTCTATTCTGAAAGTAACCGGCAGTATACCTCCCAATTTGCATTTCTTTGATTATCGATTTTATTATTGACGACTGATCCTCATCGTCATAAATTAAAAAATCATTACTTATATTCATTTTTTCCGCTTCGATTCTTAAGATCCTAACGCAAAATGAATGAAAAGTTCCGACAAAACCAAGATGATGATCTAACATTCGATTTTTCATCTCTCCTGCAGCCTTATTTGTAAAAGTAATCATTACAATTGATTTTGGATCGACCTTTTTTTGACTTATGAGGTACAGAACTTTACTAACAAGGACTCGAGTTTTACCAGACCCGGCACCAGCTAGAATTATTGAAGGCCCGTCGGCATAGGACACAGCTTGTCGTTGAGTGTTGTTTAACTGATTGAATAATTGCGAATACATGAATTATAATATTATCAGATTTTAATATGAACAAAGCTTATAAGTGGTCCTTTTTTTTTATTGGCCTAATTTTTGTCGTCTCAATTGTGCTTTTGAGGCCATATTACATTTTTATGATTCGCACTCTTAGGATCTCTCCCTTAAAGCTTATCTTTACTAAGGGTTCTCTAAATATTTATGATAACCAGGTAAATATTCTTTTTCTTGGAATTGCTGGCAAAAACCATGATGGGCCAAATCTTTCGGACTCTATAGTTGTCCTAAACTATAATTTTAAAAATAATAAAATTACCACGATATCAATCCCACGGGATATTTGGAGTAGTACACTTAAAGATAAAATAAATTCGGCCTTTGCATATGGCGAGGCAAAAAAGCCTGGGAGCGGAGGCTTTATACTAGCAAGAGCGGAGATTTCTTCAATTATCGGGCTACCTGTTCAATATGCGGCTGTTATTGATTTTGACAAATTCAAGGAGTTGATTGATTTCGTTGGGGGCATCGAAGTTGAAGTTGAAAATTCATTTGTTGATAAGCAATTCCCTATCGCTGGAGAAGAAAATAATGATTGTAATAATGATCCTGAATTTAAATGCCGTTTCGAAACAGTTTCTTTTTCAAAAGGAAAAACTTTAATGACCGGTGAGACTGCATTGAAATTCGTCAGGTCAAGAAACGCTGAGGGTAAAGAAGGTACGGATTTTGCCAGAGAAAAAAGACAACAGAAAGTTATTGAGGCAGTAAAAAATTCAATATTAATAATTATAGCTAAGCCAAATATTAAATCATTTGACAAATTGTATTCACTCCTTGACGGGTTGGTTAAAAGAGAAGTTAACAATCAACAGGTTGCAACTATTGTTAAAAATATAGTCATAAAACGAAATCCTGAACTTAAAAAAATATCGCTCGATGAAAGCCTTTTTATTAACCCACCGCTTGATAATAATAAATATGACGGACTTTGGGTTTTAGTCCCTGAAAATGAAGATTTTTCCATCATACACAAATACATTGAATGTTCCCTCACTAGTAATAATCCTTCTTTAGACTGCCTAAAAGACAAAGGCAAAGAGAATAAGTGATAAGGAAACAGCAAATATTGCGATCGTTCCTTCAATAAAACCAGAGTCTGGAAGTTCAGAAATAGATGTAACTGTAGCATTACCTGTAGGACTGACATTCTTTGCCAATATTGTTTCTGTTGGCGTTGGCAATTTTACCATCGAAGTAGGAGATATAGTTAATGTTGGAATCTGACTCGGTATTTGGGTCGGCACGGCTTCTGGAGCCAGTGATATTGGATTATCTGCGTCTTCTGATAAATCTATTGTCTTAATGTATGTTTTGCTCTGTGCTTTTATCTTTTGACTATTGAGTGTGGTCTCTATTTTTTTGTTTCTTAAATTAAGCATTAAAATAAATATTATTGCAAAAATAATTACTAAGACAAAGCCTATCGTTATTTTTTTCAAATCTAATTTCATTTATTAATTGCCAAGCCAACCATCAATTTTAGAGTGTAGCTGGGCTTCAATTTTTAGAATACTCCCACTCGTTGCAACCGTGTGTAAGATAAAGAAAGCTTTTTTTTCCTTATCATATAACACCTTTTGTTTTTCGTCCCAATTATCTTGATTAATCTTGAATCGGGCATTGTCAACATTTTCATCTGGTACTGACTCTATTGCGATAATAACATCGTCTCCTCCTTCAAGTTTTTTAATCTCATTGGTTTTTAGTTCTAACCAATCAGGGGAATAAATTTTAATACCACTTGATGAAATAAATTTAATTACTGTACCCGTTCCTGTTTTATCGTTAGTTTTTGAATTTTTAAAAATAATTGTCATAAATATTAACAGCATCACTCCGATTGTGATTAGTAATAATATTACTAATTTATTATTAATCTTTTTACTAACAATAGGTTTTTCGGGTTTTATTTCTGTGTAATTTAGACTCGGCACTTTTAAGCCTTCCTTGAAATCAGGAATTATTGGATTACTGTTATTTAAACTCGAGTCTTTTTTAAGTAAGTAAATCTGATAGCCTAAAACCAAAAAAGTTATAAAAAAAGCGATCAGGCTAAACTTATTTAAGTAACCCAAGATGCTAAAAATATCCATGCTATTATTTTACAAAATTTTCAAAATACTAAAAAGAATCCTAAACCTAAAATTATAAGCGTAATACCGCCTAATACCGGTTTATTATCAAATAAGCCAGTAACTGGTTGGGTTGGAGAAGTTGGGAACGTTTGTGGAATTGCCGTCGGATAAAAGGCGCTCGGAGGCATAGGAGTGGATGTTATTTCGGCGGTCGCTGTCGCATCACCAAGCACCTTTGCGTCCATTCCTTCATTGGCTACGATTACAAAATTTCTTTCAATCGTTACTTCTTTTCCATTCTTATTGTTAGTTTTAATTATTATCTTATGTTCCCCAAGCTCAAGCCGTTCGGGTAATAAATAACTCCAATTCCCTTTAGAGTCTGAGGTCACGATTGACGAATATGATTTTTTAGAATTTATTGTAATAAATATCTTTTCTTCAGGTTTTGCCACTCCTTTTATTAATGGAATTCTTCCCGGAATTAATCCTCCTTCAACTGGGTATGTAATATCGATTTCAGCGCGCGCTTTTTCACCCATTGCGTCCATTGCCGATAGAACTTGAGATTCCTCATTGAGCTGATAGTTATTACCGATAATAATTGTTTGGGAAACAGGCGAAAATTTTAGTAAACTACCTGTTACCGTTGAGATTTGTTTTTGCTCATCTAAGACTTCCATTTTAGCTTCTATATCACTGTTTAATACTTTCTGCTCCAGACCATCTTTTCTGTAAAAAGAGTTGAGTGGTATTAACCACTCTCCAGTGCTTTTACTCAATGTCGAAAGTGGATAATATCCATCTATGTAAAGAAGTGCTATTGCGTTTTCCAGCGGTAACAGGTTACTTCGTACAATCTTTCCATTGGCCGGGCTTAAATTTTGATTCGCAGAAGATGATATTGGTGTTTTAAAATTAAATAAACTACCATCAGGTTTTACAACTACTTGATTTCCTGTGACCAGTTTGAAAAAATAATTAGCGTCTGCTTCTAAATTACGCAATGTTACATAATGATTTAAAAATGGCTTTTTTAAGCCTGCAACATCGCGATCATCAAGTGCGACCTCTTTAAAAACATTTTTATCTTTGCTATAAGTGACGAAGCCTATTTCTGGCACCTCACTTTGCCAAAAAATCGTCGCTTGAACAGGGTTCAAATTGGCGACTTCGATTCTGCTGACTATTTTTTTAGAAGCTCTCGATACTGGCTGATTTTTCCCAAAAATACCGCTTAAAAATATAACTACTACTAGGGCTATTAATAAACCAAAAATTGTTGGAATTTTTTGTTTACCTTTTAAGTAAAATTGTGAATATGGCATATTATTAGTTTCTTTCTTTTAAAACATTTAAAATCTCTCTTTTTATCTGATATTTATCTAAAGTTGGAATTTGCGTTTTTGCTCTTACTTTTTCCTGTGTAGCTGCGTGAAAAATATCTGCAATTAACCAGGCAAGGACCGTTAAAAAAACTCCGATAGATAATAATAATAATTCCTTTTTTTTCATAGGTAATATCCATTAATTGTCATAACTACTTTAAGTTGCGATGACTCAGTACTTTCAATGTCGCGATTTATTATCATTTTATCGACAGTTTTTAATCTTCTTTGACTTTTTAAGGCGTCGGTAAATTTGACTAAATTATCAAAATTTATACTTCCTTCTACAATCATACTTATTTTATCGATGCTTTTTTGGTTTTTAAGCAAATTTACATCAGCGATACTGGCTTTTTTTATAAATAAATCGTTTTCATCAGCAATTTTTTTAACGTCTTCTATCATTTTGTTTACTTGTGGATATTCGGACACTGCATCATTCAATAAAAATAGGCTGTCTCGATTCTCCTCAATTTGAGATTGTACTAATGCAATGTCCATTATTTTATTCTCATAAAGTGCATCTATTTTTAATAAATCTTTTTCTTCTTTCTTTAGTGAGGCGGCCGTTGTGAGCGAAGGTCTGATTGCAAATACAATAAAGATAGAAAAAATCAATAGAAATAAAACAGCAAAAGTGTAGTCGCTTGTTTTTTTTGAGAAAATAATTTTTGTTAGATTACTTTTTTCCATAACATGTTCAATTCTTAAATGTATTTAAATTCAAGCTGAAACTATAGCCATTATCTATTTTTTTTATATTTTTAAATTCAACCTTAGAAAATTTATTATCTTTTTCTAATACAAGGTAAAATGCCTGTAAGTGGGCCGGGTTTGATGCGGTACCGGCGATTCTAATTGAATCTCCTATTACCTCCATTGCATTTAAAGTTGCTGTTTCTGGAAAGGTTGATAAAAAATACTTAATCATTGATTGAAAATTATTTTGTTGTTTAATAATAACTTCTATTTCTTTTGTTTTTTTATCAATCCGACTCGCTTCTTGCAATAATGGTAATACAATTTCAACTATTTCTTTTTTTTGATCTACTGCTTCTTTTAAGTCAATTATTCTTTGATCTATTTGAAATCTATAAAAGAATACTCCAATGACTACTAGTTGAGTGATTACAATGATATACCTCAAATAATTTAAGGCAAAATACATCAGCTTCTCAATTAAGGAAGTTTCTTTTTGGGGCAACAGATTTATCTTGTACTTCATTTTTTGGCTAGTAATTTTCCAGCTGTGCTTTTCAATCTATTTGCTTTGTTTTTATGAATTACGTTCTTTTTTACTGCCTTATCAATTTGAGAGTAATATTTTTTTACTAATTCCGGCACTCCACGACCTCCCTTTTTTATTTTTTTGAGCGTTTCCTTAAAAAATGAAAGGACCTTAGTATTACGTACTGTTCTTTTCTTATCCTTTCTAACTTTTTTCTTTGCTGATTTTATAATTGGCATTAATCAAACACCCCCTCACACAAAAATATTAAATATTAAAAATCTATATTGTAAATTCCTTTTCGTACAACTTTTCTCCGTAATTACCAGTAAATTTAAGCGTTAGTTTTATTTTCCCAACCACTTGATGATATACACAAGTTCCTGATGAGCAAGTACCAAGTGTTAATTTTTTTTCTATAATTGACTGGCCTTCATCAAGGGTAACGGTACCAATTACTCCTTGCAAACCCTGCAAGACTGTCTGATAAGAAAGCTCGTAATCAACTGATTCTGTCCCCGCCGGGATACTCGACACTTCAAGACTAATTTCTTTATTGCTTGTTAGAGATTTTAAGTCAACTGTGACTGAGCTATCGACCGTCGGGATAGCAACATTATCCGGCAAAATTTCGGCCTGATCAGTTGGCGGTTGCTTTCTCAAAAACATAAAACCAGTAATGACTAATATAACTAATAAAACGGCTCCTATAACCAAAATTCTTTTATCAATTTTCATATTATTTTTATAAAAACTTTTAATCCAAATTTGTCCCGAAAAATTCTAACAACTTGGAGGCATGAACTCTTTCTTGCTTCATAGAATCTCGCACACGTACTGTCACGGCATCATCTTTTAGAGTTTCATAATCAATTGTAACACAGTAGGGTGTACCTATTTCATCTTGCCGGCGATACATTTTCCCGATATTTCCAGCATCGTCAAATTCACAAGTAAAGCGGAGTTTTACTTCTTCATAAATCTTTCTTGCATAAATGTTTAAATTGTCATCTTTTTGTAAAGGGAAGACGGCTACTTTTATTGGCGCAATTTTAGAGTTTAATTTCAAGAACACCCTTGTTTTACCGTTAACGACTTCTTCCTGATAGCTGTCAACAATTATCGCCATCGTCAGCCGAGAAAGACCAAATGTCGGCTCAATCACATGAGGAATATATTCCTCCCCTGTTTTTATATCTTTATATGACAAGCTTACCCCGCTTTTTAATGAATGATTTTTCAAATCATGATCTGTTCTGTAAGCGATTCCCCACAGCTCTTTAAATCCAAACGGAAACCTGTATTCGACATCAACCGTTTTTTTTGAATAGAAAGATCTTTCAAATTCCGCATGCTCTCTCCATCTGATCCTCTCGGTCGTGAGTCCAATATCGAGGGCATATTGCCACATTTCTTTTTGCCAATATGCAAATATTTTTTCCCAATTTTTTGGATTGATAAAATATTCAAATTCCATTAGGTCAAATTCCAAGGTCCGGAAAGCCCCTTGTCCCATCGTGATTTCATTTCGAAAGACTTTTCCTTGTTGGGCAATGCCAAATGGAATTTTTACTCGGAGTGTATCAAGGGCGTTTTTATAGTTCATAAAAATTCCCTGGGCCAGCTCTCCCCTTAAATAAGCTTTTGATTTATCAGAGTCAATAATTCCAATCTTTGTCTCAAAAAGTAAATTAAACTTACGAACATCGGTTAACTCCTTTGAACCGCATTTTGGACAACCTAATTTATTTTTTTTTATTATATTAGTTAGCTCCTGGGCCGTGAGACCTTCAACCTTTTGATCTATCTTATCCTCAATCAAGTGATCGGCACGAGTCCGAAAATGGCAGTTTTTACAATCAATTAGAGCATCATTAAATCCAGTCAGATGGCCTGAAGCCTCCCAAACTCGCGGGGGCAAAATAGTTGAGGCGTCCACTCCTACCATATCGCTCCTTTGAAGTACAAATTTTTTCCACCACATATCTCGAAGGTTATTTTTAAGTAAAGTACCATAATGACCAAAATCCCACGTATTAGCTAACCCTCCATAAATTTCTGAAGATGGATACAAAAAACCTCTTCTTTTGCACAGTGCAATGATTGGTTCCATGATATTTATTATATATTAAATGTAGGGTAATTTTTCTCCGATTACGTCTTCAATAAATGAAGTAATTCTTTCATCGCCCATTTCTTCATTTGAGTATCCTAAGGCAATTATAAGTTTGTTTAAATACTTATTTATAACGTTTAAATTTTCACTTTTTTTGGAAATTTCAATCAAAAAATTTTTAAGAATAATATAGGCCCGCTCTTCTCTTTGACCTTCTGGTAATATTTTATTTAAAATAAATAAAAATACCGATAGATAATTAACTTTACTTTTATTACTTTTAATTTGGGAAAAGCCTGATATTAACTTTGTCTCTTTCAAATAGTACCGGCCTTCCCGTTTATCTATCTCGGCTGTTATGAAGTTTCCTGTATCTATATGAGACAATCTGCGACTGGTAATGGTTCTTGCACCATGAGCAAAAACGTTAATTTTTCCAAACGCTTCGCTAAATAATGAAAGTATTATATCTCGATTGAGTAAGGGTTTCTTTTTTAGCACAAATCCCCTAGTTTTAAGGCTTTGCCTCATAAGGATTTAATCTCTTGGTCTGAAGTGGTTACATCCTTAAATAAAGTTTTTTTGTTAAATATAACTTCCAGTTTCTGACTTTCAACTCCCGCCTGTTTTTCAAACAATAGCGAATATTTGCCACTTATTACTTCTGATGGTACGGTATATTTTACAACTATGGTCGCCTTGCCTTGAGTGGGAACTTCAAGATATCCCTCAAACACAGTCTTACCCAAATCATCATAAGTCTGAACTTTTTTTAGTGATCCCTGAAACTCAATCAATTTTGAGCCCTTAGGCACATAAACTCTTACCCAGTTACGCAAAGTAGCATTTAGACATAATCCCCCTCTTTCTAAATTACAGTCAGAATGAGGGTAAGGATTGCGATATTCAACCGTTACTTCACGAGTAACATTTTTACTGCTGACTGTTGTTTTTGAAGTAATCGTTTCATTTACAAATAAATTCGATTTAGCTCCGGCGAAGTTGACGCTGTTTATGTGTAAATAGTCTCCAGAATAGTTATTTATTTTTCCCGCAAATTTTAACTTCTCAACTGACTTCTGTAGATCCTTGTCTTTAAAATTTAATAGTATGTGCTTCTCCTGCATATTCTTATACATCGTCTGAGCTAAAGTTCCCCAATACTTAGAAGGAGAAAAGCCAATCGCCTTATAGAATAATGCATACATCAAATCGCCAAGTATTCCTTTCCTGTTTTCTTTAAGATAACCAACGGGCCTGTCTACTATGTCAAACAATTGATATATTACTTGCGCACAATCGCAGCGACTGTCATTTTCGGCGGAGAAAGTTAAACCGGCAGCTTGAGTATCACCAAAAATCTTTAACATATCTACCAATATCTTAGAGTCGACGGCAATTATCCCATCATAAGGCACTTTTGCTCCACTTTTTTGATATAAACTCTCAAATATTTTGACCGATTCAACAAAGTCGGGTGAAAGATTGCTATCTCGTATATTTAGCTCTGTAACTCCTTTATGATAAGTCAAGATTTCACGAGGTGCCACAGGATGGCTACCAATCGTCGCGTCAAGTGAATATATATCATCTGACCGGTAAATCGATAACTTGCCTTTATTGACTTTAAAAATCGTATAAAAAGTTAAAAAACCGCCAGTTGCCCGCCTCTCTTTGTCATTTTGAAATAAGAATAAATAGGTCATTTCCCTTTTGCTTCCAAGGATCTCTGGTAGTTTTTTTATTAAAGGCTTTGCGTCAACAAACAGGGATGATGCTCCTTTAAATTGTTCTTTAATATTTATTACATTATCACGAAGTGCTAGCTTGCCAATTTTTTTTGGATACCGGTCCGGATTTACCAATTCGATCCTTTTTTCGGCTTCATTAATATAATTTGAAACGTTGTCTATCTTTGAAAGAACTTTGTCTAGTGTAAGCACAGCAGTCTGCAATCTATCTTCGGCAGATTTTTCAACAAATGACTTTTCTCCCTTTTTAAAACCAATGAGGTCAGCATAAGGCTCAATGGCTACTATTGTTTCGCCTCCTGCTTTGACAAGATATGAGCCTGCCTCTACAAAGTTTTTGTAATCAGCAACATATGGAATGAATGAAGCCCAATAAATTCGTTTTGATGATTTCTCAAAATTCGAATACTTCTTAGCAAAATCTAAATATTGTGAGTTCAATAGATCTATATTATTCTTTGAAAAAGTTGCTTTGAGTTGCTTGGCAGAGGCAATTAATAGCGAAGAATCTTTCTTAATCTTTATTATTGGTTGAATCACAAAAAAATATAGCAGCAAACCCATTAATAAAATTGGGACGAAAAGTTTCTTTATTTTTACCTTTTTCATAAGATTTAAATTGCTCCTTTACCATTTAACATTACTAAAGGAGTTTTAATGATAATTTTAACATCCTCCCATAAAGAAATGTTATCGATATATTTAGCGTCGATGGCAATTCTTTTATCAAAGTTAATTTCTGACCGGCCTGAAACTTGCCAAAGACCAGTAATCCCAGGCTTAACTGAAAGTACCTTTTTTACCAGTTTTTTAGCATAAGGATATTTTATTAATTGATTATCTAGTTCATCAGGATAGTAGGCACGTGGCCCAACCAGGCTCATCTCACCTTTAATTATATTCAAAAGTTGAGGTATTTCATCAAGTGAGTGTTTTCTTATAAATTTACCTACCCTTGTCACTCTTGGGTCTTTTTTTAATTTATAGCTACTTTTTTTGTATTCTTTAAACAATTTCTTTAATTTTGGATCTGTCCGCAAAAGAAAATGGGCATTAATGATCATTGACCGAAATTTATACATCTTAAATTTCCGCCCCTTTTCTCCTATCCTTTCTGGAACATCGGCGAAGATTGGACCTTTTGAATCTAGTTTAATTAATATCGCAGTCACTACCGAAATTGGAAAGAAAATGACAAACAATATAATTGCTCCAATTAAATCAATGATTCTCTTAAAGTATTTTTTGTAAATCATATTAATTATGCTAGTTTATTATGCTTAGAGCTTGCAAGATTTTCGACTAATCTTTTAACCTTCGACATGGAGTTTTTTTTGGCGATGAGTATTGCGTCTTGGGTATTAACTATTATATGCTCTTTTAGATCTATGCCCACAATCAATTTTTTATCATCATAGTTATAAACCAGCGAGTCTTTAACATTGTCTAAATGTAAATCGCCCAGTGTTACATTATCATCGGGCTTTGATTGTAGAGCTTCCTTAAGCGCTTCCCAGCTTCCAACGTCGCTCCATTCAATGTCCTCTACAACTACATACCCATCATTTTTATCTAATTTTTCGAGAATCAGATTGTCAAAACTTATACTTTCTAGCTCCTCATATTTTTTTGCTAAAACTGCATTAAAATTAGGCTTTCCATAGAAACTTAAAATTTCTTCTATTTTCTTAGACATTTTTGGTGCAAATCTCCTATACAAGGAGATAATAAATTTGGGCGTTGTTACAAAATATCCCAAATTCCAGGCATATTCTTTACTTTTAAAAAATTTATTAGCGGTTTTTTCATCAGGTCGATATTTTATATCCATAAATTCGTAAAAATTCATTCCTGTTAGATTTATTATTTTTTTTCCATAGTGGATGTATCCAAGGTTGACGCTTGGAAATCTTGGGCTATGTGATATAAATACAATTTTGTCATTATGTTTTTTTATTAATTCTGATGTTATTTTGATAATTTTTTTGAATTTTTCAACTCTTTTGACCAAATGATCACTCCAAAGTATCGCGACCGGTTCATCTGGACTTTTTAAATTTAGAATTGAAAGTGATAGGGCAATCGCTGCGGCCGTATCTCTTTTCAATGGTTCTAATAAATAGTTATCACTTGGAATTTCAGGAAGTTGCTCTTGAATAATATTTTTGTACGTCTCGTTTGTAGAAATATAAATGTCTGAGTAACTAAAATCTGGAAGCAGCCTATCGACGGCCAATTGTAGAGTAGACCTATTTCCAACTATCCTTTCAAACTGCTTAGGGGATTTTTTTCTCGATAGTGGCCAAAGTCTAGTGCCTGTACCGCCTGCAAAAATTATTGCTTTCATAATAACATAGAGTCATCTCGAGGAGCTAAGCGACGAGAGATCTAGCGAGTGAAACGAGCGCAAATCACGCTTCGCTAGATTTCTCCCCTTCGTCTCGCTTTCGCTCGCTCAGGGTCGAAATGACATTTTTAAAACTGTTAATAAATATTTTTTTGTCAAAACGTTTCAAATTTTGCACAGCGTTTTCTGCTACTTTCCTCCCTAGATTGTACTTTATTTTCTTAAATCTTTCAATCGCACGACTGAGCGATGCTACAGTCTGTTTGTCAAAAAATATCCCTGTTTTATTATTCACAATAGTCTCAAGCGCTCCTCCTTTTTTATAAGAAATAATTGGACAATTAAAAAACTGTGCTTCAAGCGCTACGTAACCAAAGTCTTCTTCTTGGGGCATTATTAAAGCTTGCGCATTTTCATAAAGACCTCCCAACTCAGCATCGGTTATTTTTGACAAAAAAACAATATTGCTTTTAGCAAGCTCTTTTAGCTTTTTTTCTTCGCTCCCCTCCCCAACAACAACCAATAGTTTATTTAATTTATTAAAGACGCCTATCGCTAAATCGACTTTTTTATATTTTTCTAATCTTGAAACAACTAAAAAATAGTTTTGAGATTTAAGTTGTGGATTTGAAATTTGAGCTTTGAGATTTGAGATTTTCTTCCAATATTTAGCATCAAATCCCGGATACACAACCGTCGAATTTCTTTTGTAATATTTCAAGCATCTTTCTTTAACAGTTTTTGATATAGAAATAATTTTGTCCGGTCTTTGGGCGGCAATATAGTCCCATCTCTTTATCTTTTCTAAGTAACCCATAACTAAACTTCTAACTAACTTATTATTAAGATATATTCTTTCATGACTCCAAAGATATCTCGTTGGAGTAAGTAAATAACATATGTGCACTGTACTTGGCTTAGTTATAATTGATTTGGCAAATGATGAAGTAACTGATATAACCAAGTCGTATTCAGTAAAATTAAAAGATTCAAATGCGAAAGGATAAAAAATAAACGATAAGATTCGGTTTTTCTTAATGAAATTTGGAAATTTTTGTAAGAACGAGGCTTTTATTTTTAGGTTTTTTGCCCAATCAGCTTTCTTTTCGTCATAATACGAAGTAAAAAAAACCGCATTGGGAAAAATTTCATGAAGATTTAATAAGACTCTTTCGACTCCTCCCCATTTATCAATCCAATCATAGATTATAGCGATTTTTTTTTGACTTGACATGGTTTCTATTTTGCTATAATAAGAACATGGGGAGTCTAGTTTTCTAGACACCCCCATTTTTTTTGGTTAATTTTAATGGCCAGACACTGAAATAAATAGGAGAGTGGCAAGTTAAAGATTGAGCGAGGGGGAATTCATCTTTTTTGTATTTTGGAATGTCTAACTTATTAAGTAAATAATCTACAAATTCTTTTTTTGCTTTAGCTCTGTTTGAATTTTTCATCAAGCCTTTTTTTGCACGCCATTCAAATAAAACTGAACCTAGTAATAAATCGCAAATTTGAAGCAATATAAAAGTCTCTGAATGCGCTCTTAAAGTATTAAAAACATTGGGCAAAGAATTAATTTCTTTTTCAAATATATCATTAGAGTTATTTGGCTTGTTCATATAATCGGCAATAACACAAAGTTTATCGTCTTTATTACAATTATGTCCACAGAGTAATTTCGTGTATTTTATATAGGCGTGCCAGTAGTTCTTATAAATAGCAGGATTGAATAAAGGATCAGTTTTGTCTATTACTAGAGCAGAGAAATATAAAGAAAATTTTAAAGAGGTATCAATAATACTTTTGTATTTTTCTAGGTTTGTAAAATTAATATTTGTAAACTTATATTCAGAATGACGGGTTGAAATAAATAAAAGATTTAATTCTTCTATGTTTAAAATTTTTGGATTTTTTTTTAGATCTTTAAGAAGATTTCGTCTTTTTTCCTTTTGAATAGAAAAATAATCATAATGTTTTTTTATTAATTTATCATTAATCATGCTTGTATCTAACATTCTTAAAAAACCGACGGCGAAAAAAGGTTGGACATTTTTTGATTCATCAAGCACGCCGCTTTCATCAATAAAAGCAAAATAATTATTACTCATATAATTAAACTCATGTTTTTTTCAACCTCGAGATAAAATTTATCAATCCTCTCTTGAGTTTCAATAGTAAATTTTAAAGAAGTAGCAACTTTACAGTAATGCTTTATATCTTCCAAAGATAGTGACTTTCCTCTCCTATCTTTAAGCCACTTATTTAGTACTTGATACCCTCCAATGAAATAATTATAGATATTTTCTCCAATAGGGGAAAAATATTGAGAGCTGTTTACAAAAACTTTTTTATCTTTGTATTCTACTTTCTCTACTTTCCCTTCACCCTGTCCGTAAAATTTAGCCGAAGGATAATCTAAAGATTTTGATTTTAATAGATGAAGATTAGCCAACTCTTCTCCCAAACTACTTAAACCGTTAAAAACCTCATAATCTTTTGTAAATGGAATCCTCGGAAAATCAATCTTTAAGAATTCCTGATATTTTTGACGGTAAATATTAGAATATGAAACAGCGTAGATATAATAAAAAATTGCTTCTGTTGGTTGTATAAAGTTATTCGTTAACTTAGAAGTGAATCCTTGAATGGTTTGAATATCAGTAGGTAAATTAGTCCAATTAATATTATTAGATTTATTTTCGAATAATTCGGAGCTATCTGTTTTGCTGTGATATATATAAAGAGGAAAAACATCACCTGAACCACGATTACTTATAAAAACTCTACTGTCAGTTGCCTTATTAGTTACAAAAAAATGAGAATATTGTCCGTGCCAATAAACCTGACGCATAAACAATAAAGCAATATTATTTTTATTGATCAAATTTTTCATCAAAGATTTTCTTGATCTTTCAAGTAAGATATCCTCATAAAAGATATATTTTTCATCAAAAGGCCTATATAAATATTCAATAAATAAATCTTCATTTAAAGTCTTTTTTATTAATTTTTTTCTTGCATCGGAAACTAACCATTTTTTTCCATCTTTTAGATTCAGAGATATCTTTATCATTTGATCGTCTAGATTCTCATCAATAAATATTTTCATTTTTCTTATTAATGCCTCTTTTTTATCATCTATAACAAAATTATCTCTACTCGTCACAACTCCTCTGTTGTAGTTTTTAAAAATATCTTTTACAGAAATAAATTTTTCATATTCATTTCCAGTTTTTAGATCTTTTTTGACAAAGAAATAGTATTTTTCTTTGGGAGTCAGGAATTCAAAAGAAGTATTTTTTACATCGTGAGTGTCGAGAAATTTATACTTTTCCTCTCTTAATCCATATAGATCAGAGTATTTAACACACTTCATTAATCTTTCACCTTTGACCATTAGGATTATTGAAACTCCTTGTTGTATATCAAAAACGTTTTCATCCTTGCCACCTTCCGGAGTCGTTTCTTTTCGCTTACTTGAACCATGCAGATTAAGAATATATAGTTGGTCAAAATCTTCCATCAATTTACGCCTCATATCACGATGAATGATTCCATCAAGATAAGAATTATTAGTAATCATGCCGACTATGCCTAACCCTGCCTGTTTAATTTTAAAATGTGCAAAGGCAATAAATTTGATATAGTCGTCGGACAGAGGTTGAATGTTTCTTTCCTCCTTACGAACTGTTTCTTTATAAGACTCGTAAAGCGGGTAAAGTTCATTATCTTTCTCGATCTTGTTTGAAGAAGAAACAGAATATGGCGGGTTACCAAAGACAACCATTATTTTTTCTTTTTTTTTGATAATACTAGCCCTATTAGATTCATCGGCTATATCTATGTATAAAGGTAAGTCGCTGTGGGGGAAATCCTTCATCTCTAGAGTATTGGTAAGATATAATTTAAATCGTTCATCATCGTCCATTTTGTACCCCAATTCATCTAATAGAAATGATATTTTAAGATGGCCAACAGCATATGGCGCCATCATAAGCTCAAAGGCATAAAAATTTTTTAAGATATGATCTTTTATGAATGAAGAAATCCCACCATGACCATAACCATTTTTATAGTTTTCAACCGCTTGGAAAATTGCCCTAGCTGGAAACGTCAAAGTACCAGATGCCGGATCAAGAATGGTTACAGAACTATCAGCCAATCCGTCTTTCTTGGCTAATTTTTCTTTTAGAAGTTTATCTATAGAGCGGACAATATAAGAAACCACCGCTTCCGGAGTGTAATAAACCCCACGTTTCTCTCTTTCTTTCGGATCATATTTAGACAAAAAAGTTTCGTAAAAATGGATAATCGGATCACTGCCCTTATTTTCATGATAGAAACGGTGAATGATATTTTTTACATCGGTTGCCGCTAAAACTTCAGTAATATCATCAATAATCTTCATTGAAATCGGAAGATCGGTCGAGGAAACGAATTGAAACACTTTCCTTAAAATACCAATGGTATGAGGAATATATTTTTCTGCCATTTCTCTTGTAAATACGCCTTCCGATCTTGACCTGGCCACAAACATTCCATAAGTAATCGTCTGAGCAAAAAGATCGGCAAACTGACTTATTTCTAAAGAAGACAACAGATAATCCTTAAAAGATTTATAAAACCCTTCAAGCGTTTGGGTGCCTGTTTCTTTTTCTTCCCTGTTTAATTCCGTTATCAGTTGGTCTCTTAAAAAACCGGTTCTTTTTGCCAATTCTATTGCTAATTGTTTCGCTGTATTAATCTTCGGAATGGAAAACGAAAAAAACTGCTCCAATAAGGCGATAAAATCGCTTTCATTTTCTAAGGGCGGAACCGTTTCTAATTTATCTATCAGAAAATACCTGCCGATGGTCGTTTTCTTGATTAGCTCTCCGTTTCTATAGAGCCGGAACTCAAAAAAATTAGTCAGGATTAAATTCGGGAACGCTTCATAATATCTTTTTAGCTGCTCTGAATTTTCAATTTCATCTAGATTTTCCGTATCTAGAGATTTCGCCTCAATATAACCAACTATTTTTTGACGGCCGTCCCAAATACGAAAATCGGGATTTCCTCCTTCGGTTTTCTTGGGTAAAACCGTGACTTCAAACTTTTTGTTTTTTTTACTAATGAAATTATTTATTAGTTTCTCTAATGAAGAATAATAACTTTCTTCTCGGGCATCGCCTCTCTTGTGGGTATTAAAAATATTTTTCAAATATTCTTGAAGCATAGGTATATTTTAACTTATTGCCAGTAAAAAGAGTTTATTAATTTTATTTAAGAAAGATTTTCTTTTTTGGATAACAACCATGAAGCAATCGCAACGATTAAAACAATAATGGCAAAAAGAAATTGAAAGCTGACCAACAAAAAAATAGTAGCAATTAATCCGAAAAGGGCCAGATATTTAAAAATTGTTTGCTTGTCAATTTCCATATAATACTTCTTTGTATATTTTAACAGTTTCATTGGTCATCTTTTCAAATGAATACTGACTAATAATATTTCTGTAGTCAAAACTTGGCTTTCTTTCTAGAAATTTTTTTATTTTGTTACCAATATCATTCACATCGCTTGGGTTAAAAGACAGATAATTATTCCCTAATAATTCCTTAAAAACATTAATGTCCGAGGCAATGATTGGACAGTTAAAATAGGTCGCCTCAATTAAAGGTAGTCCAAAACCTTCGGATAGTGACGGATGAATTATGGCTATAGCATTTTTATAAAAAAATACGAGATCTCGTAAGCTTGGGTTCTTAAGCAAAAATGTTTGATCATTAGACTTCGATGTATCGATACATCGAAGTATTCTCTTTGTGAAATAGTCGTCGGGGCCAAGAAGAATCAGATTGTATTTTTTGTTGATATTTTTAAACGCCTTAATCAAGTTTTCAACATTTTTATGGGGATAAAAATTGCCAACATAAATAAAAAAAGAGTCAAATTTCTTAGATAATGATTTGTTTTCTTTTGTTTTTTTTATTTGATAACTGACTCCCTCATAAATAGGAATGATTTTTTCTGATATTGTTTTACCATATAAGTTTATTAACTGTTTTTTAACAGTGTTTGTTGGAGTGATTATTCGTAAAGCTCTTATTATTTGACACCATATGATTAATCTAAAAAATAAATGCTTAATGTTGTAAATCAGTTTATTCTTGGTTGAAGCTTTTCCCGTTTTAAATAACAGAGGAGTTGTGTCATGAACCGTTGCTAAAAATTTTTTGAAATATAAAATTGGGTAACTAAAATAAGTAAAATGCATTAAATCCAAATTATCTAAATAAAGATTTATGGCGAAACCTAATTGTTCTCCGATACTGTGCCAACGATAATTTACTCTTCTTTTAATTATATTTTTGTTTTTAAATGAAATCCTGTTATAGTCTTCGGCCATCAAATAAATATAAAAAAATTCGTCTTTTAATTCTTTTTTTTCCAAATAATAAAGAAGGTTTTTTAAGTAAGTGCCAACACCCGTTTGTGAATAAAGCCTGGCATCGATTCCGATTTTTTTCATTTCGAAAATTTTGCTTTTAAATCAATTGTTAAATAGATCAGTTGATTAAATATCCACGGGTATTTATTTTCATAATGTTTTCGATAAAATATTTTCATTGAATCATAGAAATGAAACTTGGTTTTTTCTCTAATCTCACTATTTACTTTTTTTAGGCCCGATGTTGATTTAAGATGCAGGACTTCATATAAAGGATAGTAAAATATCTTTAAGCCCAATTTTTTTATCTGGTAAGCCAATTCTATATCTTCTCCATAAGCAAAATAATCTTGATCAAATCCGCCTATTTTATTTAATAATTTCCTTGGCGCCAAGAAAAAAGCACCAGTTGGCACGTCGATTTCATGAATATTTTTTAAATTTCGGCCCTTTAAATGATATTTTCCAAAAATATTATTGAGTAAGTATGCTTTGCTAAATATTTTTTCCAAGCCTAAAAAATAAGTAAGCGATGCCCAGGGAGTTGGAAAACCCCGGTGTGAGGCTGGATCAATAAGTCCATTTTGCAAAACGACCTTAACGGTCAAACCACCAATTTTAGGGTCTCTTTCGATAAAGTTAATTGGGTCGAGAAAATTAATTTCAGATACGATTGTGTCGGAATTTAAGTATAAAACATATTTTCCTTTGCTTACATAAAGCCCGAGATTATTTGCCTTACCATACCCTAGATTTTTTTTGGCGTTAATTACCTTAAGGTTTTTCCAATTATGCGATAGACTATTTATCATTTCCAAGCTTAAGTCTTCTGATCCGTTATCAATTACGATTACTTCGTAGTCAAGTGGGTATTTATTAAAGTTTTTTTTAAGACTCGTAAGGCATCTGAAGGTAACTTCTTTGGTGTTAAACGATACAATAATGATTGAAAGAGAAATCATAGAATGGTTTCCAAATTATCGTTTTGGCGATTGTTTAACTCGACGAGCTTTTCCACCAGTCCCAACTTTTCTTCTTTCCTTCTTTCTTGGGTCTCTCTTAAGCATTCCTTGTTTTTTGAGTATAGGTCTATAGGTGGTTTTATCAACTATTTCAAGTGCCCTTGAAATTCCGTGCACCATCGCCTCGAGCTGACCATTTCTGCCTCCGCCACTAACGTTTATTGATACTCCGAACCTGCCTTCATTATTTGTTAAAAGTAATGGGTTATTGATGAATAGTCTTTCATAAGCTAAAGTCAAAAATTTATCAATATGCTTTCCGTTTATATAAATCTCTCCAGGTTTAATCTTAAGTGTCCCGACACTCGCGATTTTTTCTTTGTTGATTATGTGAAGTCTTACCCTGGCAACGGCTCGTTTCCTTCTGCCTACTGCTTCATAGTACTGAATATCTTTTTCTTTTTTTACCATATATATTAATTTTTAAATTTATCCGTATAATTATGATTATTATCTTTAAAAATAAAAAGTCTTCTTAATCTGTCACTTCTGAATTTATTTTTTGGCAACATCCCTGAAACAGCATTTTCTATAATTTTTGCAGGATTTGTTTTCAATAATTCTGCATATTTGTATATTTTTAGTCCCCCTGGATATCCGGAATAATGTGTATATCTTTTTTGATCAGCTTTCCTGCCTGTTACTACGATATCTTTTGCATTAACAACAACAACATTATCACCACTATCCAAATATGATGCGTAGGTTGACTTATGTTTACCTTGTAACAATTTTGCTATCTTTGGTGACAAGCGTCCCAGAATCTTACCCTTAGCATCAATTAAGTGCCATTTTCGCGAAATATTTATTGCTTTTGCTGATTTTGTTGCAAGGGTTATTTTCATATCTTCTTTACTTTCTTAACTTCAGTAATTTTAGCTACGCTTTTCATATTTTTTGAAATTACCGGATATGCCCATTCAAGTCTTGCAACTAAGGCGCCGTCAGTTTTCCGAGCGCATATTTTGACGATCCTTACAAATCCTGAGCTAACTTTTGACAATGACTCTTTTATAGCTTCGAATTTATCGGCTAACGGCTTTAAATTCCCGAACCGCTGCAATAACTTATTATTATCAGCCATATTACTTCGTTTTACCTTTGTTACCGTTTTCTCCACTAATGGTTTAAGTGCTTTTAGCTTAGTAATAGTTGATTCAACTTTTCCATTTGTCAAAAAGTTGACGAGTAGCTTCCTCATAAGCATCTGATCAGAATCCTGACCATGACTAAATTTATATTTTTTAAATCCGTGCCTCATATTAAATATGTATCAACTTATGCTAATGATATTCCCATTTTTTTGAGCTCTTCCTCAATTAGTTGAATGGATTTTTTACCCACACCTTTCATTTCCATTAATTTATTCCTTCCAACTTTAATTAAATCCGCAACCGTTTCAATCTTTTCTCTCAAAAGAGCATTGATAACTCTTGAAGGTAAATTTAATTCGTCAATAATGATTTCGAATAATTTTTTATCTATAGCTTCTTTTCTTTCTTCTTCTTCTGATTCCTCAGTCTTCACTTTTGGTGAATCCTCTCCAGATAATATGTAGTTAAAATATTTTGATATAAGAACCGATGCTTCTCTTACTGTGACTTCTGGTTTGACGCTGCCATCAGTCGTAACCTCAAGCGTAAGCTTTTCAAAGTTTGCTTTTCTACCAACTCTCGCTTCCTCGACTTTTATGTTTACCTTCTTTATGGGTGAAAAAAATGCATCGACTGGAATATATCCTGATTCATTTTTTTCTCTTTCTTCAACGCTTGAATATCCAATTCCTACTTCAACAATTGCTTCAATCGAAATTTTACCCTTGTCATCGCTTACTTCACCGATGTAATGATCCTTGTTTACTGGCTTGATTTCACCGGTAACATCAGCCCCTGTGATTTTCTTAGCCCCTTTAACATTGATGTTGATTTTATACGGTCCACCTTCTACAACATCAAACCTTAATTGCTTTAAATTGAGAACGATGTCAAGTATAGATTCCTTAACTCCTGAGATTGTGGAGAATAAGTGTGGAACATTATCAATTTTTACTCCAATAATAGCAGCTCCTTTCAAGGATGAAAGAAGAGTTCTGCGTAACGCGTGACCCAAGCTTTGTCCAAAACCTAAAGGTAACGGTTCCATAACAAATTTTCCAAAATTTCCGTCCTCGGTTATTTGAGTTGTAAAATTAGGACTTAACATAATATAAATAAATAAAACTATTAATTATCGGGAATAAAATTCAATAATCAATCTTAAATTAATTTGCTTCATGATTTCCTCACTGTCAGGTTCTGAAATCAATTTTCCAACAATGGCTTTT